>JAAIGE0101101354.1_pt1 | contig 10053 bp, 9 predicted proteins | sample 6487951 | NCBI WGS metagenome assembly JAAIGE01 (sample SAMN13974128, study PRJNA590717) | phyllosphere metagenome | biome: tomato field; feature: multiple bacterial spot infested tomato fields; material: tomato leaves; isolation source: leaves from tomato fields | host: Solanum lycopersicum ... | reverse complement strand
TGCCGAGAACCCCGACGCTGCGTGGTACTATCCCGACCCCAAAGCAGCAGCCGAAGAGATCCGCGGTCGCATCGCGTTTTGGAAGGGCGTGGTGGTAAGCTAGCTGCAACGACTACCGGCGACTGCGCCTGCTGAGACCCAGTTCCGGTCATTCGCAGCGCTTTGGCGCCTCCCCAAGTTCCGCCATTTGTTCACATTGGTCTGATGGTCACGGCACCCAAGTTTGACGCAGAAGGTCTTGAAAAGCGGTGAGGCTGTCCAATCCGACCTCGCGCATAATGCGAAGCGGCGAACCAAACGCATCGGCGGTGCCCTAATCCGCGTTACGTCATCACGTTGCGTTGCCCATGGGTCCGGCGCAAGGGCGAGGTTTGGGGACTTAGCCGTCCGGCAGCTATCGGGCGCCTGAACGCGGATGGCTGCCGTTCGTTACGGACTTGGTCCCGCGAGAACCATCCCGTTTCAATTTTTCACATTCTCAGTATCAATTGGGACGTTTCACGCCAGATTTCGGATACGTGACTTCTGCCAGTCCGTAGCATCGCAGCATTGCGCAACGGCGGTGTCAAACGTTAGCCTCTGCTCGACCAAGGCGGTGCGATCGGTCTGCACCACCTCCGAAGTTGAAGGGCGAGCGCAATTCTAATGCCTTGGCTCCGCTGAACACAAAGGAGGCATCATGCCCCGGTTCGCATCGTCATTCGGACGCAACGTCGTGCAGCGTTTTGCGAACCAGCACCACCGTGCTGTCTCCTTCCACGGCGACCCGCTCGAAAGCGAGATCGCGCTCGACCGCGAGCGCACCGCTGTTGGCGCGGTCCTCCAGCGCCTCGATGGTGCGGTAACCCTGGCCGCGGGCCCGGCCGACCAGATAGTCGAGCAGCGTCCAACCGATACCGAGGCCCTTGCGATCGCGGCGGATCGCTATCGCCGCTTCCGCGCGCTCCCCGGCAGCATCGCCCGCCAGCATCGCAGTGGCGAGCAGCACCCCGGCATCATCCGCGACGACGAGGTTCTCCGCGCGCGGATCGTCGCCCCGCGTCATCTCGACCAGCCGGTCGTGGCTGACGGCGGGCACGGTCGACAGGAACCGGAAGCGCAGATCCTCGGGCGTGACGTTGGCGAAAAACTGGGCGAGTGCGGGCTCGTCCGCGCCAGTCGCGGCGCGCACATGAAGGCGCACACCGGAGCGGGTCACGAGAAGGTCGGCGGGGTCGGTGATGGTCATGGCGGTCTCCCTTGCCGGAACCCTCGGCCCGCCGACGTGCCTCGGCATTGACCGCGATCAAGCCGGCAGCATCGTCCCCGTCTCCATGAAGCGCCGGTGCCACGACAGGGCCTCGCCCGGCAGCGAAGGCGAGTGCAGGCCGTACGCGCCGCCGCCGGCGCGGGCGGCATAGTCGGCGAGCAGCGGACGATAGTCCGGATGCGCGCAGCGTTCGATCACCAGCGCGGCGCGCTGCCGCGGACTGAGGCCGCGAAGGTCGGCGAGCCCCTGCTCGGTGACGATCACCTGCACGTCCTGCATGATGTGATCGACGTGGCTCGCCTGCGGCACGATCGCGGAAATCCTGCCGCCCTTGGCGGTCGAGGGCGTCATGAAGATCGACACATAGGCGTTGCGCGCGAAATCGCCCGACCCGCCGATGCCGTTCTGGATGCGCGAGCCCATTACCAGCGTGGAGTTGACGTTGCCGTAGATGTCGGCCTCGATCAGGCCGTTCATCGCGATGCAGCCGAGCCGGCGCACCAGCTCGGGATGATTGCTGATCTCCTGCGGGCGCAGGATCATGCGGTTGGCGTAGCGCGTCATGTCGGCGTTCAGTCGCTCCGCCGCCGCAGGGCTGAGCGAGAAGGCGGTGGCCGACGCCATGCGGAGCTTGCCGGCATCGAGCAGATCGAGCATCCCGTCCTGGATCACCTCGGTGTACGCGGTCATCGGCTCGAACGGTGCATCGACCAGCCCGGACAGCACCGCATTGGCGATGTTGCCCACCCCCGACTGGATCGGCAGCAGCGAGGCGGGCAGCCGGCCGCGCTGCACCTCGTGGCTGAGGAATTCGATGATGTGGCCGGCGATTGCCAGCGCGGTCGCGTCGGGTGCGGCGAACGGCAGGTTGCGATCGGGCGCGTCCGTTTCGATGATCGCGACGATCTTGTCCGGATCGCAGGCGAGATAGGGGCTGCCGATCCGGTCGTCGGGCCTCACCAGCGGAATCGGCACGCGATCGGGCGGCAGGCGGGTGCCGTAGTAGATGTCGTGCATGCCCTCCAGCGCCGGGTTCTGCCAGCGATTGACCTCCAGGATCACGCGTTCGGCCCGGTCGAGCCATGTCTTGTTGTTGCCGACGGACGAGGACGGGATCAGCGATCCGTCCGCGCGGATGCCGGTGACCTCGACCAGAGCGGTGCCGAGCGTGCCGATCACCCCTTCCCACGCCATCGGCGCAACCTGGCTCAGGTGCATGTCCAGATAGTCGATCTCGCCGCGATTGATCTTCTCCCGCGCGACCGGGTCGGACGAATAGGGAAGCCGCTGCGCGATGCCGTTCACCGCCGCGAGCGCGCCGTCGAGTTCCGGCCCGGTCGAAGCGCCGGTCCACAGGTTGACGCGGAACGGGCGCCCGGCGGCGCGCTCGGCCGTCATGCGCCGCGCCAGCGCCTGGGGTACCGCCTTGGGATAGCCCGCCCCGGTGAAACCGCTGGTGGCCAGCGTCTCGCCGGGACGGATCAGTGCCGCGGCGGTATCGGCATCGGTGATGCGGGCGCGCAGGGCCGCATTGGCGATGCGGCTCATTCGCGGTCTGGGGACGGCCGGAGCCACCGGCCCCCGTCCTTGAGACGTCACGCAACCAGATCCATGACGACCCGACCCTCGATCTGCCCCATGCGCATCCGTTCGAACACGTCGTTCACCTCCTCCAGGCGTGCCGTGGAGACGGTCGCCTTCACCTTGCCGTGAGCGGCGAAGTCAAGAGATTCCTGCAGATCGAGTCGGGTGCCGACGATCGATCCGCGCACGGTGATGCCGTTCAGCACCAGCCCGAAGATGTTGAGCGGGAAATCGCCCGGCGGCAGCCCGTTGAGCGCCAGCGTGCCGCCGCGCGCCATCATGCCGACCGCCTGCTCGAACGCCTTCTCGCTGACCGCGGTGACCAGCGCGCCCTGCACGCCGCCGCCTGTCTCGCGCTTGATGACCTCGGCCGGATCGTCATGGCTCGCATTGACGGTGATGGTGGCGCCGAGCCGGCGGGCGAGATCGAGCTTGGCATCGTCGACGTCGACCGCTGCCACGTTCAGCCCCATTGCGACGGCATATTGCACCGCCATGTGCCCGAGCCCGCCGATGCCGGAAATGGCCACGGTGTCGCCGGGCTTGGTGTCGGTCACCTTCAGGCCCTTGTAAACCGTGACCCCCGCGCACAGCACCGGCGCGATGTCGATGAACGACACGCTGTCGGGCAGGTGGCCGACATAGTTCGGGTCGGCGAGCACGTATTCGGCGAAACCGCCGTTGACCGAATAGCCGGTGTTGAGTTGGCCCTCGCACAGCGTTTCCCACCCGCCCATGCAGTGAGTGCAGTGGCCGCAGGCGGTGTAGAGCCAGGGCACGCCGACGCGGTCGCCCTCCCTGACGTGCTTTACGCCCCTGCCGACTGCAGAGACGAAGCCGACGCCCTCGTGCCCCGGAATGAACGGCGGATTGGGTTTCACCGGCCAGTCGCCCTCTGCGGCGTGAAGATCGGTGTGACACACGCCCGATGCCTGGATCGCCACCTGGATCATGCCGTCGGTCACCTCCGGCACCGGCACCTCGTCGATGGTCAGCGGCTTGCCGAACTCGCGCACGACGGCGGCTTTCATGGTCTTGGCCATGGGATGTTCCTTTCAGCGGGTCTGGGAAGGCGGGACGTCAGAAGGCGAGCTTCTGGGCGAGTGGCTGTCGGAGAATTCTCGGTCTGCTGATGGTGATCCGGCATCATGCGAGAGTCCTCGCGCGGCAGGGAAGGAACGTCCTCTGCTCGGCGGACGCGCGGGCGCAAGCGATCGCGCCGCCACCCACGGATAGGCGCGCGCGGTCGCCTTGTCATAGCCCAGGTTGAACACGGTGGCGCTCTTCGCCGGCCGCTCCGCGCGGGTGTAGAACGTGCCGAACAGGTGATCCCACAAGGAATTGGTGATGCCGAAGTTGCCGCGCTCGTCGTGGAAATGGTGCTCCATGTGGCGCTTCTTCATCGCTGCGAGCCACGGCTGGCGCGGCTTCCAGCCGAGGTGCTGGACGCAGTGGGCGAATTCGTAGAAGCAGGTGCAGAGCAGCCCTGTCGCGAACCCCGCAAGTGCGCCGCCGGTGCCACCGATCAGCCAGCCGGGCAGCGCCGCCACGACCAGCAGCATCGGCAAGGTTGTGTGCAGCGCGCCGAACAGCAACTCCAGCCGGTCCGGGTCCATGTGATGATCGTAATGGATGCGCTTCCACAGCGCAGCCAGCATCGGCACCTTGAACATCCAGCGGCTGTGCAGCACCCAGCGATGCAACACGTACCACACCAGCGGACAGGCGAGCGCGACGATCAGCACGATCGCGAGCGTCGGCACGGGCGGCGCTGGATTGCTGACGAAGCCGGCCGCGCAGAGCATGGCGAGCGCCAGATAGGCGATCACCGCGTAATGGGTGAAATAGGCGCGCACGAGATCGCGCAGGCCCATCCGGCCGAGATGGTGCGTCCGCTGCCAGTAGCGGTTTGCGGCAGGTGTGTTCATGCAAAGCTACCCCAATGTCGCCGGTGCCGCTCCTCTGGCACGATGCGGCACGGCTCAATTTGACCGCCGTCAAACTGCGCGCCGGCGCCTCAGTGCTGCATGAGGAAGTGGGAGACGGTGGCACGTACCGGGGCCAGTCGCGCTGCGGCGTGCAGCAGCGCCGGGCGCGCCATTTGGGCGGCGACGCGGTCGTCGGTGTAGAGCCGAACGATCGCGTCGGTTGCGGCGAACAGCGGGCCCGCGGCGAGCCGGTGCCCGGCCTCGTAGCGGCGCAAGAGCAGCGGCGCGGCGATGTTCCGGCGCCGCGCTGCCGCCTGGCGGACTAGGATCGCCAGCGATGCGGCGCTGCGCAGGCCCAGGTTGAAGCCGTGCGCCGTCACCGGGTGCATGCCGACGGCCGCGTCACCGATCAGCGCCGCGCGCGTGGCGGCGAAATGCGTGCTCCACACGGTCGCGAGCGGATAGACGTGCGGCGTGTCGAGCAGGCGCAGCGGGCCGAGCCGGTGCGCCGTCCGGCGGGTCAACTCGCGTGCCAGCGCGTCGGCGTCCAGCGCCGCAATGCGCGCGATCGCGTCCTCCGGCAGGGTCAGCACGGCCGAGGTTCGGCGCCCGTTCAGCGGCAGCAGCGCGACCGTTTGGCCATGACCGAACCATTCCAGTGCGACTCCCTCGTGATCGAGCGGGTGTGATACGCGGGCGACCAGCATCGACCGGCCGAGCCGGCGGATCCGCGCCGCGATGCCGAGCCGTTCGCGCACCGCCGAAAAGCGCGAATCTGCGGCGACCAGCAAGGCTCCCCGGATCGTATCTCCGCCCGAAAGCCGCACGCGGACACCGCCCTCGTCGGTGGCGACGCCGGAGACACCCTGCCCGGTAAGCATGGTGAGATCATCGTCGTGCCCGATCGCGGCATGCAGGGCGCGCCGCAGACGGTGGTTCGATACGAGATGGCCCAGCCGGTCCACCGCGGCGCCCTGCGCATCGAAGCTGAGCGCGAACGACGATCCGCCATCCACCACGCGCGCCGCGCGAAGCGGGGCGACCGCCGACGGATCGATGCGCTGCCAGGCGCCCAGCATGCGCAGCGTCTCCGCCGAGCGATGCGTCAGCGCGATCTCGCGTCCGTCGTCCGTCGGATCGGCCAGGCTCGCGCGGGTCTGGCGCTCGACCACGGCGACGCGAAGCCCGCTGCCAGCCAGCCCCCTCACGAAGGCCAGTCCGGCCGGGCCGCCGCCCGCCACAATCACGTCATAGGTCATGGCGGCCATCCTGAAGCAGGCGGGCGCTCCCCGCTTTGACGGCGGTCAATGCAGTACCGGGCACAACGTTTCACGGAAGCGGTCGAAGGAGACCGCGATGGAGCACGATCGGTTCGAAGGCAGCGTGGTGCCGTTCTCGCGCCGCTGGCATGTGATCCAGGAGATCGACCTTGTTCGCCTGATCGGCGCTCACCATCGACGCGCGGCGCTGTGCGACCGGCTGGAGGCTGTGGCCGATGCGCTGCCCACGCTTCCCACGCCCGAGGAGGCGGCGGCGCTGTGCGAGGAACTGGTCGATACGGTCATGCGCGACGAGTGCGACGAGTTGCCGTATCTCGAGAAGATGTTGCTTCGGGGACCCGACGCATTGGCCGATGCGCTGCTCGACCACCTCCGTCTGCGCCAGTCGTCTGATGCGGCGATGGCGCAGGAGCTGATCGCCGCACTGCGTCCGGAGGCGGAGGAACACCGGCCGGCAGCCGACGCGCTCGCTTATCTGCTGCGGGGTCTGTTCAGCGGATGTCGCCGCGCGATCGATTACGAGCAGCTGGCGATCATGGCGCTCGCCGGTGACAGATTGACCGCCTCAGCCCGGATGCTGTTGGTGAAGGCCATCGCGAGCCGCGCCGTCGCCTGAGCCACGGGCGGCACTCAGGCCGCCTCCGCCTGCGCCGCAAGCGCATCGCGGTCGCTGATCGTCACCGCCCTCCCGCCGGGCAGGCGGATGACGCCGGTGGTCTTCATCCTGGTGAGTTGGCGGCTGACTGTCTCGATCGTCATGCCCAGCACGTCGGCGATCTGACCGCGGGTGAGCGGCAGGTCGAAGGTGATCGGTCCGCCGGGCGCGGCGCGGCAGCCGGCATCGCCCGCACGCGCCGCCATGTCGAGCAGGAAGCCGGCGATCTTCTCGCCTGCCGACTTGCGCGCCAGCACAAGCATGCGCCCGCGCGCCTCGTTGAGCGACTCGAAGGTGCGCTGGAGCAGCAGCCGCTCCATTCGCTGATGGTCCTCCAGCACCCGCTCGAACGCGGCGCGGGGGAAAACGCACAGCTCGGCGTCGGTCAGCGCGACGATGGTGAAGTCGGTCTGGCCGGCGTACGGCGTGCCGAAGAAGTCGGCCGGATAGAGCAGCCCGACGATCTGTTCGCGCCCGTCCACGGTGGCCGCGACGAGCTTCAGCACGCCCGAGAGCAGGTTGCCGCAGATCACCGCCTCGTCGCCGGCCCATGCCACCGTCTGGCCGCGCTGGACGAGCCGGCGCTGGCCGATCGCGTTCAGCGCCTTCAGTTCGCGATCGTCGAGGCTGCCGCACAGCGCGCGGTCGCGCACTGCGCAATCGGCGCAGATGTCGGTCAGGGCCATGCCGCGCCAATAATCGAAACGGGGGCGAATGTCGCCCCCGTCGTAAGATGGATCAGCCATCCTCCTCGATCGGCAGATGGAACTCGTGCCAGATGCCGTTGAGGATGCCGAAGCCGACCGCCAGGCCGAGCCCGAGAACCCAGGCGAAATACCACATGATTGGTGCTCCCGTCAGTAGAAGTCAGGGTTGGTGCGCACGGCGTCGCTGGTCACCCTGCCGAACATCACCTTGTACGCCCAGGCGGTATAGGCGAGCACGATCGGCAGGAAGACGACCGTGACGAACAGCATGACTCCCAGTGTCTTGTGCGTCGACGAGGCGTTCCACACCGTGAGGCTGGAATGCGCGTCGATGCTGCTGGGCAGGATGAAGGGGAACATCGAGCAGCCGACCGTGGCGATGATCCCGGTCGCCGAAAGCGACGACCCGGCGAAGGCCGCCCATTCGGTGCCGCGGCGGATGCCGATCAGCGCCAGCGCCGCCCCGGCGAAGCCCAGCGCCGGCGCCAGCATCATCCATGGAGATGCCGCGAAGTTCGCCAGCCATGCGCCCGCCACTTGCTCGGTGGTGGTGCGCAGCGGATTGGACGGCCCCGCGGCGTCCACCGTGCCGACGATGCGATAGCCGATGTCGCCCCATGCCACGAAGGCGAAGCCGGCGGCGAACAGCACGATGGAGGCGATCCCGGCGACGGTGCCGAACGCCCGTGCCCGGTCGTGCACCGCGCCGCGCTCCACCTTGATCGCCAGCCAGGCCGCACCGTGCAGCACCAGCATCGCGACTGACAGCAGCCCGCACAGCAGCGTGAAGGGCGTGAACAGCCCCAGCAGCCCGCCCTCGTAGAAGGCGCGCAGGTCGCCATCGAGCCGGAAGGGCGCGCCCGCCAGCACGTTGCCGACCGCCACGCCGAACACCAGCGCCGGCACGAACCCGCCGACGAACAGCGCCCAGTCCCACCGCGTCCGCCACGCCGCGTCGGGCCGCTTGGAGCGGTATTTGAACCCCACCGGGCGCAGGATCAGTGCGCTGAGCACCAGGAACATCGCCAGGTAAAAGCCCGAGAAGCTGACCGCGTAGACGAACGGCCAGGCCGCGAAGATCGCGCCTCCGCCGAGGATGAACCACACTTGGTTCCCCTCCCACGTCGGCCCGATCGAGTTGATGACCATGCGGCGCTCGGCGTCGTCGCGCGCGACGAACGGCAGCAGCGCCGCCACACCCAGATCGAACCCGTCGGTGAGCGCGAAGCCGATCAACAGCACGCCCATCAGCGCCCACCAGATCAGGCGCAACATCTCATAATCGAACATGTCCTGTCCCTTCTGTCAGGCGGTGACGGGAATGGCGGCGGGGATCGGGCCCGGCGCGGGCTGGTCGTTCCGTTCCTCCGGGCCGTGGGCGATGGCGGCGAGGATCAGGCGCACCTCGATCACCGCCAGCGCGCCGTACAGCGCGGTGAAGCCCGCGATGGTTATCCAGATCGCCTCGCGGCTGAGCGAGCTGGCGGCAAGGAACGTCGGCAGCACGCCTTCGATCGCCCAGGGCTGGCGCCCCAGCTCGGCGACGATCCAGCCGAGTTCGATCGCGATCCACGGCAGCGGGATCGCCGCCACCGCCAGCTTCAGGAACCAGCGCGCGTCCATGTGCATCCGCAGTGAGCACAGTGCGAACGCGACCGCGAACAGTGCGATCATGGCAAAGCCGATCGCCGCCATCACCCGGAAGCCCCAGAACATCAGCGGCACGCTGGGCACCGTGTCCCATGCGGCGGCACTGATCTGCTGCGGCGTGGCCGTGCGCGGGTCCGCCATCCGCCGCTTGAGTAGCAGCGCATAGCCGAGGTCGCGCTTGTGCGCCTCGAACTGCGCACGGGCACCGGTGTCGGCTGGATTGACCTTCAGCTTCTCGACCGCGTCATAGGCGACGACGCCCGAGGCGATGCGCTCCTGCGCCTTCAGCACCAGTTCGGACATGCCCGTCACCGTGCCGTCCAGGCTGCGGGTGGCGATCAGGCCGAGTGCCCAGGGGATCTGCACCTCGTATCGGGTCGTGCGCGCCACCGTGTCCGGCATGCCGAACAGGGTAAGGCCGGCGGGCGCGGCCTCGGTATGCCAGGCCGCCTCGATCGCGGCGAGCTTCATCTTCTGGTTGTCGGTGAGCGCATAGCCGCTTTCGTCGCCGAGCACGACCACCGACAGCGAGGATGCCAGGCCGAATGCGGCGGCGACCGTCATCGAGCGGCGGGCGATCGGCACGAAGCGCCCTTTCAGCAGCCAGAAGGCGGACACGCCCAGCACCAGCACGCTGGCGCAGACATAGCCCGCGCTGACGGTGTGGACGAATTTCGCCTGCGCGATCGGATTGAACAGCACGGCACCGAAGTCGCTCACCTCCATCCGCATCGTGTCCGGATTGAAGGTCGCGCCCACCGGGTTCTGCATCCAGCCGTTGGCGATCAGGATCCACAGCGCCGACAGGTTCGACCCGAGCGCCACACAGATGGTGGTCATCAGGTGCTTGCCCTTGGACATGCGGTCCCAGCCGAAGAACATCAGGCCGACGAAGGTCGCTTCCAGGAAGAAGGCCATCAGGCCCTCGACCGCCAGCGGCACGCCGAAGATGTCGCCCACGTAGTGCGAGTAGTACGCCCAGTTCATGCCGAACTGGAAT
>JAAIGE0101138954.1_pt1 | contig 10054 bp, 11 predicted proteins | sample 6487951 | NCBI WGS metagenome assembly JAAIGE01 (sample SAMN13974128, study PRJNA590717) | phyllosphere metagenome | biome: tomato field; feature: multiple bacterial spot infested tomato fields; material: tomato leaves; isolation source: leaves from tomato fields | host: Solanum lycopersicum ... | reverse complement strand
GATACCAGCGCGGCGGGGCGGCGGCGGCTGGCGTTCACGCTCGACAAGCTGGAGCGCAAGCCCGACCTCGTGTTGTTGGGCTTGGGCGGCAACGATTTGCTGCGCCAGATTCCGCCGACCGAGACGCGCGCCAATTTCGTCGCGATGCTCGACGAATTGCGCAGGCGTGACATTCCGGTGGTGCTGACCGGCATGATGGTGCCGCCCAACCTCGGCCCCGATTATGCCGCGCAGTTCAACCGCATCTGGCCCGACATGGCGCAACGCTATGACGCGGTGCTCGACCCGTTCATCCTTGCGGGGGTGATCGGCGATCGCCGGCTGATGCTGCCCGATGGCATCCATCCCAATGCGCAGGGCGTCGACCGCATCGTGACACGGCTGGCCCCGGTGGTGGCGAAGCAATTGGGTGCGTCGTTGTGGTGACCACCTTATTCTGACCCACTGCGGCATGTAGCAAACGCGTAATCCAACCTTACTAAAACAACCGTTCTTGCCCTTTTTCCGATCATCCCCACCGCAGCCTGATCGAAGACCATTCGACCGTTGAGATATGGCGGTAGCACGAACCCGTACTCGGGAGGGGCGTGTGCAGCGCAGTTGAGGTGATGGAACGGGTGTTGCGCTTGGATTGAGCGCTGCAGGATGCAGGCAGAGCGTCGCGGCTCCACCAGAAGGAGCGCTGCGACAACCGCCCTCGTTCCTGTTGCCGTCAACTTGCTACGCCATCGTCTCATCGACGAGATGGAGATACGGCGTTTCGGGCACGATACGCATCGCAACTACATTCGCGATGTCGGTCGGTTGGCGACGTCCCAGGGGCACTCACGGGGACACCCCAACGGCGGCGGACGTTCGGCGCTTCCGGATCGAGCAAGGGGAGATGGACGTGCCGGCACCAACCATGACTGCCATCGTGTCGGCGTTGCGGTTCTTCTTCACGCAGACGCTCGACCGGCCGGACTTGGTGCGTAACCTGGTCCGGATGCGGCATGAGCGCAAGCTGTCGGTGGCGCTAAGCCGGAACGAGGGGTGCGGCTGGCCGGCGCGCGTGCCTCAAGCATGAGGCGGTTCTGTCGGTCGCCCATGTTCCACGGCTGAAGCCGAGGAGCAGGACGCGGTCGCCTACCTAGTAGTTGTTGAGGATGTTCTCATAGCAGTCGACGATGTTCCGGGTGATGCCGCGACCGGTCACGGAGGCCAGGAGCTCGCGCAGCCACCGGACGAGCACGGTCGGCGAGCTCTCTGGGTCGTCGTCGGTTCCAATGCCGGCGTCGTAGAACGACAGCTGCGCCCGAGGATCGAGTGGGCCGTCGGGTCCGGTCCGGCTGGCGCAAAAGAGCTTTCAGACGTTGCTCAGCCGCCGGTCGGGATGCACGCCGCCCGCCTGCCCGGTGCAGTCCGCGAAGATGACGATGTTGTTCGGCATCGACTTATTCGCCCTCTTCCTCCCGCTCGCCGTCCTCGCGGTCGAGGAGGGGACTGTCGGTCCTCATCCGCAGCGTCTCGGCTCGACCGATGCGCCGAGGCGCCTCCGCGAGGATCGGGAGCGCCGGTGCGACAAGGCCGGCGTGCGACGTTAGGATCCCGAACAGCGCGCGGAAGTAGGGATAGGCCGCGAACGGACCGAGCCGTTCGACGAACAGGAGGGCCGCGACCTCCTCGCAGGGGTGCGACACCTTGTAGGAGACCAAGTAGTCGGCTTGGACCTTGAGCACCCTTGTCCGCTTAACCCGGCACGACGCGGTGAACCGGAAGACGCCGAAGAGTCTCCCGCTTTCGGAATCATAGGTCTCCGCGACGTGCTCGACATCTACGGCGTAGTGTCGGTCCGGCTTCTTCGAGTCCAGCGCCTCGGGGCGCATGTCGAAGCTGGACTTGATGAGCTTGATGCCGCTCACGACGGCGCGCGCGACGACGTCGTTGTAGTCGTCCGGAACCACGCTCGATGCCCTATCTGTTGCCTTGGCCATGTCGTTTCCCTCAGCCATATGCGTACATGGAATCCGCTCGCGCCCACCGTTCCGCGTCGACAGCCCTGCCCCTGCCGCTGCCGACCGGATGGTTCTCGTTCGCGACAACGAGGCGTCCCGTCTCGCCCAAGACCCAGACCGAGTTTTTGGCGAAGGCCGCGTTCTCCGAGAGGAAATCCGCGGGATCGAGCAGGTCGAACCATGCCCCGTGCGATCCACGGCTGGCGGCGGCGCGCACGAAGTCAGCGATGTCGGCCGGTGCGACCTTGCCCTCGCTCACGTCGACGTCCGTCTCGACAAAGCCTGCCGGTGCGGCATCCGGCATTTCCCCCTCGACGGCCGCCGCGTCGTCTGCCTCGCGGACGACGCACCGCGTGCCGAGCACGTGGAAGATCCTGCCGAGCGTGCGCAACGTGAGGTTGCGCGCCTCGTCGCCAAACATCTGGCTGACGCGTGCGGGGCTGACGCCGAGCAGCGCGGCAAGGTCGCCCTGCCGGAGCCCGCGCTTCACCAAGAGCTGTTGGATCGCGACCTGGACGTCCACGACGAGCCGTTCCTGCGCGAGGATGAGCTCGTAGTCATCAGCCTGCGGTTGCCGCTGCTTCGCGCTGGTCCTGGTCATCTGCCTTTTCCTTTCATGCTGGCTGCTTGCCTATGCAGTACGCCAACGATCCTGACGGCCTCCCGTCCCGCGATGTCCACGAGTACGGGATTTGCCTTGTTGCCCTTTTTCGCGACGTCCGAGCCTGTCACGAAGAACGTCGGCTGTCCGGCGTCGTCGGCCCGGAAGCCGAACAGCCGGACGGCCTTCGCCTTGAACTCCTCGAGCCTCACCTTCACGCCAGCGTGCTCGTAGTGCTCGAGGAACTTGAAGAGACTGTCGGGAAGCGGGACGGGCCCGAGTTCGCAGTACGTCTCCATCGACGCCTGCAGTCGCGCCTTGGCCGTCATCGCGATGCCCGTGTCGAACACCTTCCACTCCTTGACGCGCATCGCCAAGACGTTCGTCGCCGCGCCCGCCACCGGGAAACGTTGGAGATACCCCGGTACGGACATCGCGAATCTACTCCTTGTAGCTTAATATATAGCTTAACTCGAGATGTTCAAGCTGCACTTGGTCAGCCTACTTGCGCCAAAGGTTTGCCGCCTGCGAAGACGGAGATCGGGCCGTCCTGTGAGACATTGATCGCGATCTCGAACAAGCTGAGCGTCGTGGCGGCGGTCGAGCGCGCCGAAGAGGTTTGCGCGCGGGGCAAGGTCCAGCTTCTCTAGGCGCTCGCGGGACGGTGCAGGCACAAGGCACGCGGCGTCCAGGATCGTCCCCGGTCAGCACGTTGGGCCGCCGCGGGCATGATGGGAGCGATGAGCTATCCGTTCGATCTCGGCGTACAGCGCCCAATCCTGCGGACAGGTTCAGTCGGGCGCGGTGCCGGCCGGTGGTTGAGTGAAGTCGCTCGGCACTGTGCCGGCCTTTCCGGGGAAAGCCCCTCTGGGCCGCTCTGCCTGGAACGACCCATCACGGGGTAGATGCGCGAGGCGGGATGTCCGCTCACTCTGGGCGCAGGTTCGCAACACAGGCGACGCGGTCAGCTTTCCTAGCCGTATGGGGCTGACGACGCGATACGTGCCTTCAGCGCGTCCGGTCCTTCGGTGGCGGGCAGGTCGACCAGTTCCTCGAACGTCTTCTCATTGGCCAGCACGGCCATGCAGACCCGGCCGAGACCCGACGGCTTGACCCCTTCGGCGAACCGCGCCGCCCAATCGTAGCGTGCCTCGCCGGCGCGCACCGCATTGTAGTGGGCCGCAAAATGCTCGCCGTAGAACGTCGCCAGTAGGTTGGCTGCCCGGTCGACGGGCGCGGGATGGGTCGGCGAGGCCGCGGGCGCTGCCAACTCCAGTATCTCGAAAAGCTTGCAGATCGAAGCGATCCGGACCGCTTCGCGGTGCGTCGGTGTCGGGCGCTCCGGCACAAAGTCGATCTCGCCATTCGTGCGAGGCATGTTGCTTGGCGCGCCATCGCTGGATGTGCGGCGGTTCCGAATCGCGTCCGGCGCCGGGAGGGTGTCGGTCAGCGACCGGCGCAGGGTGAGCGCGAAGCCGATCATGTCGGCGCAATATTCGGCGCGGTGGTCGGCCGACCCGAAACTCTCATGGAGCGTATTGGCCAGCATCGAGCGCAGCAGATAGTCGGACAAGAGATGACCAATCTCATGTGCGACGAGAATGGCTTCCTGGATGTCGAGCGTGACGTTGACGGCGGCGGCGCGGTGCAGATCGAGCAGCAGCAAGGGGCCGCGCGGGTCGCCGTGCCGAAAGGCCTCGACTACCTCGGCGCGCATCGCGCGCACAATGTCAGGGGTCAGATCGGCGGCGGGCATGCGGTTGCAATGCTCGACCACGCTCGGGTCGTGCTCGGCGAATAGCAGCTTCTTGATCTTGCTGAGGAAGGTCATGAACGCGGTCGTGACGATCACGGCGTAGCTGCCATGGCCCGAAGCATAGACCGCGCCCTCGATTGCGAAGGAGGGGACGCCGCGGACCCGAACATGCGCTGCGCAGAAGCGCTGCAATGCCGCCGGCGCATGCGTCAGCAATTCGGCGTAGAAGCGCTCGACGAGCTGAACGAGGCCCTGTCCGTCGCCGATGCGCTTGAAGCTCTCGGCATCGACCGGATAGCCGTAGCGTGCCTGCCGCTCGACCAGCAGATCGCGCACGCCCATCGGATCAGGGTCGTCGATCGGCCCGCGCCGAAAGCGTCCGGCGATGCGGTCGGCGAACTGGTCGGGCGTCTCAGGCGCGTCCGGCAGCGCTCCGCCCTTCGGAGCACCGGCGGCCCGTGAGTCGTCCGACGCCGTCATTGAAGGGATGTCCGGCCTGCCTGCATGACGTGGAAGATGCCCGCGCGGCGTACGGCGCGCAACCGACCGCTGACAAGACCCGGCAATCGAACTGCTCGGGCAGTCAGTCGGCTTGGATCGGTCCGCCGCCTTTTGCCTTGTGCGCAGCCAGCTCGGTGCGAACGATCGCATCGGCATTGCGCGACGCAAGGCGGGCGCGGGCGTGGGCCCAGGGTGGCATGTCGCTGCGCGGCCGCTTGAGATCGGTTAGGAAGTTCTCGAACCCCTCGTCGAGCGCGCGCAACAAGCCGACTTCCTCGGGAGTGATCGTCGTCAGCGCCACCCGCTCGAACATGGCGTCGCGCAGTGAATCAGTGCGCAGCCGTACTACATCGGGCGCGCTTAACTGGCGGGGGCTAGCATGCGGGGGCGCCTGCAGTGCCGACGAGATCGTCAGCATCATCAAGCCCAGCATTGCGCTCAGATAGTCGAAGAAGTTGGGGCTGAGATCGCTCGCCAGCCCCGTCAGGTCGCGCGGGCGGGTCCAGGAGACGAGCTGCACCAGGCCGGCGCGATCGGCCTGCATCTCCCGTTCGATTGACCAGGGGGTATGATTATGGAGCAGGGCATGGCCGACCTCATGCCCGATGACCCAGTCGGTGCTGATCGATCCCAGGGTCCTCACCACAGGATCCTCGACCTCCGCAAGCGAGATGATCGCCTCTTCGAGCCAGGGATGGGCGATCCTCATCTGGTCGATCGATAGTGAGTCGACGAGCAGCGCGAACGGCTCCGGCGCGGGGATCGCCGCGAGCAGCAACCCCTTGGACGGCCGGCGCCAGTCCAGGAGGTCGGGCAAGGCCCCGAAGACACGGCGGAACGCCGGATGGGCGCTTCCATGCGCGCGCAGCGCCTGCATCATCAGGCTCGCCATATTGTCCCAGCCGAACGGCAGGACCACGAACTGCCATCCGCGATAGCGCTGGCAATAGGGTTCGGCATGTTCGAGCCGCCAGCCGAGCGTCTACCGCGCGGCGATGCCGGCGGCGGCCCGGCGTTGTTCCGGGTAGTGGGGATCTACCAGACCGCCCAGAGCATTGAGCACGCGGCTTTGGTTGAGCGCTTCCGCCGCGAAACGATAGGCGCCTCGCGTCGTCACCCAATCATAGCCCCCGTCGTCTATCAGCCACGGCTGCGCGGCAAGGTCGCGCTCGAGATTGCCGAACACCGACGCGAAGACGCCTGGCACTTCGGCCATCGCTTCCATATGGTCGACGATAATCGGCTCGCGAAACGCCTCCTCGACGCCGCGTACATACGCCTCCCAGTCGGTCAGCACTTGGTGCCGCGGCAGGTCGGACAAGGGAGGCAGGGATGAAAGCGGGTCGGGGTTCATCCTGGTTGCAGGTCAAGCTGATCGGAGTCGGAGAATTTGAGGCGTTCGATCAGCTGATAGCGCTTGCTGCCGGCACCCTTGATCATCCCGATCGCTTCGAGCCTGTTGAGCGCGTTCGTCAGTTTCGCCGGGCTGAAACCGGCATTGCCATAGATCCCCTCGATGTCGCCGATCCGCGCAGCGAGTGCATCGACCTCGATCAGCCGGAAACCATGTTCGAGCTTCGCTTCGCGCCATGCCAGGTCGAGCGTGACGGCTTCGTCGAGCCCGAAGGACGTGACCAGCGGTTTCGCCCGGCCGGTTAGCGCGAGGACGACAGCGACCAGCGCACCCGCGCCGGCCCAGCCGGGCAGCGTCCCGGCGGTGACGAGCCCTGCGAGCGTCCTGCCGCTGGTAAGGACCGCGCCGCTGAGGCCAAGCACGCCTAGCCGGTCGCGCGCTAAATTGCCTAGTTTGACGCTGTAGAAGCGCTGCTCTTTGAAGCGCACGATACCGAAACCGCGCCGGTCGGCATCGCCCATGCCAATATAATCGGGCGTCTGCTCGCGGGCGATGTCGACCCAGAGCGTCAGGCCCTGGCTGATCGGATCAAGCTGCTCCTCGCTAAGTGAATTAGTCTCCAAGCCTGTCATGTCGGCGAGCATCAACGCCAGTTCGTGGTGAGTCACGCGGTTCCCCTTCGCGCCAGTCTAACGCGCACCAGCGGCCAACGGAACGTCGGCCTGTCCTCGAACGCGGCATTGGCTGGCCACGAAGATCGAGATGAACGAATGGTAGAAGTTGGGAAGGAGGCAGAACGCTCTGGATGACAGCTTCTGGGTCCTAGCGCCACGCGAAGGGTTGGAGTGGGTTTTCGGGCAGACGATCCAAATAGTTGATTACAAGGCGCACTATCGCTGTTCCCACGGCAGCCGATTGCTACCAAGCGCCGTTCGAATTCGTGTAAGGGCAAGCAAAATCGAAGGCTTACAGGGAGCGGATGGCCGTATGCACATGGCGCGCAAGGGTACGAACGCGAGCGGGATGCGGCGGTACAACGAACGGCTGATCTTGTCGGCGATCCGGCGGATGAACGGTGCGTCCAAGGCGGAACTGGCACGGGAGACGGGACTGTCGCCGCAGGCGGTCGTGCGGATCATCGACGAACTCGACAGCGAAGGACTGTTGTTTCAGGCGGAGAAGCGCACCGGCGGTATGGGGCAACCCGCGACGGTGTACCGTATCAACGGCGCACGCGGGTACACGGTTGGCGTAGAGATCGGCCGCGGTGCAATGACCTTCGTGCTGCTCGATTTCGATGGACAGCAGCAGGCGGTGCGGTGCGAGACCGGCGACTTTCCCACCATCGACCGGGCGGTGCAGCGGATCGACGGCTTCCTGCGTGAGCATCTGTCAGGACCGTCGAAAGACGCGCGAACCTTTCTCGGTATCGGTATCGCCATGCCATGGTTCCTCGGCGAATGGCGCGACGAGCTGGGGCTTTCGGAGCATCAGGCGGAGGAATGGCGGCGGGCCGATGTCGCCGACCGGTTGCGTGCCGGACTGGAATGGCCGACCTTCTTCGATAATGACGGCAATGCCGCGACGCTGGCGCATCTGCTGTGCGGCGCAGGCGTCGATCTGCAAAATTACCTGCTGATCAACCTGGGCACCTTCGTCGGCGGCGGGCTGGTGCTTGGCGGGCAGGTCGTGCAGGGGCGGCATGGCAATGCGGGCGCGCTGGCGTCGATGCCGGTCATCGCCGACGGCCGCCGGGACGCGCTGATCCATCATGCCTCGCTCTATGGCCGCGACCGCGCGACGACGCCCGAATCGCTGGCGGCATGGCGCAGCCGCTGTGCCGAGGCGCTGGCCTTCGCGATCGTCGGCGCCAACAGTCTGCTCGATCTTGAAGCGGTGCTGTTCGACGGATCCCTGGAGTCCGATGAGCTGGCCGACCTCGTGAAGGCGGTCGGCGTACAGTTGCAGGACAATGCGCCGCCGGACTTCTTCACGCCCGACCTGCGTACGGGATCGCTTGGAAAGAATGCAGCGGCGATCGGCGCTGGGCTGCTGCCGCTGCATGCCCAATATTCGCCCGATTTGAGCAGCCTGTTCAAGCGGGAGTAGAAAAATGCAGTCACTGATAAAAAATATAGTGCAAAGGATTGCAAACTATCTCGTTGTGCTGAACGGCTTTTCTGCTTGACCAATTAAATCACAGAAGTAGATTTAGTCCCATAGACCGCAATACGCGGCGCTGATGGGAGACGAGCTATGGGTACGGGCCTAGTGCATTCGGTGCGGTCGGACTGCGGTTCGTGAGCGACCCGCTCCTGCTTGGGGGTATCGAGGCCGGGGGGACCAAGTTTCTCTGCGCAGTTACCGATCGCGACGGATCGACGCTGCAGGAAACCCGGATCGCGACCACCACCCCGGCCGAGACTTTGGGCGCGGCTAGCTCTTTCTTCCGAGATGCGCAGCGGAGCCATGGCAGCCTGTCGGCGCTGTCGATCGGCAGTTTCGGGCCGTTGTCGCTCAACCCGCTTGCCACCGACCATGGCTGCATCACCTCGACGCCCAAGCCGTTCTGGGAGAATGTCGACTTGCTCGGGCATTTTCACCAGACGATCGACGCGCCGATGACCCTCGATACCGACGTGAACTGCGCGGCGGTGGGCGAACGGCTGTTCGGCACCGGGCAGGGGCTGGACAGCTTTGCCTATGTCACGATCGGAACCGGGATCGGCGTTGGACTGCTGATCGGCGGTATGCCGCACGGTGGCGCGAACCATCCCGAAGCGGGCCATATCAAGGTGCCGCGCGCGGCGGGTGACGAGACATTCGCCGGTATCTGCCCATTCCATGGCGACTGTCTGGAGGGGCTGGCCTGCGGACCGGCGATGCACGCACGCTGGGGCGTGCCGGGCGAGCAGCTTGCCACCGATCACGAGGCATGGTCGATCGAGGCGGAATATGTCGCCGCGCTCTGTGCGACGCTGACCTATGTCGTTCGTCCCGACCGGATCATCCTGGGAGGCGGGGTCATGCAGCCGCACCTATATCCACGCGTGCGGCGAGCGCTGGTCGAGCGACTGGCCGGATACGATGCCAGTATGCGGACGATCGATATGGACGAATATGTCGCCGCGCCGACGGCGGGTTCGTCGGCGGGGCTGAGCGGGGCGCTCGCCGTCGCCTATCGCACCGCTACCCGCCAATGGCCGATGCACTGGCGCGCGGCCCAATCCTTTCAGATGATCAGGGAGAGTGTCGATGCATAGCATCACCACGCCGGATGGGCGGCACGAAGTGGACGATGCCCGCGCGACTGTCGCGATCGTCCTGAGCGCGGCTGGAGCGGCGCTCGGCGGGTTGCTGTTCGGGTTCGATACCGCCGTCATCTCGGGCGCGACCCAGGCGTTGCAGGAACGCTTCGCGCTGACCGATGCGTCGCTCGGGTTCACCGTTGCCTCGGCGCTGATCGGCACAGTAATCGGGTCGCTCGTCACCGGTGCGCCCGCCGACCGCTATGGGCGCAAGGCGATCATGCTGTCAGTCGCCATTGCCTATGTCGTGTCGTCGCTCGGCACCGGTCTGGCGCAAAGCTGGCCGATGCTGATCGCGTTCCGCTTTCTGGGCGGCCTTGCCATTGGGGCGGCGTCGGTGGTGACGCCGATCTACATCGCCGAGGTATCGCCCGCGAAGTTCCGCGGGCGACTGGTCGCGATGAACCAGCTCAACATCGTGCTCGGCATCTTGATCGCGTTCCTCAGCAACTATCTGATCGCGCAGGCGCTGCCGCCCGAAACGGCGTGGCGGTGGATGTTCGGCATCGTCGCGGTGCCCTCCGCACTGTTCCTCGCCGT
>JAAIGE0101022386.1_pt1 | contig 10058 bp, 10 predicted proteins | sample 6487951 | NCBI WGS metagenome assembly JAAIGE01 (sample SAMN13974128, study PRJNA590717) | phyllosphere metagenome | biome: tomato field; feature: multiple bacterial spot infested tomato fields; material: tomato leaves; isolation source: leaves from tomato fields | host: Solanum lycopersicum ... | reverse complement strand
CTCATCAACAACAGAAATACGCCTGAACTTATTTGGGGAAGAGTGGAAGATTATAATTCCGCTGAACAAACAGGTCTTTCAAAATTACTGGTCCAGCCCAATCAGAATTTTAATCTTAGTATGGGCGATCAGCTCCCTTTTAAATTGATGGATATCAACGACACCCCATATCCTGTAGGAATTATTGATCATAAGCCTCGTAAAAAATGGTGGCAGTTCCGGCAAAAATAAATTCTACGGTTTCCCGTAAAACAAATCAATTATTCTTTTTGTAATTTTGAAAGATGGAGATGACATATTTAATAATTGGGTGCATGGCCGGAGGAATTCTCGGTGCGGTTATTCTGTATTTTGCGCTGAAATCCTCAACGGTTTCAAGAAGTGCTTATGATGAACTGAATGCCCTGTACATCAGAAACAGTTCGGATACGGAAAATTTCCGCCAGAAAATCCAGGAACTGTCCCAAAATATTACTAAAGAAAAAGAACTCAGTCTGCAGCAGTCGGATCTTTTAAGCGATCTTAAAAACGAGTTCGCCAAAATCTCTGCGGAATATGCTTCGTTGAATACACAATTTCTCGAACAGAAGCAGCTGAACTCCGGACTTGCTGCACAGATTGAAAGCCTGCTGACGGAAAAGCAGCATATGTTTGCTAAAAACGCTGAGCTTACTGCTGTTAACCAAAGCCTGCAGAAATCCCTGGAGACGCAGAAATCAGAAATCAGCAAGATCCAGGAAGAATCAAAGATGCAGTTTGAAAACCTGGCCAACAAAATCCTGGAAGAAAAAACAGAAAAGTTCACCGCGCTGAACCAGAATAATTTAAAAAATATCCTTGACCCGTTCCAGGAAAAGATTACCGACCTGAAAAACCGGGTGAATGAAGCCTATGAACAGGAAAATAAAGAACGGTTCTCACTGGCGGAAAAAGTAAGGGAGCTATCGGAATTGAACCAGCAGATCTCGGAGGATGCCAAAAAGCTGACCCGGGCCCTGAAAGGCGAAAGCAAAACCCAGGGAAACTGGGGCGAAATGATCCTGGAAAGCATTTTGGAAAAATCCGGACTGGTAAAAGGCAGGGAATATTTTCTCGAACACGAACTTCGTGATGAGGACAACAAGGCTCTTTTTTCAGAATTTTCAGGCAAGAAAATGCGGCCCGATGCCGTTGTAAAGTATCCGGATGAAAGAAATGTGATCATTGATTCCAAGGTTTCGTTAACCGCTTTTACTGAACTTGTAGATGAGACAGACCAGGATATTTATTTCATGAAACTGAACCAGCATTTGTCTTCCATCAAAAACCACATCAGCCAGCTGAGCCAGAAAGCCTATGACGATTACGGGAAATCCCTTGATTTCGTGATGATGTTTATCCCGAGCGAGCCGGCCTATATTGCCGCAATGCAGGCAGACCAGAATCTCTGGAACTTCGCATATGACAAAAGGATACTGCTGCTGAATCCCAGCAACCTGATTACTTCACTGAAACTGATTGCCGATCTGTGGAAACGCGAATACCAGAACAGAAATTCTATGGAAATCGCAGAAAGAGGAGCAAAACTGTATGATAAATTTGTAGGTTTTGTTGATAATCTGGAGAAAGTGGGCCGAAACCTGGATCAGGCCAAAAATGTGTACAACGAAGCGTACAAACAGCTTTCGACCGGAAATGACAATCTTGTTACCCAGACCCAGAAACTGAAGTCATTGGGCATAAAGAATAAAAAAGAACTTCCGCAAAGCCTGATCGAACATTCCCGGATCTCTGCTGATCTTACCGATGAATAAAAACATCCTTTACCATACAATCCCGGCCGGAATCCGGGATTTTCTTTGCTTAAAATCCAATTCAGACGCTCTTAAAAATAATTTTACATAATTTTGCGGAATGTTAATAGAAAGCTTTCAGAACGAAAAAATAAAATACCTTACCCGGCTTCTTACCGATAACAGGTTCCGTAAAAAATCAGATGTTTTTGCTGTGGAAGGAAGGCAGGAAAATGAACGCGCCCTGAAATTCGGTTTTGAGGCTGCAGAGTTTTTCATCTGCGAAAAGATCTACCAGAAAGAACTTCCGGAAGGAAAAGTTCATCTCGTAAGCGAAAAAGTATACGAAAAAACAGCTTACAGGGGAAGTTCCGAAGGCATTATCGGAATCTATAAAACAAAAGAAAACGATCTTTCTTCATTCAGTCCGGAAGAACATGCTACGGTAATTGTGGTGGAAGGTGTGGAAAAACCCGGAAATTTAGGAGCCATCCTGAGAAGCTGTGAGGCATTCGGGATCGATGCGCTTATTGTTTCAGACGGAAAAACAGATTTTTACAATCCGAACGTGATCAGATCCAGCGTGGGCTGCCTCTTCGGCATGCAGGTATTTCAGGCCGACAACCAGAAGACGTTTGAGTACCTTCAGAACAACAGCTTCAATATTTATACGACAATGATGGACGCAACAGCGGAAGACCTATCCAAAAGGGATTTTAAACAGAGGTCTGCGGTGGTATTCGGAACGGAACATTCAGGGCTGAGTGATTTCTGGGCCGGCAAAGGAAGCAATACTTTAATTCCTATGGCCGGAAGCATCGATTCTTTAAACCTGAGCAACGCTGTGGCAATTGCATGCTATGAAGCTCTGAGGCAGAAAAAGAATTAAAAGAAACCTGGCTTTTAATAACAGGCAGGCATAAAAAAACCGTTCCACTGAGTGAAACGGTTCTTTTATTTTTAGTAGCTAAAAATAAATTATTTCTTAACTGCAGCTTTAGCAGAGTCAGTCTTAACTTCAACGCTATCTTTCTTAGCATCAACTTTAGCATCGATAGAATCTTTTTGAACGCTAGCTGTAGAATCCATATTGTTCTGAAGTGAATCAGCTTTGTTCTCTAAAGAATCAGTAGTTCCTTCAGTAGTGTTAGCTTCAGTTTTTTTACAAGCAACTAGAGAGATTGCAGCGATAGCAGCTACGAATAATGACTTTTTCATAATAAATTAAATTTAATTTTGTTAATATTGTTATATATAAATCTTTTCTGTTCTGTTATTTGAACAAGACAAAGGTATAGCAGATAGAAAGTTTGTTTATGAAAAATAATTGTAATACCTTTGTAAAATCGTTTTACAAGTGAATATAACTGATAATCAATAATTTAATTATTTAACAGTAAATTGACAGATTTAGATTTATTGCATTTTGAGCAGCTTAAAAAGGATGTACAGGCTCAATATCTGAAAGAACATACCCCTTCCTATGACGATATTTCGAAATGGAAAGGGATTGATATCATCTATTTTCAGGAAGACCTCCGTAAGAAAGCCAAGGGGAACATCAGCGAAAAGTCTTTTTATACCTATTTCAAATCATCACCGGTTACCAAGCTGCCAAGAATAGACATGCTTAATTTACTGAGTATCTATGCAGGATACGAATCCTGGTATGAATTTAAAAAACAGCACCTTTTTGCCGGAGAATTGTTACAGGATAATGATGAATTGTCTGATGAAGACAGTACAGAACCGGAAAAAACAGTTTCTGCATCAATAGACCTTCCAAAAAATGACATTCCTGTTAAAAAAACAGAAACAGGCACCCCTGAAAATCCTGATTTACAAAAATCAGATGCTGAAAACCAGGATATTAGATTAAAAACTGAAATTAACTCCGCTTCTGTTTCCCAGTCTCCTGAACCCCGTAAAAATTTCCTGCAGAAAAATGCATGGATCTTCCTTACTTCAGCTTTAATTGTGGTTACAGGGCTTTTAGGATTCAAAGATGTTATTTTTTCCAAAACCTATAAATACTGTTTCAATGATGCCGACCGTGGAGCGGGCGTGCTGAATATGCTCGAAATAAAGGTGATCAAAGAAAATGAATCTCCTATCCTTTATAAAATAAAGCCCGGTGAGTGCTTTTATTATTCTACGAAAGACAAGAACCTGAAAATGCAGATCAGTGCGCCTTTCTATGAATACCTGGAAGTCAACAGAAGCCTTGAAAACGCACCGGAGGAGGAAATGATTGAACTCAAGCCGGACGACTATAAAATGGCAGCCTACTATTTCTCCATCAAAGATGTAACCGGAGCGCCGAAAGAAGAGCAGCTTGCCCTGATCAAGCAGAAAAGGAACCAGCTCGAAAACCTGATCAGCAGCAATGCGGTAATCTATCAGGTGTATGACAACAGCACGTATGGAATTGAAAGGCTTGACAAACAAAAATATATTACCCTCGTGACAACCCCTACTACATCACTTAAAAACCTGACTGTAATAGAAATGAAAAAAGACAATAACGGAAAAATCATCTCCATTAAATTTAAAATTGCAACCACAGATGAAAATAATAAATAACCTTTTAATTTTTACCCTGTTATTTATTGCATTGGTTTCATGTAGTAATAAGAAGACGGAAATAAGTGATCTGGACAAGCTCAGAAACAGCACAAATACCAAGACCTACCCTGCCATACAGATGGACAGCGCACAGGCCATTAACCTGATTACCAAACAGAAAGTGCAGGAACTTCTGGATCTGTCTACGTTATATCTTTCAGGAAACAGAAATACGGAGATCGATACGGTAATTTATTCCCAGATGCAGAGCTATTTCCATAAACCGGACAGTTTAACGTTTAAAAAACTGTTCAGCGAGCTGGACAGCTTAAAGGTGAAAAGCGTAAAAGTAAATAACCTGGAAGTCTATAAAGATTTTTACAATAAGGATACACTGGATTTTGCCAAATTCAGTGTGGAATATTTTGACAGCAGGAATAAATCATTGGGGTCTTTTGAGAAAAACGCCCAGTACATCCTGGTTTCCACGCCCAATACCAACAGTGAGTTTAAATTTTTCTTTTTAAATTTCTATTCTAATCCTTTACTGAAAAAAGACAGCACGTCTGTAGGCGTTATCAAATAGTCGAGCGGAATATCATATTCCCAGACATCATCGATATCTTCATCGGGGTTAAAGTAATTAACTCCGGTTTTTTTTGATCCTTTGGAAATTTCTCCGAAGAAGCCGTCGTAAAAACCTTTTCCGTAGCCTACCCTGTTTCCCCTATGGTCGCAGTAGAGCAAGGGAGTAATTACATAATCAAAATCCAGATACCCTGAATCTGTATCAGAAACCGGCTCGGAAATCCCCCAGGCATTGGTTTCAAATTTCGTATCTGCATGTATTTCAACGGAGATCAGTTTTCCGTCTGCAATTTTCGGGACGAATACCTTGATATTCCGGCTTAAGAAGTAATCAATAAACAACTGTGTATCAATTTCCGTAAACTTCTCAATCGGGATGAAAACATGGACTTTCTGGCCTGTAACCGGTTTAAAGTAATCGATAAAGTTTTTAAAAATTTTTTCCGATAAAGCGAAAGCCTCATCCGTTGACAAGGCTTTCCTTTTTTGTGTATATTTTTTTCTGAGTTCAGCTTTCAGCATAACCGTTATTGTACTAAGGCTATAAAATTTTATATAGTTTATCCGACAAACGGACCCTAAACGGAAGCTCAAAAGTAACCTGATCACCGGTTTTTGCCGTTTCGCAGGGACCTCCGTTTGCAAAAATCCGGCTAACGGTAATTTCCTGCTCGCCTGTTGTAGGGCCTGAAATAAGCACTTTATCCCCTACCGAAAGTTCTTTGTTTTCAATTAAAAACTGTGCAATTTTTGATTTGGTATAATAATGTTCCGCTTTTCCGAGCAAAACTTTTTTAACCGTTATCTTTTTGCGGATATCCCTGGTTACTGCTTTTGCCAGAGGCTGATCCGGCAGCGCACCGGATTTTTTAAATTTCAGCGCGTCAGATTTCCCTTTCCTGAACACTTTATTCCCAACCTGCAGTCCTTTTCTTAATTTTAACTGCTCGTCCCACGGCAGATGGATTGTCTCCAGGCATTTGTCAGAACAGCAGTTTTCCATGCCAGCTTTGCATTCATCGCACTGGATAAACAGTAAATGACAGGCATCATTGGCACAATTGGTGTGGTTGTCACAAGGCTTGCCGCACTGGTGGCACTGCGCGATGATATCGTCTGTAATCCGCTCGCCTAACCGGTGGTCAAACACAAAATTCTTTCCGATAAACTTACTTTCAATCCCTTCTTCCTTGATCTGGCGGGTATATTCAATAATTCCGCCCTCCAGCTGGAAAACATTTTTAAAACCCTGATGCTTGAAGTAGGCACTTGCCTTTTCGCAACGGATCCCGCCGGTGCAGTACATCAACAGGTTTTTATCTTCTTTAAAATCCTGTAGCTGCTCATTGATAACCGGTAAACTTTCCCTGAAATTTTCCACATCCGGAGTGATTGCCCCTTCAAAATGTCCGACTTCACTTTCATAATGGTTCCTGAAATCCACCACAATGGTGTTAGGGTCTTCCAGCAAATTATTGAATTCCTGTGCTTTCAAATGCACCCCTTTGTTGGTAACATCAAAAGTATCATCACTCAGGCCGTCGGCAACAATTTTATTCCGTACTTTTATTGTCAGCTTTAAAAAGGAATGGTCATCATGCTCAACCGCTACGTTTAAACGGATGCCTTTCATAAAATCGTATGTTTCCAGTGTATCCCTGAAAGCTTCAAACTGGTCTGCAGGCACACTCATCTGGGCATTGATCCCTTCATGGGCCACATAAATACGGCCAAGGGCATCAAGGGCATTCCAGGCTATAAATAATTCGTCGCGAAATTTTTTGGGATCTTTAATTTTGGCATACGCATAGAAAGACAATGTAAGGCGTTCCTTACCGGCTTCATCAATAAGCCGGGCTCTTTCTTCTGCGCTTAAGGTGTTGTACAGTTGCATGCTATAAACGGTTTAAGTGAGAAAATTTTTGCAAATATAATCATTTTCAACCGCGTCCCAAAGCGTGACAATGGTGAATTATTTCAGTGTTGTATTTAACCTTCTCTGTGACACTATATCTTACATATGACATTTTGTCTTTAATAAATTTTTAATGTCTGTTAAGATGAGTCTTAACAATTATGACATAATGTATAAAGTATTGCTTATCCTGTTAAATTTTAGTTAAAAATGAAACATTACAGTTTAAGTATCTACTTATTTAGCATTAAATTTGTTTACAATAAAAAGAATTAATCCATTATAAAAAACAATAAGAAAGATATACAATGAAGAGCACTTTAAAAAAACTATTACCTTTTGCAGTAGTAGGCGTAATCTCAGGAGCTACTACCGTTGGAACATTACAATATTTCAATCATGATTCTGCCAACGGGGATCAGTCTTACTTCACCAAATCTGCACCCGATGTTTCTTTTGCAGGTATGAATACGGCAGCGGTGGGTGATGATTTTGTAAAGGCGGCCAAAACAACGGTACCTGCGGTAGTAACCATTAAAAACTACCAGTCCAGATCAACAAGCAGGGCTTCGGAACAGGACCTTTTTGATTTCTTCTTCGGAGATCCGCTTGGCGGAAGAGGCCAGCAGCGACAGAAACAGCAGATGCCGGACAATATGCCTTCAGGAATGGGATCGGGTGTGATTATTTCTCCGGATGGATATATTATTTCCAATAACCACGTAGTAGCAGGTGCAAATAAGCTTGAGGTGGTACTGAGCAATAAAAAATCCTATATCGCAACACTGGTGGGCACTGACCCGAATACGGATATTTCCCTATTGAAAATTGAGGAAAAAGGACTGCCATATCTAAATTTTGCCAATTCAGACAATATTGAAGTAGGGCAATGGGTACTTGCGGTTGGAAACCCGCTGGGCCTTAACTCTACAGTAACAGCAGGTATTGTTTCTGCGAAAGGCAGGGGAATCGGGATATTAAGTTCACAGGGAAAAGCAGCCAACCCGATTGAGAGTTTCATCCAGACGGATGCGGCAATTAATCCGGGGAATTCAGGAGGCGCCCTGGTAAATACCACTGGGGAACTTATCGGGATCAACTCTGCGATCCAGTCAACAACCGGATATTATCAGGGATACGGATTTTCTGTTCCCTCCAACTTAGCCCGAAAAATTGTTGAAGACATTAAAAAATTCGGGATTGTGCAAAGAGGCTTCCTTGGCGTAACTTCCCTAGATTTATCCAATGATATGCAGGTAGCAGGCTATAACAAGCAGAATAAAACCAATATCAAAGCAGGTTCCGGAGTATATGTAACCGGATTCGGGGATAACAGCGGTGCTGAAGATGCCGGAATCAGAACAGGTGACGTAATCACCAAAATTGACAATACCGCCGTTACGGATTTTGCAGACTTGTCCATTGCGATCGGAAGCAAACGCCCTGGCGATAAAGTAATGGTAACCTATCTTAGAAACGGTAAGGAAGCGACTGCCACAGTTACTCTAAGAGACCAGAAAGGAGGGACTTCTGCCAGAACGAAAGCAGACCTCAGCGTAACGGAAAAAATCGGTGCCGAATTTAAACCGCTTGACGAAAGATTCAAAACCGATTACGGATTGAACAGCGGGGTTATTGCAACCAATGTTACCGAAGGAAGCGAGATTGCCAAAATCGGGATTGTGGATAATTATATTGTGGTCGAAATCAACGGCAAGCCTGTCAATTCGCAGAAAGATGTTGAGAAAATCCTTGATAAATATTTAGGTAATGTATCGGTAAAGTTTGTAGATGCCTACGGACAGATTTATACAAGAGGTTTTAAAATGCCTTAATCAAAAGAGAGAAACTAAACTTCACTCCATATCAAAAAACGCTGCTATTTTTATTAATAGCAGCGTTTTTTATTTATAGTTTTATCTATTCATTTTTTCAGTAATTCTCCGTTTCTTTTTCCGTTCATAAATGACTTCCACAATTTTACCTCCCATCCATGCGAAAGGGAAAAAGGTAAGAAAGATAGAAATTTTATAGAATGTAGGATGGTAAGGAAAGACAATAATATCCAGCATGGCTATAAACAGCATAATGAAACCGATAAGAATGGCGTAGGCTACTTTTGCATATTTTACAATAATGGCCGTTACCACTCCCCCGACGGTAGTTCCCAATCCGGATATAAATAAAAGGAAGCCGAAAAAGGCATCATCATTCTGCATGCTCTGAAGAAATTTCTGCCAGTGCTCAAACGGAGCAAAAGCTTCAAAAGTAACCCATTGCGGGAATACTCTTATGCCAAGAGTGATAATAAGCCCGGCAATTCCCAGGCCTATAATAACCGCAATTGTATTTCTTAAGAAGTTCATTAATCCTGATGTGCAATCATGGAAATTTCGATATCAACATTTTTTGGCAGGCATGAAACCTGTACGGTTTCACGGGCCGGATAGCTTTCCGCATCCAGGTAAGAAGCATAGATGTCATTCATTACCGCAAAGTCATCCATGCTTTTGAGGAAAATGGTTGCCTTCACCACGTTTTTAAAGGTCATTCCCGCTTCGTTAAGGATCGCTTCCAGGTTTTTCATCACCTGATGGGTTTCCTTTTCGATGCCTTCCACCAATTTGCCGGTAGCAGGATCTACAGGAATCTGTCCGGAAATGTACAATACGCCGTTCGCCAGGTTAGCTTGTGAATAAGGACCGATAGCGGCAGGCGCATTTACCGTGTTGATTATTTTTTTCATTAGAATTTATTTTGGGTGCAAATATAAAATTTATATTCTATTTCCCTAATCAAATATCAAATCTGATGCTAAAATGGTGCATTCGGCTGGGTAAAGCTGCGGTCTTTGTATTTCAGGGCATCACTTAAGATATTGGCTTTGATCCCGATAAAGAAATCATATACCTTATACTGCCCGAATGGCACCCAGTTGAAATTGATGGTGAAACTCCGCTGATCGCGGGAAAAACCGATCCGGGTATAGGCCAGCTGCTTGGTCACCATATCATAATGGGTACTGCCATTGATGTTCCAGAAAGGCGTCAGCTTAAGACTTCCGTCCAGCCCTACGGAGGCCAGTCTTGTCGGAGTCCTGGAAGCGGTGCTTCTGGTGTACGCATAATTGGCATTCACATTCAGCGTCCAGGCCTGTTCAAAATGGGCGTAGTTATCATCATCAAAATAATAATTCTCATTCCGGATTTCCCCCTTCT
>JAAIGE0100579302.1_pt1 | contig 10059 bp, 6 predicted proteins | sample 6487951 | NCBI WGS metagenome assembly JAAIGE01 (sample SAMN13974128, study PRJNA590717) | phyllosphere metagenome | biome: tomato field; feature: multiple bacterial spot infested tomato fields; material: tomato leaves; isolation source: leaves from tomato fields | host: Solanum lycopersicum ... | reverse complement strand
GCTACCGCGATCATGGCGTCGGCGCTGTTCATCTATATGCTGCTCCAACCCATGGCAGGCTGGCTGTCCGATCGCATCGGGCGCAAGCCGCTGCTGGTCGGCTTTGGCGTGGCGGGCGTGCTGTGCACCACGGCGATTTTCCGCACGCTCGAAAACGTCACATCGTCGTTCAGCGCGTTCCTTCTGGTGCTGTCGGGGCTGGTGATCGTCACTGGCTATACCTCGATCAACGCGATCGTGAAGGCCGAACTGTTTCCCGTCAACATCCGCGCGCTCGGCGTCGCGCTGCCCTATGCGCTCGCCAACACCTTGTTCGGCGGCACGGCGGAATATGTGGCGCTCTGGCTCAAGCATATCGGGATGGAGGGCGGCTTCTACTGGTATGTCACAGCCCTGATCGGCGTGTCTCTGATCGTCTATTTGCGGATGCCCGATACCCGCAAAACCAGCCAAATCTGACAAGCAAGGGGAAAATCATGCCGTCTTTCGCGCGCACATTCTGCCAAATCATGCCGCTGGTCCTGCTGTGTCAGCCAGCAGCCGCACAGGACGCCCCCACCTCTGCCGAACCCCCCTTCACATCGGTTCAGCCCGGTGACTTCGCCATCGCCGGGTCGCTCTCGAACAGCTGGGCGGACTTCGACAATGACGGCGATCTCGATCTCGTCGTGTCCTTGAAGGGCGGGGACATCCGCCTCTATCGCAACGACAAGGGCAAGTTCGTCAATGTCGGCCCGCAAATGGGCCTGCCGACATCCGGCCCGGAAATGCGTGGCGTCGCATGGGGTGATTATGATGGCGACGGCTGGATCGATCTCCTGGGCGGCGCGACCATGCCGGGCGAACTCAGCCTCGTCTTCCATAACGAAGGCGGCAAGAAGTTCACCAACGTCGCCCCGGAACTGGGGCTGACGATCCCCAACCGATCGGCGCGTCAGACAAGCTGGGTCGATTTCGACAATGACGGCGATCTGGACGTTTATGCCGCCAACCGCATTGGCCCCAATAGCCTCTATCGCAACGACGGCGGCAAGTTTGTCCAGGTATCGGCCGGCACCGGCGTATCGGATAGCCGCCCGACTGTCGGCGCGTGCTGGTTCGACTATAATCGCGACGGCTTTCTCGATGTGTTCCTCGCCAACCAGTCCGGCGCGACCGACGCGCTCTGGCGCAACAATGGCGATGGTACCTTCACTGACGTGGCACCCGAACTCGGCCTGGATAATGCGGGCCGGTCGAAGGAGGAAGGCGGCGTCGGCTGCGCGGTCGGCGACTATGACAATGACGGCAATCTCGACCTGTTCGTCCCCAATTATGGCGTGAATGCGCTCTATCACAACAATGGCGACGGCAGCTTCACCAATGTCGCCAAGGACATGGGTGTCGCGATCGACAATCATGCGGTCGGTGCCGTGTGGGGCGATTATGACAATGACGGCTATCTCGATCTCTACGTCACCTCCTACCATGGGCCGCGCGATCAGCAGCAGCCCAAGGACAGCCTGTTCCACAACGAAGGCGGCAAGGGCTTCCGGCAGGTGCTGACCGAAACGTCCAAGCTCAATGTCGGCGATCATGGCGTGCAGTGGGTCGATTATGATCGCGATGGTGCGCTCGATCTGTCGGTGATGCGCGGCTATACCAGCCAGGGCGGCCATTTCCTGTTCCACAATGATCTGGATCGTGCAGCGGCAAAGCGCAGTCTGTCGGTCACGCTGTTAGACGCCAGGGGGCGCTTCACCCGCATGGGCGCGGAAGTGCGGCTCTATGACAAAAGCGGAAAGATTCTCGCGACGCGCCAGCTTTCCACGGGTGACGGCTATAATTCCGAAAACGCCGCGCCCCTGCATTTCGGACTGACATCGCTCGACCCGGTGAAAGTCGAGGTCACCTGGATGACGAAGACGGGGCGCAAGCTCCAGACCGTGGCCAATGTAAAACCGTCCCTCTACGCGGGCAAATCGCTGGTCATAAAGGAACGGTGAGGCAGTCAGCCAATAACTGCATCGGCAATCACCAATATTGATGATGCCGCGACTTCGCCATCGTGGCATGACGTTGACGCGACCCGACGTTTCCGGCTCAAATCGGAGCGTTTACTGGCCCGGCTGCACCACGCGGCCGGGCCATTTTGATCGAATGCCCGCCCAAGTCGCTATGTCAGCTTCCATTTCGAGCCGATGGCCTCCGCGATGACCACGTTCAGCCAACAAGACTGGCTTCGTCACCGCAATCCTGCTTAGACTGCAACTATGGCAGACCGCATTCTCATCTTCTATGGCTCCTACCGGTCCGACCGGCAGGGTATCCGGCTCGCCGACTATCTCGTCCGGTCCTTCGCGGAACGTGGCGCGGACGTCGAGTTGATCGACGCCAAGGCAGTCGGCTTGCCGCTTCTCGACCGCATGTATAAGGAACATGCGCCCGGCGAAGCCCCCGCCGCGCTGGAAGCACTGGCGGGCAAGATCAAGGCGGCCGATGCTTTCGTCTTCGTCACCGGGGAATATAATTGGGGCATCCAGCCCGGCCTCAAGAACCTGACCGACCACTTCCTGGAAGAATGGTTCTGGCGGCCCGCAGCCGTAGCGAGCTATTCCGCCGGGCGCTTCGCAGGCGCGCGCGCGGCGACGGCCTGGCATGGCACATTGTCGGAAATGGGCATGGTCGTCATCTCATCCTCGATCGCGGTCGGCGGCATCGGCCATGCGCTGGATGCGGAGGGCCAGCCGAAGGGCGATGGCGGCGCGTCGCTCGACCGCGCCTTCCCCCGCTTCGCCGACGACCTTGCCTGGTGGACGGAGGCCGCACGGTCGCAGCGCGATCGCAAGGCACCGCCCTACTGAAGCGATGGCTCCGTCATCTCAACCCGTTCCATATACGACCCTTAGCCGGATGACGCGGGTACATTAAACGCGGTAAGGCTCTTTCCAACGCGTAGCCCGCTGCTTGCAAGAGTGGGGGCGAGAGGAGGAAGCTATATGAAAGCCCGTCTGATCCTTGGCCTTGGCGCGCTGATGCTCGCCGCCGTTCCCGCCCATGCCCGCGAACGCTGGACGCCGGATCAGGCCAATGCCTGGTATGACAAGCAGCCCTGGCTGGTCGGCGCGAATTATGCGCCTGCGAACGCGATCAATCAGCTGGAAATGTGGCAGGCGGAAAGCTGGGATCCCAAGATGATCGACAAGGAACTGGGCTGGGCGCAGTCGATCGGCATGAACACGATGCGCGTGTTCCTGCACGACCAACTCTGGAAGCAGGACGCGAAAGGGTTCACCAAGCGCATCGACCAGTTTCTGACCCTTGCGCAGCGGCACCGCATCAAGCCGCTCTTCGTGCTGTTCGACAGCGTGTGGGATCCCAACCCCATGCTCGGACCGCAGCACCCGCCGATCCCCGGCGTTCACAATAGCGGATGGGTGCAAGGACCGGGCATGGCGGGCCTGCGCGATGCCAGCCGTTATCCCATGTACAAAGCCTATGTTCAGGGCGTGATCGGCGCGTTCGCCAAGGATCAGCGCGTGTTGGGCTGGGACGTATGGAACGAGCCTGACAACGACTCCGTGCAATATCAGGGGCAGGAGGGGAAGGAGCCACTGGTCCGTGCGCTGTTGGCGCAGGTGTTCCAGTGGGCGCGCGACGCCAACCCGACGCAGCCGCTGACGTCGGGCGTCTGGACCGGCAAGGACTGGACGCCGAACGGCCAGAACAGCCCGATGGAAACGCTGCAACTGAACCAGTCCGACGTCGTCAGCTTCCACGATTATAGCTGGCCCGAAACCTTCGAAGCACGGGTGAAGATGCTCCAGCCCTATGGCCGCCCGATCCTCTGCACCGAATATATGGCGCGCGGCAACGGATCGACCTTTGACGGCAGCCTGCCGGTCGGCAAGCGCTACAATGTCGCGATGATGAACTGGGGCTTCGTCGATGGAAAAACGCAGACGCGCCTCCCCTGGGACAGCTGGAAGAAACCCTATGTTCTGGAGGAGCCGACCATCTGGTTCCACGAGGTATTCCGCGCCGATGGCACGCCTTATAGGCAGGCGGAAACCGACCTCATCAAGCGAATGGCGGCGGCACCCAAGGGCGTCGTTCCGCCAACCGCCCCCTCGCCACAGGCGGGGCAATGATATCAGTCATGACTGCATGAACATGAATGCGCTGTCGCGTGGTCGAGCAAGGAAATCGAGGGAAGGGGTACGAGTTGAACTCTGATGCTGTGAACCGGTCGTCGTTCGGGCCGGTGGGGGATCGCACGTTGCGGCGCATCGACCGTCGCCTGATGCCGATGCTCTGCCTCATGTACCTCATCGCCTATATCGACCGGCAGAACGTGTCTTACGCCAAGCTGGAGATGGTCGACGCGCTCGGCCTGTCCGAAGCCGCCTATGGCCTTGGTGCCAGCCTCTTCTTCCTCGGCTATTTCCTGTTCGAAGCGCCCGCCAACATGATCCTGGCAAAGGTCGGTGCACGGCTCTGGTTCGCGCGGATCATGGGCAGTTGGGCGATCGTCACGATCGCGCTAGGCTTCACGCAAAACGCCACCATGTTCTACATTCTCCGCTTTCTGCTCGGCGTGGCGGAGGCGGGCTTCTTCCCCGGCGTGTTGTTCGTCCTGACGCTCTGGTATCCGCAGGCGCGACGTGCGCAGATGGTCGGATGGTTCATGATTGCGAGCGCGGGCGCGAACGCGGTCGGATCGCTGATCGGCGGCGCTCTGCTCGGGCTGGATGGCATTGCAGGGCTTGAAGGCTGGCAATGGGTGTTCGTCGCCACCGGTATCCCCGCTGTCCTGCTCGTGCCGGTCGTGCTGCTACGCCTGCCGAGCCGCCCCGCAGATGCACGCTTCCTGACCGACGAGGAAAAAGGCTGGCTCGCTGCCGAACTGGCGGGTGAACCCGGTGCGAAGCATGACGAAGGCTCGGCCTGGCGTGCCATCCTCGATCCCCGCGTACTGCTGCTCGCCGCGCTTTATTTCGCGATGCCGCTCGGCGCCTATGGCCTCAGCTACTGGCTGCCGACGATCGTCAAGGAGTTCGGCGCATCGAATCTGCAAAATGGCGTCATCAACGTCATTCCCTGGGTCTGCGTTGCGCTCGCTCTTTGGGCCGTGCCGAACCACGCGTCGCGTCATGGGGCAAGCCGCTGGCACGTCGTCGGCCCGATGCTGGTCGGCGCGGCCGCACTCTTCTGTAGCGTCATCGTCCCCGGCGCGGCGATCAAGTTCGCCTTCCTCTGCATCGCAGCCGCCGCCATCTTTTCCGCGCAGCCCGTCTTCTGGAGCGTGCCGCAACGGCTGTTGACCGGCGCGCACGCCGCTGCGGGTCTCGCCGCGATCAACTCGATCGGCAATCTGGGCGGCTTCGTGGCGCAAAGCGCGGTGCCAGCGATCCGCGACATGACCGGCAGCACGCTGGCCCCCATGGCGATGCTCAGCCTCGTCCTGACGCTGTCGGCAATCGGCTTCCTGATGTTGCTCCGCCGGATCACCGATCTGCGGTGATGAAAGTCTGACCACTCGACAGATTATTCCCCGCCATTGATCTTTTCATGCGCGCCGTTAAGCCTGCTGCCATGACCCGGCGCGCGGTTGCGTGCCGCAGCAAAGGACGACGATGCCCCCCTTCCTCAAAGCCGGTGCAGCCCTTGGCGCGCTGCTCCTGACGCCCGTTCCGGCACAGGCGCAGCAGCAACTGACCCTCGAACGCGTCTTCGCCAGCCCCGATCTCGCCGGTCCGCAGCCACGCGCGCTTCACCTCTCGCCCGACGGCGCGCTCGTCACGCTGTTGAAACCCCGCGCGGACGAAAAGGAGCGGCTCGACCTCTGGGCGATCGACACGCGCACCGGCTCGGAACGGATGCTGGTCGACTCCAAAAAGACCGGCAGCGGCGCGGCGCTCAGCGAAGCGGAAAAGATGCAGCGCGAACGCGACCGCTCCGTCGCGGGCAGCACCGGCATCACCAGCTATGACTGGTCCCCCGATGGCAAGTCGATCCTCGTCCCCGTCGATGGCGACCTCTATCTCGCCAGCCTCGACGGCAAGGTCACGCGCCTGACCGACACGCCGGACGGCGAACTCAACGGCGTCGTCAGCCCGAAGGGCGGCTTCGTTTCCTTCGTGCGCGGCGACAACCTCTTCGTCCAGCCGATCGGCGGCAGCGAGAAGCAACTGACGCAGGGCGCGAGCGAAACCCTCCACTGGGGAGAGGCCGAATTCGTCGCGCAGGAGGAAATGGACCGCCGCACCGGCTATTGGTGGTCGCCCGACGATGCCCGCATCGCTGTCGCCCGCGTCGATGAAAGCCCGGTCGGCATCGTTACCCGCACCGCGATCGGCGGTGAGGGGACCAAGGTCTATCAGCAGCGCTATCCCGCCGCCGGCACCCCCAATGCCATCGTCGATCTCTTCGTCATGAAAGCGGACGGATCGGGTCAGGTCCAGGTCGATCTCGGCCCCGACAAGGACATCTACCTCGCCCGCGTCCACTGGTCGAAGGATGGCAGGACGCTCTATGTCCAGCGCGAAAGCCGCGATCAGAAGCTGCTCGACCTGCTCGCCGTCGACCCCGCCACCGGCAAGGCCCGCGTGATCCTGACCGAGACGGCGGAAAGCTGGATCAACCTCAGCGACAATTTCACACCCTTGAAGGACGGCAGCTTCCTCTGGTGGTCGGAAAAGACCGGCCACGGCCATCTCTATCATGTGCAGGGCAAACGCTGGACGCCGCTCACCAGCGGCGAATGGGAAGTGCGCGACATCGTAGGTGTCGATGAAGCCAAGGGCGTCGTCTACTTCACCGGCAACCGCGAAACCCCGCTGGAGCAGCAGCTTTACGCCGCCCCGCTGGACAAGCCCGGCAAAGCGACCGCGCTGACGCAGGGCGGTTGGTGGAACGATGCGGTGATGGACGGCGCTGCCAGCCGCATCGTCGTCACCCGCCAGAACAGCGACCAGCCCAAGCAACTCTACCTCGCCGACACCAGCGGCAAGCGGCTGCAATGGCTGTCGGAAAATGCGCTGACGGGCGATCACCCCTATGCGCCTTATGTCGCGAGCCATGTGAAGACACAGTTCGGCACGGTCAAGGCAGCGGACGGCACGACCCTCCATACCAAGATCATGACCCCGCCGATGCAGCCGGGCAAACGCTACCCCGTGTTCATGATCCATTATGGCGGGCCGGGCGGCGGACGCCAGGTAACCAACACATGGAGCGGCGCGCTCAACCAGTATCTGGTGGATCGCGGCTGGATCGTCTTCGCCATCGACAATCGCGGCACGCCCGATCGCGGCAAGGCGTTCGAGGATCCCATCTACCACGCCATGGGCACGGTCGAGGTCGAAGACCAATTAAAGGGCGTCGAATGGCTCAAGGCCCAGCCCTTCGTCGATCCCAAACGGATCGCGACCTATGGCTGGTCCTATGGCGGTTATATGTCCTTGAAGCTGCTGGAGAAAGCACCCGGAACCTTCGCCGCGGCGATCGCGGGCGCGCCGGTGACCAAGTGGGAACTCTACGACACCCATTATACCGAACGCTATCTGGGGATCCCGCAGGCCAAGCCCAGCGCCTATCCCGCGTCTGACGCGATTGGCGAGGCGACGAAGATCACCGACCCGCTGCTCCTGATCCACGGTATGTCCGACGACAATGTCGTGTTCGACAATGCGACCGCGCTCATGTCCACCATGCAGCAGGGCGCGGTGCCGTTCGAGATGATGGCCTATCCGGGGCAAACCCACCGCGTAGGCGGCCCCGGCATCAGCGTCCACCTGTGGCGCACGATCGAAGGCTTCCTGGAGCGGCGAGGCATCGAGCCCGCCGATTGACGGCATGACGTGACAGGCATAGCTTCTCCCTTCGTTTCCGGGGGGAGATGATCGATGAGTGAGGCGGGGGCAGTCATTCTCAATCCGGTGCGGGGCAAGGCCCGCATCGAAGTTCTTGATATCCTGCGCGGTATCGCGATCCTCGGCATCTTCGTGATGAACCTGCCGTTCATGGCGGGGCCGACCGAATCAATGTTGCGCGATATCCGGCTTGGCGGCTGGCAACCCATCGATCAGGTCGCCTGGAGCACGATCTTCATCTTCTGGGAGGGGACGCAGCGCGGCATTCTCGAATTCCTGTTCGGCGCGGCGCTGATGGTCCTGTCGGCCAAGGCGATGAAGCCCGACGGGCCGGTCGCCGTCGCCGACCTCTATATTCGCCGCTCGCTTTGGCTGCTGCTGTTTGGATTATTCGACATCTTCGGGCTGCTCTGGCCCGGCGACATCCTGCACATCTACGCGCTCGCCGCGCTGTTCCTCTTTCCCTTCCGCCATCTGAAACCGCGCTGGTTGATCCCGCTTGGCCTCATCTTCTCGACCTATTACGGCGTCACCGCGAGTTTCCAATATGTCGATCGCGTCCAGCTGTCCGCCCGCGTGGAAACCGCGCGCCAGCATCAGGCACGTGCAATGCCGCTGACCGCAGACGACAAGAAGGCGCTTGCCGACTGGCAGAAGAAACTCGACCGGCTGAAGATTGACAAGGAGACGAAGCAGCGCATCGATGCAGAGAATAAGGCCCGCAGTGGCAGCTATGCAGGATACGCCACTTGGCTTTGGGGCGCGTTCATGATGCTGTGGGGCAAGGGGTCTACCTTCGTCGCGGTGGGCGAAGCGTTCAGCGCCATGTTGATCGGCATCGCGCTCTGGAAACTCGGTATCATTCAGGGGCAGCGCTCGACCCGCTTCTACGCAGTAACGGCGCTGATCGCCTATGGATTCGGTCTCACCGCCCGCGCGATCGGCGTCAGCGAGGTCATGACTTTCCAGCCCATTCCCAAGACGATCTGGATCACCAGCGAATATGCGCGACTCGCCGTGTCGCTGGGCCATGTCGCAATGGTAAACCTGCTGGTGCGCTTCCGCCCGTCGCATGCTGTCTTGAAGCCCTTCGTCGCCGCTGGGCAGGTGGCCTTCTCGCTCTATTTTCTGGAGCAGATCATCGGCATCAACATCCTCTTTTCGCCCGTGGCGCTCGGCCTGCGCGGCGTGTTCGGCTATGCGACGCTATGGGCCTGGGCGACGGGCATTGCGCTCGGCCTGCTGCTCGTTGCCAACATCTGGACCCGTTATTTCGTCAGCGGGCCGATGGAATGGGCGTGGCGCTCGCTCGCTTATTGGCGCATCCAACCCTTCCGCCGACAAAAGAACGCGGAATATGAAACCGTCCTGCCCGGACCCGTCCCCGCGGAATAGTTCAAGCAATTTTGTTGCCGAAAGCTGCCCGCTTTCATAGCGTGAAGTGCTTCTTTCTGGACAAACGCCCCATGGCCGCTATGGCGCGCCCTGCGCAATTCAGCGCTGCACATGGAGTCTCTTGTCATGGGTTATCGGGTCGTCGTCGTGGGAGCCACCGGGAATGTGGGCCGCGAGATGCTGGCCATTCTCGCCGATCGCGAGTTCCCCATTGACGAGATTGCAGCCGTCGCCTCGCCCCGTTCACAGGGTATGGAGATTGACTTCGGTGAGACCGGCAAGACGCTGAAATGCAAGAATATTGAGCATTTCGACTTCACGGGTTGGGACATCGCGCTTTTTGCGGCGGGTAGCGGCCCGACCGCGGAATATGCGCCCAAGGCCGCGGCGGCCGGCTGCGTCGTGATTGATAACTCGTCGCTCTATCGCATGGACCCGGACGTTCCGCTGATCGTGCCCGAAGTCAATCCGGACGCGATCGACGGCTATACGAAGAAGAACATTATCGCGAACCCCAACTGCTCGACCGCGCAGATGGTCGTCGCGCTGAAGCCGCTGCATGACGCCGCGAAGATCAAGCGCGTCGTCGTCGCCACCTATCAATCGGTTTCTGGCGCGGGCAAGGCAGGGATGGACGAACTGTTCGAGCAGAGCCGCAACATCTTCGTTGGCGATTCCGCTGAACCCAAGAAGTTCACCAAGCAGATCGCCTTCAACGTGATCCCGCACATCGACGTCTTCCTGGACGATGGTTCGACCAAGGAAGAATGGAAGATGGTCGCGGAAACCAAGAAGATCCTCGATCCCAAGG
>JAAIGE0100548874.1_pt1 | contig 10059 bp, 4 predicted proteins | sample 6487951 | NCBI WGS metagenome assembly JAAIGE01 (sample SAMN13974128, study PRJNA590717) | phyllosphere metagenome | biome: tomato field; feature: multiple bacterial spot infested tomato fields; material: tomato leaves; isolation source: leaves from tomato fields | host: Solanum lycopersicum ... | reverse complement strand
GGCTTCGGCTGTGATCTTGGACCCTGTTGTCGGCGATATCGGGATTGCGTTGTATGCGCAGCGAGATATCACCACAGTGGTCAGCACCCGCGACCAAGCCATGCGATCCATGCACATGCACAGCAGTGCGCGTGCCGTAATGCTTACGACCCACTCAGCGCATAACCCTTCAGCCGCGCCGCATAAGCCTGTAGGGCGGCGTTGCCGCTGAAAGCCCCTCTCACGTCGGGGCGCCACGGCACAGCTTGCGCGCCACTGGCGCGCGTTGTCGGCGTTCTGGCGCACGGTGGAGGTGAGTTCTTCCATCGAAGCGGCGGTTTCTTCCAGGTTCGCTGCCTGATGCTCGGTGCGCGTGGACAGGTCGGCATTGCCGCTGGCGATCTCGCCTGCCGCGGTATTGATCATCTCGGCCGAGTGCTGGATGCCCTGCACGATGCTGGTCAATTGGATGGCGGTGCGGTTGGCTGCATCGGCCAGGCGACCGAACGCGCCTTCGTAATGCGACTCCACGCGCTGCGACAGGTCGCCGTCGGCGATCGCGGCCATGATGCGGCCCACATCGTCCAACCCGGCGTCGGCCTGCTGCATCAGCCGGTTCAGCGCCTGCACCATTTCCGCAAACGCGAACTGGTAATGCGATTGGTCGCCACGTGCGGAGAAATCGCCGCGCGCAGCTGCATCGGCCAGGCGCGCGATGTCGCTGTTGATTGCAGACAGATTCTCTTTCACCGTATCCAGCGCCTGATGCAAGGCTGCGCGCTGGCCGGGCAGGCGACGCATGTCGCGGCGCAGATCGCCACGGCCGTAGTCGCTCATCACGTCCATCGCTTCGTTGATGGCATCTAGATGTTCGAATACCACCGTGTTGACGCCGTGCGCCAGCGTGCCGTAATCGCCGGGGAAATCTTCCGGAATGCGGTGCGCGATGTTCTCGCCCTGCTGCAGGCGGATCATGGTCTGCATCTCGCCGTTGAAGCGCTGCAGCTGGGTCTGCATCTGCTGCATGCTGTGCATCAGCTGGCCGGTTTCATCGCGCGATTCCACGCGGATGTCGTTGTCGAAGCGGCCCGAGGCGATGGCTTCGGCAGTGCGCGAGGCAGCGCGCAGCGGCGCGGCCATGGCCGAGGCGATCAGCCAGCACAGCCCGATCACCAGCGCCACCAGGGCGCCGCCGATCAAGGTCAGGGTGCGCGTGAAACCCCACGCCTGCACTTGGATGTCTTCGGCATACACGCCCATCACCAGCACCCAGTTCCAGGCCGGAAAGGTCTTGGCATAGCTGATCTTCGGTAGCTGTTCCTTCTTGCCCGGCTTGGGCGCGTCGTAATAGCTGAAGCCGTCGCCGCTATCGATGGCGGTCTTGATGTCGCGATACACGTATTGCCCGGCATCGCTCTTGTAGTCGGTCATGTCGGTGCCGACCGGGCGCTTGGGATGCATCAGGATGCGCATCTGCGGGTCGACGATGAAGAAGTAATCCACCCCGTCGTTGGTGCGCATGTCGGCCAGCGTGGTGCGCGCGGCTTCCTTGGCTTGCTCCAGGCTCAGCTCGCCGGCTTTGACCTTGTCGGCATAGTGCTGCATCACCGTCAGGCCCATCTCCACCTCGGTCTTGACGCTGAGCTTGCGCGCCTCCACCAGATCCAGATATTGCAGGCGCGCGGCGGCCATCGCCAGCAGGATCACGCCCACGGTCAATAGCGTGCACAACAGGACGAACTTTCGGGTGAGCGGGAGATTGGCAACAGAACGACGCAAGAGGGAAACAACAGGCATGACAACGACATCCAGAACGCGCGCACGGCGCTACATCATGGATAGCGGCTGATTCACATGCAGGTTGAATACTAACTGCGGCAGCGTCCGCTCAGGCGATGCAACAACGTGCCAATGCAATGTAGGAGCGCACCGGCCGCGACAAGACGTATCGGTAACGTTCCTCGCGCCCGCGCGCTGCTACGGAAGCATCAGCATTGGTCCATCGATGCAACGGCGGACACGCACTGCGTGTCCGCCGCATTGCATCAACCTGCAGCGCAGAAGCCGAACTCGGCAGTGGCGCCGGGCGCCAGCGTGCGGTTGAAGTCCACGCCGCTGGCCTGGAGTGTGGTGCCGCTCTGTGACCAGGTGACGTTCCAGGCGTTGTTGACGGTGCCGGTGACTGTCAGCGAGATCGACCAGTTGCCGCTGGCGGTGCCGGTATTGGTGACCTGCACGCGGTTGCAGTAGCCACCGTTCCAGGTACTGTCCGGGATCACCTTGGTACTGAAGCCCGCGCTTGGCGTCGGGGTTGGCGTCGGTGTCGGTGTCGGCGTGGGGGTCGGCGTTGGCGTCGGTGTGCTGTTGCTTACCGTTCCCCACAGCGTCCGCAACAAGGTCATCTTGTCTTCGCGCACGCTGATCCAGTCGTCGCGCAGGATGCCGCCGGTATCGCCGCTATTGGGGTTCCACGACCAATAGAACCCTTCGTTGATGCCCTTGCCACGCAGGTATTTCACCAGTGCGTCTTGCCAGACTTTGTCGCGCGCATCGCCTTCGCCATACTTGCCGCCGAATTCGCCCAGCAGCAATGCGTGATTGCCGGCAAACTGGCCGAAATGGCGGTCCCAGATCGCGGGCATGTTGTTGGGGAAGTTGCTGTCGTTGAAGTACGACTGCACGAACACGTCCGGGCCGTACACATGCGGTGCCAGCAACAGGCGGTTGGCCGGAATGTTCAATGGGGTGCAGGCCAGCGGCTGCAGGCTGCCACCCCAGAAGATGCCGCCATTGGTCGAACACACCGGGTTGTCGGTGATGCCTTCCACCGCAATGATCCACTTCGGCGCCACCGCAAGCACGGCGGCAGAACCGCGCTCGGCGGCCTTGTTCCAGTCGGTGGCGGCGTTGCCCGTGCCCCAGGTCGCGGCGCCGTGCGGCTCGTTCTTCAGATCCACGCCGATCACCCTCGGCACGTTCTTATAGCGGTTGGCGACAAAGCGCAGATCGTCCAGCCATTGCGCTTCGGAATATGAACTGGTGTACCACAGCTCGGAAATCGCCGCGCAATCGGGCGTGTGGTGATCCAGCAGCACATACATGCCGCGTGCGTTGAATTCGTTGATCACCTTGTCGAGGATCTGCAGCGAGGTCAGGCCCTGCAGATCGGCGTTGCGGCTGTAGTCGATGCTGCTGGGCATCTGGCCGCTACGCAGCGTGGCCGGGCAAAACGGCAGGCGCACCGCGTTGAAGCCCAGGCCCTGCATCTGGTTGATCATCTCCTTCCAGTTGCGTGCCCACAGGCCATGCATGACATGGTTGCCGGTCTCGAAGCCGAACACGTTGACGCCCTTGAGCTGAACCACGTTGCCGTTGTCGTCGACGATCTTGTTGTTGCTGACCGAATAGCTGAAAGCCGGTGCGGCTGTGAGCGCTAACATCGTTGCCAATGCGAGCGTACTTGCAGTCCTGAAAATGGACATGATGGTCTCCCTGGATGACCGAACTCGACGGCCGAGTGCGGTGAGGGGGGCATCTTGGTCTTCGGCTGCGCCGTGTGGCGTGACCGCTGCCACAGAAGAGCGCAGTGGCGCACCGATCACACGCAAGCTGCGGGCGAGGTCGCTTTCCCGCACACTATCGGTGCTGCGTGCTGTCCGCAGGCTGTCCTTTTTGTCCCCCGGAGTGTCCCTCAATGTCCTTGTTGCGTGCCGAAATGGCGCAATGGCGCGTCTCCCCCGCGCGCGAACTCATGGCCGGTGCGGTCGCCACATTTGCGCTGATTCCCGAAGTGATTGCATTCGCGTTCGTCGCCGGGGTGGATCCGCAGGTGGGCCTGTTCGCATCCTTCGTGATCGGCATCGTGATCGCGTTTTGCGGGGGGCGGCCGGCAATGATTTCGGCTGCGGCCGGCTCGGTGGCGCTGGTGGCTGCACCGCTGGTGGCCGCGCACGGGTTGCCCTATCTGCTGGCCGCCGGCCTGCTCGCTGGCGTGGTGCAGATCCTGTTCGGGTTGTTGCGCCTGGGCGTGCTGATGCGCTTTGTCAGCAGTTCAGTGCGTACCGGTTTCGTCAACGCGCTGGCCGTGCTCATCTTCGCGGCGCAACTGCCGCATCTGATCGGGGCCAACCTGACCACCTGGGTCATGCTGGGCGCAGGCCTTGCCATCATCTACGGCCTGCCGCGTCTGCGCCTGCCGGTGCTGTCGGCGATTCCCTCGCCCCTGCTGTGCATCCTGCTGCTCAGCGTGGCCGGCACTGCGCTGCATCTGCCGCTCAAGACGGTGGCCGATCTGGGCAAGCTGCCCAACGCGCTACCGTTCCTGCAATGGCCGGCGGTGCCGTTGACGCTGGAGACGCTGCGCATCATCGCGCTGCCTGCACTGGCCATTGCCATGGTGGGCCTGCTCGAGTCGATGATGACCGCGCGCGTGGTCGATGAACTCACCGACACGCCCAGCAACAAGAACCGCGAATGCACCGGCCTGGGCATCGCCAACGCGGCGGCCAGCCTGTTCGGCGGCATCGCCGGCTGCGGCATGATCGGGCAGACCGTGGGCAACGTGAAATACGGCGGCCGCGGCCGGCTGTCCACGTTGTTTGCCGGCGTGTTCCTGCTGATCCTGATGGTGCTGCTCAAGCCGTGGGTGTCGCAGGTGCCGGTGGTGGCGCTGGTGGCGATCATGGTGATGGTGTCGGCGGAGACCTTCGACTGGCGCTCGCTGCGCACCGTGGTGACCCACCCGCGCACCTCCAGCGTGGTGATGCTGGCCACCGTGGCGGTCACATTGTTCACGCACAACCTGGCGGCAGGTGTGGCGATCGGCGTGCTGCTGAGCGGGGTGTTCTTCACCTTCAAGGTGGCCGGGTTGCTGCAGATCGCGCATCACGATGGCGCGGATGGCGTGCGCACCTACAGCGTGCGCGGGCAGGTGTTCTTCGCCTCGGCCGATGTGTTCATCGACGCCTTCGACGCACGCGAGGTGCCCGGCCGCGCAGTGGTGATCGATGTCGGCCGCGCGCACTTCTGGGACATCACCGCGGTGGCGGCACTGGACAAGGTGGTGCAGCGTTTGCGTCATCACGGGCTGGACGTGCAGGTGAAAGGCCTGAATGCCGGCAGCCGCCGCCTGATGCAGCGGCATGCCTTGGGCGAAGACGCGCTGGAATCGGCACTGCCTTAGAGCGTGTTATTCACGTTGAGATGGAATGCGCCTGGCACGCCTGCGGCGCGTCATCCCGGGCTGTCCGTGCGCTGAGCGCGGCTGCGAGCGAATTCAAGTTCCGGCGGGCGACGCCGATGATTCGGCATCCTCATTGCCGGTCGTCGCTGTGATGCCAGTGGGTTTCAGCCCGAGATGTGTACCTGCGTGCCAAGCCCGGCATGACGGGTTCGTGTCCGCCCGCCGGAGGGCGCAGCCGTGACCAACGCACCGTTGCTGGAACGGATGGTGGACCTGACCGCCATCCGCGATGCGGACCTGCTCGATCTGAGCCTGTTGCGCACCGTGCGCGAAGTCTGCGCGGCCGAAGAACTTTCGCTGCTGCGCATCGCCCCGGACAGCAACAGCATCGCCGAAACGCGCCTGAGCGACGATGGCCGGCTGGCGCTGACGGTGGCGGAGATCCACGATGCGCGCACGCGCATCCAGCTGGCCGAGGTGCATGGGCCGGGCGATGTGGTGCAGCTGCACGAAGACGGCCGCGCCCTGCTGGTCTACCCGATGATGGAAGCGCGCGGCATCCGGACCTGCCTGCGGGTGGGCGGGACGCGTATTCCCGGCGTTGCCGAGCAAGCGATGCTGCAGGGCTTTGCGCGCTTCTTCCAGAACTACCGCAGCCTGCTCGACGACGCCCAGCGCGATGCGCTGACCGGCCTGCGCAACCGCAAGACCTTCGACGATGTGATCCTGCGGCTGTTTGCCGGTGGTGCCGACTCCGCCGCAGAGCAGGGCGTGTGGCTGGGCATCGTGGACATCGATCACTTTAAGCGCGTCAACGACACCTTCGGGCATCTGTATGGCGATGAGGTACTGCTGCTGGTCGCACAGCTGATGCAGCGTGCCTTTCGCCAGGACGACCTGCTGTTCCGCTTCGGCGGCGAAGAGTTCGTGATCGTGTTGCGCGGCGTGGACCGCGACACGGCCGTGAGTCTGTTCGAGCGATTCCGGCTGGCGGTGGCCGAGCACCTGTTCCCGCAGGTGGGGCAGGTCACGCTCAGCACCGGCATCGTCGAACTGACGCACGGTCGGCTGATCAGCGAAATGCTGGACGAAGCCGACAAAGCGCTGTACTGGGCCAAGCAGAACGGCCGCAATCGCGCGGCGGTCTATGCTGAGCTGATTGCCGGTGGGCAATTGCAGCAGGTTGCGCAACCAGTGGGCAGCATCGATCTGTTCTAGGCGCCAGCGCGGCGCTGAAACAGGCCAGAGCTCTTGGCCGTGGATGCAGACACGAAGCTTCTGCAGTATTCATCGCACCCGCATCGCAGGCTTCGGCGCAGCCGCAGGTATCGGCCTGCACGCGATGCTGGCTACACTCCAGGGCTATCCATGATGCGGGGTGTGCAATGAAGCGAGTTGCCGTGGGACTTCTGGCAATGGCGGTCTCGACCGCACTGATGGCGGCCACGCCGAGTTTCGATGGCGCGCGCATCTCGCGCGACGTCAAGGAACTGGCCTCCGACGCCTATGAAGGCCGCGGCCCGGCCACTGCCGGCGAAGAAAAGACCATTGCCTACCTGAGCGAGCAGTTCGCCGAAGCCGGCCTGCAGCCGGGCGGCGACCTGGCCAACGGCAAGCGCGGCTGGACCCAGGCGGTGCCGTTGCGGCGCGCCGATATCGTCGGCACGCCGACCATTGCGGTGCAGAACGCGGGCAAGCCGCAAACGCTGACCCAAGGCAAGCAAATCTCCATCCGTGCCGCGCTGGATGGCTCATCCAAAGTGGAGATCGCCAACGCGCCGCTGGTGTTCGTCGGCTACGGCGTCAAGGCGCCCGAGCGCAACTGGGACGATTTCAAGGGTGTGGACCTGAAGGGCAAGATCGCGGTGGTGCTGATCAACGACCCGGATTTCGAAACCGGCAAGGGCGACTTCGACGGCACCGGCATGACCTACTACGGCCGCTGGACCTACAAGTACGAAGAAGGCGCGCGCCAGGGCGCACTCGGCGTGCTGGTGGTGCACGAAACCGCGCCTGCCTCGTATGGCTGGGACACGGTGGCCAGCTCCAACACCAACACCATGTTCGACGTGGTGCGCGACAACCCGCGCAGCGCGCATCCCACGCTGGAAGGCTGGATCCAGCGCGATCTGGCCACCGAGCTGTTCAAGCACGCCGGGCTGGATTTCGAGACCTTGGAGAAGCAGGCGCAGACGCGCGGGTTCAAGCCGGTCGAGCTCAAGGACCAGCGTTTGAGCGCCAGCTACCAGGTCAAATCCGATGTGATCACCTCGCACAACGTGGTGGCGCGGCTGGAAGGCAGCAAACATCCGGACGAGACGCTGATCTACAGCGCGCACTGGGACCATATCGGCGTGGGCAAGCCGGATGCACGCGGCGACACCATCTTCAATGGTGCATTGGACAATGCCAGCGGCACCGCCGCGCTGCTGGAGCTGGCGCGTGGTTTCGCCCAGGGGCCAACGCCTGAGCGCTCGGTGGTCTTCCTGGCGGTCACCGCCGAAGAAAAGGGCCTGCTGGGCTCGGAGTTCTACGCCTCCAAGCCGCTGTACCCGCTGGACACCACGGTGGCGGTGATCAACATGGACGGCATGAATCCGTTCGTGCCCTCGCGCGATTTCGGCATCTACGGCACGGCAAAGCTCGAGCTGCTCGATCAACTGAAGAGCGTGGCCGCGCAATCCAAGCTCCGTTACACGCCCGATCCCAAGCCGCAGGCTGGGTATTTCTTCCGTTCCGATCATTTCTCGTTCGCCAAGCGCGGCGTGCCGGCGCTGTCGTATGCAGCCGGCCAGGATTGGGAAGTGGGCGGCGTGGCGGCAGGAAAGGCGGCCGCCGACGACTACACCGCCAAGCGCTATCACCAGCAAGGCGACGAATGGAAGCCGGATTGGACCTTCGCCGGCGCCGCCCGCGACCTGGGCGTGCTGTATGCATTGGGCCAGCAGCTGGCCGACTCGCGCCAGTGGCCGAACTGGAGCCAGGATTCGGAGTTCCGCGCTACCCGCGACGCCAGCGCGGCGGCACGCAAGTAAGACGGCTCACAACGTCATTGCGCGAGGACCAGGGCTGCTGCCCTTGCGCAATGGCGCATGTGCCATATCGATATGCCGCGTTTGAATAAGCCTTGCCTGCCACGCGGCTTGTGCTTGCTGTTGTCGGTCACAGCAAGCGGCGAACGTTCTGTGCAATGCCCTCCTGCTGGCGGCATGGATGCCGCATCGCGCCCCAGATGCATTCACGGCGTGTCCGGCGAGCGGCGAGGGCACTGCGCACGCGACACGGCGGGCCTAAGGATCGCCGAGCGCTCGCAGACGTCATTGATGCCTCGATCAAGCGGTTGCATCAGCAAACAAAACCACGTGCGACGAGCCGCTTTCCCGGGCATCGCGCAACGGTCTGGTGCGGCGAGGACGCCGCATACTCGACCAATCAAGCTGCTGCCGCAGGCCTTGAGAACGTCCGACCACCGCAATGCCTGGAATTCCAGAGCGCCTTGAGCGATGCAGAGCGGCCAACCAATCGCTTGTCCCAACCTCTGACCGCATCGGCACAACGCAACGCCAGCGCCCCGTCGCCGCAACCGATTGCACGCCATGGCACACCAATTGCACCTCTCCGGCAGGATGGCCCGGCCAGCGGTCCGTGACAGGGTCTGCGCTAGGCTGCAATCTGTTGGGGTTGCGTTCGGTCGGTGCGGCGTAGTCTGCCGCGCGGTCCTCGTGGGGGAGGGCGAAGACCGTACGCGGCGTTCGTTCCTTTAACGGTCGATTCTTTAGGATGAGCTGCGAGGTGAGATTGCAGCCAGGAGAACTTGTGCATCGGAGTGGTTTCAGAGCGTCTTGGTCGTACACCGTCGGGCTCGCCCGCTCGGCCGCGTGCCAGGCAACATCGCACTGCATGGCGGGGATGGACCTCCCGTGTCAGCCCGCACTGTCGTCCTCGCGCGACGGGCAGCCCTGATGGATGGCACCGTGACTCCTTCCCCGACAACGACTGCAATGCCCCCCGTTTCCGCCCTCGATGCCGGCACGCCCACGCTGCCGCCGGAAGCACCGCTGGCGATGCCCGAACAGAACCTGCGCGAAGGCAGCCTGCAAGTGCGCCACCAGCGCACTTCGCCGCCCGGCATCGGCGTGCGCCGCTTCTATTTGATCGGCGGCACCTTCGCCACCACCGCCATCGCCGTGTGGGTGATGCTCAGCGTGCTGTGGCCCGACGGCATCAGCGTGCTGGAAGGCTGCCTGCTCGGCCTGTTCGTGTTGCTGTTCGCCTGGATCGCCATGTCCTTCGCCAGCGCGGTGGCTGGTTTCGTCACCGTGGTGGCGCGCGCCGGCCGCAAGCTCGGCATCGACCCGGAGCAACCCCTGCCCACGCTGCGTTCGCGCACCGCGTTGCTGATGCCCACCTACAACGAAGACCCGCGCCGGCTGTTGGCCGGCCTGCAGGCCATCTACGAATCGGTCGCCGAGACCGGCCAGTTGGAGCATTTCGATTTCTTCGTGCTCAGCGACACCACCCGCGAGCACATCGGCCGCGCCGAGGAGCTGGTCTATAACGAACTTTGCGATCGCGTCGACGGGCATGGCCGCATCTTCTACCGCCGCCGCGCCGACAACGCCGCGCGCAAGGCCGGCAATGTGGCCGACTGGGTGCGTCGCTTCGGCGGCAGCTACCCGCAGATGCTGATCCTGGACGCCGATAGCGTGATGACCGGCGACACCATCGTGCGGCTGGTCGCCGGCATGGAAAACAACCCGGACGTGGGCCTGATCCAGACCTTGCCGGCAGTGGTCAACGGGCAGACCCTGTTCGCCCGCATGCAGCAGTTCGGCGGGCGCGTGTACGGGCCGATCATCGCCTTCGGCGTGGCCTGGTGGCACGGCGCCGAGAGCAAT
>JAAIGE0100045371.1_pt1 | contig 10061 bp, 8 predicted proteins | sample 6487951 | NCBI WGS metagenome assembly JAAIGE01 (sample SAMN13974128, study PRJNA590717) | phyllosphere metagenome | biome: tomato field; feature: multiple bacterial spot infested tomato fields; material: tomato leaves; isolation source: leaves from tomato fields | host: Solanum lycopersicum ... | reverse complement strand
GAGCTCATGCAGCGCATGCAGGCCCACGCCGAGCGCTTCGAGACGGAGATCGTCTTCGACCACATCCAGGCGGTGGATCTCGCGGCGCGGCCTTTCACCCTGGTGGGCGACAGCATTTCCTACACCTGCGATGCGCTGATCATCGCCACGGGTGCCAGCGCGCGCTATCTCGGCTTGCCCAGCGAAACGGCGTTGATGGGCAAGGGCGTCTCGGCGTGCGCCACCTGTGATGGGTTCTTCTATCGCAACCGTGAAGTCGCGGTGGTGGGTGGCGGCAACACCGCCGTAGAAGAAGCGTTGTACCTGGCCAACATCGCCAGCCGTGTCACGCTGATCCATCGCCGTGGCGCCTTTCGTGCCGAGAAGATCTTGCAGAACAAGCTGCAGGCCCGGGTAGCCGAAGGGCGCATCGTGCTGGCCCTGAACGCCGAGGTGGACGAAGTGCTGGGCGACGCCTCGGGCGTTACCGGCGTGCGGATCCGCGAGCATGACGGCGCAACCCGCGATCTGGCCGTGGACGGCCTGTTCGTGGCCATCGGGCACACGCCCAATACGGCGCTGTTCGAAGGGCAACTGGCGCTCAGAGACGGCTACCTGCAGGTCAATGGCGGGCGTGACGGCAATGCCACGGCGACCAACGTGGCGGGCGTGTTCGCCGCAGGTGACGTGGCCGACAGCGTCTATCGCCAGGCGATCACCTCGGCGGGCGCCGGCTGCATGGCGGCACTGGATGTGGAGCGCTTCCTCGACGGGCTATGAGCGTCGAAATGCCAGGCCTGAAACGCAAAATGCCCGTATCAATCGATACGGGCATTTTTCATTGGGCCTGGCTGATGCGCCGCCTACAGGTCGAAATCGTATTCGGCCAGTTGCTTGTGCAGGCGTCGCTCCTCGAGGAAGTTGTCGATGATGCGTCGCTTGGTGAGATTGGTCTTCGCCACTTCCACGGGGGCTTCGCTGCTGTCCGTTTCTTCGCCGACGAAGTCGTCGTCCAGTTCCAGGTCTTCTTTGCCGTTGCTCATGCGCTTCACTCCCGGCTACAGGGGCCATTTGCCGACCTTATAAGGGCAAACGTGAAGCGAGTAAAAAAGATTTTTTCAATCAGCTGATATCAGAAACCTATCAAACCTCAATCGTCCGAGGTCTTTTGCTTGTATTCGCACAGGTCTTCGATTCGGCAGCTGCCGCAGCGCGGCTTGCGGGCCTGGCACACGTAGCGCCCGTGCAGGATCAGCCAGTGGTGCGCGTCCAGCAGAAAATCCTTGGGCACGAACTTGAGCAGCTTCTTCTCGACCTCCACCACGTTCTTGCCTGGCGCGATGCCGGTGCGGTTGCTGACCCGGAAGATGTGCGTATCCACGGCCATGGTCAGTTGGCGAAAGGCGGTGTTGAGCACCACGTTGGCGGTCTTGCGACCTACGCCTGGCAGCGCCTCGAGGGCCTCGCGGGTTTCCGGCACCTGGCTGCCGTGCTGTTCGACGAGAATGCGGCAGGTCTCGATGACGTTCTTGGCCTTGCTGTTGTACAGGCCGATGGTCTTGATGTATTCGCTCAGGCCGTCGACCCCCAGGGCGAGGATCGCTTCGGGCGTGTTGGCCACTGGATAGAGCTTGGCGGTGGCCTTGTTGACGCCCACGTCGGTGGCCTGGGCGGAGAGAATCACCGCGATCAGCAGTTCGAAGGGCGTGCTGTAGGCCAGCTCGGTCTTGGGCTCCGGATTGTCTTCGTGCAGGCGACGGAAAATTTCAAGGCGTTTGGCGGCGTTCATGGTCGGGCATCAGGGGTCATCGTGGCGCTCTAGCTGGCGCTGGTATGCGCCTGCAGGCGGCTTTCGGCCGCTGCAAGGCGCTCTTGGGCATCGCGTATCTTGGCGGCGTCTTCGGGGACGCTGCGGTGCAACTTGCTGAGTTCGGCGCGGGCGTAGGCCAGGTCGGTCTTCAACTGGCGCAGCTGCGCGCTGAGGCCGGCCTTGTCGACCAGCGTGCGAGTGGGCGCCGGCTTGCCGCAGCGCTCTTCTGCCAGGTGCAGAGCCTCTTGGGCAGCGGTATAAGCACTGCGCAACGGCGTCAGGGACTGCTCGTCCAGGCCTCGGCGTTCACCCGCCTTGAGGGCCATGCGGTGGCTGGCCAGGTCGATCTTGGCCTGCTTGAGTGCTTGCTCGCCGGCGCTTGGCGCATCTTGTGCGGGAGTCGCCTGCAGCTCGGCGAGGCGCTGTTGATCGCGCTGCGCAGCCTGTTGCAGGGCCGCGAGTTGCTGGCGCTGCTCATCATTGGGCGAGTCGCCATAAGCCTTCAGGGTTTTCTGCCATTGGGCACGGCTCATGGCAGCATCGATCTTCGCCTGCTTCAGGGAGGATGCGGCAGCGGGCTGCCGGGGCGCGGCGGCGGCCGTTTCCTGCGCAGGGCGTACCGGACGAGCTGCGCGGCGCCGGGCATCGTTGCGTGCCAGGCGGGCCTGGCGGTGCTGGTGGCGGGTACGGAATTGCTCGGCGCGGGCGCGTTGCACTTCGGCTTCGGTTGGCGACAGGGTGATCAGGTCGATGCAGTCCACCGGGCAGGGGGCGATGCACAGCTCGCAGCCCGTGCATTCGTCGCCGATTACCGTGTGCATCAGCTTGGCGGCACCGACGATGGCATCCACAGGGCAGGCCTGGATGCATTTGGTGCAGCCGATGCACTCGGCCTCGCGGATCACCGCCACTTGCGCCGGGGTGGCGGGCAACGCCAGCGGCAGTTCGGGCACCTGGAGCAGATCGGCCAGGGCGTGGATGGTCGCAGTGCCACCGGGTGGGCATTTGTTGATCGCTTCGCCGGCGGCGATGCCTTCGGCGTAGGGCAGGCAACCCGGATGGCCGCACTTGCCGCATTGCGTCTGCGGCAGCAGGGCGTCGATGGCCGCGATACGCAGCGCATTGCTCATGGGCACATCCAGGCGCGCCGGCAGGGGCACGGCCCATGACGGAGCAGACAGGTGGGGTGGCGAGAGTCGATCATCGGTGTTGCTGGTCTGGCTGAAGCGTGAGCCGGGCATTATCCGGCATGCGCTGCGCCCGGTACAGGGCAATGCCGCCCAGGCGTGGGTTCAGGCGCCGTGGCGCACTCGACTGGCCTTGCGCCATAGCCAGCGGACCAGCAGGGCGAGCGGAAACAGGATGATGACGAAGGGAATACCGTAGCCGAGCAGCCTGATGGCTTCGGTGGCGCCCTCGGTGGCGTTGTCGAGCATGCCGCTGGCGGCGGCCCCGATGCGGGCCAGGCGCCCGATCGGTTCACCGTCGGTGCTGAAACTCAGGGTCAGCAAGTTGGTGGTCAGGCGGCGCTGTTGCTGCGCCGACTGCTGGGCGTTGTCGGCCAATTGCACTTCCACCTCGGCCAGCTCGCGAGCCAGGGCGAGCATGTCGCTGACGCTCAGGTCGGTGCGGGCCTGGTACTGCAGCAGCGTCTTGCGTTGACGCTCCAGACGTTGGCGTTGCTGCTCGGTATCGCTGACCGCCTGGGCGAGGTCTTCGGCGCGCGTATGCCGACTTTGCAACTCACCGCCGTCGCCAGCAAAGCCGACCATGGGCTCGACACCGGCTGGCGCGATGCGCACCGTGATGCTGGCCGCCTGGTAGGCGCCCTGGTTCTGCTCGATGGCGAGCAGATCACACTGGCCGAAACGCTGGCTGCTGCACGCCTCGCGCACGGCGGCCAGGCGCGGCTCGACCTGCTCAACCGGCAGGCGAATGCCGACGCTGTGTTCGTAAGCGAGAAAGGCGCCTTGCTGCGCCGTTTCGCCAAGCAGCACAGCGCCGGCCGGTGGCCGACCGTCACCGGAAGGTGAGCAGCCAGTCAGGGTCAGCAGGGCCAGAGCAGAGGCGAGAAACCAGGGCTTGAGGGTCAGCATCCTTGCTCCAAGTCGGTTACTTGACCCGCTGGCCCGGCTTGGCGCCGCTGTCCGGGCTGAGCAGGTAGATTTCCTCGCCGCCGGGGCCGGCAGCCAGCACCATGCCTTCGGAGACGCCGAACTTCATCTTGCGCGCGGCCAGATTGGCCACGTACAGGGTCAGGCGGCCTTCGAGCTTGCTCGGGTCCGGGTAGGCGCTCTTGATGCCGCTGAACACGTTGCGTTTCTCGTCGCCGATATCCAGGGTCAGGCGCAGCAACTTGTCGGCGCCTTCGACGAACTCGCATTTCTCGATCAGCGCGATGCGCAGGTCCACGGCGGCAAAGGCGTCGAAGGCGATTTCAGCGGCCAGCGGGTCTTTCTTCAGCTCACCATTACCTGTGGGGGCTTCGGCGGCTGCCAGGTCTTCCTTGGACGCTTCGACCATGGCCTCGACCTTGGCCGGCTCGATGCGCGCGAGCAGTGGGGTGAAGGGGTTGAGCGGGTGATCGGCCAGTGGCGTGGCCAGGTCGGCCCAGGTCAGCGGTGCGACGTTGAGGAACGCCTCGGCATCGCGCGCCAGGTTCGGCAGCACCGGCTTGAGGAAGATCACCAGCTGGCGGAACAGGTTGACGCCCAGGGCGCAGATCGCCTGCACCTCATCGGCTTTGCCGTCCTGCTTGGCCAGCGACCAGGGCGCCTTGTCGGCGATCCAGGCGTTGGCGCGGTCGGCCAGGGCCATGATCTCGCGCATGGCGCGGGCGAAGTCGCGGCTCTCGTAGGCTTCGGCGATGCCTGGCGCAGCGCTCTGGAAAGCGTTCCACAGCTCCGGCTCCGGATTGGCAGCGACCAGCACGCCGGCGTTGCCCTTGTGGATGAAGCCGGCGCAGCGGCTGGCGATGTTGACAACCTTGCCGACCAGGTCCGAGTTGACCTTCTGGATGAAGTCCTCGAGGTTCAGGTCCAGGTCATCGACGCCGCGGCCCAGCTTGGCAGCGTAGTAATAACGCAGGTATTCGGGATTCAGATGATCCAGATAGGTGCGCGCCTTGATGAAGGTGCCGCGCGACTTGGACATCTTCTGGCCGTTGACCGTCAGGTAGCCGTGTACGTTGATGGCGGTCGGCTTGCGGTAGCCGGCGCCTTCGAGCATGGCTGGCCAGAACAGGGCGTGGAAGTTGACGATGTCCTTGCCGATGAAGTGATACACCTCTGCGCTGGAATCCTTGTTCCAGAACGCGTCGAAATCCAGCTCCGGCCGGCGTGCGCAGAGGTTCTTGAAGCTGGCCATGTAGCCGATCGGGGCATCCAGCCAGACGTAGAAATACTTGCCCGGCTCGTCGGGAATCTCGAAACCGAAGTAGGGCGCATCGCGGCTGATGTCCCACTCGTGCAGGCCACCATCCAGCCACTCGGCGAGCTTGTTGGCCACCGACTCCTGCAGGGTGCCGCTGCGCGTCCATTGCTGAAGCATTTCCTGGAACTGCGGCAGCTTGAAGAAGAAGTGCTTGGAGTCCTTCAGTACCGGTACCGCGCCGGAGATCGCCGAACGCGGGTCTTTCAGGTCGGTCGGCTCGTAGGTGGCGCCGCATTTTTCGCAGTTGTCGCCGTACTGGTCAGGCGTCGCGCATTTCGGGCAGGTACCCTTGATGAAACGGTCGGCCAGGAACATGCCTTTTTCCGGGTCGAAATACTGGGTCACCGAGCGCGTAGCGATGTGGCCATTGTCGCGCAGTGCCTTGTAGATCGACTCCGACAACTCGCGGTTTTCCGGCGAGTGGGTGGAATGGAAATTGTCGAAGTCCACCAGGAAATCGGCGAAATCGCTGCTGTGCTCAGCCTTGACGCCGTCGATCAGCTGCTCCGGGGTGATGCCTTCCTTTTCCGCACGCAGCATGATCGCCGAGCCATGGGCGTCGTCGGCGCATACGTAGATGGCCTGATTACCGCGCAGCTTCTGGAACCGCACCCACATGTCGGTCTGGATGTACTCGAGCATATGGCCAAGGTGGATCGAACCGTTGGCATAGGGAAGGGCGCTGGTAACGAGAATCTGGCGAGCTTGGGACATTGTCAGGCGGTCATCGGTTGGCGGGTGGTCGGTCACTATAAAGTAAGCGGGCGCGTTCCGGCCAGCGGGCAAATTTGCTGGATATCGGCTTGAATTTAGCGGGGGGAGCGGGTTCCAACGATTACCTTCCGCTCCCAGCAAGGAGATGAACCATGCCTGCAGTTTTACGTCCGCTCGCCTGCGCCACCGCGCTGGCCCTTCTGGTGGGTTGTGCCTCGAACAACCCTTACGACAACGTTGGTGGCGGCGCTGCCAGTGGCGGCGGTCATCGCACCGCGACCTACGGCGGCCTGGCGGCCCTGGCCGGTGCGGCGGTCGGCGCGGCGGTCAACCATGACGATCGCGGCAAGGGCGCCGCCATCGGTGCCGTGTTGGCCGGTGCGGCAGGTGCCGGCTACGGCTACTACGCCGATCGCCAGGAAGCCGAGCTGCGCCGCAGCATGGAAGGCACTGGCGTGGAAGTGCAGCGCCAGGGCGATGACATCAAGCTGATCATGCCGGGCAATATCACCTTCGCCACCGACTCGGCCGAGATCGCCCCGAGCTTCTACGCGCCGCTGAACAATCTGGCCACGTCGTTCAAGCAGTTCCAGAACAACAGCATCGAGATCGTCGGCTACACCGACAGCACCGGCTCGCGTCAGCACAACATGGCGCTGTCCCAGCGCCGTGCACAGAGCGTGACCAGTTACCTTACCGCCCAGGGCATCGACGGCTCGCGCCTGTCCAGCCGCGGCGCCGGCCCGGACCAGCCGATCGCCGACAACGCCAGCGCCGAAGGGCGTGCGCAGAACCGCCGCGTCGAAGTGAACCTCAAACCGTTGCCGGGCCAGCCCGCGCAGTGACCTTCGTCGGCTGGCGGCCTGCCGGTCGCCAGCCTGCATCGCGCGCGTGGCTCGGGTAGGATAGGCGTCTTTTCTGCCATCTCCGGAGCCAAGCATGAGCGCTGATATCCGCGCTGCGGTCGAAGCCGTATTGCGTCAGTACACCGACCCCCATCTCGACCAGGATCCGCTCAGCGCCGGCTGCGTGCGTGGCATCGACGTGCAGGACGGGCAGGTCAGCGTGCAGCTCGAACTGGGTTATGCCGCAGCGCAGTTCAAGCAGGGCTGGGCGCAGATGCTGCAACTGGCCATCGAAAACATCGAAGGCGTGCGCAGCGCTCGCGTCGAGGTTGACTGCGTGATCGCCGCCCACAAGGCGCAGGCCCAGGTGCCGGCGCTGGCCAACGTCAAGAACGTGATCGCCGTGGCTTCCGGCAAGGGTGGCGTGGGCAAGTCCACCACCGCGGCCAACCTGGCGTTGGCGTTGGCCCGTGAAGGCGCGCGGGTGGGCATTCTCGATGCCGATATCTACGGCCCCAGCCAGGGCATCATGTTCGGTATCGCCGAAGGCACGCGGCCCCGGGTGCGCGAACAGAAATGGTTCGTGCCGCTGGAAGCCCATGGCGTACAGGTGATGTCGATGGCCTTCCTGACCGACGACAATACGCCGGTGGTGTGGCGCGGCCCGATGGTTTCCGGAGCGCTGATCCAGTTGGTCACCCAGACGGCCTGGAATGATCTCGATTACCTGATCATCGACATGCCGCCGGGCAGACCCTCGCCGACCTCCACCTCCATCAGGACGAGGTCCACCTGCGCGGCGCCGCTCTGCAGTGCCGCATCACGACGGAGGACCCCACGCAGGGCTTCCGCCCCGACACCGGCAAGATCACCACCTACCGCTCGCCCGGTGGGGCCGGCATCCGCCTCGATGGCGGCACCACCGCCGCGGGCTCGCAGGTGAGCCCGCACTTCGACTCGATGCTGTCGAAGCTCTCCTGCCGCGGACGTGACTTCCCCGCGGCCGTCGCGCGTGCCCGCCGGGCCCTCGCCGAATTCCGCATCCGTGGCGTCTCCACCAACATCCCGTTCCTGCAGGCCGTGCTCGATGACCCCGCGTTCGTTGCGGGGGATCTCAGCACATCGTTCATCGACGAACGCCCCGAGTTGCTGAAGGGCCGGGAGTCGAAGGACCGCGGCACGAAGATCCTGTCGTGGCTCGTCGACACGACGGTGAACCGCCCCCACGGCGACAACCCCCTCTCGATCGACCCCGGCGCCAAGCTCCCGCGGATCGATCTGACGGATGCCGCACCCGCGGGCTCGCGCCAGCGCCTGCGCGAGCTGGGTCCGGTGGGCTTCGCCCGTGCCCTGCGCGAGCAGACCGCCGTCGCCGTCACGGAGACGACCTTCCGCGACGCGCACCAGTCGCTGCTGGCCACGCGGGTCCGCACGCGGGATCTCGTCCGGGTCGCGCCCTACGTCGCTCGCATGACTCCTGAGCTGCTGTCGGTGGAGGCCTGGGGAGGTGCGACCTACGACGTCGCGCTGCGGTTCCTCGGCGAGGACCCCTGGGAGCGCCTCGACGCGCTGCGTCAGGCTCTTCCGAACGTCGCGATCCAGATGCTGCTGCGCGGCCGCAACACGGTGGGCTACACGCCGTACCCGACGGAGGTCACCGACGCCTTCGTGGCCGAGGCGGCGGCATCCGGGGTCGACATCTTCCGGATCTTCGACGCGCTCAACGACGTCTCGCAGATGCGGCCCGCGATCGACGCCGTCCTCTCGACCGGCACCGCCGTCGCCGAGGTCGCGCTCTGCTACACGGGCGACCTCCTCGACCCCGCGGAGCGTCTGTACACGCTCGACTACTACCTCGGCCTCGCCGAGCAGATCGTCGAGGCGGGCGCGCACATCCTCGCGATCAAGGACATGGCGGGACTGCTGCGTCCCGCCGCCGCGACGAAGCTCGTCACGGCTCTGCGCGAGCGCTTCGACCTCCCGGTGCACGTGCACACGCACGACACCGCGGGCGGACAGCTCGCGACTCTGCTCGCCGCCTCGGCGGCCGGAGCGGATGCCGTGGACGCGGCCGCCGCGCCGATGGCGGGAACGACGAGCCAGCCGTCGCTGTCGGCTCTGGTGGCCGCCCTCGCGCACACCGAGCGCGACACGGGTCTCGATCTCGCCGCCGTGAGCGACCTCGAGCCGTACTGGGAGGCGGTGCGTCATCTGTACCGCCCGTTCGAGTCGGGTCTCGCCGGCCCCACCGGACGGGTCTACCGGCACGAGATCCCGGGAGGGCAGTTGTCGAACCTCCGTCAGCAGGCCATCGCGCTCGGCCTGGCGGACGACTTCGAGCTGATCGAGGACATGTACGCGGCGGCCGATCGCATCCTGGGCCGTGTGCCCAAGGTGACGCCGTCGTCGAAAGTCGTGGGCGACCTGGCCCTGCACCTCGCCGCGGTCAAGGCCGACCCGGCCGACTTCGAGCGCAACCCGGAGAAGTACGACGTGCCCGACTCGGTCGTGTCGTTCATGGCCGGTGAGCTCGGCGACCTTCCGGGTGGGTGGCCCGAGCCGTTCCGGTCGAAGGTGCTGGCCGGGCGGGATGCCAAGACGGGGGTCACCCCGCTCACCGACGGCGACACCGCGGCGCTGGCGGGGGAGTCCGCCGAGCGGCGTGCGCGCCTGAACCACCTGCTGTTCCCCGCGCCGACGCGCACCTTCCTGGAGATGCGCGAGCGCTTCGGCGACCTGAGCGTGCTCGACACCGCCGATTATCTGTACGGCTTGCGCCCGGGCGGGGAGCACACCGTCGAGATCGAGCGCGGGGTGCAGCTCTTCGTGGGGCTCGAGGCGGTGGGCGACGCCGACGACAAGGGCATGCGCACCGTCATGACGACGCTGAACGGCCAACTGCGTCCGGTCTTCGTGCGCGACCGATCGATCGACGTCGAGGCGCGGCAGGCGGAGAAGGCGGATACGTCGAAGCCCGGCCAGGTGGCCGCGCCCTTCTCGGGTGTGGTGACGATGAAGGCCGCCCCCGGCGATCGGGTGCAGGCGGGTCAGGCGGTCGCGTCGATCGAGGCGATGAAGATGGAGGCGGCGATCACGGCACCGGTCGAGGGAGTGGTCGACCGTGTCGCGATCAGTACCACGCAGCAGGTGGAGGCGGGGGATCTTTTGCTGGTGATCCGCCCCGCGCAGTAGCCTGGGAGGGGGCGCTTTCGCGCCCTCTTCCCGTTTGGAGACTGCAGTGACCCCCGACCGCACCGACGCGAACCCCGACGAGAACGCCG
>JAAIGE0100928090.1_pt1 | contig 10062 bp, 8 predicted proteins | sample 6487951 | NCBI WGS metagenome assembly JAAIGE01 (sample SAMN13974128, study PRJNA590717) | phyllosphere metagenome | biome: tomato field; feature: multiple bacterial spot infested tomato fields; material: tomato leaves; isolation source: leaves from tomato fields | host: Solanum lycopersicum ... | reverse complement strand
CGCGTGCCCGGCGTCCGGTGCGCACCCGTGTGACGGACGGGAGGCGCGGTGCGGGCCCGCACCGCGCCTCCCGTCCGTCGTGCCGTGGGACGGCGCGACCGTCAGTCGCGCGCGAACCCGGCCACGGTGTCCGTGTAGGCGGTCCAGCGGCGGTCCGCGCCGTCGGCGTCCACGCCGTCCCGGAGCGCGGCGAGCACGCCGGGCTCGACCAGGCGACGCAGTGCCGCGGTGAGCGCGGGCACGTCGTCGGCGGGGACGACGAGACCGTCCGTGCCCTCCCGCACGTCGAGCGGCAGCGTGCCGGCGTCGGTCACGAGCGCGGGGCGGCCGAAGCGGTGTGCCAGGGCGACGTTGATGGTCGACGACGCGGTCCGGTACGGCAGCGCGACGACGTCGAACGAGGTGATGAGCGCCGCCATGTCCGCCATCGCGACGTAGCCGTCGACGAGCTCGACCCGGTCCTCGGTGCCGAGCCTGCGGACCTGCTCGCGGTACTCCTCGACGGGCTGCCAGAACTCCCCGCGCACGACGACGCGCACGCCCGGCACGGCCGCCGCCGCCTCGACGAGCTGGTCGACGCCCTTGTACCCGCGGACCATGCCGAAGAAGCCCACCACGACCGGGTCGGCCGCGGTGCCGGCGGGGACGGGACGCTCGACGGCACCCGGGTCGCCGAGCAGCAGGTCGGCGACGGGCAGCCGGGTGACCCGGACGTCCACGGCGGAGTCGGCGCCGAGGATGCCGCGTGCGAGACCGGCCTGCTCGTCACTGTGCACGAGGACGGCGCCGTACTGGCGGTAGAGCAGCCGGACGAGCGCCTCGTCGAAGCGGCCGTGCTCGTGCGGCAGGACGTTGTGCGCGAGCACGACGCCACGGGGCCGACGGCCCGCCGCCAGGCGCATCACGGCGTACGGCACGGCGTGGTACGGCGTGACGGCGGTGACGAGCACGACGTCGGCGCGACGCATCGACAGGCCCGCCCGGATCCACGTCAGCGGGTTGTACCAGGTGAGCCGAGCGGTGGCGCCGTCGAACGGCGCGACCTCGGGCTCGTCCTCGGGCACGCGCGTCGTCCCGCTCCGCAGGAACGTCGGGTACTGCGCCTTCCACGACAGCAGCCGGACCCGGTGGCCGGCGTCCTGCAGGCGGTGCGCGAGGGACGTGGTGTGCGTGGCGATGCCGCCGGAGAACGGGTGTGTGGGCCCGACGATCGCGATGCGGAGGGAGCGGGGCATCCGTCGAGCATAACGGCCGGTCCCGGTCGTCCGACGGGCGTCGTCCGGCCCGTCCTCACCGGTCCGCCCTGGTAGTGTCAGGGCGCCACGGGCCGCACCACCGCCCGCGACGGACGGAAGGAACAGGCCCGCCATGACGACGCTCCGCGTGATCGTGGACCAGGTGATCGCACCGGTCCCCGGCGGCATCGGCCGCTACGCGGAGGAGCTCACCCGGCAGCTCATCGCGACGGCCCCCGCGGGCTGCGACGTCGAGGCGATGGTGTCCGCGTGCTCCGCGGCCGAGATGGACCGGCTGACCACGCTGCTCCCCGGCCTCGCCGAGCTGCACCGGCTCCCGCTGGGCCGCCGTGAGCTGTCCCTCGCGTGGCAGGCCGGGTTCGTCGGCTCCGCCGCACAGGGGCTCGTGCACGCCCCGAGCGTGCTCGCCCCGCTCGTCAAGCACGACCGGCACACCGAACCGGGCCGTCAGGTCGTCGTCACCGTGCACGACACGGTGCCGTGGACCCACCCGGAGACCCTGACCGCCCGCGGCGTGCAGTTCCACAAGGCGATGGTGCACCGGGCCTGGAAGCACGCGGACGCCGTCGTCGTGCCGACCCACGCCGTCGCCGCCGCCCTGAACGAGATCCGCCGGTTCGACGACCGGCTGCGGGTCATCGGCGGCGCGCCGAGCCCCCGACTGCAGGTGCCGGTCGACGCCGACCTGCGCGCCGAGCGGCTCGGCCTGCCGCCGCGCTACGTGCTCGCCGTGGGGACGCTCGAGCCCCGGAAGGGCCTCGCGCACCTGATCGAGGCGATGGCGCACCCGGACGCCCCGCAGGACGTGCCGCTCGTCGTCTCCGGCCCCGACGGCTGGGGCGACGTGGACGTCTACGGGCTCGCCGAGCGCGCCGGCCTCGCCCACGACCGCCTCAAGGTGCTCGGTCGGCTCGACGACGCCGACCTGGCGGTGGCGTACGACCGGGCGACCGTGTTCGTGTTCCCGAGCCTGGCCGAGGGCTTCGGGCTCCCGGTGATCGAGGCGATGCACTTCGGCACCCCGGTCGTGCACTCAGACGACGCCGCCGTGCGCGAGGTCGCCGCGGACGCCGGGGTGATGGTCGCCCGCGACCCCCGCGAGTCCTACCCGGAGCGGCTGGCGCAGGCGGTCTACCAGGTGGTCAACGACCGGGTGCTCGCCGAACGGTTGGCGATCGCCGGCCCGGACCGTGCCCGCATGTACGACTGGCGCGACGCGGCCACCGAGACCTGGCAGCTGCACGCCGACCTGTAGCACCCCGGCAGTCGAGGAGCGCCCCCGCGGTCGACCGTCAGAGCGCGTCGCGCAGGCGCGCCGCCTTCTCCTCCACGAGCTGCTCGAGCTCGGCCGCGTGCGCCGCGAGCCGCTCCGCCACGGCGGGGTCGGACGACCCGATGATCCGCGCGGCGAGCAGCCCGGCGTTCGCGGCGCCGTTGATCGCGACCGTCGCGACCGGGATGCCGGCGGGCATCTGCACGATCGACAGCAGCGAGTCGAGACCGTCGAGCCGCGCGAGCTGCACGGGCACACCGATCACCGGCAGCGTCGTCATCGAGGCGACCATGCCCGGCAGGTGTGCGGCACCGCCGGCCCCGGCGACGACCACGCGGATCCCCCGCCCCGCCGCGGCACGTGCGTAGCGCACCATCTTGTCCGGGGTGCGGTGCGCCGACACGACGTCCGCCTCGAACGGGATGCCGAGCTGGTCCAGCGTCTCGGCGGCGGCGCGCATGGTCGGCCAGTCCGAGTCGGAGCCCATGATGATCGAGACGAGGGGGCGGGCGGCTGCGGTGTCGGTCACCCGACGAGCCTAGTCGAGCAGGACCCGCTGCCAGGCGTCCCCGTCGCGCCCGATCACCCGCTCGTCGTGCACCCACGCCGCGGCCGCCGGGTCGGCGTTCCCCCGGGCGACGGCAGCGCGGACGGCGGTGCGCCAGGCGTCGGGGTCGTCGGGCACGGTGACGACCCCGTGGGCACCGGCCGCGCGGTACGAGGGTCGGTCGGACACCACGGCGGGCAGCCCGAGCGCCGTGTACTCGACGGCCTTCAGGTCGCTCTTGGCCCGGTTGAACTCCTCGTCGCGCAGCGGGGCGACCCCGGCCCGCCAGCGCGCGCGGTTCGCCACGAGCCAGCGCGCGAAGGCCGGGTAGTGGCCGTCCGGCACCTCGACGCGGCGGTACCAGCCGTCGTCGGGTTCCTCGGTGACGCCGATGACCTCGAGCCGGACGGGCCGGCCGTCGTCGGCGACCAGGTCGGCGAACACGTCCCGGAGCATGGCGAGGTCCGCCGCGTGCGTGAGCGTGCCCATGTACAGCACGCGGTGCTCGTCCGGCAGCCCGGCGGGCGACGCTGCGTCGGCGGGCTGCGCGGCGCCGTCGTCGGGTTCCCAGATCGTCGGGTCGAGGGCGTTCGGCACGACGACCGTGCGGCGGGCGAGCGGTGCCACGACGCGGTCGAGCTCGTCGGTGCTGACGACCACGACGTCCGCGCCCCGGACGAGGGCGTCGATCGAGGCGAGCCGGTCCGGGTCGTACTCGGCCCGGGCCAGTCGCGCCCGGCCCGACGCCGTGAAGAAGTCGTCGTCGACCTCGGCGACGACCCGCGTGCCCCGCGTCGCCGCTGCGTCGAGGAAGGGCTGCACGAGGTCGCGCGGCAGGATGTCGCGCTGCACGAGCACCGACCGGTAGCCCGCGGTGTCCCGGCCGTCGACGAACGCGGCGGGGTCGACCTGGCGCAGCTCGGCGGCGCCGGTGGCGGCGAGGCGTTCGACGCGTCGGACGACCCGCACGTGCGCCGAGGCCGGGTGCGCACCGTCCGCACCCGCGACGACGTACCCGACGAGCGGCGGCGGCACGGGCGGCGCGACGGGGACGGGCGGCGTCGACGGTCGGCCGACGGCACGCCGCAGTCGACCCACGGCACGGCGCACGAGGTGTCCTGGCATGCCGCCATCCTGCCGTACGACGGACACCGACCGGGTCCGCGACCTCAGCGGACTGTGACGACCACGCAGCCGACGCTCGTGTCGCCGCCCCGCCCGATGCCGACCGCCGTCACGCACACCTTCCGCTTCCCGCTCGCCGCGGCCACCGTCGTGTCGAAGCCGTGTGCCGCGCCGACCCGGTAGGCGCGGTCGACGTCCGGCCGCGAGCGGGCCGCTGCGACGCTGCCCGCGGTCCGACCGTCGACGAGGACGCGGACGGTGACGGCGCGGGACAGGTCGTCGCGGTCGAAGGCCCAGCCGCGCACGGTCAGGCGACCGCGGGCGGCGGACACCGCGGCGTCGCGGTGGGCCGTCGGACGCACCCCCGGCGCCACCGGCTTCGGGGCGGCGGTCGCGGTGGCCTTCGGCGACGGAGTCGCGGTGGCTTTCGGTGACGCCGTCGCGGTGGCCTTCGGCGACGCCGTCGCGGTCGGTGCGGGCGCCGTCGGTGCGGGCGCCGTCACCGGTGTGCCGAGCCGCGCGTTCGCCACGAGGGCCTGCGCGTAGGTCGACCACCACGTCCCCGCCCTCGGTCCGCCGTCGCACGTGCCGTCGCTCGCCCCCGGCGTCTTCACCCAGAGCAACGCGTCGAGCCGGCTGCCGTCGGACACCACCCGCGGGGTCGTGCCGAGTCCGGCGCCCGGGCCGTTGCACCACGTGCCCCGCCAGCCCTGCCCGTTCCGCGACGTGTCGATGACGTAGCGCGAGCCGCCGGTCAGCGCCGAGACCTGCTCCGCGTACGCCTGCTCCCGCTCGGTCGGGTAGTAGTTCGCGACGTTCGTGAAGAAGCCGCGCGCCCGCTGCACCCCGGCGCGCTCGAGCCGCTCGGCCATCACCGCCGGCTTGACCCAGTTCGAGTTGCCGGCGTCGAGGTACGCGGGCACCCCGGCGGCCGTGAACGCGTCGACCTCGCGCGCGAGCACGCGGAAGCGCTGCTCGCCGAGCGCGGTGTCGCACGTCGCGTTGCCGAGCATCGCCAGCGAGTCCGGCTCGACGATCACGGCCGCGCGGTGCCCGACCAGCCGTGCGGCGATCCGGTCCACCCACGCGTCGTAGGTCGCCTCGTCGAAGCCGCCCGCGGAGTACCCGCCGCAGTCCCGGTGCGGGATCGCGTACGTGACGAACACGGGCGTCGTCCCGGTCCGGGTCGCGCCCGCCACCGCCTGGTCGATCGTGCGGTCGAGCGTCGCGCCCGTGGTCCACTCACCGAGCCACGTCGCGACCGGGTACTGCGCGATCGTGCGCGCGGCGGCGGCGCCGGCCGGGTCCGAGGTCGCCAGGGCGGTCGCCTGCCGGGCCGCCTCGCTCGTGTCGGACCGGTACGGCCCGGCACCGTACAGCGTCGCGGCGGTCGCCGACCGGACGGTCGACGGCGTCGCGGCGCCCGCGGGCAGCGGCGTGAGCACGCCCGCGAGGACGGCGACGAACGCGGTGAGGGCACCCGAGCTGCCCAGGACGGTGGTGCGGCGCACGGCGCGGCGCATGGCGGACTCCTGTGGGGACGTGCCGGACCCCCGACGGTCCGGACTCACCGTCCAGGGGACCACGCGCCGTCACGCACCGGTACTCGCCAGATCGGGTGGCACCCGTGGGAGTGTCGGCACTTGTGCGGACGGGAGGCGCGGGGCGGGCCCGCACCGTGCCTCCCGTCCGGACCGTGGTGGCGCCGGCGGACACGCCCTCAGTCGTCGAAGTGGGCGGCGGCCGCGCGGGCGCGGTAGACGACGTCGTCGACGTCGTCACCGACGACGGTCACGTGGCCGATCTTGCGACCCGGGCGGGGAGCCTTGCCGTAGAAGTGGTACTTCGCCTCGGGGAACGCGGCGAGCGCTGCGGGGTAGCGCCCGGCCAGGTCGCCGTCGGCGGGGCCGCCGAGGACGTTGACCATCACGGCGGCCGCGGCGTGGGTGCCGGTGGCGCCGAGGGGCAGGTCGAGCACCGCGCGGAGGTGCTGCTCGAACTGGCTCGTCGTCGCGCCGTCGATCGTCCAGTGGCCGGTGTTGTGCGGCCGCATCGCGAGCTCGTTCACGAGGATCCGCTCGTCGTCCGTCTGGAACAGCTCGACCGCCAGCACCCCGGTGACGCCGAGCTCGGTCGCGACCCGCACGGCGATGTCCTCGGCGACGTCGGCGACCCGTCCGGCGCTGTCCGGTGCCGGGGCGACGACCTCGGCGCAGACGCCGTCGCGCTGCACGGTCTCGACCAGGGGCCAGGCGACGACCTCGCCGGAGGGACGGCGCGCGACGGACTGCGCGAGCTCCCGGGTGAACGGCACGAGCTCCTCGGCGAGCAGGGCCTGCTCCCCCGCGGCCTCGGCGACGGCGGTGAACCAGTCCTGCACGTCGGCGGGGTCGGAGACGACGCGGACGCCCTTGCCGTCGTAGCCCCCGCGCGGGGTCTTCACGACCGCGCGACCGCCGTGGTCGGCCAGGAAGCGGCGGAGCTCGTCGGCGTCGTGCACGGCGGCCCAGTCGGGCACGGGGATGCCGAGCTCGGTGAGCCGGCGGCGCATCACGATCTTGTCCTGCGCGACGGCGAGTGCCTCGGGGCCGGGGTGCACGGCCACGCCGGCGTCGACGAGCACGCGCAGGACGTCCTGCGGGACGTGCTCGTGGTCGAAGGTCACGACGTCCACTTCCCGCGCGAACGCGAGGACGGTGTCGGCGTCGCGGTAGTCGCCCTCGGCGGTCGCGGCGATGGCCGCCGACATGCCCGGCCCCTCGGCCAGGACCCGGACGTCCAGGCCCAGCCCGATCGCCGCGGGCACCATCATCCGTGCCAGCTGTCCCCCACCGATGACCCCGACGCGCAACGCCATGCTGTGTGTTCCCTCCGTCGTTCCCACCGTCCCGTGGGAACGCACTGTCTAGAATCGACCTTCGCCGCCCGGCTCCCCAGCGGGACCCGTCCGGCCCGTGCCCTGCACGGTCAGCGACAACTCTACGGACCCTGGAGGCCCCGTGCGGCGACTCATTGCCCAGCTGGCGCGCTTCGGTGTCGTCGGCGCGATCGGCTTCGTCGTCGACTTCAGCATCTTCAACCTGCTGCGCGCCACGGTGCTCAGCCCGGACGAGGTGCACTCCGGTCCGTTCTGGGCGAAGGTCGTGTCGACGGTCGTCGCCATCCTCGTGAACTGGATGGGCAACCGCTACTGGACGTTCCGCGACCAGCGGCGCGCGGTCGCCACCCGCGAGGGCATCGAGTTCGTCGTCGTCTCGCTCGGCGGCATGCTTATCTCGCTCGGCTGCCTGGGGCTGTCCCACTACGTGCTCGGCTTCACCTCGGCGCTCGCGGACAACATCTCGGGCAACGTGATCGGCCTCGCGCTCGGCACCGCGTTCCGCTTCTGGCTCTACAAGGTGTGGGTGTACCACCCCGATCGCAGCGGCCGCGCCCCCGTCGACGAGGTCACCGCCCCCGACACCGACGACCACCGGGTCTCCTCCGGCGTCTGACACCCGGACCGCCTGCGCCGCCCGCTACGGTGGTGCCGTGACGTCGACACGAGTCCGCCCGCTGCCCGCGCCGCCCGCGCACCCGCCCGTCGCCCCGTGGGAGCGGGTGGCGATCGCCGTCGTGACGGCCGTGTTCACCACGTGGCTCGTCGTGTGGGCGCTCGTCGTGCCGGCGTTCCAGGCCCCGGACGAGCGGGCGCACTTCGACGCGACCGTGCAGCTCGCGCTCGGCAACGCCTGGGCCCCGCCGGGCGACCTCCGCATCCTCGGCGCCGTGATGACCGCCCAGCAGCAGCAGGCATCGACACCGTCCGCCGACTGGTCGACGATGACCGAACTGCTCCGGGACGCCCCGGGGACCTCGAGCACGGTCGACCAGATGACGCAGCACCCGCCGACGGCGTACCTCGTCGGTGCCGCGGCGCTCCGGGTCGCCCACTACGGCGACCTGCGGTGGGACCACGCGATCGAGGTGCTCCGGCTCGTCGACGTCCTGTGGGTGACCGCGCTCCCGCTGCTCGCCTGGGCGACGGTCCGCCGGCTCACCCGGTCGCCGCGCGCCGCCCTCGTCGGGGCGCTCGCGCTCTTCGCGACGCCACAGCTCGCGTCCATCGCCTCCTCGGTCTCGAACGACGCCCCCGTGATGGCGGGCGGCGCGGTCGTCACGTGGCTCGCCACCCGCATGCTGACCGGCGACCTGCGCCGCCGCACGCTGCTCGGGCTGGCGGTCGCGCTCGGGGCGCTCGTGTGGTGCAAGGGGACGGGACTGCCCGCCGTGCCGTTCGTCGCCGTCGTGGTCCTGGCCGCGGGTGCGGGCACGCTCCCCCTGGCCCGCCGCGTCGGCCGGACCGTCGTGGCGATGGCCGTCGCGGGTGGCATCGGCGCGTGGTGGTGGCTGCACAACCTGCTGACGACCGGGCACCTGCAGCCGAACGGCTACGAGCAGTACCGGCCGCCCAAGCCGTTCCCGCCGGGCGAGGGGCCGAGCCTGAGCACCTTCGTCGAGATCAGCTGGGGCACGATCACCCGCACGTTCTGGGGCAGCCCGGGCATCAGCGCCCAGGTCAGCATCGGCGACCTGCTGTCGGCCGTGCTGACCCTCGTGGCACTCGGCGTCGTCGTCGTGTGGGCGTACCGCCGCGGTCCGGCGCTCCGGGCCGTCGTGTGCCTGTCGGTGTTCCCCGCGCTGCTGGTCGCCGGGCAGACCTGGACGAGCGCGAACGCGTACCTGTCGACCACGTTCGTCGCCGCGACCCAGGGGCGGTACTACTTCCCGGCCGTCGTGTGCCTCGTGGCGATCAGCGCCGTCGCGTGGCGCCGTGTCCCGCGCACCGCCCGTGGTCGCCGGGTGCTCGCGACGGTGCTCGCCGGCGGCTCGGTCGCGCTGGGCTGGTACGGGCTGGCCGTCGCGGCGTCGTGGTTCTGGAACGCGGCGCGCGGACCGGTCTCGGCGGAGGCGCTCGACCGCTACGCTGCCGCCGGCCCCGGTCCGGCCTGGGTCGTCGGGGTCCTGCTCGTGCTCGTCGCCGCCGGGTCGGTCTGGGCGGTCGTCCGCGTGGCCCGGCCCGTGCCGATCGACCCTGCCACCGACGGCGCGACCGCCGCGCCGACCCCAGTCAGCGCCTGAGCCGCGCACGGCGACGGCCGGCGAGCAGGAGCTCGCCGGCCGTCGTGCGCGGGTGTGTGCCGCCCGGCCGTGGCACGGGCGGACGTGTCCGGTGCGGGGTCAGCGCCCCATGCCGCGGTAGGTGAAGCCCGCGGCGGTCCAGGCGTCGCGGTCCAGGCAGTTCCGGCCGTCGACCACGACGGGCGAGGCCACGAGGGCGGCCGCCGCGGCCGGGTCGAGCTCGCGGAACGCGGTCCACTCGGTCAGGACCAGCACGAGGTCGGCACCGGTCAGGGCCGCCTCGGCGGAGTCGACGTAGGTCAGCTCGGGCTGCACGCGACGGGCGGTGACGACGGCCTCCGGGTCGTACGCCTGCACCTCGGCGCCCAGCTCGAGGAGGCGGGCCGCGATGTCCAGCGCCGGCGAGTCCCGCACGTCGTCGGAGTTCGGCTTGAACGCCAGGCCGAGCACGGCGACGCGCTTGCCCGCGACGTCCCCGCCGAGCAGCTCCTGCGCCAGGTCGACGACGTGCGCGCGACGGCGCAGGTTCGTGGCGTCGACGTCGGCGAGGAACGCCAGCGACTCCCCCACGCCGAGCTCGTCGGCGCGGGCCTGGAACGCGCGGATGTCCTTCGGCAGGCAGCCGCCGCCGAAGCCGAGACCGGCGTTGAGGAACTTCCGGCCGATCCGGTCGTCGTGCCCGATGGCGTCGGCGAGGGCCGTGACGTCGGCACCGGCGACCTCGGCGATCTCGGCCATCG
>JAAIGE0101460250.1_pt1 | contig 10063 bp, 5 predicted proteins | sample 6487951 | NCBI WGS metagenome assembly JAAIGE01 (sample SAMN13974128, study PRJNA590717) | phyllosphere metagenome | biome: tomato field; feature: multiple bacterial spot infested tomato fields; material: tomato leaves; isolation source: leaves from tomato fields | host: Solanum lycopersicum ... | reverse complement strand
TCGTGGCAGCTCGAAGGCGCGGCGGCGGCGATTAACGAGACCGGCAGCCTGCGGCGCCACAACTACCGGCTGGCGCTGGCCCTGCCGCGCACGCAGGAAGCGCCCATCATCGATGCCTATGCGCGCGTGGAACGCCAGATCGCCACCATCGACGCCACCCTGCTGCTGCTCGAACGCGGCGATCCGCAACGTCCACTGGGATTGCCGCCGACGCCGGCGATCCACAGCGCCTTCCTCGACGTCGCGCGGCGCTGGGGCGGCCAGGTGCGGCCCGCCGCGCGCCAGGTGCTGCAACTGGAGGGGCCGGCGCGCAGCGAGGCGCTGCGCCTGTTCGACAACCAGCTCGAGGACTACGTGGCCGACCTCGATCGCCTGGTCAACCTGATCGAACGCGACAACGAACTGCGCACCTTCTGGCTGCGCGCCTCGCAGCTGGTCCTGGTCGCGCTGGCGATCGGCGGCACGGTGGCCCTGGTCTACCTGATGTTCGCGATGATCGTCGCGCCCGTGATGCGGCTGCGCGAAGGCATGCGCAGCATGGCCGGGAGCGACTTCGGGGTGCGCCTGGACGTCGAGAGCCGCGACGAATTCGGCCAGCTGTCGAGCGGCTTCAATGAAATGGCCGACCGCCTGCAGCACCTGTACTGCCACCTGGAAGACGAGGTGCGGCGCAAGACCGCCAGCCTGGAAGACAAGAACCGCGAACTGGCCCTGCTGTACGACTGCGCCGCCTTCCTGCAGCAGCGCCACACGCTGGAGACCATGTGCAGCGGCTTCCTGTCGCGCATCGCCGCCTACTTCGGCGCGGCCGGCAGCACCGTGCGCATCGTCGACCCGGGCAACGAGAACATGCACATGGTGGTGCACGACGGCCTGTCGAACGAGATGGCCGAGGCCGAGCGCTGCATGAAGATCGGCGAATGCCTGTGCGGAGAAGCCGCGGCCAGGAAGATCTCGGTGGTGCACAAGCTCGAGGACATGCCGCAGGCCGGCCCGCTGGCCTGCAGCCGCGAAGGCTTCGCGACGATCTCGGTATTCCAGATCCACGCGCAAGACCAGCATGTCGGCTTGTTCAGCCTGCATTTCCTGCAGGCGCGCAGCTTCAGCGAGCGCGAACGCGCCCTGCTCGAGACGCTGGCCAAGCTGGTCGGGGTGGCGATCGAGAACATGCGCCTGGCCGCGCGCGAGCGCGAGATGGCGATCTCCGAGGAACGCAACCTGGTCGCGCGCGGCCTGCACGACAGCATCGCGCAAGGGCTGAACTTCCTCAACCTGCAGGTACAGATGCTGGAAACCTCGCTCGCCGCGGGACGCCCTGCCGAAGCAAGCGAGATCGTGCCGCTGCTGCGCGCCGGGGTCCAGGAGAGCTACGAGGACGTGCGCGAACTGCTGCTGAACTTCCGCAGCCGGCTGGCGGAGGAAGACCTGAACGCGGCCCTGCACAAGACGGTGCGCAAGTTCGCCGACCAGACCAGCATCGACACCGCCTTCTCGGTGCACGGCAAGGGCGGGCCGCCGATCGAGCGCGAAGCGCAGCTGCAGATCCTGTTCATCGTCCAGGAAGCGCTATCGAACGTGCGCAAGCACGCCCGCGCCAGCCGGGTCGAGGTGCGGGTCGACGACGGCGACGACTACCTCGTGACGGTCACGGACGATGGCGCCGGCTTCGACGCCGGCGCGAAGCCGGACGCCGACGGCGGCCACGTGGGGCTGCACATCATGGGCGAGCGCGCCGGTCGGATCGGCGCCAGCCTCGGGATCGAATCGCAAGCGGGAGCCGGAACCACGGTGCGGCTCCACCTCGGGCAGGCGCAGCGCCGCGCCGCCTGAACAAATGACACGGAGAGAATGAATGCGTAGTGAAGTTGAAACGATCAGCGTGCTGCTGGTGGACGACCATACCCTGTTTCGCAGCGGCGTGCGCTCGCTGTTGCAGCGCAATCCGCGTTTCAACGTGGTCGGAGAAGCGGCAGACGGGGTCGACGGCGTCAAGCGCGCCCTGCAGCTCAAGCCCGACGTCGTCCTGCTCGACCTGAACATGCCGGGCATGTCGGGGATCGAGACCCTGCAACTGATGCTGCAGGATCGGCCCGGGGCCGCCGTGCTGATGCTGACCGTGTCCGAGGAAGCCGAAGACCTGGCCGCCGCCCTGCAGGCCGGCGCGCGCGGCTACCTGCTCAAGAACATCGACGCCGATTACCTGACCCGGGCTGTCGAGCGAGCAGCCGCCGGGGAATCGGTGCTGGCCGAGTCGCTGGCCGGCAAGCTGTTCGCCCACGTGCAGCGCGCCGGCGCGCCCAGGGCGCCGTCGCCGGCGTCGGAGATGGACAAGCTCACCCCGCGCGAGCGCGAGATCCTGGCCTGCCTGGCGCGCGGCGAAAGCAACAAGGTGATCGCCCGCGCGCTCGACCTGGCCGAGAGCACGGTCAAGATCCACGTCCAGAACATCCTCAAGAAGCTCGACCTGTCGAGCCGGGTGCAGGCGGCGGTGTTCGCCGTCGAGCACGGGCTGCAGTCGGGGCAGGAGCGGCGCGACTAGCTCACTCGCCGTCGAGCGCCATCCTCACCTGGCTCGCCAGCTGGGCCAGCGTGAACGGCTTGGGCAAAATCCTCGCCCGCGCCGGCATGCCCTCGACCGCTTCCACGTCGCGCGTATGCCCGCTGGTAAACAGCACCGGCAGGCCGGGCCGGCGCTGCAGGGCGCGCACGGCGAGCTCGCGGCCGTCGAGTTCGGGCATCAGGACGTCGGTGAACAGCAGGGCGATATCGGGATGCGCGTCGAGCAGGCGCAGGGCCGCCGCCGCGCCGTCGGCCACGTGCACCACATAGCCCAGCATCTGCAGCATCTCCGCCGACAGGATGCGCACCGCCGCCTCGTCGTCCACCACCAGGACCGTTTCCCCGGCAAGCGCGCGGACGATGTCCGGCGCCGCGATGGGCAGTACCGCCGTGGCGTCGGGAGCCAGGTGGCGCGGCAGGTACAATTCGACCCGCGTGCCCGCACCTGGCGTGGACTCGATGCGCACCTGGCCGCCGGACTGCTTGACGAAGCCATACACCTGGCTCAGGCCCAGCCCCGTGCCGCGCCCTACTTCCTTGGTGGTGAAGAACGGCTCGAAGGACTTGGCCAGCACCTCGCGCGGCATGCCGGCGCCGGTGTCGGCCACCGCGATCATCACGTAGTCGGCGGGCGCGGCGTCGCCCAGCTCCACGAAGTCGAACCGGTCGAGCACGCGGTTGGCGGTCTGGATCAGCAACTGGCCGCCGCGCTCCATCGCGTCGCGCGCATTCACCGCCAGGTTCAGGATCGCGTGTTCCAGCTGGTTGTGGTCGGCGTGCAGGCGCCACGGGTCGCCGCCCAGCTCCAGCTCGACGCGGATGCTGCCGCCGAGCGAATGCCGGATCAGCTCGGACATGCCGGCCACGAGGTCGTTGGCGCAGACCGATTCCGGCTGCAGCGGCTGCTGGCGCGAAAAGGCCAGCAGGCGTTGCGTCAGCTGGGCCGCGCGCCGCACACCGCCCTTGGCGATGCCCACGTAATGCAGGGCGCGCTCGTCGCCCTCGCCCAGGCGCCGGCCGAGCAGCTCCATCGCGTTCGACACCACCGCCAGCATATTGTTGAAATCGTGCGCGATGCCGCCGGTAAGCTGGCCGACCGCCTCCATCTTCTGCGACTGGCGCAGCGCTTCTTCCATGCGCGCATGGCGTTCGAGTTCCAGCGCGACGCGCCGCTCGAGCGTGTCGTTCATGTCGCGCAGCGCCACTTCGGCGCGATGCCGCGGCGTGATGTCCTGGAACAGCACGGCGACCTGGCGCCGCTCGGGCGGCTCGATCCGCAGCGCCGCCAGCTCGAGAAAGCGCCCGGTGTGCTCGAGCTCGCGCTCGAAGCGGATCGGCTGGCCTTCGAGCAGCACCTGGCGGTAGATCTCGACCCAGCCCTCGGCCTCCAGCGGCACCATGTCCCTGACCCGTTGCCCCACCACGTCCTCGATGCCGGCATTGGCCGCATAGGCCGGATTGGCCAGCACGTGCACGTAGTCGCTCATGGGTCCATGCGGGCCGTCCAGGAACTCGATCACGCAAAAGCCCTCGTCGATCGACTCGAACAGGGTGCGGAACAGGCGCTCGCTTTCCTGCAGCGCGGCCCGGGTCGCGTTCTGCTCGCTCAGGTCGAGCATGGCGCCGATCATGCGCAGCGCACGCCCTTCGGTGTCGCGCAGCACGGTGCCGCGGTCGAAGATCTCGGCATAGCTGCCGTCGGCGCGCCGGAAGCGGTACTCGCCGGACCAGTTGCTGCCCTGGCTGTCGATCACCGCGTGGATGGTGCTGTCGATCCGCGGCCGGTCCTCGGGATGGATGTGCTCGAGCCACCAATCTGCGCTGGTCGCGTCGAACTGGTGGCCGAACAGCGTCTGCACCGCCTGGTTCCAGATCACGTGGCCGTCGGCCATGTTCCAGTCCCAGATGGCGTCGTTGGTCGACAACAGGGCCAGCCGGTAGCGCTCGGCCGTCTCGAAGGTCTGCGCGTTGCCGTGTGCGGCTGCGGCCTCGCTCTCGCGCAGGCTGCGCCGAGTGGAGATTATCGCGCTCACGTCCTGCACCGTGCACAGCAGGCCGCGCACGCGGCCGGTGTCGTCGCGCAGCGGCGCGAACGCGAACGTCGCCCAGGCCGGCCCGGCGCCGGCATCCTGCAATTCGAGTTCGTCGACGCGGCTGCCCCGGCCATCGAGCGCCTCCAGGGCCGCGGGCCGCAGCGCGTCCCAGGCCGCGCCCCAGGCTTCGGCCGCGGGCGCGCCGGCCCGCCGGGCGTCCGCCGCCGGCAACAACGCACCGCAAGCGTCGTTGGCCAGCAGCGCCAGCGTATCGCCCCAGGCCAGCCACATCGGCGCCGGCGATTCGAGCACCAGCGCCGCGGCCAGGCGCAGCGCGCAAGGCCAGTCGCTCGGGTCTCCCAGCGGCGAATCACGCCATTGCTGCTCGCTCATCCCTGCCTGGCGTAATACGGCTGTGTTCATAGGTCGACGCGGAAAATAAAAAATGGCCTATGGCCATACTACGAGGAATAGTACAGGAACAAGATAGAGTTGTCGCGCAGCAAAGACACGGAATGCGTTGCCGGGTGGCGATCCGATATCGCCGCGTACTACCTTTTACCTACTGACATTTCCTCAAAGCATCTAAATTTGATGCAGATCAACCTTTCCTTGCAGGCCTCTTTGCTACACTGCGAACACGCAGCCCAGCACCCGCTGCAACTTCTCGTCGACGGGATTCGCGCATCGCAAGGATGCGCACAAGCCATGCGAACCGACCGTCCGCGCCCCATCCGGCAGCACATGACATGTCGTTCCACATCCCGGCCGCGCCGCCGCGCATGACGCATGGCGGCCCGCGTCACAACCCGGGTCACACGCTGTATCGCCGTACCCGAAACACGAAGAAGTCGACTATGAAACTCGCAAATTTATCGATTGGCAAACGGCTGGCCGCCGGATTCGGCCTGGTGAGCATCCTGCTCGTCGTCATGATCGCGATCGGCAGCACGATGCTCGGCCGCGTCAAGGCCAGCACCGACGAGATCATCGGCCAGCGCATGCCGCGCATCGAGGCCACGCAATCGCTGCTGTCCGAAGTGAACGACATCGCGATCGCCCTGCGCAACCAGATCCTCACCGACAGCGCGGACGACCGCGCGGCCCAGGCGCGCGCCATCCTCGACGCCCGCGACGCGGCCGAGCGCACCTTGCAGTATTTCGACCGCACGCTCGACCGCGCCCGCGGCCGCGAGCTGCTGGCGCAGATCCGCAAGGAGAACGCACTGTACGTCGCCGGCCAGGACAAGCTGATGCGCACCGTGGAAGCCGGCGACCTGTCTACCGCACGCGCGATCCTGACCGACGAGCTGCGTCCCATCCTGGCGCGCCTCAAAGGCGCTGCGACGGCGCTGATCGACTACCAGAAGACGCTCACCACGCAGTCGGCTGCGGCGGCCGAAGCGGCCTACACGCAATCGATGCTGCTGTCCTGGTCGATCGGCGCGGCCGCGCTGCTACTGTCCGCGCTCACCGCGTGGTGGATCACGGCGTCGATCGTGGCGCCGCTGCGGCGCGCGCTGGAGGTGGCCAACACGGTCGCCGCGGGCGACCTGACCAGCACCATCGTGGTCACCAGCCAGGACGAGACCGGCCAGTTGCTGGCCGCCCTGCGCGCGATGAACGACAGCCTGGCGCGCACCGTCGGCACGGTCCGCGCCGGCACCGAGACCATCGCCATGGCGGCGGGCGAAGTGGCGGCCGGCAGCCAGGACCTGTCGAGCCGCACCGAGCAACAGGCCAGCGCGCTGGAAGAAACCGCCTCGTCGATGGAAGAACTGACCTCGACGGTGCGCCAGAGCGCCGACAATGCGCGCCAGGCCAATGCGCTGGCCCAGAGCGCGTCGGGCATCGCGAAACAGGGCGGCGCCGTGGTCGGACAGGTGGTGGCGACGATGGACGCCATCCGCGTCTCGGCCGACCGTATCGGCGCCATCACCAACGTCATCGACGGCATCGCCTTCCAGACCAATATCCTGGCGCTCAATGCGTCGGTGGAGGCGGCGCGCGCCGGAGAACAGGGACGCGGCTTCGCCGTCGTGGCCAGCGAGGTGCGCAACCTGGCCCACCGCTCGGCGTCCGCGGCCAAGGAGATCAAGGGCCTGATCGGCGACTCGTCGGCGCGCGTGGCCGACGGCTCGGCCCTGGTCGCGCAGGCCGGCGCCACCATGGACGAGCTGCTGCACAGCGTCGAGCGGGTCACCGACATCATGGGCGAGATCACCAGCGCGGCGATCGAGCAGTCGGCCGGCATCGAGCAGATCAGCGAGGCGGTCGGCCAGATGGATGCCGTCACCCAGCAGAACGCTGCCCTGGTCGAGCAGTCGGCGGCAGCGTCGGAAACGATGCGCGAGCAGGCGGCGGGCCTGGCGCAGGCGGTGGCGGTGTTCCGGATTGCCGGCGCGGCCAATGCGCCGGCGGCCGCCCTCCCGTACCCCGATATGCCGAGGATCGCGGCCTGAGCCAGCGCCTATCGTGCGCGCTCCAATGACGCCGGGCCGCAAACTAGCCGTTTGCCGACCCCGACGGCCCTGGAGCATGGATGGAAACGCTACTGCCCGATAATCAACTGGAAAACTGGATCACGGCCATCGCCATCGCGGTGGGCAGCACCGCCCTGATGTACTACGTCCGCTGTTTCGCCGTGCGCAGGATGCGCACGATCGCCGAGCGCAGCGAGACGCGCTTCGACGAGTTCGTGGCCACGATGCTGGGCCGCACCTACGTGACGCTCCTGCTGTGCTTCGGCATCTACTTCGGCAGCCTGTTCCTGTTCATGCCCGACGGGTACCGCGTGATCATCTCGCGCGTGGCCGTCGCCGCCCTGGTCCTGCAGCTGGCGGTGTGGGGCGACACCGCCCTGCGCGCCTGGCGCACCCAGTTCATGACCACCCACAGCGACGGCGCGCGCAAGGCCTCGAGCATGATCATGTTCTTCATGCTGCGCCTGGTCACCTGGACCGTCGCCTTCCTGATGTTGCTGGATAACTTCGGCTTCAACATCACCACCCTGGTGGCCAGCCTGGGCATCGGCGGCATTGCCGTGGCCCTGGCCACCCAGAACATCCTGGGCGACCTGTTCGCCTCGCTGTCGATCATGATCGACAAGCCGTTCGAGATCGGCGACTTCATCATCGTCGGCGACGCCCTCGGCGCGGTCGAGTACATCGGCCTCAAGACCACGCGCCTGCGCAGCCTGGGCGGCGAGCAGATCGTGTTCTCGAACGGCGACCTGCTCAAGAGCCGCATCCACAACTACAAGCGGATGGAAACGCGCCGCATCGCTTTCGTGCTGCGCGTCGCCTATGGCACCGGCGACGAGCGCATGGCGCGCATTCCCGAACTGGTGCGCGAGATCGTGAGCGCGCGCGACGACGTGGTGTTCGACCGCGCGCATTTCTTCCGCTACGGCGAATGGTCGCTCGACTTCGAAGTTGTCTATCATTTCCAGAGCCCGGACTACAACCTGCACATGGACGCCCAGCAGGCGATCCTGCTCGAGATCTACCGCTGCTTCGAACGCGAACGGATCCAGTTCGCGCATCCGCTGTCTGTCATTCGGGTGGCGGAGCACAGCGACCAGGCTGGCGGCTGGCTGCCGCAGTCGTCGACGCAACATGGCGAACTGCGGCACTGACATCGTCGTCCTAGTCATTCCGGACTAGTCGGCGCCGCCGCCCTAGCCCATCCGGCGGGCGGCGCTTACCCCACGCCTACTCCTTTATCGCAGCCCTGCGCCGACCTCCGGCGAATGGCCGCGCACGCCCACATTCCCTAACCTTGGTGGTAACCGTCCCACCACCCAAGGAGAAAAACATGGGAACCGATAACCATCACGACCGGCGGCCGCTCGCGGTCCTGGTGAGCAGCACCTTCGCCTTCACGATCTGCTTCGCCATCTGGATGATGTTCGCCGTGCTGGGCATCCCGATCAAGACCCAACTGGGCCTCAACGAAACCGAATTCGGCCTGCTGGTCGCGACGCCCGTGCTGACCGGTTCCCTGATCCGGGTCCCGCTCGGGATCTGGACCGACCGCTTTGGCGGACGCATCGTGTTCTTCCTGCTGATGCTGGCCAGCGTCGTGCCGATCTGGATGATCGGCTACGCCACGCAGTATTGGCATTTCCTCGTCTGCGGCCTGTTCGTCGGCCTGGCCGGCGGCTCGTTCTCGGTCGGCACGCCCTACGTGGCGCGCTGGTTCAAGCAGGAGCGGCGCGGCTTCGCCATGGGGGTGTTCGGCGCCGGCAATTCCGGCTCGGCCCTGACCAAGTTCGTGGCCCCGGCCATCATCGCGGCCTGGGGCTGGCAGGCCCTGCCCCATGCCTACGCCGCGCTGATGCTGGGCACCGCCCTGCTGTTCTGGTTCTTCTCCTACTCCGATCCGGCGCACAAGGCACCCACCGGCGTCACCTTCGCCCAGCAGATGAAGGTGTTGAAGGATCCGCGCGTGTGGCGCTACTGCCAGTACTACTCGGTGGTGTTCGGCGGCTACGTGGCCCTCGCCCTGTGGATGACCAAGTACTACGTCGGCGAATACGGCTTCGACCTCAAGCTGGCCGCGCTGCTGGCCGCCTGCTTCTCGCTGCCGGGCGGCGTGCTGCGCGCGCTGGGCGGCTGGATCTCCGATAAATACGGCGCCTACAAGGTCACCTGGTGGGTGATGTGGGTGTGCTGGGTGTGCTTCTTCATCCTCTCGTATCCGCAGACCAGCATGACCATCCAGACCGTCGAGGGAAGCATGGGCCTCGATATCGGCCTCGGCCCGGTCCTGTTCACCGTGCTGCTGTTCGTGGTCGGCGTCGCCATGGCCATCGGCAAGGCCTCGGTCTTCAAGTTCATCTCGGACGACTTCACCGACAACATCGGCGCCGTCTCGGGCGTGGTGGGCCTGGCCGGCGGCCTGGGCGGCTTCATCCTGCCGATCATGTTCGGCGCCGTGGTCGACCTCACCGGCGTCCGCTCCAGCTCCTTCATGCTGCTCTACGGGACCGTCTGCGTCTCGCTGGTGTGGATGCACTTCTCGTTCAAGCCCGGCCGCCACGACACCTTGGCGGCCCAGGCGGCCCCGCTCAAGCGCGCGGCCTGACATCACCCCATTAAAATCTTCAGGAGAACAACGTGAGCCGTTATCTCATCTCGACCTGGGAACCCGAGGTTCCCGCCTTCTGGCAAAGCCAGGGCAAGGCCACGGCCAACCGCAACCTCTGGATCTCGATCCCGGCCCTGATGCTGGCGTTCGCGGTCTGGATGGTCTGGAGCGTGGTCGTGGTCAACCTGCCGAACATCGGCTTCACCTACAGCACCAACCAGCTGTTCTGGCTGGCCGCCGTGCCCGGTCTGTCCGGGGCCACGCTGCGCATCTTCTATTCCTTCATGGTGCCGATCTTCGGCGGGCGCAAATGGACCGCCATCTCGACCGCTTCGCTGCTGCTGCCGGCAATCGGCATTGGCTACGCAGTGCAGGACCCG
>JAAIGE0100548843.1_pt1 | contig 10065 bp, 8 predicted proteins | sample 6487951 | NCBI WGS metagenome assembly JAAIGE01 (sample SAMN13974128, study PRJNA590717) | phyllosphere metagenome | biome: tomato field; feature: multiple bacterial spot infested tomato fields; material: tomato leaves; isolation source: leaves from tomato fields | host: Solanum lycopersicum ... | reverse complement strand
GGGCGGCTTGCCCGACGCTGTCGTAGTCGCCCCGCTCGCGCACGTCTCGGAAGGTCCGGCCCGGCAGGTAGGCGCAAAAGTCGCGCGCAACCGTGCCGAGGACACGTTCGACCTTGCCCTTCAGGTGTGGCTTGCGTCGCGGCATGTACCGGAGTTCGAACCGCAACTGCCCGGCAGCCGCCTTCATTGAGCGGGAATGGAATTCCCGTCCATTGTCGAGTTTGACCACTTCGGGTACGCCAAAAACAGGCCAAGTCGTCTCGACGCGGACGCGGGACAAATCTTTCGGAAGCACCGCCATTCGCAGGCAGTGCATTACCGAACTCCAGGACGGCCTCTCGTCGCTGATGTGGAAGCCGACGATCATCCGAGTCGCTGCGCAGATCGCGATCGTGAGCCAGACCCGCTTTGTCCGCTTGTTCTTGCGACGCTGATCCCGCGCCGGAGTCCCGTCGCCTTCCAAAACCAAGACATCAAGTGGCGTGTGATCAATCTCGACGATTTCAAGCGGACGCGTCGCCTGGGGTGCTTTTTGAACGTGCCGGAACGCCTGCTCCGCCGCGGCCTTGCCCTCACGATGCCTGATCTCGTCGAAGAGACTGACGTTCGCCTTTGCCCACCGACGGATGGTCATACCGTCCGGCACGTCTAGTGCTACGGTGCGACCTTCATTTCCACGCTCGACTTCTCCTTGAATAAACTGGATGACGTGGCTCAAGGGGGGGCCGTTCAGGATGAGCCAGTCCTCGCGTATCCGTTTCGCAATGATGCGCTCGACCTCGGGGTCAAGGCGGAAGCCTTTACACCCCTTCAGGTCGTCCAGCGGGACCAGCGCCACGAGGGTCCTGCCGCCCTTGCGCCAGCGCCCGTACCAACCCTTCAGGGAGGATCCACTAACCCGCTCGAGCGGCACGTCGTTAGGATGGGAGCCTTCGTTCTCAATGGCTCGTTGCCGGCGCTCGGCAGAAACGAGCCGAGCAATATCGGCGAAGTCCTTCGGGACCTTCTTGTGAGTTCGCTCAGCGAAGCACCGATCGCAGGCTTGTACATAGTCGAGGCGCATCAGCGCCTTGTCCTGCTGGCGGATGTCGAAGCTGTCGATACTGCGGAGGAGATTGTCCCGAACTCCCTGAGGCAGGCCGGCGGTTAAATCTGCCACCAACTGAAGACGTCTGGGCTCTCCGAAATAGAGTTCGGCGAGTTCTGCATGGGTCTTCGTGATTGAGACCGGTCGCGCCCCAAGTGTGCGTAGGGTCACTCCATTCTCGTCGCGCGAGAGTACCTTGTGGTAGGCGCCATCGACTATGACGAGAGCATCCTCATGCAGGCGGATCTGGCAGACGCTCATGTTCACGGCTGCCTCCTCCCTGCTTGGAGGTCAGCCGACCGCCAGACGTCGACGTCGCCGTTGTTGCAAAGGAAATTGACTCCGCCTGACTGGTGCAGTCCAGTGATGGCATTTACCAGCAGCTGAAGGCATATCGGCTTGCCCAAACAGAGTTCGACCAAGACGCCAAGTGTTTTTTTGACCCAGATCGGCCGCAGCCCGAGAGTGCACAGCGTGATACCGTTCTCGTCGTGCGAGAGCACCTTTGGATAGACGCCCTCGACGATGACGAGTGCGACTTCGTGCAGTTGAATGCGGATCTGGAATGCCTGTCCTTGCATTGCGCTATCTCCTTTTCGTGGGACGCCGGACGAGGGCGTGGTCGTCGAAGGGTTTTCTAGGATCGGCGAGCTCAGCTTCCCCGCGGGCCACGATGGCGACGACTGCTCGATAGGCGCGCGCCCCGAGGCCGGATGCCGCCCGAAGTTCGCGAACGCGGCCCTGGCCGCCGAAGCGATCCAGAACCACGAGCATGGTGTGCCGCTCCGTCTCGTCGACGACGAAGCTACGCTCGCTCGCGATGAGCGCTGCGTTCGCGACCTCAAGCGCGCCGATCTCGATCTCGGTCCAGAGTTCCAAGCTATCGAAGCCGGCCGCTCGCGCACCGTCTTCGACGAGCGGCCGGATCTCGTCCCAGCCAAGCTTGGCCACTTTTTTCAGTGGTTTGACCTCGACGCAGATGCGCCGCCCATCGTCGAGCTCCACCGCAAAATCTGGTGTGTAGCTTCGTCTCCAGATGCCATCTTGCCATCGAAAGGCCGGGGGTTCCTCCTGGTAGCGTAGGACAGTGTCGTCCTGCTCAAGGAGGACGATAAAATCCCTGGCGAGGAGACCCTCGTAGGCCACCATGCGGTAGCCCATTCCAGGCTTGCCGGATGGGAATTCGCCCGTGATGCAGTCGCGCCGACCCGTAACAAGCTTGCGTGACGGGTTCGGCCGACCGACGTGGCGGCTCTGCAGGCTCGTAGGCATCAGAGGCGGCCTTCGGCATCGAGGTGCCTCGGCTTGTCAGCCCCCTTCCGGTCCGTGTCCTATGTCGATCCGGGACGGCGTGAACGCTGCCGATGGCAGCCTGATGGGGTAGCGCGCGACACCTTCCTCCCACTTTTTCAGAGGGGTGCGCAGATCTCCTCGAACGGAGTCGGCGTCCTGATGCGCGAGCCGTACCTGGACGGCGTCCATCAAGCCTTCTCCGGTATTCACGACCTGGCCGTTCGCTGCCAGCCAGTGTTGAAGGTAAGTGGCTACGGTGGACCGACGCTTGCCCGGTAGGCCCATGGGCGCGATGTGCACCTGAATGCCGAGAGTCACCGCGAGTTGCCGGAATGCGTTGTTGTGAAAACCTGGGTTATTATCGACGACGAGGACCTCCGGAATGCCCATGTACAGACAGGCTGCGCCGAGAGGTCTCGGCATGGCCGACGGCATCGGTGTGTCGAACAGGTTTATGGGAGCCGCGCCATCCGGCTCCGAGGCACTGACCAACGCCGCCACGGTCATCCCGCTGCAGCTGTCACATGCAGTCAACAGGCGGATAAGGTTGATGCCAAGCTCCGGAACAGCGAGACGGAGAGCTTCATATCGGACGACCACCTCGCCAAGGGGGCGCCCGCAAGGCATGTGTTGTGGCCAACGCGCTTGCCTCATCGACTGAACGCGGGCGCGAAATATTCGCACGACGGTGCTGAGGCGAGAGATTTTGCTCAGCTCGCATCCTTGCACTTCCGCTTTTGAGTGACACCGATAGAGGGTGTGTCGCGCAAGCGCCATCAACGGCCGGTCCCCATGCATGTGAGCATGCATGGTAGCTTTGTCGGCGAGCATGTAGACCCAAGGTGCCCAGCGCTCCCCCCGCCGGACTTGTTGTAATATGTGGTGGTGCGAGCGCCTTCTCGGCAGAAGGTCGGATTTCAACGGACTCGACAGGTTCATAGGGGTTCTCCTCGCGAGGTCGAACCCATCCATCGATAATGACGCATCCATGCGCGCTCGTTGCGCGGCACTGCCGAATCTGGCAAAGTGTCTACGCAGAGCGAACGCAAACGCGTCCGGTCAGCCGGATGTGGTTCGAGGTCTGGGTTTCGAGCGAGAGTTTTGCAGGCGCCCGCTTTTGACCCTACTGCGCTTCAGGAAGCACGTGGTCCTATGGATCGCGTGCTTCTTGCTTTTTTGGTGGGCCGGTCTGGTTGAGGGGCATCGAGTCAGCCTCCTGCGAGAGACCTTGACGGTTTACGACGATTGATTTGAACGCTTGAAGCTGCTGCCGTTTCGCAGCTTCACCCAATGGTTCTAACGCAAGGAACGGCGATGACAAGCCGTGCGGGCAAATCTTCTTGCATCCGTGCCAGATCTCGCTGGCCGATGAGAAGCCAATAAGCTTGTGTTTTCCGACGCAGAAGTTGTGCACAATGTGCCGGTATCTCTCTTCATGAGCAGTCTCGCTCAATGATGAGCGGCAAGTGCTTTGTTCCTTCGTGAGAAGGAATGAAATTACTTTTTAAAGGAGTGGGCTAAACTGAGAGGCTTCATTCGTAGCCGGTCCCATTCCTTTGATTGCTTCTACCTTCGCGCAATGACCGAGTCGGATGACTTCCCGCTTGGGTTGTATTTTGCTCCCCTGCTGCACATCAGATTGGGGTCGATTTGCAAGCGTTCCAGCCTGCGTGGGTTTGCGCCGTACCTTCATCCGGCGAGTTGGGTGAAGCGACTGCCTACGCTCTGCTGGTCCGCAGCGTCGGCGATCCATTCAAGGCGGCCACTCGCTGTCGATCGGGTCGGATGGAGAGGCTGGTCCGCCGGGATGAGTGCCCCAGACCAAGCTGTCAGGCGTCAACGGAGCAGCATAGTCGACAGTCGCGACGCCACCGCATACCAGAGAGAAAATGCTTTCGAACGAATCTGCGGAACTGGCTAGGATGAGCTTTGCGGCTCTGCCGAGTGTAACGCCGGTTGGATGTCTGGTAAGTTCCGTCAGCACGCGCATCCGATCGCTGGCCGGAACATGTGTCCGAGCGCATGCCCAGACCAATCTGCAATTGAGCCGCCGCGGCTCCTCCATCACCTTCGATCTTCGGATAATTCGGTAGCTCGCGGGAAGGCCGGAGCAGTCGAACCCGTCTGTCGCAGCCGCGATAATGCTCGTGCCTGCATCGCTCCCGACGATTACTGAGAAGACATTTCTCTCATATCGATCGCTGTTAGCTTGGATCGATTGAATTCGAGGGCTCAAACTAAGCTGGATTAGAAAGTCGGCATGCCAACGTGAGGGGTAGTTGACGGCTAGCGGCGTCTTTGTCGATCTGAATCCTTTCCGTGCAACACCGACGTGGTGCGTGCGCGGATCCGGCATTCTGGAATGTGTGGACATAGTGGATCGATCCAAAGATATTCCGCTGGCCCAACCGGATAATTCTTCTGACGGCTTCGCCCGATGGATTCTGCGGCTGTTCAATGGTGAGCTCTGAGTTGATTGCTGATTTGACTTGTCGCACGCACAATGCCGTAGACCTCGTCGTACTTCCAGATCGAATGCGCCATTTTGGCGTATTCGATCTGGGTGCCTGTGCAATGTCTGGAAATTCAGGATAGACAGTACTTGAGACTTGACAGTTGCAAATGAGCTTCGACTCCCTTCGATAGGGTTAGATAGCCCCTATCGATATCCCGCTTGGCGGAACGTCTCTTTCAGGTGTTCGAGTTCGGCCTGCCGTCTTACGACTTCGGCAAGCCCGTCGATGATCGTCTCTCGATCCTCTTGGAAGACGTCGCAGAGCGCGTCGATGGCGTCGCTCAAGGGCTTCAGGTCGCCGGGATCCGGCAGGTCCGGTGTGAGCGCGAACATCAGTATGCCCCCCCTGCCACGTGCGTTTTCGAAGTGACCCGCTGGATGTCCTCGGCTGTGTCGGCTCCTAGCAATTGACCAAGCTCCAAACCGGAGAGATATCCTGACTCCTCCAGTGCTCTGGCGACAGCGCGAAGAGTCTGAACATGTTCGATCAGAATAGTACGTGCGCGTTCGCTCCCAAGACGCAGCCGGTCCGAGATTGCGGTCAAGTGGCTCAAGGTTAGGCACATGTCGTGCGGAGGCGGCTCCAAGCAGATGTTGCCGAGCAAACCGAGTCCGAAGCGAAACTCGATGTTTCGGGCGATTTCAGTCGCCTGAGCGAGATCGGAGTCAGGACCGATGGCTGCGCCGATGGAGCCAGCGCCGAGTTCAAGCTCCTCTGCGATCCGTCCAGCCAGCAGCACCGCAATCGCAGCTTCCAAGCTCGGCAGGGTTGCGTCTCCCTGCATGGTCAGTTCCAATTGGATCTGTCCTCCATCGTCATGGATGGAGAGGTCTAGAAGGATGCCAAGTTCAAGCACCGAACATACCACGGCGTGGCCTGCCTCATGTATAGCGACGCGGTGCCTCGTTTGACAGGTAAGTGGCCTTCGTCCCTGGCGAATCTCGGTCAGAACATCCTCTTCGCTCACGACACGACCGCTGCGCCGCGCCGCGCCTTTTGCGCGACGCACGAAAGCCGCGACATCAGCTCCTGTCATGCCTCGCGCCGTAAGCGCCAGCGGTAGCATCGATGTATTCGGTAAGACCTCGCGACCAAGATGGTGACGAAAGATCTGGACGAGCGCAGCTGTGTCCGGCTTCTCGATTGCAATCTCCCGGTCCAGGCGTCCGGCCCGCTTCACGGCAGGATCGATCTTTCCCGGGTGGTTCGTGGCCGCGACTACTACGACGCCGGGCCGCTCCTCCACTCCGGCCAGCAGCTCGAGAAAAAGATTCACGATCTGTGTCCAGTACTGGACGTACTCGCCTCGGATCTGCGCGCGGTCGGAAATGCCATCGAGTTCGTCGATGAACAAAATGCAAGGTGCCTGCGCCTTGGCTTGTGCAAAAACCTTGCGGATCGCTTGGAGCGTGCCAGACAAATAATCAGCTGCGTTCCACTCCGCGACTGACGTCGCAACTAACGGAACGCGCGCGCTCTTTGCTAAAGCTCTAGCAAAACTAGTCTTTCCGACGCCTGGCGGTCCCGTTAATAGTAGTCCAACGTTGTCGAAAGCGTCCCACGACAGTTCAGATCTGCGATACGCTTGCAGGTCTGCGGCGACTGCCAAGCCCCAGGCTTTAGCAGCGCCGTATCCTGCGAGTTCCTCTAGTACAGGGCCTTCGGCGAGAAAGTCGGCCTTGGCGGCGACGATCCGTTCAAGAGCTGCAATGCAGGCATCCGGCGATGCCGTTCCGCGGAAGGCGACTGGCAGATCGGCGATGTCGATCATGCGTAGCAGATCAGCATCGATCCTTTTGGTAGGAGAAGTGCCGACTACAGCCTCGACGACGAGCGCAAGCCCCGCCTGGTCTAGGCTCGGCAACGAGATCTGGTGCTCGGTAGCGCGCATCAGATCGCGCGGCAGCTGACGCTTCGGATCCGGAGCGATGCCGATGATCGGCACCCGGACGTGAAGCGCCGGGCCAATCACCTCGTTGCCTTTTTCCGGCCGGGCATCGCGGCCGATTCCATCGCAAACGAAGAGAGCTGCGTTTCTTCGGTTCAAATCACGTGGCCTACCGACCGCGAGATCGACGACTTTGGTGTCGGGCCGGAACAGGCATTTTTCGGCGACAACACGGACTGGCTCGACGAGATCGGATACGTGGGTGGCGAGCGCGACGACGGGTGCGTCACGACGAAGCCGGCGCACAAGTCCCACCTCCGCCTCTATCGCACGGGCGAGCATCACGGCGACAGCAGCTAGGTGGGCAGGAACGGGGACATGCGCGTTTTCGGGTCGGCTGGCCTCGTCCTGGGCAACGATCTGTTCGACGGCATCGCTCTCGTCGAGCCGTGGATCGTCCGCATAGCTGAGCGAATTAGCGCGGTTGTCGGCCTTGAGCCTCTTGCGCTCGTCTTGCGTTAACTGTTGCAGGAAAGCACGCGCAAGTTGGTCGGAAGGTGCAGCTTCCGTTCGTCCGGAAGTCATGAAGGAAGAGGCAGGTAATGGAGGTAGCATGCGAGATCTCCCTCAGTTGAGCCTGGGAGGGCCCTACCGTCAGCTTGGATACTGGAATGGGTCAGGCGACGCAGCTGGCTCGACGGTGTCGGAGCGCTCGGCGGGCGTCGTCTTCAGGAGATCGCCTGCGGTCTAGGCGGTGACGATTCTATAGAACGAATAAAGAACATTGGCTAGCCCCCTACCCCGCAATAGGGCGCCAACTCGCCCGCATCGTCGGGCCGCTGGAAGAAGGGACGTTCGTCAAGAATTCTATGACGCCTGGACCCAACGTCGGAGCTTCAACATGCTCGACTGAGACCCACGATCCGGCGGAAGCGGATCGAGGTATGAGATTGTCTGCGACGCTTGCGGCAGATGGCACCGTTCATGTTATCTGCCTCGGCCAACCGGTAAGGCGCGATAAAGGAGCAGCCGGTTCCATGTTGGCGGACACGGAGGTACCATCGGTATCATGGTCCGTTCCTTCGCCACAGAGCGGGTTAGCACTTCGTGGGCCGGCAATCGCCAGATACATCAGCATGTTGCGTGAATGAACGGTGACGAGTTCAAGGCTCGGCTAAGACTGCTTGGGCGCACGCAGCTCGCTTTTGCACAAGAGCTCGGTGTTGGTGCGCGCACAGTTCAGAGTTGGGCAAAGGATGGACCACCGTCTGAGGTGTCGTATCTGCTCGATCTCCTTTCTGAATCCGAGATGCCGCTTGGGCCGAGCGATTTGTTCGCTCATGATTTGGAAATTATGAAGGTCTCTATTTTCCATCGGCTCGATGTTCTCCTTGGAATTGCAAGATCTGCCGGCCGCGATGAGGATTTTAAGAAGCTTGTACGAGGATGGCTCCAAGAGCATCTATAGAGCCATTTCTGCCGCGGGTCGCGGCCTCGGCCAACGCCGAGCGTGGCGGGCCACATCCAATTGTCGAGCCGCACCGAGGGGCCGAAGGAGTCTATCACCGGTCCGCGCCTGTGCAGCGAGCGATCGATACAGCAAACCCCTTGCTAGGCCTCTTCACTCGTCCACGGAGGCCAACAACTTGCCGTATGCGAGAGCCTCGCCGTCCGGGTTTCCCCGTGCGTCCCGTGCAACGCCGCTTGCCTCCCGATCCAACCGGGTTTCAACGGGATCCTGATCAAGCATCCCGGTCATTAGGTAGAGACCGGTGAGTGCATCCATCGCCCGGCCCGCGAGCGCCACGACGGCGATGTCCTCCAGCTGCGTCCGGGTGAGGAACGCGCGTGGCATGAGCCGGGCCCGCGCGCTTCCCCCCGCTCGATGGCCCCATGGCAATCGACACGGATGACAGGGTCGCGACAGATCTTTCCGATGCGCAGAGGCAATGCGCGGCCTCGTGGAGCGCCGTGATCCTGAGCTCCTCAGGCGTGCGCATGTCCGGCGGGGCGACCTGGGCGACGAGGTCGGCGAGGACCATGCGCCGACCTTCCGCGCGCGCGGTCGCCCGCGCACCCCTGACCCACGCGGTCACGTCGGCGCCGGTCGAGCCGGCGCCGAGATTGGCCACCCCTGACAGGTCGACGCCGGCGAGGTCGCAGCCGAGGTGCTGGCGCAGGATGCCGGCGAGCGCCTCGGCATCAGGGCGCCGGATCCGGATCACGGGGAACAGGCGACCGGGTCGGATCAGCGCCGCATCGAGTTGCTCTGCGTGATTAGTCGCGCCGATAACGATGAGACGCGACGTTGGGCCGGAGACTGTGCTATCGAGTGCGACTAGAATACTGTTAACTACAGAAACCCACCAGTCGAGGCCCCGATTATCCATAGTTGCCCTATTGGGAATTCCGTCGCACTCATCAATGAATAGCAGTGCAGGCGCCTGAGCGGCGGCTTGCGAAATCTTCTGATCGAGTGCCTTCAGAACGCCGTCGAGGTGTCCGGAAGACGAAGTAAAAAATTCACTCATCGTCGCGGACACGAGAGGCAGCCTTGCTGACTTCGCGATTGAGCGAACTAGGCTGGACTTGCCGAGGCCGGGCTCGGAACTTAGGCAGCATGTCCTTTGGATATTTTTCCAATCGAGCCGGCCTGCGCGCCATTCGTTGACGTCGTGCACGAGGTTGCTCGCCCACACATGGGCATCGCCGTATCCCCGTAGCTCGCTCAGCTCTGGGACGTCGTTTTCGAGGTCGTCGCCGCCTGACAGGGCGCGGCCGGCCGCCTGCAGCCGCGCGATGCAGGCCCCCGGCGTTGTACCGATCCGGATGGCCGCGGTGATGGTGTCGAACGACAGCCCGGCCGCCACGGCGGGGGGCAGGCGGCGGGCACGCTTGCCGGTCACGGCACGGATCACGGTCGAAATGACCCTGTTTGACGGCTGCCCGATGCGCACGAAGAGATCGGCGCCCTGGACGAGCGTGGCCGGCAGGAACCGCTCGGGCCCATGGCTGACCCCGGCGACCCTGGCCCCCTGCGACAGCAGTGTGCCCGCCTTGTCGTTGCCTTCCGACGGTCGATCCCGAGTGCGCTGTGCGCCGGTGCAAACGAAGATGTGCGCGATCTGTGTGTCAAACAGCGTTGAACTTTGACCCTGGATCGGCGTCGAACTTTGGCTCTGACGCACTTTCGCTGATCATCCGGAGGTCAATCCGATCAGGCGAGCTTGCAGCAGGTCGATCTTGCCGCGGCCGTACATCTGGCGCTTGACCAGCTTAAG
>JAAIGE0100223625.1_pt1 | contig 10070 bp, 7 predicted proteins | sample 6487951 | NCBI WGS metagenome assembly JAAIGE01 (sample SAMN13974128, study PRJNA590717) | phyllosphere metagenome | biome: tomato field; feature: multiple bacterial spot infested tomato fields; material: tomato leaves; isolation source: leaves from tomato fields | host: Solanum lycopersicum ... | reverse complement strand
GTAGAATCATCGCTGAAAATGTTCAGATACAGCAACATACTGTTGACTTCCTTTTCGGTAATAACCCCAGCCTTGATGACTTCTTCGGGTAACTCATCGAGCACGGCCGTTACCCGGTTCTGCACGTTCATGGCGGCCAGATCGGGGTCGGTTCCCACTTCAAAAAAGATCTGAATCAGGGTGGTCCCATCGTTACCCGAAACGGAGTTCATGTACACCATGCCGGGCACCCCATTAATCGCCCGCTCCAGTGGCGTGGCTACGGCTTTGGTACACACTTCGGCGTTGGCTCCGGTGTATTTGGTAGTTACGGTAACCGATGGAGGAACAATATCGGGAAATTGAGTAACGGGTAACCCGGTCAGGGCCAGTACCCCCAGCAGTGTAATCACTACGGAGATAACGGACGACAACAGGGGCCGTTTAATGAATATATCAAACATAAACCGGTGTTTAAATTACATCACTTGAGCAGATTGTTGCGTAACCGTCAGGCTATCGCTGGAAATGGGTTGGGGCGTGATTTCGTCCCCGTCCCGCACGTTCTGGATTCCTTCGTAAACCACCCGCTCACCGGGCTGTAAACCGGAATTCACAATGTAGTTTTTACCCACGCGACCCCGGGGAATGAAACTCCGGGATTTGACTTTACCCGATTGGTCTACGACGTACACATAGTTCTTGTCCTGCACTTCGAATACGGCTTTCTGGGGGACCAGTAAGGCATCGGCTACCTGCGTACTCAGGCGAATTTTGCCGGAAGATCCGTGCTTGAGCACTTGTTTGGGATTCGAAAAACGAGCCCGGAAGGCAATCGTTCCGGAACCGCCTTCGAAGGTACTTTCCATCACTTCAATGTGGCCGCGAATGGGGTAGAGTGATTCATCCGCCAGCAGCATTTCTACTTCCTGTCCGGCTTTACCCAGCAGGTTTCGGTTGTTTTTAATGAAGCCCAGATATTCCCGTTCAGAAACGTCGAAGTAGGCAAATACTTCCTGAATGTCGGAAACGGTGGTTAGCAGAGCACCGGATTCAATCAGGCTACCCATTTTGAAGGGAATCCGGTTGATAATTCCGTCAAAGGGGGCACGGATGTTCGCCTGCGTTAGTCGCAGAGCAGCAGCTTCGTGGGCGGCACGGGCTTCATCAATCTGGGCCCGGGCGGCTTCGAGTTTCGCTTTGGCCAGGTACATTTCGGAGGGAGAAACGACTTTGTTTTCCAGCAATAATTTTACCCGGCCGACTTCCACTTCCGCCGTTTTAGCTTCGGCCTGAGCGATTTTCAGGGCGGCTTTGGCCTTGTCGGCCTCTACCTGATATTCGGCCGCATTCAGACTGAAAAGAATCTGCCCTTTATGGACCCGCTGGCCCTCATCGACGTGAATTTTCTCCAGAAAACCCGTTACCCGGGCTCTGATTTCTACGTTACGAACGGCTTCGAGCGTACTCACATACTCGCGTTGCAGTTGAGTGGGCTGGCGACTGATTTCTACGACGGGAAGCGTCAATTTTTCTTTGGGCTGATCCGTCTGAGCTTCTTTGCTCTGGCATCCGGAGAGCCAAACGCCGATCAGCAAGGCGGAAACGCCTACGCTTTTTTTCATAAATACAAGCGGTAAAATGGACTTGTCCGCCGGACTAATCATACTGATTACCAGCCAACAAGACGATGAAGAAAGAAAATGGAAATTAGAAAATACAAAGACCTTCGGATCGGTATGAACACACCGATTCGACCTCGATTTCTGAGAATCAGGGAAATGAACTTACGCCCGGCGTTGGGGCGGAGGCGAGGAGATTTCCAGCATACGGCTCAGTAACTCGTCCGTACGATCCGGAATGAAAAGAGTAGGTAATACAAAAACCGTTTCGACGGGAGGAAGAAGTCGAAAGGTCGGCGTGAAAAAGTAATCCTGATTAAGCTTGGTCAGATCACTGTCCTCATCGGGTTCGTCGTGTTCTGGAACAACGTTATCGAGGCCAAAGCCTTCTTCCAGCACGAACTCAATCAGACTTTCCATGTCATTAATGGTCGGATCTTCATGAGCTTCTCCATCCTCCGAATAGCACACGTTATGGTCGGGCGTATCGATGCTGAGGTTGATGACGTGTAAGGCCATCAACAAACAAAACAGCTGATAAAGGATCCAACTACGGTTTCTTTTCTTCATGGGATAGAGCTAAACCATGACGAAAGTAGGCAGAATATACTGGTTCCGGAAGAGAAATCGACATATTCTTAGAACGATTCCCTAAAATCCTATTTACAGAAACGGTTTTAATGATATTCTAATCGGGGTTAAAGAGAGTGTTTTTTAGGATTCCTTTCCGGGTTGTTTTTAGATGTTCCCCGGATTGCATCCGGGGCTATCCAGCATGGGGCTATTCATGTTAAACCCCTCCGGGGTTGATATGAATCTATGCTCTTTCGGATTTACAATCCGAAAGCTATGGGTTGAGGATTTGTAATCCGATGCTACATCCAGCCTAAGGCTAGTTATGCTGACAACTCTGAGATTGATTCGAGTCTTAGAAATAAAAATGGTCGAGATGACAGCGTATCAACCTCATCTCACCTTCAAACGAAAGTAACCCTCGAACTCGTCAGGATAGTCATGCGGCGAATAAGGGGTTTAATCTCCGCATAATTTGCGGAGATTAATTTTAAGCGTGCGGAGATTATTCAGTATATTCACCGCATAATTTGCGGATAATGTACATCTATCAACAAAAAAACTGGCCTCAGTTTCACTGGGATGAATCCCGGATTTTTCCTGTCCTGGTTGCTCTGCGGCACCGGCAGGGCCGATTACTAGGAAAAATGTCGGTTCTGGGTTTTACTCTTCAGGAAGAAGCCATGCTGCGAACGCTGACACTGGAAGTTTTAAAGACGAGTGAAATTGAAGGAGAAATGCTGGATTCGGATCAGGTTCGCTCTTCCATTGCCCGCCGGTTGGGAATCGAAAACTTTGGTCTCGTGAAAGCCGATCGTGATGTGGAGGGGGTAGTCGAAATGTTGCTGGATGCGACACAGAAATACCAGGAACCTCTAACGAAAGACCGACTTTTTGGCTGGCATTCGGCTTTGTTTCCAACGGGCCGAAGCGGTATGTATAAAATTACGGTCGGCGACTGGCGGGGCGAGGGCGACGGTCCCATGCAGGTGGTGTCGGGGGCGATGGGGCGGGAGCACGTGCATTTTGAGGCTCCGGAATTTTCTGTACTGGATCGGGAAATGGAACAGTTTCTGAGCTGGTTCAATCGGGAAGAGCCCATAGATCCGGTCCTCAAGGCCGCCCTTGCTCATTTGTGGTTCGTGACGATTCACCCCTTCGACGACGGTAACGGTCGGATTGCCCGAACGATTGCCGACCTGCAATTGTCCAGAGCCGATGAAAGCACACAGCGATTTTACAGCATGTCCGCTCAGATTCGAAAGGAGCGTAGCCAGTACTATGCCATTCTGGAAAAAACGCAGAAAGGAGACCTAGACGTAACGGACTGGCTGGAATGGTTTCTGCGGTGTCTGGATCGGGCTCTGATTGCTACCGATGAAGTATTGTCAACGGTATTGGCCAAAGCCAGATACTGGGAATGGTTTACAAACAAATCCATTAATGAGCGGCAAAAGCTGATGCTTAATAAATTAATGGATGGTTTTGAAGGCAAATTAACTACATCCAAATGGGCAAAAATTGCGAAGTGTTCGCAGGATACCGCTCTTCGGGATATTCAGAATTTAATAGAACAGGATATTCTCATCCAGGATGGTCCCGGCGGTAGAAGTACCAGTTATTACCTGGCTTCGTTACCGAAAAACTAACAGGCTTATGATCCTATTCAATACTTACTGATTAAACCTGATACTTCTGAACCGATGTAATCAGATGCAGAAATAATCAGGCGATAATTGAAATTTTATATTAATCAAATAAATAGAGTTTATAATGACTTTTACAGGCTGTTCTATGAGTACTTTAAATAGATAACATAACTGTTAACTCACTAACTTTTAATCTAAATACTTGACGGGTAATCTTTTATGATCAAAATTTATATTGAATAAAATGTACGATACATATTTTCAAATAAGTAGTAGAACCTAGTTTAATAAAAAAGTAAAATCGTATGTAACAAAAATTAACAGGAAGTATCAAGCAACGGGTGAAGGAATTAATACATCATGGTCTTAATTTGTGAATCTTCAACCTTCCTGATATCTGTATGATACGTATTTTATCTGCTCTATTATTTCTTCATTTATTCTTTTCTGCGGCCTTCTCTTTTTCCCAATCTACTTTACCAAAGTCCGGTAAACAGCAATCGCTTGCTACCATTAGTGGATACGTCCGGGAAAAAGGCAGCCAGGAAGCTTTGCTGGGTGTTTCGATCCTGGTCGAAGGAACTTCTCTGGGAACCACTACCAATGCCTATGGCTTTTACTCCCTGACTCTTCCGGTGCAGGATCAGCTTGCCCTGCGTTTTTCCTTTGTGGGCTATCAAACCGAAACGCGAACCATGGATCTGAAATCGAATACCAGTCTTTCCATGGAACTTACGCCCGGGCGACTGCTGAACGAAGTAACCATTCACGGGAAAACGCAGGAAGACAAGGTGAGCGAGACGCCACAAATGAGCAAAATTGAAGTGCCCATTTCCCAGATCAAGAAAATTCCGGCCTTACTGGGTGAGAAAGATGTGCTGAAGGTCTTACAGCTCATGCCCGGCGTTCAGAAGGGAAGTGAAGGCAGCACGGGGGTTTACGTTCGCGGCGGTGGTCCCGATCAGAACCTGATTATTCTGGATGATGCAACCGTGTATAACGCCAATCACCTTTTCGGGTTTTTCTCGGTCTTTAACGGCGACGCCCTCAAAAGCGTAGAACTGACCAAAGGCGGCTTCCCGGCTCGTTATGGGGGACGTTTGTCTTCGGTTATTGAACTGAACATGAAGGATGGAAACAAAGAGAAATTGCACGGCGAAGGTAGTATTGGCCTGATTGCTTCGCGGGTAACGCTGGAAGGGCCCATCAAGCGGAAGAAAGACAGCACGGCCCGGTCGTCCTTCCTGATTTCGGGTCGCCGGACGTACCTGGACTTGATTGCCCGGCCCATCATTGCTTTAGCCACCAAGGGTGAAGAAACGGGAGGGTATTACTTCTATGATCTTAATGCCAAGCTGAACTACGACTTTGGTCCTAAAAACAAGTTGTACCTGAGTGGGTATTTTGGCGAGGATCGATTCTGGATTAAGAGTACTTATCCGAACTCTACCTCCAAAGCGGGTCTGGATTGGGGAAACGCAACGGGTACCATTCGCTGGAATCACCTCTTTTCCGATCAGTTATTCTCTAATACGTCCCTTATTTTCAGTAATTACCGATTTGCCATTCACATGGATCAGAAGAACGTGGATCGCATCACGGATACTGAGGCCCTCTACGCTCTTCGCTATCAATCAGGAATCCGGGATTTTTCTTTTAAAACCGATTTTGATTTTTACCCATCTCCCCAACATTCCATTCGGTTTGGGCTTCAGTCGCTGGCTCACCGCTTTACGCCCAATGCCTACGTTTTCAAAGATACCCAGCTGGATCAGGAGCGGAATGAAGTAACGGCCATAGACGTGGTTGAATCGGGCCTGTACGCGGAAGACACCTGGAAACCCACTTCCCGCTTACGACTCAATGGAGGCCTTCGGCTCAGCCACTTTGCTCACGCCAAAGTTCAGTACCTGCGTCCGGAACCCCGGCTTTCGGCGGCTTACATTCTGAAGCCTGATTTATCCTTCAAGGCGTCTTATGCCCTGATGAATCAGTACATTCATATGCTTTCCAACACGGGCATTGGCCTGCCCACGGATCTCTGGGTGCCCACGACGGACCGCGTGCCGCCTCAGCAATCCGAGCAGGTAGCCGCGGGCTTTGCGAAAGACCTGACGGCTCAGGGCTTGACCTTCACGCTGGAAGGGTATTACAAGCGGATGAAAAACATCATCAGCTATAAAGAAGGAGCCAGTTTCCTGCCCATTGAGAATTTCGACTCCCCTAATTCCACTCAGATTATCGACTGGCAGGATAACGTAACCCGGGGAAAAGGCTGGTCATACGGCGTGGAAGCCCTGTTACAAAAGAAAGTAGGACGCTTTTCAGGATGGGCGGGCTACACCCTCTCCTGGACCCAGTGGCAGTTTAATGAATTGAACGACGGTAAAAAATTCTATCCCCGTTATGACCGTCGCCACGACATTTCGCTGGTGGGCGTTTACGAGCTCAGTCCACGCATTACGCTTTCGGCCAACTGGGTATACGGTACGGGTAACGCTCTGTCTATGCCGTTAGGTACGTACACGACCTACGATAAATCAGGCACGCGGAATTACCTGAACGGGCTTTTTGACTATGGCAAACAGGTGGATGATTACGGTGATAAGAACAGTTTTCGGGCCGAAGCGTATCATCGGTTTGACTTAGGAATTCAGTTTCACAAAAAGATGAAACGCCACGAACGAACCTGGGAGTTTAGCGTCTACAATTTATACGACCGCAGAAATCCCTTTATCTATCTGCTGAGTAACAAAGTGATTGATCAGCCCGGAAGCCCTGATCACAAAAAGTCTAAAACGGTTCTGGATCGGTATTCGATTTTCCCGATTATCCCGTCCTTCAGCTACATGTTCAAATTCTAATCCGACCTTCAGCTATTTATGAAAAATCTATCATTACTGATATTGCTAAGTATTCTGATTGCCGCTTGTAAACCGCTTATCCAGGAGGTATCGCCCGAACGGGTTCCGCAGACGAATCGAAAACTGGTGGTCCACTGCTTTATTTCCCCTCAGGATACGGTTTTGTCAGCTATCGTGGGATTGTCCCGTAATGTATTGGGGATTGAGGATAGCTACCCTAATTCAGCGGCGGTTAGTAATCCTGAGGCGAAGGTGGTGATCAGCGATGGGGTACGTTCCCGAACGATTCCTTTTGATCCCGTATCTTCCCAGCATCGCCTGAAGGCTCTGGAGTTTCCCGTGGAAGTGGGAAAGACCTACACGCTGGAAGTAAGCATGCCCAATGGAATGTCCGTTACGGCTCAGACGATCGTTCCCCGCCCGATTCCGATTCATCGTATTCAGATAGACAGTATTATCGAGGCAGGTTACAATAACTACGCCCGTAAAATACCCGTCTTAAGAGCCTTCTGGAATGATCCCGCGAATGAAACCAATTATTACCGGATTGAAAGTAATGTATCTTATACTAATTACTCCATAAGATACACCGGCGGGGGGCAGGTGGGGAAAGATACTACTTTCGTAACCACCAATTATCTGGTTTTCGATAACGTTCCTTACTATTCGGACCGGGTAGATAATGGAAAAGAGATGTCCAGTACTCCTGCCCGGCTTGGCTATATTGTCTCGAAACCCAGCCAATGGAGCCCTCACGGAAGAATCAGCCCGCTGGCAATCAGCACGGCTTTATTACACATGGATGAAGCATACTTTAAGTACCAGAATATCGTAAGAGAATGGAACAATGATAATCCCTTTGCCGAGCCTTCACTCATTCCCACGAATATCAAAGGCGGCCTGGGTTGTTTTGGCTCCTATTCGGTCCGTAAATTATCCATCGATTTTGATTAAAACAGCAAAGGCTTCTCCCGTTGAGAAGCCTTTTTATTACTGATTCAGCCATTGCTTGAAAAACGGAGCCTTTTCCTTACTGATGATGATCTCCTGTTTGCCCGCCATTACTTTTAGCTTCCCGTTGAAATAATGATGAATACTCTGGATACAGTTGACGTGAATGATGTACTGTCGGTTCGCCCGGAAAAAATGAACGGGTTCCAGCTCCAGTTCCAGTTCTTCCAGGGTATAGGGAATCACGGTTTGCTCGCCGCTTTTCAGGTACGCAAACGTGACTTTGGATTCCGAAAAAAAATACTCAATCTCCTGGACATGAATCGTGGTATAGCCATCACGGTAGGGCAGTAGGAAACGCTGCCGGTACGGTTTCGTTTGCTGCCGGTGTAAGGCCAGCATCTCCTTATACAGTACGGCTGCATCGGGGACGGCGGTTTGGGAAGGATGCAGGCGGTCAAACTTTTCAAGGGCCTGCGTAAGCTCTTCCGTATCAATAGGCTTCAGTAAATAATCAATGCTGTTGACTTTAAAAGCCAGCATCATGTATTCGTCGTAAGCCGTCGTGAAAATGATGGGGCTGGTGACCGTTACCTGAGAAAAAATATCAAAGCAAATCCCATCAGCCAGCCGGATATCCATAAAAATGAGTGCGGGCTTCGGATGATTCCTGAGCCATTCCACGCTTTCACTCACGGTTTCTAAAACCGCAAGAATTTCGTGATCGGGACGAATCATCTGCAGTAAGCGTACCAGTCGATTCGCATTGGGTTGTTCATCTTCGATGATGACGATGGACAGTGGGGTCATACGTTACAACATTAATAGCCCGGGGTTAACCCCGGCTACATTCATACTCGAATAAAGGTAACTCTACCCAGAATATCCCGGCATCGGAACCCTGCTCGGGTAACTGGCTTGATAAAATGCGATAGCGGTTTTTGATATTTTCCAGGCCCAGCCCCGTGGAGGGCAGGGGTCGGGGCAAGGGCTGCAAATTATTGGAAACGCACAGGCGGTTGCCTACGTCGTAAATCTGAATCCGAAGCGGTTCTGCCCGGGTAGCCCGGTTGTGCTTGATGGCATTTTCAATGAGTAGCTGAATGGTAATGGGTGGAATCCATCTCGTCATGAACTCCGGATTCAGATCAAAACAGATTTTCACCTGTTCCCCGTGCCGGATCTGGATGAGGTACTGATACGCTTTCACGAAGGAAATTTCGTCTTTAAGGGGCACCAGATCCTGCTTCATATTCTGGATCATGTAGCGATAGACTTTGGATAGTTTCTCCAGAAACAGCGTGGCTTTGGTCTGATCTTCCAGAATAAGCTCGGACAGCGTACTGAAATTATTAAACAGAAAATGAGGGTCCAGCTGGAGTTTCAGCGACTGCAACTCCGCCTGAAGAGCGACTCCTTTCAGCTCCAGCGTCTTTACTTTTAACTCTGCGGCTTCTTCCAGACTCTGCTTGATCCGGTTCAATAAAAAATATCCCGTATGAAACGTACTGATCATTAAGGCCACAATCAGATTCACAATCAGGAATTGCCAGGATTCCAGTTCTTCCTGAGGCGTGGGGGTGCCGGGATAGAGCCAGCAGTAAATCTGATCCTGAATCATGAATAGCCCGACACTGGCCCCGAGCGTGAGTATAGTTTGACTAACAAACCGGGCCAGGGGAGACGTGACCCAGGAAACCCTGCGTTCCAGCACACTGGCTATGCCAATGCTCACCTCAATAATTAACCAGCTGAAAATGAACGTAATGGTAAGATCCGTGGCCCATTCTTTGCAAGTCAGAATGCCGCCTATGGACCACAGGCGATTTTCAGGATTGATGAGGTAATAGAGCACGTGAATCGCCAGCATGACGAGCGGGGTCATGGCGAGGCGTATGTAACGACGATACGACTTCCGATCCAGATTTAAATGAAAAGAGGGCATAGAAATTCAATCGTAGAAATGCCGGGGATCCATTAGTTCACTCAAAAGTAAGACTCCAGTGCAGGCGTTCGCTTCTTTTTGTTACTCATCCGGCAAAAGTGGCTACCCAATCGGTAGGATACCTGACTCATCCGTCTGCCAGTATCGAATCTGGGAAAAGGGTAGAAACAGGAATAAGCTGCGTTAACATACTCTTAATTTATTTAACATAATGCAGATTATACAACTGAAAAGTGATTTATTGAAAAGAGTTTTAACAGTAAATACGATGTATTCTTAAGATCAAATTAGTTTCGGGTATGAGGATAGAAATTTCAGCTTGCTACCGACAGAAAGTATAGTCCCAACCCTTTCTTTAAACTCTCACCACTCTCTCTTTGAATCTTAGAGACAATGCCATACTATTATCCATCTTTTTCAAAAAAAAAGCTATGGTTTTGCCATGAAAAAATTGATTTTTTTGCAGGAAACATTTATAACTTACTCG
>JAAIGE0100995366.1_pt1 | contig 10071 bp, 6 predicted proteins | sample 6487951 | NCBI WGS metagenome assembly JAAIGE01 (sample SAMN13974128, study PRJNA590717) | phyllosphere metagenome | biome: tomato field; feature: multiple bacterial spot infested tomato fields; material: tomato leaves; isolation source: leaves from tomato fields | host: Solanum lycopersicum ... | reverse complement strand
TCATCGTGCCCATGCCGCCATCGAGGATCAGGATCCTCTGTTTCAGAGCATTGACGAAGGCTTGATGGCGGGCGCTACGGTCGGACATGAGGGCTACCTTGGGAAGGTCGATACTTAAAGAACGCGATAATAGCAAACCGGAAAGGATTTGGTGTTGCCAGGGCTTTTGCATGAAAATCGTTCATGTTGAGGATGTGTGCAGCCTTGTAGAATCATCAGCCTTTTACGCTCAGAGCCCGGTTACATGCCGCACCGCTTGCTGGCAGGCATTGTCCTGCTCTTTTCCTGTTGCGCGCTTCAGGCGCAGACGCCGCTTCCGGTCTCGTCGCCCGCCATTTCCTACGTGCGGGACATTCAACCGATCCTCACCGAAAAGTGCGTCGCCTGTCACGCCTGCAACGATGCGCCTTGCCAGCTGAATCTGGGCAGTGGGGAGGGTGTCGGTCGCGGAGCCAGCAAGATCCCGGTCTATCAGGGTGAGCGCACCCAGGCCGTTGCACCGACCCGTCTGTTCTATGACGCGCGCGACACCGATGAATGGCGTGGCAAGGGTTTCTACTCGGTGCTTGATGCGCAGGGCAGCCAGGCGGCGCTGATGACGCGCATGCTGGAACTGGGGCGCAGTGCGCCACTGCCCGCCAACAGCAAGATTCCGGACAACATTGCACTGGGCATCAATCGTGAAAATGTCTGCCCGTTACCCGGCGAATTCAATGCCTACGCGGCCGCACACGCTCAGCAAGGCATGCCGCTGGCGGTCGCAGGGCTGACCGACGCCGAATACCAGACACTGCAACGCTGGCTCGCGGCAGGCGCCCCGGTGGAGCAACAGGCCATTACACCGACGGTCACCGAGGCGAGCCAGCTCCTTGCCTGGGAAAACCTGCTCAATCAGCCGGGTGCCAACCAGGCACTGGTCGGCCGCTGGTTGTTCGAGCACCTCTTTCTGGCCCACATCTATTTCGAAGACGGCGCTGCGGGGCATTTCTATCAGTGGGTGCGTTCACGAACGCCGACCGGCAAACCGGTGGACCTGATCGCGACCCGACGACCCGACGATGATCCGGGCAGCGATTTCTATTACCGACTGGTGCCGGTCCAGGGCGTGATTGTCCACAAGACCCATATCACCTATGCCTTGAGCCCGCAGAAAATGGCGCGGGTCAAACAGTTGTTCTATGCCAATGACTGGAAAGTCAACGCATTGCCCGGTTACGGTCCGGGGCATCGGGCCAATCCGTTCCAGACGTTCGAGGCGATTCCGGCGGCGGCGCGTTACGAGTTCATGCTCGATAATGCCGAGTATTTCGTGCGCACCTTCATTCGTGGCCCGGTCTGTCGTGGTCAGATCGCCACCGACGTGATCCGCGATCAGTTCTGGGTGATGTTTCAGGACCCCGGTCACGACCGTTACGTGACCGACGCGGTTTACCGGGGAGAGGCGACGCCGTTGCTGGCCATGCCCGGGCAGAACGATAACGTCGGCAGTGTCCTGAGCCTCTGGCTGTCTTATCGTGATCGTCGCAACGCCTACGAAAATCTGCGGCGCGACACCTACGCTAAGAAGCCACCACCGGGCTGGAGCGATCTGTGGACCGGCAATGACAATGCGCTTTTGACGGTCTTCCGTCATTTTGACAGCGCTTCGGTCAACAAAGGGCTGATCGGCGATGTGCCGCATTCGATGTGGCTGTTCGACTATCCGTTGCTGGAACGCACCTATTATCAGTTGGCGGTCAACTTCGACGTCTACGGCAATGTCTCCCACCAGGCCCAGACGCGTTTGTATTTCGACCTGATTCGTAACGGCGCGGAAATCAACTTTCTGCGCCTGATGCCTGCCGACCTGCGCGAAGGTCTGCTCGATGATCTGTATCAGGACAGCGGCAAGGTCAAGATGTGGCTGGATTATCAGGACATCGACGATGACACGCCCACAGGCATCGGTCTTGACAAGAAAAGTCCGGTACGTGATTTCGCCACTCGCTTGATTCAGCGCGTCGGGCCGCTTAACGCCTCGCCGGATCCGATCAACCGCTGTGAGGGCGCCTATTGTTCGCGTCCCGGTCTGAGCAGCGCCTTTGCCCAGGCAGAGCAGGCGCTCAGCCGGTTGACGTCGCGACCTGCTGCGGGCCTGAAGGTCATCGACCAGTTGCCCGAAGCCACGATGCTGCGCATCGAGGACGGCACCGGCAAGCGGGTGATGTACAGCATGTTGCGCAACCGTGCGCACACCAATGTTGCGTTTCTGTTGGGCGAGTCATATCGCTATATTCCGGGTCTGGACACCCTGAGCATTTATCCGGGAGTGCTCAGCAGCTACCCGAATTTCATGTTCAACATTCCGGCCGCCGAGGTGCCTGCGTTCGTCGATGCGATGCAGCGGAGCAAGGATCAGGCGAGCTTTGAACAGATCGTGCAACGCTGGGGCATCCGGCGGACGCATCCGTTGTTCTGGACGTACTTTAACGACCTGAACCGCTATCTTCAGGAAACCAGTCCTCGGGAAGCCGCGGTGCTCGACATGAATCGTTACGAGAACCTCTAGACTGCCTTTTTCGGCTCATATAGGTGGCCCGCGGCCACCTCTGCAAACCTGAACGAATCGCGTTTTCTACGATCTTTTTTTCAAAAATGCGGTCCGAGAGGGGCGCGCCATGGAACCTGTCGCTGAGGCGATCGCAGGTTACGGGTTGAGTTGAAAGTCAGGCAGTAGAGGTTTTTTGGATGTTGATTTCGGTACAGGCCCTGCGGGCGTTCGCGGCGTGGGTGGTGGTGTGTCATCACTTCATGCAGATTTTTTACGACTTCAAGGCCAGTGGCCCCATTGGCGAATTCTTTGTGTCCAAAGGCGCCGTCGGCGTCGATATCTTTTTCGTGATCAGTGGACTGGTGATCTTCCTCTCTACCCAGAAAAGCGACATGCCCGCCGGACGTTTCATCCTGCATCGCCTAATTCGTATCGTCCCCGCTTACTGGCTGTACACCGCCGCCATGGGGCTGTTGCTGCTGGCTGCGGCGCCCATGTTGCCGCATCAGGTCATCGGCTGGCAGAACTTTATGCTGTCGTTGATTTTCATTCCCTCTGAAAACCCCGGCGGCTATGGCCTGTACCCCACGTTGAATGTGGGATGGACGCTGAACTACGAGATGTTTTTCTACCTGCTGTTCAGTATGGTGTTCCTGTTCAAACAACGTCATCGTCCACTGATCATCGCAGCGGCGCTGTTCGGTGTGAGTGAAGTGCTGGCGCGTGCCGGATTGATCAGCCGCTTCTACGGCAATGACATCATCTACGAATTTCTGCTGGGCATCGGTATCGGCATTCTGTATCGCCGTGGCTGGATCAGGGAGGCTTTCTGGGTGCCGCTGGCAGGCATCGCGGTCGGCCTTTACGCGATCAATCACCTGACCAACGATCAGCGCCTGCTGAATTGGGGACTGCCCAGCGCGCTGATCGTCCTCTCCTGTATCTCGCTGGAGCCATACTTCCGTGGCAGTCGACTGCTCAAGGTGCTAGGCGATTGCTCGTATTCGGTGTACCTGCTGCATGTGCTGGTACTTTACGGAGGTCTGCTGATGGCACAGCGCTATGGCCTGAACCCTTATCTGGTGTTCGCATTCTGCGTGCCGGTCATCGCCATCGGCGCATGGCTCAGTTACGAGTGGATCGAGAAGGGCGTGTATCGTCGTCTCAAGGATTGGCTGGACGCGCGCCGCGCCGTGCAGCCCGCCAGCGCGCTCTCCTGATAGGACGTTTCGGGCGGTGCCTTTTCCGACGCCGCCTTTTCCGACAAAAATACTGGGACTTTGTGTGGCGCACTCGATTGGCGTAAACTGCTGGCACGTCTGCGAGGAATTTTCATGACCGCTATCACTATTACCGATGCCGCCCACGATTATCTGGCCGATCTGCTGGAAAAGCAGAACACCCCGGGAATCGGCATCCGCGTGTTTATTACCCAACCTGGCACTCAGTACGCCGAAACTTGTATCGCCTATTGCAAGCCGGGCGAAGAGAAGCCGGAAGACAAGGCCATTGGCCTGAAAAGCTTCACGGCCTGGATCGACGGTTTCAGCGAAGCGTTTCTGGATGATGCCGTCGTCGATTACGCCACCGACCGCATGGGCGGCCAGTTGACCATCAAGGCGCCTAACGCCAAAGTGCCGATGGTCAATGCCGATAGCCCGATCAACGAGCGCATCAATTACTACCTGCAAACCGAGATCAACCCGGGGCTCGCCAGCCACGGCGGTCAGGTCACATTGATCGACGTGGTCGAGGAAGATACCCAGAACATCGCCGTTCTGCAGTTTGGCGGTGGTTGCCAAGGATGTGGTCAGGCTGATGTCACCTTGAAAGAAGGTATCGAGCGGACCTTGCTGGAGCGTATTCCAGAGCTATCCGGTGTTCGCGATGTGACCGACCACACCCAGAAAGAAAACGCCTATTACTGAGTCGTTCCTTTCTGGAAAACGCCCTGGCCTGTTCAGGGCGTTTTTGTTTCCGGTTTCAATCGGCTTCTATCGCGACCAGCACGGCCCCTTCACTGACCATGTCGCCTTCCTGACAGTGCAGCGCCGTGACCATGCCCGATGTTGCTGCGCGGATGCTGTGTTCCATCTTCATGGCTTCCAGTACCACCAGCAGCGCACCTGCTTCGACATGTTGCCCTGACTCGACAAGTACTCGAACAATGCTGCCGTTCATGGGGGCCGTCAGACCGCCGTGCAGGTTGTGACTCAGCCTGGCCTGGGCGATCGGGTCTGGCTGAGTGACCGTGAAGGGCTCACCGTGCCATTTCAGGTACAGGCTGGCACCTCGACGAATGGCTGAATGCTGCAGTCTGACGCCGTCCGTTTCGACACTCAGCGTCTCTGAACTCAACCGATAGCTCGATGCGCTGTCATGACGCAGCCGAATCCTTTTGCGTTCGCCATTGCAGTCCAGATGCAGGTCGATTTCAGCAGGCAAGCCTGCGCGAAAACCGGAGTTGTTGCTCCAGGGCGAGGTGGGGTCATCTTCGCGGATACGTCCGGGTTCGCTCTGCCTGAACGCTTCTGCGGCGGCTTGCCAGAAGTCTTCGGACAATGGGCGTTGTTCGGGCAGCAACTGATCCTGGTAGCGGGGGATGAATCCCGTGTCCAGTTCTGCAGCAGCGAAGGCCGAGTGCGCAATGATCCTGCGCAGGAACGTCAGGTTGGTTCTGACGCCGCCGACGGCAAACTCGTCGAGCATACCGAGCAGGCGCAGGCGCGCTTCTTCACGGTTTTCGCCCCAGGCAATCAGCTTGCCCAGCATTGGATCGTAGAACGGTGAAATGCTGTCGCCTTCAGAAACACCGCTGTCCACGCGGCATCCAAGGCCAGGGGTCGATTCGCGATACAGCTCGAGTTTTCCGGTGGCGGGCATGAAATCGTTGGCCGGGTCTTCCGCGTAGAGTCGCACCTCGATGGCGTGGCCGGCCAACGGAACCTGCGCCTGGCTGATGGGCAGCGCTTCACCACGCGCCACGCGAATCTGCCATTCCACCAGATCGAGCCCGGTGATGTATTCGGTAACGGGGTGTTCGACCTGCAGGCGGGTGTTCATTTCCATGAAGAAGAACTCGCCACGGGCGTCCAGCAGAAACTCCACCGTGCCTGCGCCGACGTAACCGATGGCTTGCGCCGCCTTGACGGCAGCCTCGCCCATGGCGCGCCGCAGTTCGGGCGAAAGGCCGGGAGCGGGGGCTTCTTCGACGACCTTCTGGTGACGACGCTGGATCGAGCAATCGCGCTCGTTCAGGTACAGGCAATGGCCATGCTGATCGGCAAAGACCTGAATTTCCACATGCCTTGGCTGAAGCACATATTTTTCGACCAGCATGCGTGAGTCGCCAAAGGAAGACAGCGCTTCACGCTGGGCAGACGCCAGGGCTTCAGCCAGTTCGCTGTGCTGCTCGACCACTTTCATGCCTTTGCCGCCACCACCTGCTGTCGCCTTGAGCAATACCGGATAACCGATGCGTTCAGCCGCGACGCGAAAGGTTTCGAGGTCCTGAGCTGCACCATGGTAACCCGGCACCAGTGGCACACCGGCGTCTTCCATCAGGGATTTCGCCGCCGATTTACTGCCCATGGCGTCGATGGCCGAAGCGGGTGGGCCGAAAAAGATCAGTCCGGCGTTTTCGATGGCGCGGGCAAAATCGGCGTTCTCTGAAAGGAAACCGTAGCCGGGGTGAATCGCCTGAGCTCCGCTGGCTTTGGCGGCAGCGATGAGCTTATCGATCATCAAGTAGCTTTCGGAGGCCTTGCTCCCGCCCAGATCGACGCAGATGTCGGCTTCGCGGCTATGGCGTGCGTCCCGGTCAGTTGCGCTGTGTACTGCAACGGTAGTCAGGCCCATCTTCCGGGCTGTGCGCATGATGCGGCAGGCAATTTCGCCACGGTTGGCGACCAGCAGCGTGTTCAGTTCAACATGGCTCATGACTGCGAGTCCTTTTTGCAAGTGGCGCTGTCATCGGTCTGCGCCTGCCAGCCGGGCGAGCGTTTGCCGAGGAAAGCGCGCAGACCTTCCTGGCCCTCTGTGCTGGTACGGATACGTGCGATGGCGTTTTCACAATAGCGACGCAGGGCAGGGGTCAGCTCGCCGCTGCCGACTTCGCGCAGCAAATCCTTGCTAACGCGCATGGCTTGAGGGCTGTTCAGCAGCAGATTGTCGACCCAGCGGGCTGTCTGCTCGTCCAGCGCTGCCAGCGGGCAGTATTCGGCGATCAAGCCGATCTGCTGCGCGCGCTCGGCACTGAAGCGCTCCGCTGTCAGCGCATAACGCCGTGCAGCACGTTCGCCGATGGCCTGAACCACGAACGGACTGATCACCGCAGGTGCCAGGCCGATGCGCACTTCGGACAGACAGAACTGCGCATCGTCTGAGGCGATGGCCATGTCGCAGCAACTGATCAGCCCCAAAGCGCCGCCGAAGGCTGCACCTTGCACCACGGCCAGAGTGGGGATTTTCAGTCTGGCAAGGTTGTACATCAGCTCGGCCAGTTCCCGGGCGTCGTCCAGGTTGGTGTTGTAGTCGAGTTCTGCGGCATGTTGCATCCAGGCCAGATCCGCGCCGGCGCTGAAATGCTTGCCGCGACCGCGCACCAGTAGAAAGCGCAGGGCCGGTTTGCTCTGCACCTCGTCCAGCGCCAGGATCAACTCGCGGATCATCTGCGCATTGAAGGCGTTGTTCTTATCCGGCCGATTCAGCCACAGCGTGGCAAAACCGCGTGGGTCGTCGATCAGTTCAATTGTCGCAAAGGCAGTCATGGTCATTTCCCGGCTTACATTCGGAACAGGCCGAACGTGGTGGGTTCGATAGGGGCGTTGAGCGAAGCGGAGAGGGCGAGCGCGAGAATGTCCCGGGTCTGTGCCGGGTCGATGACGCCGTCGTCCCACAGGCGGGCGCTGGAGTAGTACGGATGCCCCTGATGCTCATATTGATCCAGGATTGGCTGCTTCAGCTCGGCCTGCTGCTGTGCGCTGAACGCCTGACCGCTGCGTTCGGCCTGTTCACACTTGACCTGCACCAGCACGCCGGCGGCCTGCTCGCCGCCCATCACGCCGATTCGTGCGTTGGGCCACATCCACAGGAAACGCGGATCGTAAGCGCGGCCACACATGCCGTAATTGCCTGCGCCGAAACTGCCGCCGATGATCACGGTGAATTTCGGCACCCGCGCGCAAGCCACAGCCGTCACCAGTTTGGCGCCGTGCTTGGCGATGCCGCCTGCTTCGTATTTCTGGCCGACCATGAAACCGGTGATGTTCTGCAGAAAGAGCAGGGGGATGCCGCGCTGGCAGGCCAGTTCGATGAAATGCGCGCCTTTTTGCGCGGCCTCGGCGAACAGAATGCCGTTGTTGGCCAGGATCGCGACCGGATAGCCCTTCACATGAGCGAAACCGCAGACCAGCGTGGTGCCGAACAGTGCCTTGAACTCATCGAACACCGACCCGTCCACCAACCGGGCGATGATTTCACGCACATCGAACGGCTGCTTGGTGTCGGACGGGACAATGCCGTACAGCTCGTCGCTGGCGTACAGTGGGTCAATGGGCTTCTGCACGTTCAGTTGACCCTGCTTGCGCCAGTTCAGGTTTGCGATGCAGCGCCGGGCCAGTGCTAATGCATGCTCGTCGCTGTCAGCGTAATGGTCTGCCACGCCCGAGGTCCGGCAATGCACGTCGGCACCCCCCAGATCCTCGGCGCTGACCACTTCGCCGGTGGCGGCTTTCACCAGCGGCGGGCCTGCAAGGAAGATGGTTGCTTGTTCACGGACCATGATCGCTTCGTCGGCCATCGCGGGTACATACGCACCGCCTGCGGTGCAGGACCCCATCACTACAGCAATCTGCGCAATGCCCTGAGCGCTCATGTTGGCCTGATTGAAGAAGATCCGGCCAAAGTGTTCACGGTCAGGGAAAACCTCGTCCTGACGCGGCAGATTGGCCCCGCCGGAATCCACCAGATAAATGCAGGGCAGGCGATTCTGCTGGGCGATGGCCTGAGCGCGCAGGTGCTTTTTTACCGTCAGTGGATAATACGAGCCGCCTTTGACGGTGGCATCGTTGGCGATGATCATGCACTCGACGCCTTCGACCCGGCCGATACCGGCTATCACGCCAGCCGCCGGAACGTCTTCGCCGTACACGTTGTAGGCGGCCAGTTGACCGATTTCCAGAAACGGCGAGCCAAGGTCCAGCAGCTGATTGATGCGCTCACGGGGCAGCAGCTTGCCGCGCGAGGTGTGCCGCTCCTGAGCCTTGGGGCCGCCGCCTTGTTGAACCTTGCTCAGCAAGGCGCGCAAAGCGTGAACCTGTTCCAGCAGCGCTGCGCGATTGAGCGCGAACTGCGGGTCCCGGAAGTTGATGCGGGTATGCAGAATGGCCATAAAGACTCCGGGATCAACGGGTTTCGTTGAACAGTTCGCGGCCGATCAGCATGCGGCGGATTTCGCTGGTGCCCGCACCGATCTCATAGAGCTTGGCGTCACGTAGCAGACGGCCTGCGGGGAACTCATTGATGTACCCATTGCCGCCAAGGATCTGAATGGTGTCCAGCGCCATCTGGGTTGCGCGTTCGGCGCTGTAAAGAATCACGCCTGCGGCGTCCTTGCGGGTGGTTTCACCGCGATCACAGGCCTGCGCCACGGCGTACAGGTAGGCGCGGCTGGCGTTGAGCTGGGTGTACATATCGGCGACCTTGCCCTGAATCAACTGGAACTCACCGATGCTCTGGCCAAACTGCTTGCGGTCGTGGATGTAGGGCACTACCACGTCCATGCAGGCCTGCATGATCCCCGTCGGTCCGCCAGACAGCACGACGCGTTCGTAATCCAGACCACTCATCAGCACCCGGACACCGCCGTCGAGTTTGCCGAGCAGGTTTTCTTCGGGCACTTCCACGTCATCGAAGAACAGCTCGCAGGTGTTGGAGCCGCGCATGCCGAGCTTGTCGAATTTGTTGCTGCGGGAGAAACCTTTCCAGTCGCGCTCGACGATGAACGCGCTGATGCCGTGAGCAGCCTTTTCCAGATCCGTCTTGGCGTAGATCACGTACGTGTTGGCGTCCGGCCCGTTGGTGATCCAGGTCTTGCTGCCATTGAGCACATAGCGATCGCCGCGCTTGTCGGCACGCAGCTTCATCGAAACCACGTCAGAGCCGGCATTGGGTTCACTCATGGCGAGCGCACCGACGTGTTCGCCGCTGATCAGCTTCGGCAGATAACGTGCTTTCTGCTCGGGGTTGCCGTTGCGATTGATCTGATTCACACACAGGTTCGAATGCGCACCATAGGACAGCGCGACCGAGGCCGAGCCGCGGCTGATCTCTTCCATGGCCACAACGTGAGCCAGATAGCCAAGACCGGCGCCGCCATATTCTTCGTTGACCGTGATACCCAACAGACCCATGTCGCCGAACTTGCGCCACATATCCGCCGGGAACAGGTTGTCCTTGTCGATCTGTGCTGCGCGCGGGGACAGTTCTGCGCTGACGAAGGACCGCAACTGGTCGCGCAGCATGTCGATGGTTTCGCCCAG
>JAAIGE0100706182.1_pt1 | contig 10071 bp, 12 predicted proteins | sample 6487951 | NCBI WGS metagenome assembly JAAIGE01 (sample SAMN13974128, study PRJNA590717) | phyllosphere metagenome | biome: tomato field; feature: multiple bacterial spot infested tomato fields; material: tomato leaves; isolation source: leaves from tomato fields | host: Solanum lycopersicum ... | reverse complement strand
TGCTTCTCAACGGCCGGCCAATCGACCTCGCCGTCGGCCGTCATCGGAGTGACGAGCGCGACGAGCACCTGACCGAACGGATTGGCGGAGTGCGTCATGGTTCCCAGGGTACCGGTCGGGGTCCGTCGGTCGTGCGGGGTGGTGGTCGGGAGGCTGGGTCGGGTTCGGACGCGCGGTCGGGTTCGGGCAGAAAAGACCGGTCAGGTGGAGGGCGCGCCCGGATGACCGTCGAGTGAGCGGCGCGCCGGCCCGTTCACCGGTCTTTCGATCAGAAAGCGGCACGGACGCGACGGCCGAAGTCGGACTCGTGACCGCCGCGTGCGAGGACCCCGAGGACGGCGGACTCAACCGTGGGCCAATCGTGGAGGACCATCGCCGCGTCGAATCTCAGGGTCACGAAGCCGAGGGTCGCCGCGACCGCATCGCGAACGAGGTCGCGGTGCCTGCCCTCGCCTTCATGCGTTCGACCGTCGGCCTCGATGATGAGGCAGTCCCCCACGACCAGGTCGACTCTGCCGACGCCGGGAATGGCGACCTGGGAGAGGCAGGGGATGCCGAGGAGGTGCAGCCGATACCGAATGAGCGTTTCGAGCCCGCTGTCCGCATCCGCTCGCGCGAGATCGACCAGCGGACGGATGCCGACGGGTACCGCGGTTCGCAGCTCTTCCCGTTCGCCGTGCGTGAGGAGTCCCTGCCGCAGCGAGGATTCGAGCGCGCAGAGAAAGGCCTCCGTGCCGGCGCATCGGGCGATCTGGCTCAGGCAGTGCACGAGGTCGACCGTCTCGAGGCGACGCGGTGCACGGTGGCCCTCTCGGTGGACGACGACGCCGACGGGCGCGGGGACCGTGTGTCGGTCCGGATCGACCCAGATGTGAGTCTGCGAGTGCGGTCCCCCGTCGAGGGTCCAGAGCCCGTGATGGCGCGCGGCGCTGAGGCAGGCGACCCGACCCCGCCCTCGCAGTGCCTCGAGAACGGCGGGGGCGGTATCCGGGAGGGCGTACACGCCCTGTCGTGCTCGAAGGAGGTGACCCGCCTCGACCGCGGCACGGAGTGCGGCATCCGTCACTCCTGCGTTCCGAAGGGTCCGCGTCCTCGCGACTCCCCCTTGGGACACGACGGTGGCGACGGCGGTGGGAAGCACCCGATCGAGCGTGGCAGCGTCCGGCCTGGATCCGCAGCGGAGTCGCCGCACCTGTGGACACCGGGAGCGGGCGGATCTCGTGGGAGGAGGCGATGACACCCGGCATCCGGACGCAGATGACCGGTAGACCGGAGACACGCCGCAGAGAACGGCCGCGCGGCGGCGTGTCGGCGGGGAGAGCGGTCTTCCGGGTCAGCGGCCGCGGGAGGCGGCGGGTACCACCACGCGGTCGGGCAGCAGGCGCGAGACGGCGACCAGCGCCTTGTACCGGAACGAGGGGATGCTGACGGCACGGCCGCGGGCGGCGTCGCGCAGCGAGGTGCGCACCACTTGAGGGGCCTCCAGCCACATCCATCCGGGGACGCCCTCCTGTCCGGGCGGCAGACCGAGCCGCTCGTGGAAGTTCGTGTGGACGAAGCCCGGACACACCGCCGTGACCGTCACGCCGCGGGGCGCGTAGACGGCGTTCGCCCACCGGCTGAAACTCACGACCCACGCCTTGGCGGCTCCGTAGGTGCCCCGCGGGACCAGCCCCGCCACCGAGGCGACGTTCAGGATGCGGCCACTGCCGCGCTCGAGCATGGCGGGCAGCGCGGCACGGGTGAGACGCATCGTCACCTCGGCGTGGAGCTCGAGGTGGCGGGCCTCCTCGTCGATGTCGCTCTCCTCGAACGCGCGGCGCAGGCCGTAGCCGGCGCAGTTGACGAGCACGTCGACACCCGCCGCGCGCTCCTCGACGCGCCACCGCTCGGCGGGATCGAGCAGGTCGGCCACGAGGAGCTCGGCCCGCCCTCCGGCCGCCGCGATCTCGTCGACGAGAGCGCGCAGCGCGTCGGCGTCGCGGCCGACGAGGACGACCTCGGCGCCGCGGGACGACAGTTGACGGGCGTACTCGGCGCCGATCCCGGAGCTGGCTCCGGTGACGAGGGCGGTGCGACTCATGCGCGCCAGCCTAGGAGCGGGTCAGGGGGCGACGCGACCGTTCGCGTTGAAGGCGGCGTACGTGAGCGGCATGAGCTCGCGCCACACGTTCTCCATCTTCTCGGCGCACATCTCGATCTCGCGCTGCGGGAACGACGGGAAGTGCGTGCCCTCGCGGGTGGTGCGCAGCGACAGGAAATTCATCAGCGACCGGGCGTTCACCGTCACGTACATCGAGGACATGATGTTCAGCGGCAGGACGATGCGGGCGACCTCGCGGGCGATGCCGGCGTCCAGCATCCGCTGATAGCTCTCGAAAGCGGCGACGGATGCCGCGCGCGACTCGCGGGCGACGAGCTCGACCTGCTCCTCGGACCCGGGAAGGAACTGGTAGGCGCCGGGCTTGCCGACCTGGACGAGGTTGCGCTCGGGGGCCGGGACGTAGAAGACGGGGCGCAGCTCGCGGTAGCGGCCCGACTCCTCGTTGTAGGACGCCATGCGGTGCCGCATGAACTCGCGGAACACGAAGATCGGCGCCTGGACGTAGAAGGTCATCGAGTTGTGCTCGAACGGCGAACCGTGGCGGTCGCGCATGAGGTAGTTGATGAGGCCGCGGTCGCGCCCCGTCGCCTCGGTGCCCTCGGCGGCGGCCTCGAGGGTCTGCTCGCCCTGGGTCGAGACCCGGGCCGCGAAGAGCACGTCACTGTCGGATGCCGACGAGCGCACCAGCTCGACGGTGACATCGCTGCGGAACTCGATCTCGGGGCTGTCGGCGCGCTCACTCACGGCTCACACACTACCCGCCGGGGTGACGCCGGATGACGCCGCGGCGCCCCGACACCGCGGCCGGCATTACTGTGGAGCGGTCATGGAACTCCTCCCCGCCATCGTCGTGCTGACCGCGCTGCTCGCGGTCACCGTCGGCATCGGTCTCACGCTGCGGTGGCGGCAGAACCGGCCGCGTCCCTTCGACCCGCAGGAGGTCGTCGAGCCGACCCGCCTGGGCGCGGAGCGGCTCGGCGACGAGGCGACCCTGCTGCAGTTCAGCACCGAGATGTGCGGCCGGTGCCCGGGCGTCCACCGCACGCTCCGCGAGATCGCGGACGAGCGGGACGGGGTCATCCACCTCGACGTCGACCTCACCCACCGCGTCGACATCGCGCAGCACTTCCGGGTCCTGCAGACCCCGACCACCCTCATCCTCGACAAGCACGGCGTCGTGCGCTCCCGGTTCGGCGGCACACCCGGACGCCAGGTCGTCGAGATGGAGCTCGACCGCGTGACGACAGGAGCCGGCCGTGGCTGAGGTGCGCGGGATCGATCCGCGCGGGCCGCGGTTCGCGGCATCCGTCACGGCGGTGCTGCTGCTCGTTGCGACGCTGCTGGCGCTGATCGGGATCTCGACCGCTCGGCTGGATTCGGCGTCCTTCGGGTGGTTCGCCTCCCTGCCGCTGTCGGGAGACTTCGCCTTCATCGCGGGAAACGTGTGGGCTCTGCCCCTCTCCCCGCTGCCGGCGCGCCTCCTCGACCCCGGCTTCCTGGCCGTCCTCGTGATCGCGGCGCTGTTCCTGTGGGGTGTGGTCTCGCCGCGCACGGCGCCGTGGGGTGTGCTCTACCGCCGCCTCATCCAGCCCCGCCTCGCTCCCTCGACCGACCTCGAGGACCCCCGTCCGCCTCGTTTCGCCCAGGGCGTCGGACTCTTCGTCACCACCGTCGGCCTGCTGCTCCACGTGATGGGCGTCCCGGTGGCGCTCCCGATCGCCGCGGGCCTCGCCTTCATGGCCGCGTTCCTCAACGCCGTGTTCGGGCTGTGCCTCGGATGCCAGTTGTGGCTGGCCCTGCAGCGCGTCGGCCTCGTGGGCCGTACCGCCTGACGCTCCGCTGCGGCCGCGTCAAGTCATATCGCACGCTCATGGACGAGGTTTAGGCTCGGCAGCGATCCGTCACGACCACGACCGAGGAGACACCATGAGCGTCACGAGCGAAGCCACCACCAGCTGGAAGGGCACCCTGTTCGAAGGGGCGGGCGAGGTCGCCCTCGAGAGCTCCAACCAGGGACCGTTCGCCGTGAACTGGAAGGCGCGCAGCGAGGGATCCACCTCGGTGACGACGCCCGAGGAACTCATCGCCGCCGCACACTCGTCGTGCTTCAGCATGGCCCTCTCCAACGCCCTCGCCGAGAACGGCACCCCGCCCGAGAGCGTCGAGACCACGGCATCCGTCACCTTCATCCCCGGCACCGGGATCACCGGCTCGCACCTGAACGTCAACGCGTCGGTGCCCGGCCTCTCGGCGGAGGACTTCGACCGCATCGCCAACGAGGCGAAGGCGGGATGCCCCGTCTCGGCAGCCCTCTCCGGCATCGAGATCACGCTCGAGGCGACGCTTGCCTGATCGCCGCGTCGTCGTCTCGGGGGCGTCGGGTCTGATCGGACGGGCGCTCGTCGATTCGCTGCGGGCCGACGGGTACACCGTCACGCGACTCGTCCGCCACGAGGCGCAGGCCCCCGACGAGGTGACCTGGGCGCCGGGCGAATCGCCGCTCGACCCCCAGGTGCTCGCGGGGGCTGCGGCCGTCGTGAACTTCAACGGCGCGACGATCGGGCGCTTCCCGTGGACGCCGTCCTACAAGAAGACGCTGGTGTGGTCGCGCATCCATCCGACGCAGACACTCGCCCGCGCCCTCCGCGAGCTCGGGGACGAGGCGCCGTTGTTCGTGAGCTCCTCGGCGACCGGGTACTACCCGCCCGACGCGCACGGCCGGAACTTCGACGAGTCGGGTCCGCGCGGCGACGCGTTCCTGTCCGACCTCTGCGGCGAGTGGGAGTCCGCGGCGACCGCATCGGGCGTCCGCACCGCGCTGCTGCGGACCGCCCCCGTCGTCCACCGGGACGGCGTGCTGAAGCCGCTGCTGCTGCTCACCAAGCTCGGCCTGTCGGGGCCGCTCGGCCGCGGCACGCAGGTGTGGCCGTGGATCTCGCTCGAGGACGAGGTCCGTGCGATCCGCCACATCATCGACCGCGGGATCACGGGGCCGGTCAACCTGACGGGGCCCGAACGCGCCACCGCGAACGACCTCGGGTTCGCCCTGGCACGCCGCCTCAACCGCCCGTACGTGCTGCGCGCGCCCCTGTGGGCGGTCCGGCTCGTGCTCGGCAAGGACGCGGTCGAGGCACTGCTCGCCAACGACACGCACGTCGTCCCGGCGGTGCTGCTCGAGTCGGGCTTCACGTTCCGGCATCCGACCGTCGAGGACGCCGTCGCGGCGGCCGTCTGACCGGTCAGCCCTGACGGTCGGCGCGCTCGCGCGAGATCGCGGTGCGGATGGCGCTGCGTGCGCGACGGCGGTCGCCCGCACCGTCGTAAAGGAGCCCCATCCGGTACCAGGCGCGCCAGTCGTCGGGGTCGCGCTCGACGGCGTCGCGGTACGCCGGGAAGAGCGCATCGGCCTCGGCCTGCACGGGGCGTCCGCTCGGGCGCAGCGAGAGTTCCTCGTCGGGAAGGCCACCCTCGGCCTCGAGTCGTCGGCCGAGCCGCTGCGCGCCCAGACCGAAGCTCAGCTCGCGCCACAGCGCCCACACCGCCACGACGGGCAGGAGCACGAGGGCGATCCCCATCGCGATGCCCACCGGATCGCCGCTCGCCACGAGCAGCACGGCGCGCTGCGCGACGAGGGCGATGTAGAGGACGAGGACGACGGCGACGATCCCGACGCCGATGCGGGTCCTCATCGGGCGGTCGTCGCGGCGACCTGGCCCGAGACGTCCCCGTCGGCGACCGGCACGGTGCGGGACGTGTGCGGCATCCGGATCCCGATGTCGATCATCGCGTCGAGACCGACGACGATCCCCGACGCGTCACGGGCGGCATCGAGTGCCACGCGGATGCCGGGGGCATAGGCCGCGGCAGGGTCCACGGTGTCGTGGACGATCGTGAGCGACTCCCCCGGCCCCGACAGGATCGTCTCCTGGCGGGCGATGACACCCGGACGACGGAGCGAGTGGACGGGGACGCTGGCGATCTGCTGACCCCGCGCGCGCTGGTCGACGTGCGGCGCCTCGACGGGGCCGACCTCCGACCGCGCCGCGGCGATGAGCTCCGCGGTGCGGACGGCCGTGCCGCTGGGCGAATCGACCTTCGTCTCGCGGTGGGTCTCGACGATCTCGATCGAGGGGAAGAAGGGAGCGGATGCCGCGGCCAGCGCGGACCCGATCACCGAACCCAGCGAGAAGTTCGGGATGAAGACGGCGCCCGTGCCGGCGGCATCCACCAGCGGGCGGACGAGGGCGATGCGCTCGGCGGACCATCCGGAGGTGCCGACGAGGACGTTCTTGCCGCGTTCGATCGCGGCGCGGACGACGTCGATCGACACGGCCGGGGTCGAGGCGTCGACGACGAGATCGGCCCCGTCGAGCTCGGCGAGGTCGCTCGAGGACCCGAGGACGGCGACCGTCTCGTATCCGTCGGTCGCTGCGATCACCTGGGCGATGATCCCGCCGAGTTTGCCGGTCCCGCCCACGAGGGCCACGCGCGTCGTCATGCCACCAGCCTAGGCGGGCAGGAACGACGCGATCGTGTCCCACGCGAGCTTGACGACCAGCAGGCCGAGGACGACGAGGAACACGACGCGGACGAAGCCGTTGCCGCCGCGGGTGGCCATCCGCGCGCCGAGGAGGCCACCGGCGATGTTGGCGCACGCCATCAGCAGGCCGAGGGCGAGGATGATCTCGCCGTGCACACCGTAGACGATGAGCGCGGCGAGGTTCGTCGTGAGGTTGGCGATCTTCGCGTTGACACTCGCCTGCAGGAAGCCGAAGCCGAGGACGCCGACGAGGAGGATCACGAAGAACGATCCGGTGCCCGGACCGAGAATGCCGTCGTAGAAGCCCACGGCGAGCCCGATGAGGCCCGAGCGCCACACGACGGCCGCTCGGGCGGTGTGCCGCGGCTCGTGGTGCAGCCCCATCCGCGGCCGCAGCAGCGTGTAGACGCCGACGGCGACGACGGCGACGAGCACGACGGGGGTCAGGAGTTCTCGCGGCACGTAGCGCGAGAGGGCCGCACCGACGGCGGACCCGGCGAAGGCGCCCGCCACGAGCGGGATCAGAAGCGTCAGATGGACCCGGACTCGCCGGAGATACACCCAGCTCGCCGAGAGGGTGCCGAAGAAGGACGACAGCTTGTTCGTGCCGAGGATGAACGGCGTGCCGACATCCTTCGGCACACCGATCACGAGCGCCGGCAGCTGGATGAGGCCGCCCCCGCCCACGACGGCATCGACCCACCCGGCGACGCCGGCAGCGACCACGAGGAACAGGAGTGCACTGGCCGAGACGGGGAGCCACTCGGCGAGGAGAGGGCCGGTCAGCACCTCACACCGAGAGGATGTCGGGGAGACCCGTCCGCAGCTCCACGGGCAGGTGCGCGAGGTCGTTGTGGGAGACGAGCGTCCACGGACGCCCCGGGCGCTGCGCCAGCACCGTCAGGCCGCAGTGCGCCTGGTTGATCGTCAGCCACCGCCATTCCGGCGCCTGCAGCACCTCGCGTACGAACCACGCGATGACGAAGTTGTGGGTGATCAGCAGCTCGTGCGCGTGGGGACGGTGCGCGAGGAATTCCGCCCCGGCATCCGCCATCTGCGCGGCTCCCGCGTCGGCCTCGGCCTCGGTCACTCCCCCGAAGAACGGCTCGTAGACGTGGGGGGTGTCCGGCGTCATGCCACTCGGCACGCAATCGAACAGCAGGGCGGTGGGCTCGGGGTCGACCGCGGGCAGGCGCTCGGCGACAGCGCGAGCGGTCTCGGCCGCACGCAGCAGCGGTGAGTGCCACACAGCGGTGAGCGGGACCCCCGACAGGCGATCCGCGAGGAGCTCGGCCTGGCGGCGACCACGCGGCGAAAGCGGTCCGTCAGCCAGCCCGTGCTCGGCGTCGAGGTGCTCGCCGTGCCGCACCAGATACAGATAGTGCGTCACCTGATTGCTCGCTTCGTCGAAACTGCGCCGGGGGTTGCCCCGGCTCCTTCCACCCTAAACCAGCCTCAGTCGGTGGCCCGCGCGATCTCGGCGAGGTGGGCACGACTGAGGTGCACCCCCACCCCCTGTACGAGTTCGTCGACGTGAGCGACGGCGTACGCGTTGACGATCGGGGCCGCGACGACCCGCTGCGCGAGGAGCCAGGCGATCGCGACGGCGGCGGGCGGCACCGCGAGCTCGCCCGAGATGCGGTCGAGCGCCCGCAGGGTGCGCGCGCCTCGACGGTTCATACTCGCCGCCAACTGGCGACCGCGCACCGTGCCCCCGACGTGGTCGCGGTCGCGATGCATCCCCGACAGGTACCCGTGCTCGAGGGCCTGCGACGGCGTGACGGCGATGCCCTGCGCTCCGGCGACCAGTCGCAGATCGCCGTCGAACTCGTCGCGCCGGAGCACGTTGTACGGCACGTCGAGCACCGTGAAGCGGGGGTATCCGGCCGCCGACAGGATGCGGGCCTCCACCAGCTGCGCGGCGCGGTAGCCCGCGGCGCCGACAGCGCGCACCTTGCCCGACTCGACGAGCCACTCCGCCGTGGCGAGGGTGTCCTCGAGCATGGTGGTGCGGTCGGAGGTGCCGTCGAGGGACAGCACGTCGATCCGGTCGGTGCCGAGTCGGATGAGGGATGCCTCGACGGCCCGCACGAGGTTGACCGGGCCGAGACCGGGGTTGTCGGCGCCGCGACCGACCCGGACCGTGAGGACGATGTCGTCGCGGTTGCGCCGGGCCGCCATCCATCTGCCGATGGCGTGCTCGCTGCGACCGGCGGCGTAGCTGTCGGAGGTGTGGAGCGCATTGCCGCCGCGGTCGACGTAGCGGTCGAGGATGGCGTGGGCCGCCGCGATGTCGACGTGCCAGCCGAACTCGCCGCCGCCGAGGATGAGCGGGAACACCGAGAACCCGGTCTCGCCCAGGGGGACGCGCACGGTGCGCCCCACCGGAGCGCCGTGGACGGGCAGCGGACCGGACGGGTGCAGGGTGGGCGCGGCGCTCGGCGACGTCGGATCCGCCGTCTCGAACGCTGCCATGCCCGTCTCCTTGCAGAGCGCTCGGGGAGACATGCGTCCACGCGCCGCCGGGTGCGCTCACTCCGAGGGTAGAACAGCCCTCGGACGCGACGTGCACAGCCACCCCGTGGACGATGACGTTTCGATAACGGTTGCCGCAGCGGGGCGGCAGTGAAACGGCGAACGCCCGCCCTCCGAAGAGGACGGGCGTTCGTCAGAGGAGGATCAGGCCTCGGCCGGCGCCTCGACGGCCGCGTCGCCGGCGGGAGCCGACTCCTCGACCACGGGCTCGAGCGACAGCTTGCCGCGGTCGTCGATCTTGGTGATGCGGACCAGGATCTTCTGACCGACACCGAGGACGTCCTCGACGTTCTCGACACGCTTGCCGCCCGCGAGCTTGCGGACCTCGCTGACGTGCAGCAGACCGTCCTTGCCGGGCAGGAGCGAGACGAACGCACCGAAGGTCGCGATCTTGACGACCGTGCCCAGGAACTGCTCGCCGACCTCGGGGTTGGTCGGGTTGGCGATGGCGTTCACCTGCGCCCGCGCGGCCTCGGCCGAGGGACCGTCGACGGCGCCGATGTACACCGTGCCGTCGTCCTCGATCGAGATCTGCGCGCCGGTCTCGTCCTGGATCGCGTTGATCGTCTTGCCCTTGGGGCCGATCAGCTCACCGATCTTGTCGACCGGGATCTGGACGCTGATGACGCGCGGCGCGGTCGGCGCCATCTCGTCAGGCGCGTCGATCGCCGAGTTCAGAACGTTCAGGATCGTGAGGCGGGCATCCTTCGCCTGCGTCAGCGCGGCGGCGAGCACCGACGACGGGATGCCGTCGAGCTTCGTGTCGAGCTGGATCGCGGTGATGAACTCGCTCGTGCCGGCGACCTTGAAGTCCATGTCGCCGAGGGCGTCCTCGGCGCCGAGGATGTCGGTCAGCGCGGCGTAGCGCGTCTGGCCGTCGACCTCGTCGGTC
>JAAIGE0101532581.1_pt1 | contig 10073 bp, 5 predicted proteins | sample 6487951 | NCBI WGS metagenome assembly JAAIGE01 (sample SAMN13974128, study PRJNA590717) | phyllosphere metagenome | biome: tomato field; feature: multiple bacterial spot infested tomato fields; material: tomato leaves; isolation source: leaves from tomato fields | host: Solanum lycopersicum ... | reverse complement strand
ACGGCAGCCGGTGCTGACCGCTTGATCACGATGGATCTACACGCAGGTCAGATTCAGGGATTCTTTGATTTCCCAGTGGACCATTTGGAAGGAGCCTCCATTTTCGTTCCTTACATCCGCTCGAAAAATCTGGATAACCTGGTCTTTGCTTCTCCTGACGTTGGAGGTGTAGCCCGGACGCGGAAGTTCGCAAGTTTCTTCCCCGGTTCCAATCTGGTAATCGTGGATAAATTCCGCAAGAAAGCAAACGAAATCGCCTCCATGCAATTGATTGGAGACGTAACCGATGCCAACGTAATCCTGGTCGATGACTTACTGGATACGGGTGGCACTATTTGTAAAGCAGCCCAGCTATTGCTGGATAAAGGAGCAAAATCCGTTCGAGCCATCTGTTCTCACCCTGTGATGTCCGGAAAAGCTCATGATAATATTCTCAATTCCGCACTGGAAGAGCTGATCGTTTCTGATACCATTCCTCAGAAACAGGAAAATCCCAAAGTAACGGTCTTGTCGGTAGCCGAGCTATTTGCAAAAGCTATTGGTCGCATTCGTGATTACGAATCAATCAGTTCCCTTTTTATTAATTACTAATCATGTTTTGAGTCTCTGACTTGAAACGCTTATTACCAAATCAAATGAAAAAACTCGAGATTGTAGGGTTTAAAAGAGCGAATCTCGGCAAGAAAGGATCTAAAGATCTTCGTGCCGAGGGTTACATTCCTTCGGTAGTTTACGGAGGCGGCGAGCAGGTACATTTCTATGCTCCTACCATTTTATTCCGTGATCTTCTGTTCACTCCAGAAGCGTACGAAGTAACGTTAAACATCGAAGGCGAGATCCGTAAAGCTATTCTTCAGGATACTCAATTTCACCCGGTAAACGATTCATTATTACACGCTGACTTCCTGGAAATCACGGATAAGCCTATTAAAGTGAACGTTCCTGTGAAATTCGTAGGTAACTCTCCAGGGGTTATCAAAGGGGGTAAACTGGTTCAGAAATTACGTAAAGTTACGTTACGTGGTTTAGCTGAAAACATTCCTGATTTCGTAGAAGTTAGCATCGAAGGTCTGGATCTGGGTAAATCCGTTCGGGTTAGCGACATCAAAGTAGAGAACGTTGAAATCCTAAACGCTCTTAGCTTACCTGTTGGAACGATTGACATCCCACGTTCACTTCGTGGCAAATAGTTCTTGCTAGTATCTTGGAAAGCCTGACCTTCCGGTCAGGCTTTTTTTATGCCTATACCTCAATGCCGGATTTCGGTGTACCTTTACGAATCTTCTGTTTTTCCCATAAACCTCCATCAATCATGAAACACCTTCGTTACTTACTGCTTTTTTTCCTGCCTCTTTTTGCCCAGGCACAGAATGCTGATTCCACCTGGTTCCGTCAGAATTATACCAAGCTGGAACAATACATTCCAATGCGGGATGGAACGAGGCTATTTACCTCCATTTATTTACCGAAAGACCAATCCGAGAAGCATCCCATTCTGATGACCCGGACGCCTTATTCCTGTGCTCCTTATGGCTCGGATGTCTATCGTCCTTTTTACAGTAATCACTACAAGACTTACCTGAAGGAAGGCTACATCATGGTCATTCAGGACGTTCGGGGTCGATGGATGAGCGAAGGGGTATTCGAGGATATTCGTCCCTATAATCCTTCGAAAAAGGGAAAATCAGCGATTGACGAAGCCAGCGATACGTATGACACCATCGACTGGATGGTGAAAAATTTGCCCGATAACAACGGTAAAGTCGGCGTCTTTGGCATCTCCTACCCTGGTTTCTATTCGACCATGGCGGCATTGAGTAACCACCCGGCCCTGAAAGCCGCCAGCCCGCAGGCTCCGGTTACGGACTGGTTTCTGGGCGATGATTTTCACCATAACGGGGCCTTCATGCTGATGGATGCCTTTAATTTCTACGTAGCCCGTGGATTCGGAGCTCCGCATCCAAAACCTACCACCGTGGGTCCCAGAGGCTTAGACTTACCCACGAAAGACAGCTATGACTTTTTCCTGAGAACGGGAGCCCTGCCCAACTTCACAAAAATGGCGGGCGACAGCATTCGTTTCTGGAATGATCTGATGACGCACCCCAACATGACCAAATGGTGGACGGATCGGAACGTGCGGAATTTTGTGGGTAATATTTCTCCCAACATCGCGACGCTGGTTGTGGGTGGTTTATTTGATGCGGAAGACTGCTTCGGTGCCTGGACCACGTACAGTGCCATTGAAAGCAAAGCTAAAAACAATAATAAAATCATCATGGGACCCTGGTTCCACGGGCAATGGGCCGGTCGGGGTAGCGATGGTTCCTCACTGGGGAATGTCCAGTTCGGCAGTCCCACGAGCACGTATTACGCGGAAAACGTCGAAATTCCTTTCTTTAATTATTACCTGAAAGGCAAAGGTTCCGTCGATCAGCTGAAAGAAGCGACGATCTTCTTCACGGGTGAAAATCAGTGGAAAACTTTCGAAACCTGGCCTCCCAAAGCGGTTACGGAAACCCCCATTTACTTACAGGCGAAGGGCGGCTTAAGCTTTAGTAAACCTCAGGGTACGAAAGAATTTACGGAATACATAAGCGATCCGTCCAAGCCCGTTCCTTATGCCGAAGGCGTAAAAACGGCTCGCACGCGGGAGTATATGACGGACGATCAGCGGTTTGCGGCCATTCGTCCCGACGTTCTGGTTTTTGAAACCGAAGTACTGACTGACGATGTGACACTATCCGGAACCCTGAAGGCCGATTTGCAGGTAAGCCTGAGTTCTACCGATGCCGATTTTGTGGTGAAACTGATTGACGTTTTCCCCGACGATTTCGAATACAGCCAGTCCGATAAGTACATCATGAATGGCTATCAGATGCTGGTACGGGGCGAGATCATGCGGGGACGTTTCCGCAAGAGTTTCGAGAAACCCGAAGCTTTTGTTCCCAATCAGGTAACGCAGGTGAAGTATGATCTGCCTGATGTGGCTCATACTTTCAAAAAAGGTCACAAAATCATGGTGCAGATTCAAAGCAGCTGGTTCCCGCTGGTGGATCGTAACCCGCAGAAATTCGTAGATATTTATCAGGCCAAAGATTCTGATTTCCAGAAAGCGACGATCAAAGTATTCCATCATGCCTCAGCCGCCAGTAAGATTTTGTTACCCGTGTTGAAGAAGTAATGTACTTCTGGTGATAATTACTCAAAAGGCAGTCCTAATGGGCTGCCTTTTGATTTTGATGCGAATGTATAATTCTGTCGAATTTAAGAGAACTCGCGATCTGGGATTATAAATCCTCTACAGAGGGCTTTCGGATTACAAATCCGAAAGAGCGGAGAATCTATAATCCTGTCGAATTTGAAATGAATAGTAATTTGGGATTATAAATCCCTCACCGTTTACTTTCGGATTGTAAATCCGAAAGAGCGGTATTGTTAATTAACCTATTATTTGGAGTCATCTATTGATTTCTTGCTACGATATGAATATAGAATTCAATGGAATCCGACATGGTTTGATTAGCTAAAAGAGTGTAGAACTTTGCTGATTTATAACGGACATCCCATTGGGTTCGATCAATGACGAGTTTGCCATTAGCTTTGACCATTCCATTCTTTATTTCCAGTTTAGCCGGAAAAGTAACGGGATGGGTGATCCCTTTGATAGTCAGGTTCCCTGTAATTTGCCTGCCCTCATTCGTTGTGGATTTGATCTTAGTAATAGAGAGGATAGAAAACGGAAATTTTTCAACTTCAAAAAAGTCAGGATCTTTTAAATGATCAACGAGTTTAGTATCACGCCTGTGGTTTTTATCTTCTATGGTATTCATATCCACTTCAACGATCCCACCCGTGAGTTGCCCATTTTCAATCATCAGTTCTCCTTTTGATGGATAGACATAGCCTGTTTGACTATTTAATCCATTCAGACTGGCCCCTTTCCAGGTTATCACACTTTGCTTCGTATCTACTCTAACATATTTTTCATTCCCAATATGTAAGGATACAGTACTGGGAACGCGGGACGTGAGTAGGGAATCAGACCTGAGGCTTTCTTTTTGTTTGGATTCACAGGAGGTGAGCATAACAGCTAGTATTAACAAAGTACACCCACGGTAATAGTTCATGATTTTCATTTTTAACCAGCATAGATGAGGAGAATGAAGAAGGCTGGGACGAAGCTGAATCGGTCCATCGCAAAGCCGACTCAAACCTATAGGGGGAAGATGTCAAAAGGATTAATAGCCTGTAAAAAAGTGTTAACGGAATGTAAAAGCTGAAATTTATCACCGGACAACGTCTATTTTTGGCTGATGCGAAACGTAATCCTTACCGCATGGCTCCTGCTACTCCTTCAACTGCCGGGCTATTGTGAGGCAGGAAAGATCCTGGTCACCATGCGAAAAATCGGTCATGAGGTATTACTGGCCTCGGGAGATTCTACTTCCTGGATTATGCCCATTGAAGAGGTGGATGACCGCACGTTCTTAATCCGTTTCGAACACTCGTTTGCTTTTAAACCCGCCTCACTGGTCGAGGTAATCAACCGGCACTTGCGGAAAGAGTACGGAAATCTGGATTATCTGGTGGAAGTCAGGCAGGAGAAATCGAATGCAGTAATCTACAGTTACGAAATTCATCCACCCTTAAGCCAGAAGGAGGTTGCGTGTGTATCGAGAACGCCACCGGAGGGAGCCTATTTTCTTCAAATCCGGTTCGTCCAACCGCCCGTTCAAACGGCTTCCCTGGGTAGTTACGCAAGGTTCGGCTGGATTCTGCTACCCCTTCTGCTCATTGGCATCGGCTGGCGTTTCCTGAACCGCCAGACTCCTGCCCTAGCTCCCGTTGAACCTCAGGCATCCGCTAGTCTGGTTCAACTGGGTTCACTAACGTTTTGTCTGGAAAAACAGACGCTACGATCGGACAAAGAACGCATTGAGCTATCGGCCAAAGAGGCCAAATTACTGAAGGTATTCGCCAGTTCTCCCAATGAAGTCATCGATCGGGATCAACTCATGAAACAGGTCTGGGAGGATGAGGGCGTTTTTGTGGGGCGAAGTCTGGACGTCTTCGTTTCCCGACTCCGGAAAAAGCTGCAACCCGCATCCTTGGTAAGAATCGTTAATATACACGGCAGGGGGTACAAGCTGGAAATTGATTCGCCACTAGACTGTTCCTGATAACGATACTTGAAACAGTACAGAGATTATAAATCCCTTACAGATGACTTTCGGATTAAAAATCCGAAAGAGCGGAGTAATCAAAAAGAGGAAGACTTTCTGGCCTTCCTCTTTTTGATTACCATGACCCTGGTAGGGTTGACTGAGATTCATTTTCCCTCATCACCACCCACTATTCTGCGTCAGATTCGGATTGGCATCCCGCTGGGCCTGCGGGACGGGATATAGTTCGAACCGGGCATCGTAAGGCGGCAGGGTACTGTTAATGATCTGCTCGGGTTTGATGGCGGCAATTTCCTCTTTCAGCGTTCCCCAGCGACGAATGTCGTACACAGTAGTTAACTCACCAGTCAATTCGAGCCGACGTTCCCGGCGAATGGCCTGTCGTAACTCCGCTACCGAGCTGGCCCGTACCGCCGCAGCTTTCGCCCGCGTTCGGACCCGATTCAGCAAGGGCAAAGCCTGAGCCGTCTGATTGGTTTCTGTTAAAGCCTCAGCCAGTAAAAGCAATACATCCGAAAAGCGTAACTCAATTAAATCGGAACTATACCCCTGAGCAGCCGCTCCCGAGGGCCGGGCGACCCGGGCCAGTTTTCCGTAGGCCAGACCACATTCGAAGTTACTTTGCAGGAAAATTTCTCCCGTGCGTTTCACGTAATAATGACGTTCGGCGGGGTTATAAACGATGCTGTCTCCGGGCTGGGCTCCGCCATTGGCCACGCCTTTGAATACGTAACGATCCACCAGCGTGAAATCCCGGCGGGTATCGGTTCGTTCGTAGAGTCGGTATAAATCATAGGTCAGTCCGTAACTCGTTTGTTCATCGCCATTCACCAGACCCCGGGGGAAGAGATAGAATGGAAAGATGCTTCCGTTGGGGTTGGAAGAATTAATAAAATACCCAAACGACAACACCAGTTCTTTACTGCGTTCATTCTCCAGCGAGAAAACGGATTCAAAGTCGTCCAGAAGTCCAAAGTTGTACTTGGCTTCATTCGCTGTTCCTACTACTTCCTGCAATTTGGCCGCTGCCCGCTGGTAATATTCCGGCCGGTTCAGCGGCTGACCGGCCATCTGCATGTAAACTTTCCCCAGCATCGCCTTCACCGTTCCGGTGGATGCTCGTCCGAGATTTTCGCCGGTCCACTGATTCGGCAAGTTCGCTTCGGCAAAGGTTAAGTCTTCCACAATGGCCGTATACACTTCTTCCACCGAAGCCCGGGGTGCGTAGATCAGATCCCGGTCATTGAGAGAAGTAATTTCCCGTAAAATCAGGGGCACACCGCCAAAATCCCGGACCAGATTGAAATAAGCATAGCCCCTTAAAAAACGGGCCTCGGCGATGTAAGGAGCTGCCGTCGAGTCCTGATCCACGGCGGAGCGGGCGTTGTCTATGACGATGTTTGCCCGGTATATGACCCGATACATCCGCGTCCAGACGGCATCAAAAGCCCCGGCTGAGGGTAAGTGTCCGAACCGATAATAAGGATCCGCTCCGGGACCAAGAATGCCCCCGGTGGAATAACGATGCCCGGACTCGCTCAGCAAAAAGCGGCTCCAGACGTCATTGAAATTGGGGGCTGACCACATATGATAGACGCCGAGCGTGGCTTTATTCAGCCCGTCTTCATTACTGAAAACCTGGTCTTTAGAAATGGATGAAAAGGGTTCCTCGTCCAGACTATTCCGGCACGAGGAAAGTCCAGTCGCCAGCGTAAATAATAAAAGCAGTATCTTTTTCATGAATCGACTCATTAAAAGTGGCAGGAAAGACCGAAGGTGTAGGAACGTTGGGCCGGATAGGCTCCGTAGTCAATTCCCTGCTGCAGTAAGGACTGATTGTAGGAGCTTACTTCAGGATCAGAACCTGAGTAACGGGTAATGGTGAGCAGGTTCGTTCCGGTGACGAACAGACGCAGGTTTTTGACCGGACCCAGCGTAGGAAAACCGTACGAAAGCGTCAGCATTTTCAGGCGGGCAAAGCTTCCGTCTTCCAGCATAACCGAATTAATGTCGCTTGAACTAATTCCCCGCTGCGTGCCCGGATACCGGGGATCATTATGAGGGTTAGCAGGCGTCCAGCGGTGGGTGTACCAATCCTGAGACTGATTGAAAATGACCCCGGCGTAGTCCACCAGACCGTTATTGACGTAAAACCGGGTCAGGTTCAAGACATCGTTACCCACAGAACCCGTGAAGAAAGCCGTCAGACCAAAGTTTTTCCAGGTAAAGTCCGTGTTCCAGCCAAAGGTGAAATCAGGGTTGGACTTACCAATAATCTGGCGGTCATTAGCCGTGATCTTTCCATCGCCATCCAGATCCTGATACTTCCAGGTTCCCGGAATCTGGTCGTTCAGAATGCCGTAGGGGTAGTTCGGATTTCCTTCAGCATCAAAGTCACCGGGCTGAGCCAGACCAATGATTTTGTTGCCAAAAAACAGCCCTACCTCCCGGCCCGGAATCAGGATACCGGAAGTTCCTCCCAGCAGGTTCCCGCTGATGTTCACGTAATCAGGAGTCGTTCGCTCGCCCAGATTCAGCAGGGTGGTCACATTCCGGGACACGTTTAGTCTGGTAGAAAGTGTCAGGTTTTTCTTCTGAATGACCTGGGCCTGAACGCTCACTTCCAGCCCGCGATTTTGCATGGAACCGTAGTTATCCAGAATGGTACTCACGCCCGACTGCGAAGGCAGCGTTCGGGGTTGCAGGAGTCCGATGGTGCGTTTTTCGTAATAATCAATGCTGAAATTCAATCGCTCATTAGCCGAACTAAAATCCAGACCGGCATTCAGTTGCCGGGTGCGTTCCCAGGAGAGATTGGGGTTCCCGATGGTGGTCGAATACAAACTCGTGCCAATGTTCCCCTCTTGTCCCATCTGGTAAAACCCGCTGTAGAACTGCGTCAGCGAGGAGTACGCTCCAATGGCCTGACTTCCTGTCTCCCCAAACGAACCCCGAAGTTTGACATTTGAAACGAAGCGGACATTCTTCATGAACTTCTCTTCGTTCAGATTCCAGGCCACGCCAACCGACGGGAAAAATCCGTACTTCTTATTGGCAGCAAAAGGTGAAGCTCCGTCCAGACGCAGGGAAGTATTCAGTACATACTTACCGTTAAAGGTATAATTAACCCGGGCAAAGGCCGACTGGATGGTTCGGTTTTCCTTGAACGACCCGATGTTCTGATTCTGAGCACTTCCGATATTATCCACCCCAAACTCAGGAATGGCGTAACCGGTAGAATTTGTGTTGAGTAACTCCACAATCTGCTGGTTGTACTCAACGCCGAGGGTGGTATTCAGGTAGTGCTTGTTGGCGAAGTTGTTCTCATACAGAAAATAGGAATTCAGGTTATAGCTGTAGGTATTAGCCATGGTGTTACTACCGCTGCCGTTCGAGGCGTAACCCTCGGCCGTACTGGGGGGCAAAAAGGTTTTCCGCCTCGTCAGGTTCTGATTCGTCCCCACGCTAACCACCAGTTGTAAGCCTTTGACGATTTTAAACCAGTTCTCCAGATTCAGAATGGAATAATCGTTGAGTGAAACGTCCGTTTTGGAGGTTAATTCGTTGTAGGGATTAGCGAAATAATACCCCGAATAATTAGGAATGCCCGCACTATTGAAGCCCAGATAATCCAGGCCCAGCGTTGGCGGGGCTTTCAAGCCATCCAGTAGCCCTCCCGAACTCGGCCAGGCTTTGGATGACGTGATTGCCCGGTTGGATTGCTGACGAACCAGCGAGAGCTGAGCCTTAACGGTGTACCAGTCGGTAATGTCACTGTTGATATTGGCCCGGACACTGCCCCGATTGTTATCTGAGTTAATGAGCGTCCCCCGTTCATGCAGATAATTGGCTGAAAGGTAAAACGACGTTTTAGGGCCGCCACCGGACACTCCCAGCGTAAGATCCTGACGGAAACTGGGCTGGGTTATGGCTTTTACCCAATCCGTACTGGGCAAACTGGCATTGAGGTCCGTAAACGCGGGTGGGCGATCGGTCAGAGCGTACGACTCATTGATGATTTCGGCGTACTGACGGCCATTCATCATTTGGACCGGATTGGCAATCTGACCGAAGGAGGTGCGATTGGTTAGTTCTACCCGCCCCTCGCCCCGTTTTCCACTTTTTGTGGTGATCAGAATAACCCCATTGGCCCCCCTGGATCCGTATATAGCGGTTGCTGACGCATCCTTGAGGACTTCCATGCTTTCAATATCATTCGGATTAATCCCGTATAAGCCATTCTGGGCGTACGCTCCGGTGAAGTTGGCCGAAGCTTCCCGATACGGGGGCATCGGAAATCCGTCGACTACGTACAGCGGCTCATTATTACCGCTCAGTGAGTTATTTCCCCGAATCCGCACGACGGTTGAAGCTCCCGGTTCACCGGATGTTTCAGTAACCTGAACCCCCGTCGTCCGTCCCTGCAGGGCCTGATCGATGGTATTCACTACCGCCGTTTTAATTTCCGTAGCCGCCACACGTGAGGTTGCACTGGCCAGATCGCGTTTGTTCTGCGTACCATACCCTACCACGACGACTTCTTTCAACGCTTTTACGTCGGGTTTCAGCGATACATTGAGCGTGCTGAGGTTCCGAACGGGCAACTCCTGAGGCTGATAACCCGTAAAACTGAATATTAAAACGGATTGAGCAGACGGCACCTTTACCTGATACGTGCCGTCAGCGGCAGTAATGGTCTGAATTTTCGTGTTTTTCACCGTAATCCCAACGCCGGGTAAGCCTCCGGATTTCTCGTCGGAAACTTTTCCTTTCACTACCTTCCCACCGGGCAGACTGTCCGTTGCGGCATTCTGAAGCGGCGGTGGAGTGGCCAATGAATCTGCCCTTGCGGGCGGATTGGCAGGTTTCGGAACGGTGTCCTGCTTT
>JAAIGE0101395259.1_pt1 | contig 10075 bp, 16 predicted proteins | sample 6487951 | NCBI WGS metagenome assembly JAAIGE01 (sample SAMN13974128, study PRJNA590717) | phyllosphere metagenome | biome: tomato field; feature: multiple bacterial spot infested tomato fields; material: tomato leaves; isolation source: leaves from tomato fields | host: Solanum lycopersicum ... | reverse complement strand
CGTGCGTTCTACGATCACATCCGCAACAAAGATTATGGCCTGTCGCCTGAGATCCCGGCAGACAAGCGCACCCTGAACGAGTTCCGGCGCTTCACAGGCCGCGCAGAGGGCCTGTCGATCAGCTTCGAGCAGCATCTGCTCGGGTCGAAGGTTGAGTTCGACAAAGCTGCAGGCACACTGACACTGCGAGGGCTTCCAACCCAGCTTACTGAGCAACTCAAGCGCGCGGCAAACTGATGTCACCCGAGCGCCCCCCCCCCTGAGCAGGAGGCGCGCACCGCGCATGATGATTTTTAACTGTCATGGCTGCGGTCGATTTGCAAGCGATCGGGGTCGTTTTATATCTAACTGCCCGAATTGCAGCGCGGACAACCGACCGTAGCGATCCAGGCTGAGGCCGCCTAAAGGTCGGCGAGCTTATTTGCTACATATCGCTTTATTCTCTCAACAGTCTCCGAATTTTCTGGATCTTCTACGGTTATAAGCAACTCATTGGTGACCACTTCTGGAGCTGGGCTGGTAGCTGAAACAAACTGAGGAAGCCTAAGATCCGACTTGATCTCTTCGCCTATATAGTTCGCTGTATCAGTGGCGATCAGGATTCTGTGAAAGTCTCGCAAATCTACTGAATCAAGATCCGTTTCATTAACAAAGCGTCTCATTTTATCTCCTCAAGCCGACTCCATGTCGGGCCATCCATCAATACCCCACTTACCCTCATCACGCCAGCCCGGCAACGCCGAAGGCTGCCTGGAGTATTTTCATGAACATCTACCGGCACACCTTCACGGCTGTCTGCCCGTCAGATGGCGAGTCGATCATCTACCGCTTGGAGATCCACAGCCATGCAATGATTCGGGTCGAGCACATCAAGACGGCTACGGCGCTGATCAAACAAGGCTGGCATGAGCAGATCGCTGATGGACTGGCCGAGCAGTTCGGCGGCAAACAGACAATCATCGCCGTGCACCAGGGCGTTGAAATCGAAACGGTGAGGCTGAGCGGATGATCCATTACCACGGCACACCTGTCGGCGGTAGGCGCGAGGACGCCGCTAAGTTCCTGTCCGGACGACACGCGCTGGTGCCGTTTCCACGCAAGGACGATCTCGGAATTGTCGCCGACGTATGCAAATCGTTTGTTTTCGATAACGGCGCATTCACAGTGTGGAAAAAAGGCGGCCACGTAGACGTCGAGGGCTACACTCGCTGGGTCGAAGACTGGCACCGCCACCCTGGATTCACTTGGGCACTTATTCCGGACGTCATCGACGGAGATGAATATGCCAACGACGACCTTGTTCGGCAGTGGCCAGAGGAGCTTCGTGGTGTGCCTGTCTGGCACTTGCACGAATCGCTTGAGCGCTTGCAGAGGCTGGCCAGATGCTGGCGGACAGTAGCTATAGGCAGTTCAGGGCAATGGCGCTCGCCGGGCACCGCCGCGTGGTGGAAGCGGATAGGCTCCGCCATGGACGCAATCTGCGACGAGCATGGTCGCCCCATATGCCGTCTTCATGGTCTACGAATGCTCGATCCGACCATTTTCCAGCGCCTGCCCTTCGCTTCCGCCGACTCCACGAATGCAGCGGTGAACTGCGGCAGCATTAGCCGCTTCGGCATGTACGCCCCTCCCACTGCAGGACAGCGCGCATGCGTTATTGCTGACCGCATTGAAGCGCACAACAGTTCGCCGGTCTGGCAGCGCGAAACTCAAGCCGAACTATCCCTTTAACCACCCTCTTAAACGAATCACGCCACAGGCGAGGATGATCTATGTCTGAACAAAATACCGACCAAAAGAAGCTTGAGCGGGCCATCCGCAAAATCAAGCACTGCCTGGCGCTGTCGCAAAGCTCGAATGAGAATGAGGCGGCCACTGCGCTGCGCCAGGCTCAGGCGCTGATGCGTGAATACCGAATCACTGAGCTGGACGTGAAGCTGAGCGATGTCGGCGAAGTAGAGTCAACGTCTTTCCGGGCCGAGCGCAGACCGGCATGGGATCAGCAACTGAGTATCGCCGTCGCCAGCGCGTTCAATTGCACCACGCTTCGGAGATACAAGTGGAGCACGGAGAAGCAGCGCCGCATCGAGCTTGCTACATTCATCGGCGTATCACCGGCTCAGAATATTGCGCTCTACGCATATGAGTCGCTGCTCACGAAGCTTTCCCAGGCTCGCAAACAGTACTGCAAGGGTGTTCGAGCGGGGCTGCATCGCAGTGAATATTCAGCCGAAACAGCGGGCGACCACTTCGCACTTGCCTGGGTCTGGGAGGTGCAATCAAAACTGAAAGCGCTCGTGCCCGAGACAGATGATGTATCGACTTGCTCCAATAGCCGGGACCTCGTCGCCATTCACACCCAAGAAAGGTCCCTGATTGACGAATACTTGGCGAGCATGGAAATCGGAAAGTCTCGTAAGGGTAAGTCTGTGGAGCTTGACCTTAACGCTCAGATTGCCGGGATGCTGGCCGGCCAGAAAGTTGAACTGCATGCAGGCCTGGCTACTGGGTCTGTAGGTGCGCCTCAAATATCGCAGGCCGGCCCATGACTGCTGCATTTGACTTGTTCGCAGGTCTCGCCGCACTGCCAAGACTATTCAGTCTAAAGCCAATGCTTGGGACAGCCTGACCGAGCGCACCAAACGGATCGGATATACCGACCCTTGGGATGCGCTGGCCGATCTGTACCGCCAGAAAGGCCTGCCGGTCTTCTCTGAGTTCTGAGCCCGCCCCGCTTTTGAATTACGCCAGCCGGCAATTCCGAAACCAAGAAAACCACCCAGCCCACTAGGGTCGACCAACCTACTCTCCATGTTGATGACACATCCAGAGAACAATCTAGCCGAACGGTTTAGGCTCTTTCGAAAGCCTGCCCCGGGGAATAACTTTACAGCTAATGAATGTTGAAAGTTCAATAAAGTCTGGGGCCTGATCCAGAGGCGAAGAAATCAAAACCAAGTTACTACCCTGACCTACAAACGGACGCTTTAACTCATCAGGAATACTGCCACCAACAATCAAGGCAAACCTCAGCCCCAGCATTTCAAACTTGTGAAGCGTAGCCATCTTCACTTTCCCGAACGAAGGAAAGGCAAGCAATCCATTCAAATGATCTGTGGTATTCACTGTCACTAGGAGGTAGGAGTTCTGTAGTTCCTGAACTCCCAACAGGTACTGTCTGAAAATCTCTTCATACTTTGGGCCGAGAGCTCCAAAGTAGCGATTACCAACGCGGCCCCAGTCCCACACGCTTGCACGCCAGTAGATGCTGATAGCGAAGTAGAGCAAGGCGTTCCGAACGGTTGAGTCTATGGACAAGCTGTCGTAAACAGAAAACCTTGCGCCGCTAGCTAATGCCCCCTGTCCAACAATTAAATCCCTTAATCGGAACCCGGAGTCAGTCGACCAATAATTGCCGATGATCTTCTCACCATTCTTGGAAAATAGGTCTTCGCAATGAGCACACAGGAGATTCATGACGACTTGCTCGTCGGAGAAAAAAGCAGATTTTCCTGCTGTATCAATTCGTACGAGTTCTCCGGAAGAGCGGGCCGCTTTGTAGGCGGATCGTGGCATAAGATGACTACGAATAAGGGGCGCGTCATTCCTGCATAGGGCACAGATTCCCATACCACCTCCATTTCAACGGTGAGAATTTTAGCCGCGAGGTCTCTCAATGCCCACAGAGAGACGTTTCAGACAGCTGACTCTAGGTAGAAAACAACTGATGCACTGCCACCTCGGCGCGGGAAATAACTGCAGGCTTTCCAGAAGCAATGAATCCATTGATGCAGGATCTTGTGGCTGTGATGTTAAATCGGTTGTTTTTCGCCTTTTTAATGTCATGCAGCAGTGTTCTTGAAATCAGGTATTTCCCGCAATCAGGGCATTCAACATCCCGGAACTCCCCCGCGGAAAACTCTTCCGTGCCTTTCCCCCTGCAGATCACACACACGTAGCTATCCATAACCACCTCCTTTCGGTTGATAGGTGAACTGTAGCCTGCTGAAAGCTCCGCCGCCTGAGAAAAGTAAATCCCGTGCTCGAACTACTCTGTCGACAGCTTGTACAGCAGGTCCACATAAGAAGCGATATCTACCCTTCAATACCAATACCTACATCAAACCCGTCAATATTGATTGCAGTCATACTATTCCAGGACTTTCCATCATATGAGTAACTCAGAGAGCTTTCATCCCCTTTAAGATAACAACCTTCAAATTCCATATCAATTCGCTCTATAACTAGAGCCTGCGGTGGAACAACCCTGAACTGCAAAGCAATATCACCTACCCCGCGACGGATCGAAACTCGAGGGCCTCGGATCTCGACATCCCAGTTTTCATCACCTACAAACCATTCGTTGTCCACAATTTTTAAAGTGGTCGCACCAGAAGTATCGGACAAAAGCCCCGACAATAACATTGGAGACCCTTCTTCTACTGGAGGGCGAAAAGAAAGAACATCCACTCCGCTGATTTGTATCAGCACCCTACAGCCGGTGAAGGTTACTCCCGAAAACCTTATCTCAATTGGATCAGGCCCAAAGTCAAAAAGCTCAGACGCAAACCCTAATTGCTTACACTTAGGGTTATCATTAGCTCTCGCTACAGTTTGAGCAGAAAGAGTGCCCCTTGCTCGCTTTTGGTTGCATTGCATACAAAGTAGAGTCATCCCCTCAGGATTATGCTCTTTGGCGTCTTTAAAGTCTGGAGAGAAGTGCTCGTAGTCATAGTAAGCAAGCCCACATATAACGCACCCAAAGCCGCAGCGCCTACGTATTTCGCGTCGAACACTCTGAGGCACACTCCGCCCTAACCCATGTTTATTTTTCTCGCCCATAACCCTAACCATCCAAATTGTGCGGCCTCACTATAGGTCGCGAGGTGCATGCATGCCAAAAATTTACATCTCCGGCCCAATGACTGGACTGCCGGAACTGAACTTTCCAGCATTCAACGCCGAATCTGCCCGCCTTCGCGGCTTGGGATTTGATGTCGTCAACCCTGCTGAATTGAACCCTGACGGCGCTTCGTGGGGCGAGTGTATGCGCAAAGATATTGTTGCCCTGATGGGCTGCGGCATCGTGGCGACCCTGCCCGGCTGGGAGCACTCGAAAGGCGCGAGGCTGGAGGTGCTGATCGGAGAAAGGCTGGAAATGACTGTCGTGAAAGCGCAGGACCTTGTTCATCCGCCTTCAATCCTGTCTGTGGAACGGGCACCAGCCCTCGTCGCGGAGCCAGTACCTCACGCACGAATTTGTGGTGTTGGCAGGGATTCAAAAGGCAACACAGTGAGCATGGAAATCGGCGTTGACATCATGCCAGTCCCGCGCCGCGTTGAGCTTGGTGAGCAACTGATCTTCCTCGACGATCATCGTGCCTACGCAGCCCGGCTACAGGCCGAGATCGAGCGGCTTCGCTACAAGGCCGAGCTGTATGACGAAGTTTGGGTCATGGCGACTGGCGCGGGGTTCATGAACGTGACGACGGCGCTGGACATGCAGAAGTGCAGCCTGGATGCGAAGTCCGTCCGCACTGCCGAGCTTGAGGGGCTGCTGCGCCGCGTTGTCAAAGGGGGCTATCTCGCATTCGAAGAAAATGACGATGCCATGCGTCTTGAACATGAAATTCTGGCCACTCTGAACAAGACCGAGGGACAGCAGTCATGAGCGGATGCGCATACCAAGAGGGTGACTGGGAGTGCCGCGAAGGCGGGTATCAGTGGTATGCCGGTGACGGGGAAGGCTACGACCCCGAGGATTGCAGCTACATCTGCCCGCACTGCCGCACTAATGATTTTCTTGAGTCAGCCAAGGAAGAAGCTGAGTCATGCAGTCACTACAGCAACAACGGAAGCTGTGGGACAGGTGTAGACATTTGGGAGCAGGCCGAGCGAAGGGCTTTGCAGGCAAATCGTGCCGAGGCGGTGAAAGCTCTCGCAGCCATCGGTCCAGTGTCAGCGCTTGAAGCTGATGACAGCGCACAGCGTTACTCAGTGGTGCTTTGCAACACTCAAGAGGTTCGACCATGAATAACCCAACATCCGGTACCGTGAGCGTGCCACGTGAATTACTGGAACGTCTATCCGCTGGTGGAATAGGCATCGAAGATTACAACAAGAGGTGGGGAGCGGTAGACGAACTACGCGCCATCCTCGCCCAGGCCGCCCTCGCTGCGCCTTTGCAGCCAGTATGCCACGCCTGCAAAGATACCGGACGGCTGCGCGAACCTGGCAATGAAGAGGGGGACTGTTCGGCCTGCCTTGAGCGTCATGCGTCCGTGCAGAGCGAGGAGGAGCCTGTTGATTGGAGTTCACCCAAGACCGTAAAGCAACTGATCCGCCAGTTACAGACGCTTGATCCTGACCTCGAAACGGTAGCGCTGTATCGACTTCCCGACGGCCTTGGCGAGCTGAGCGGAAAAGTAAAGCAAGGGCACATTTCCATTTCCAATGAGCGCATGGATGGTGTTTGGCTTGGGCCGTACAAGGGCGACGGGCGAATGGTTCTGGCGTTCTGGACGAAGCTAGACCCCCGCGACGAACCGGATGGTGATTATGTGATCGGCGCGAAGCCGACACGCGCGGCGAGGATGCCGAATGCTTCAAGGTTCGACCTTGAGTCCCCCGATGGGCCAGAGCAATTCCTGAAAAACCTGTTCAAGGTTCATATTGGCCGGAACGACTTCGACGCCTACATACATGCGCATCTTGCAAGCGACTTTGCTTATGTCCTGTCGAAGTGGATTGCCGAGTTCAGCGCGCCAGCTACCCAGCAATAACCCCTCTCCCCTCTATTGATGCTGCCCTTCGGGCGGCAAGGGCAAAGCCATGTCCGAAAATAAACCCTGCTCCGAGTACAACCAAGCGGAATACCGCTGCAGCAGCGGATTTCCAGTTCTGCATTCTGTCTGTCGCGGCATGCCAAGCGGCTGCCACTCCTGCGGTTCACCCCATTCAAGCCCGATGTGTATGCAGGAAGACCTGCCTGCACACTTGATCCGCGATGACGGCATGCCGCTGGGCTGGCCACTCAAGTAACCCATCTTATCTATATATGCTGCCCGTTTGGCAGCAAAGGAACTGCTATGCCTGAAGTAAAGGTTGTGATGTACGAATCGGCAGAAGCCGCAAGCATCCAGACCGTCACCGGCTGGGTTGATGCAAATGGCCGTTTCTGGGGAAAGGACGAACATACGGCCCGCTACTGCGGCTCGACTCATCGCAAATGCGACAAGGACCACGCCCACCCGATTTACGAGATCCGCAGCTACTGCCGCGCCTGCTATCAGGCTGGCCGTGAAGCAAAGTTCGCCGCCATGCCGAAAAAGGAATGGGCCGGCGAGCCGCTGGTAGTTTTCGATGGCGATAGGTACTTCTTCGACGAGGACAGCCTTCGCGACTACCTGGTTGAGGAAGAGGTGGATCTGGAAAGTGTTCAGCTTTGCATCTGCGAGCCCAATTATCCTCGCGAGATCGACCCGAACGATCATTTCTGCGATGACTTGCCAGACGATGGCGAGATCAACGATGACCAGATCCTGGCCGCCTTCGAGCTGCTGAACGAAATGATTCGCGCCTCCGGGCCGCTGTCTTGGTCGGAGGGCAAGTATGCGGCGTCACTGCCTCAGAAGTTCATCGATAGCGTACTGGCCGAAAAGCGGGGTGCGGCATGACCCGCCTGGCCCTCGCCCTCCTGCTGCTGGCCACCAGCGCCAGCGCAGCCGATCAACCTCGCAACGTAATCGAAATCGAGCGGGACAGCCAGCGCGGTGTGACGTGCTACATCCTGAACGGCGTCGGCATCAGTTGCGTGCCGGACAGCCAGATCAAGCCTGATGCCAGGCCTACACCAACAGATTCGCCGGATCGGCCCGTTGATGAGAGGTATTCGATGTGAACCGCGCAAAGGTTTTGGACCCATGCACCGGCTGGCTCCACCGTCAGCTTGAATCAGCCCTGATCCTGCTGGCTGCCTGGATTCTCGGCGGTCGTAATGTCGCCCGTGCAGGCGTCGTATCCCGCCGCGACAACAACGAAATGTTCGAGATGGACTTCGAACTTCGCGAGATCGCCCGGCGCATCCGAAATCAGTACCCGTAACCCACCACCTTTCAACTCAGCCTGCCTCACGGCGGGCATGGAGAGCTATTGCCATGACGAAACACAAACACACGCCTGGCCCTTGGATGCATGAAGGCCCAGACCACTTTCGTGACTACAACATCCTGCGCCAGGGCGATGCACTCGCCGTCGCGGCAGTGGTATCGAACATGCGGCCGAGCTACGAAATCAAGGCCAACGCAAAACTGATCGCCGCCGCGCCTGACCTGCTGGCTGACCTGCAGCTCGCAGCAACCCAGCTGCGCAAGTACGAAACCATCCATCGCGCCAAGGAAACGCTGGAAAGCCTGGCCAAGGCCGAGGTGAATGCCGAACTTGCGGAACGCTTCGAGCGGACCATCGCCAAGGCGACCGCATAGCCCATCCCCATTTCTGCCGCCATGCGCGGCAATGGAGCCCAGAATGAAAAAAGAACTGATAAAGATCAGTGAGTTTCGCCGTCGGCGCTGGGGAGAGAACGGCACCCCACCCTGCTCGCAGGCAATTCGCAACTACATCAGAAATGGCCAGTTACCCGGAGAGCAAATAGGCAAGCTCTGGTATGTGGACTGGTCAGCTTACAGCAAAGCAAACGGCAACGAGTTGGTCGCCATGGTATTGAAAGGAGCTGCATGATGGTCCCGAGGCCGCGCAACAAGGCGAACAAGAATCTCCCGCAGAACCTTTACTTCGATTCGCGGCGTTCAAGCTATCGCTATCGGCGGCCCACAGACGGCAAGTGGTTCCAGTTCGGCACCGACCGAATCAAAGCAATCGATGCGGCGAAGCAGTTGAATCTGGAATTCATGGCCGGCGCTGATCTTGTCGGTGCGGTACTGGGCAATGCATCGGAGACTTTCGCCGGATTCCTCGATGCATATGAGCGTGATGTTCTGCCGCCACGCGAATTGGCAAAGGGCACCTTGGGTTTGTACGCCGTCCACTTCCGGCGCTTTCGGAAGCAGTTTGAAGGTAAGGGCGTGGACCAGATAACTATCCGCATGATTGCGGAAATGCTGGACGCACTTACTCCGCGCACGGCGAACCAATGCCGGGCACTGCTGATCGACATTTTCAATCACGCGGCGGCCAAGGGCCTGTGCCCGGACAACCCGGCAGCCAGCACCATCAACAGGATCGAGAAGAAGCAGCGTAAGCGGCACACCATCGATGGCCTGAAAGCCATTCGGGATGCGGCTCCGGCTTGGCTGCAAAACGCAATCGACCTGGCACTGATTACAGCCCAGCGCCGCACCGACATTCTGAATATGCGCTTTGACGGGGTTCGAGAGGGTTTTCTGTATGTTGTCCAGCAGAAAACTGCAAAGGCCAGTGACGCGGCCTGGATTCGATTCAGGGTGACTGAAGAGCTGCAGGCGGTGATCAGTCGATGCAGGGATGACATTGCCTCTCCATACCTTGTGCACCGTCGGCCAGATAGGAAAAAGCAGCTTCAGGCACAGACGAAAGATCACTGGACGAAAGTCGAGGAACGATATTTGACGCGAGCTTTCAAGGAGGCTCGCGAGGTGGCGGGCTGTTACAAAAGCTGGAAGGAAGAGGAAATGCCTGGCTTCCATGAGGTGCGGGCGTTGTCGTTGCACCTGTATCAGAAAGCAGGGAAAGATGGGCAAAAGATCGCCGGTCACGCCAGCGAGAGCATGACAAAAAACTATCAGCGGGATCACGCTGAAATCGTCTGGTCGGATGCCACTCCGGACCTGGATATCAGTGAAATCGCCGGATAGTTTTGCGCCAGTTTTGCGCATCTTTTGCGCACGCACAAAAAAGCCGATCTGTCTGATCGGCTTAAGTGTCTGATTTTACTCAGTAAATATGGTCGGGACGGAGTGATTCGAACACTCGACCCCTAGCACCCCATGCTAGTGCGCTACCGGACTGCGCTACGCCCCGACTAGGCGTGAAACTGTTTCGCAACTTGCGAAAGCGATGAGGAATATACCCTAAGCTT
>JAAIGE0100248358.1_pt1 | contig 10076 bp, 9 predicted proteins | sample 6487951 | NCBI WGS metagenome assembly JAAIGE01 (sample SAMN13974128, study PRJNA590717) | phyllosphere metagenome | biome: tomato field; feature: multiple bacterial spot infested tomato fields; material: tomato leaves; isolation source: leaves from tomato fields | host: Solanum lycopersicum ... | reverse complement strand
GGGTTCGACGTGCGGGCGGTCGCGATCGGACCTGACGAACGGCCAGCTTCGAGCAGTTGCATCAGATTCTTTGTCAACCCGGCCTTGGCGGCGAGCCTCTCCTGCGACAACCCCGCGGCGATTCGCGCCTCGCGAAGAACTTCTCCGAAACGCGTCGCGTCCTCGCTCGACCAGTTCATGCCAGGGCTCCTCGGGCGACTCTACCCGGGTCGCTCTTTACGAAACGCGGCGGTAGGCCTACTGTGGTGGGCCTAGCAACTGCCGCCAGGAAGGTGGGATGGATGCGCGGGCGAGCGGAGATGGTCAACGGCCCTGCACCCGCTCGCTTTCGAACTGCTCCTGGAGCTCCTGTCGCTGGCGCTTGATCATCAGCTTCGTCGTCTCGTCCCACTTCGCGACATACGCGCTGAAGCGATCGAGGCCCTCTGGCAGGTGTTCGAACCACAGAGCTATGTCTTCGAGCGTTGCGAGCTGTTCACCGCGCAGAAGACGACCGACGCGGCCAACACTTAGTCCACGGATATGGGAGAGCTTCGCGAAGAAGTCTTTCTGGTTGGTACCCCTGTGCCTGAGCTGTTCTCGCACGGCCGTGGCGGCGACATGTTGGAGGACCGCGGCGCGATACTGCGCATTGCTGGCCGCTACGCCAGGCCTCGGCGCCGGCGTCGAACCGACAGTGGCGAATGTTTTCGGCTCTGCGAACATGCTGCGGGGCTCGAACCCGTCATCGCCGATTTTTCCCGAGGCCATCAAAGCGATGATGCAATACCTCATTACGACTTCCCCTAATCAGATACCGTTTCGCCAAACTGAGTATCTGATTATGAAACTCCCCTGCATGCGACCGACGGTCACGCAGATAGGGGCCGCATGTCAGCAACGAAAGCCACAGCAGCCAACCCGACCGTCAGGACCAAGGGACGGGAGGGGTCTCGGCGCGAATCCGTTCGCCAGTCGGAGCATCTCCTCTACGGTCCAACGACCTGGGCCCGTCGCCACCGCCACATCCTCAGCCGCTATGTCGGTGCGTTCCGCACCTCGGTCGCCGTCGAACTCGTGGTCGTACTCACGCACTGCGCGTGGAACAAGCTGCCCGTCGCCGTGAGCGACTACATCGACCGATTCGTCCCCCGCGCGGTGGACGCGAAGACGTGGGAGCGAATCGGAGACTTCGTCCGCGACTCCGTCACTATCGCGGCGCCCCTCACGCCGTACAGCGCGAACGTCCTCATCGGCCGCGCCGCACAGTACGTCGCGTGGTGCTACCGGAAGGGGTGGCCCCTCGACGCAGAGGTCATCTGGGCGGTGCACAGCATCGACCTCTTCATCCATGACCGCGATACCCGGCTCAACCCCGACACCCGCCGCAACTACCGCGGATGGTTGATGAAGATGGCCCGGGTACTTCTGCCGGAGGAGAACCCGGAGGAGTCGCGGAAGCTTTCGTCCTCCAGGATGATGGCGGCCCCATATTCGGCGAGGGAAATGGTCGCGGTTCGCCGGTGGGTGGCCATCCAGCGCGACCCGACGAAGCAGTACCGCGCGATGCTGATGCTGGTCATGTGCGCCGGGGCAGGTCTCCGACCGGTCGACTTCGCGGACCTCAGGGCCGAGCACGTCGAGGCGCTGGACGGCGGCGGCTATGTCGTCCACGTGCAGGGCCAGTACGCCCGGGACATCCCACTGCTCGCTGAATGGGACGACTGGATGCAGGTGGTACTCGAGCGCGTGCCAGACGGCTTCACGACGCTGTGGGGCCCGATGCTCAACAGCCGCCGCCACCCGGCCCTGAACAAGTTCACCCAGAACACAGCCGGCACTCCACCTACCAGCACCCGGTTGCGGGAGACGTGGGTGGTCGCGCACCTCGGCGCGATCGCGAACCTCAAGACCCTGTTCAGAGCTGCCGGCGTCATGTCGTTCGACAAGCTCCCCCAGTTCCTCAAGTACGTCGACGACGTCGACGCGGCAGAGTACGTGCGCTTCCTCCGCAAGGAGGACGAAGCATGAAGTGGGAGGTCAATGTCGGTCCAGAGGGGGTCGAGAAAGCGCTCGACGACGAGCTGAAGAAAATCGTCGGTGTCGGCCACTTCGAGTACCAGCGAGCGCGGGCGCAGACGAGCAACATGCCCATGAAGATGTTCAACGCTCTCGTTGACCTGGTCGACCGCTCCGGTGTCGTCGAGAAGCTCGAGGAGTGGGACGCGCTCGAGCGAAAGAGCAACGTCGGTCGCAAACCGAAGATGACGGCGCGGGCGGTGCTGGTCATCGAGTTGATGACCGTCTTCTGGAACAAGGGCGTCCAGTACCAGGAGATCGCGAACACCATCGTCTACCGGTTGACCCGCATGCAGTACGCAGCCCTCGGTATGAAACCCGAGCCGGTCGGCGAGAAGCAGTGGTACCACCGGCACTGGGCCGCCAAGTCCCGCATCCTCCGTCTCGTGGACCCTCACTACGCGACCAAAAAGAACAAGCGCCTTCCGCTCGCTGATGCTATGGAGGCCTTGAACGCCAAGGACGTCGAGCGTGAACAGCGTCTGCAGTGGGTCATTCAAGCACTCGTCGCCGCATCCGTCTCGAGCCTGCCGCAGCGTTACCGCGACGCGTACTCCGGTGACGTCGCGTTGGACTCGACCCGCATCCGCGTCCAAGGGCGCGTCCACAGCCGGGCCTTCACCCTCGCCCGTTCAGGCTTCGCACTTGACCACCCACAGGTGGTGGCCGCCAGCCGCACGCTACTCGAAGGCGGAGTCAACACGAATGCGGACTTCACCGCGGGAACCTACATCCGGAAAGACGGCACGAACGGCTCCGAACCTGCGCACGAGCTCGACTTCGTCACGATGATGGATGTCCGCGGCTACGACGAGCACCCGGCCTTCGCGCGACTCATCACCGGGGTTTCCCTCCATGTCCCCGGCGAAATCACCGACGGTCCCCGCCTCGCAATGCAGGCCCACTCGCGGTTGTTCGACCAGCGGGGCAACTGCGCAGCAGACCGTGCGTTCAACAACTCCAAACCAGAAAACTTCCAGCTCCCGCTACGACAGGACTACTGGGAGATGGTCTTCGACTACCGGAAGAACCAGTTCGGTCTCCAGGGCGAGATTCCCGGGACAGAGCTCATCGTCGTGGACGGTGGTATCTACGTGAACCGCATGCCCTGGAAGCTCGTGTGGGGCGTCCGCTACTTCAAGGAGGGCAAGCCCGACCCGATGACCGGCGAGCTCTACACCTGGGCCGACGTCGAAGAAATCATCAGGGACCGCGAGGCCTATCAGATGAAGAGGCACGGTTCGATGGTCAGCGAGAAGCGCGGCGGCGCACAGCGTTACACCTACCCCGACCCGCTGACCTACAACGCCTTCGACCCGCTGACCGGCAAGGCCATCCAGCCGCACAAGAACAAGCTACGCGGCAGCATCCGCATCCACCCGGACTCGAGCTTCGTCAAGCACCTGCAGAGGTACCCGTGGGGGAGCCAAGAATGGGCGAAGGCCTATGGGCAGCGGAATCAGGTCGAATCAACCAACGCCGACATCAAGCGCTCACGCTTCGTCGACATCAAAGATCCGCAGAAGCGCTCCGGCCGTGGTAGCGCGTTCCACGGTCTCGCGAGCGCGGTGATGGTCATGGTGCACAACCTTCGAGTGCTCATACGTGCGCTCCTGACCGAGCATTCCACGCAGGAGGCGAAGCCGATGCGGGTCACGCCGCCCACCGAGAAGACGCCGATGTGGATGCTCGGCGGAGCCGAGCTCGACGCGGCCGACCCACCAGACGGCGACGACGACGCGGATAACTGAGCCGAATCCGCACCAAACTGAAAAGAACCGAGTAGCCCCGAAAAGGGGCTACTCGTCGTTGATTCGTGCACGTCGATCACGAGGCCGTTCGGTAGGAGCGCCTCGACCGTGGGGCTGATCGGCACCGAATCACTCAATACGAGGCAGGATCGCACGAGAATCGCCCAGGCGAGGACGTGCGACGCCATTTCCCGAAGAGTGAGGATGCAAAGTACGAATCATCCAGAGTGGGAACATGGACGCATGGCCCTCCACATCACCGGCGACGAGGCCGCCGACGCGCTCCTCACCGACGAACCGCTCGCCCTCCTGATCGGGATGCTGCTCGACCAGCAGATCGCGATGGAGACGGCCTTCGCCGGGCCGCTGAAGATCCGCGATCGCACGGGCGGGCTCGACGCCGCCGGCATCGCCGCCGCAGACCCCGAGGAGTTCGCCGCCGCGTTCGGTCAGACCCCGGCCGTGCACCGCTTCCCCGGTTCGATGGCCGGTCGCGTGCAGGCGCTGTGCCAGGCACTCGTCGATGAGTGGGGCGGGGATGCCGCTGCGCTGTGGACCGAGGGCGACCCGGACGGCGCGACCGTCCTGAAGCGGCTGAAGGCACTGCCGGGCTTCGGCGACCAGAAGGCGCGGATCTTCCTCGCGCTCCTCGGCAAGCAGTACGGCTTCACGGGAGCCGGCTGGCGCGACGCCGCCGGCGCCTACGGGGAAGAGGGCTCGTTCCGCTCCGTCGCCGACATCGTCTCGCCGGAATCACTCGCGAAGGTCCGCGAGCACAAGCGCGCCGCCAAAGCCGCCGCCAAAGCCGCGAAGGGCTGACCCGTGGAGCGCACGGGGCGCGACGTCGGCGAGTTCGTCACGCAGGTCACACCCGCGAAGCGCCGCTCGGATGCCGAGACCCTCGTCGCGCTGATGCGGGAGCTCACCGGGCGCGAGCCGCAGATGTGGACCGGATCGATCATCGGCTTCGGCGCCTGCCGTTACCGTTACGCCACCGGCACCACGGGCGAGATGCCGCTGCTCGGCTTCTCGCCCCGCAAGGCCGCCACGACGATCTACCTCGACCGGACCGACGCGCACACGGAGGCGCTCGCGAGGCTCGGGCCGCACACGACGGGCGCCGGCTGCCTCTACGTGAAGGACCTCGCGACGGTCGACGAGGGCGTGCTGCGAGGCATCCTCTCCGACACCCTGCGCCGGGTCGTCGACGACGAGCTGCCGGGCGCGACGATCACCGTCCTCGACTGAGTCCGCGCCCGTGAAAACGTGCGCGACGGCCGGCACTCCGGGCCGCTCGTCCAGCCCCGAACGTCCTATTCAGGTGAATAGCTCTCCCGCGCGTGCACGTTTGTGCGCGGCGATTGAGTAAGCGTCCCGGCGCCCATACTCTCGGTCCAGTTTTCGTGTGTACGCGAGAACGATTCCCCTGAGAGGACAACCCGATGGCAAAGAAGCCAGTCGCTGCGAACGTCGCCGACGTATCCCCTTCCGCCTCACCGCCGACGCGATCGTTCTGGCGGGACCGCCCGAAAGTCGTGGCCGCCCTCGCCGTCTTCCTGATGATCGCGGGCAGCTATCTCGGCATGCAGATCAACACGGCAGGCGGGGCGACGTCCGTCCGCGAGGTGACGATCTTCAGCGCGACCGGTCACCAGATCAGCGCCAACCTGTACACCCCGGCGGGAGTGTCTCCGGAGAATCCGGCGCCCGCCGTCGCGATGTGGCACGGTCTGAACAACCAGAAGGACCACATGGAGCAGACGGCGCTCGAGCTCGCCCGCCGCGGCTTCATCGTGCTCTCGGCCGACCAGCTCGGGCACGGCTCGTCGAACGGCGCGAACCAGGACGCCGGATGCGGCGGGCCCGCCACGCTGTCGTACCTGCAGACGCTCCCCGGCGTCGACACTGCACGGATCGGGCTCGTCGGGATGTCCCAGGGCGGGTTCTGCGCAGCGACGTCCGCCGCCCTCGCCCAGCCCGACGGCTACAGCTCGGTCTTCTACATGGAGTCCCAGCCCGGCCAGCCCGGGTCGGTCGACGCGACGCCCCTGAAGGGCATCCGGAACGCCGCCGTCCTCGTCGGCGACTGGACCGAACTGCCCGGACTGATCGCCGTCGGACGCGGCGCGGACGCCGTCGTCTCCCCCGCCCTGCAAGCGTTCTTCGAGACGTCGGACCCGATCGAACCGCGCCGCGTGTACGGCTCGATCGAGGACGGCACCGCGCGCATCCTCTACACGGAGTGGGAGGGCCACGCCTCGTCGACGGATTCGCCCACGTCGATCGGCGACGCCGTCGAGTGGATGCAGAAGACGCTCACGGACGGCTCCGGACTCTCCCCCGCCGACCAGATCTGGCCGTTCAAGCTCGTGGGCACCTCGCTGGCGCTGCTCGGAGGCATCCTGTTCCTGTTCGCCGGCGGCAGCCTGCTGCTGCGCACCCGCGCCTTCGCCGGCCTCGTCCGGGCCGTCCCGGAGTACCGCGGCCTCCGCGGTGCCGGATGGTGGATCGGCGCGCTCATCACGACGGCGCTCGGGCCGCTCCTCTACCTCGCCGTCTGGAAGAACATGTTCTTCACGCCGGCGATCGGAGCGAGCACCCTCTGGCCGCAGAACTTCACCAACATCTACATGGCGTGGGGTCTGCTGGTCGGTGTGATCGCCTGGGCGCTCATCGCGCTGAACCACTTCGTCTTCACACGGCGCACGGGAGGCGACTTCGCCGCCTACGGGGTGACGGAGCACACGGGCGGTATCGCCTGGGGCAAGGTCGGCACGGCGATCCTGTTCACCGTCGCGGTGATGGCTCCGGTCTACCTGATCCTGACCTTCACCGACGCCGTCTGGCTGATGGACTTCCGTTCGTGGGTCGTGACGCTCCCGCCGCTGACCCCCGCCCGCTGGCTCGCGTTCCTGGGGTACCTGGTGCCCTTCGCCTTGTTCTTCGTCGCCCAGGGCATCCTGTTCAACGGATTCCTGCGGTGGCGCGGCGGTAAGGCTCCGCTGTGGCAGGAGATGCTGGTCAACTCCCTCGTCATGACCGTCGGCGCCGCCGTGTGGCTGCTGATCGCCTACATCCCGCTGTTCGCCGGTCAGCCGATGATCTTCGGGTCCGACCCGCAGACGGCGACCGCCGCGGGTCTCGGGGCGATCTACTACCTGCCGCTGCTCGTGTTCTGGCCCGTCGCCGCCTGCCTGTGGACGTACTTCTTCCGCAAGACCGGGCGCACCTACGTCGGTTCGATCATGGTCACCGTGTTCATCGTCTGGAGCCTCGCCGCGTCGTCGAGCTTCCAGATGTGGCCGGTCATCGGCTGACATCCGACAGACGGAACGCCCGCCGACGACAGGTCGGCGGGCGTTCCGTGCGAGGGGGCTCAGGCGCCGCGGCATCCTGTCTCAGCGCTTCCGCGCACCCGCCGAGCGTTCGACGAGCACCGCGACGACCAGCACGACGACGATCGCGAGCAGCATCCCGCGAGCGATCCAGGCTGCGCCGCCGTCGACGATCTCACCGTCGCGCAGCCCGAGCACGACGAGCAGGGCTCCCAGTCCCTGCGCACGCGGGGTGCCCCCGGCATCCGATTCGACCGCTGCCGACACCGGAACGGCGACGAGGAACGACAGCGCGATCGCCACGACCGCGCAGAGGAGCGCGATCAGATGCGCGACGATCCGCACCGCGCCGCGCCCGACTCAGGCGCCGCGGAGGCGCGGAGCGAGGTAGGCGTGCAGTTCGGTGAGCGCCACGCGCTCCTGGGCCATCGAGTCGCGGTCGCGGATGGTCACGGCGTCGTCGTCGAGCGAGTCGAAGTCGACCGTGACGCAGAACGGCGTGCCGATCTCGTCCTGACGGCGGTAGCGGCGGCCGATCGCGCCGGCGTCGTCGAAGTCGACGTTCCAGCCGTTCGCGCGCAGGTCGTCGGCCACCTTGCGCGCGAGCGGCGACAGGCGCTCGTTGCGGCTGAGCGGCAGCACCGCCACCTTGACGGGCGCGAGGCGCGGGTCGAGGCCGAGCACCGTGCGGGTGTCGGTGCCGCCCTTCGCGTTCGGCACCTCCTCCTCGCGGTACGCGTCGACGAGGAACGCCATCATGGCGCGGGTGAGACCGAACGACGGCTCGATGACGTACGGGACGTAGGTCTCGCCGGATGCCTGGTCGAAGTAGGTGAGCTTCTGCCCGGAGGCCTCGATGTGGCTCGACAGGTCGTAGTCGGTGCGGTTGGCGACACCCATCAGCTCGCCCCACTCCTTGCCCGCGAAACCGAAGCGGTACTCGACGTCGATGGTGCCGGCGGAGTAGTGCGCGCGGTCCTCCTCGGGCACGTCGAACTGGCGCATGTTCTCGGGGTCGATGCCGAGGTCGATGAACCAATTCCAGCAGGCCTGCACCCAGTGGTCGAACCACTCGCCCGCCTCGGCCGGCGGCGTGAAGAACTCGATCTCCATCTGCTCGAACTCGCGCGTGCGGAAGATGAAGTTGCCGGGGGTGATCTCGTTGCGGAACGCCTTGCCGACCTGGCCGATGCCGAACGGCGGCTTCTTGCGGCTCGCGGTGAGGACGTTCGAGAAGTTCACGAAGATGCCCTGCGCCGTCTCCGGACGCAGGAAGAAGAGGCCGCTCTCGTCGTCGACGACACCGAGGTAGGTCTTCACGAGACCCGAGAACGACTTCGGCTCGGTGTACTGGCCCTTCGTGCCGCAGTTCGGGCAGGGCACGTCGCCGAGACCGTTCTCGGCCTTGCGACCCTTGCGCGCCTCGAAGTCCTCGATGAGCGTGTCCTCGCGGAACCGCTTGTGGCACTGCAGGCACTCCACGAGCGGGTCGGTGAAGGTCGCGACGTGACCCGAAGCCTCCCAGACGCGCTTGGGGAGGATGATCGACGAGTCGAGCCCGACCATGTCGCCGCGACCGCGGACGAAGGTCTGCCACCACTGCTGCCGGATGTTCTCCTTCAGCTCCGTGCCGAGGGGACCGTAGTCCCACGCCGACCGCGACCCGCCGTAGATCTCGCCCGCCTGGAAGACGAACCCGCGGTGACGGGCGAGGGCGATGACTTTGTCGAGACGGGACTGCTCGGCCACGGTGGCTCCAATGGTCGTCGTGAAGAGGGTGCGCGAGGGCGCGGACGCCGCGACACGCGGCATCCCTCAGTCTATCCGGGCCCGTTCCGGCGCTCGACGAGGGTCAGGAGACGAAGCGGATGCTGAGGGGCGGCGTGTACCACTGCCCCTGGCTCGCCTTCACAGCCGCGACGATCTCGATCACGAGGGCGTAGACGCCCACCGCGAGCAGCAGCAGGAACCCGATGCCGATGAACGACAGCGGGATGCACACGAACGCGGCGATCAGCACCGTGAGCTGGAAGTTCAGGGCGGCGGCGCTGTGGGCGCGGATGAACGGCCCCCGGTCGCGCAGCACGAGGTAGACGACGAGCGCGCCCACGAACGAGAGGAAGATGCCGCTCAGGTGGGTCAGCGTCGCCCACAGCTTCTCGTCCTCGGGACGCAGCGGCGGCGCGACCGGGTACGGCTGCGCGGGCGGCGGGGGCGGCGGCATCGTCATGGCGCCAGCGTAGGGGGCAGGGGCGGGATGCCGCGAACCTCGTCACGCGGCTGGAGTAACCGATACGTTCGAGGTGGGCACGTTCGCCGTGCCGCACGAAGGACATCGAGACTCACGGGGGAACTCACTTATGGATGCACTCATCGCGGGAGGCGCGTTTGTGGTCGGCGGCATCATCGTCGTCGCCGTCATCGTCTTCATCATCATCTTCATGGTGGTGCTGCGGGCCTGGTACAAGGTCGCGAAGGCCGACCAGGCGCTCGTCATCGTCGGTCGCAATCAGAAGAGCGCCTCGGGGGACTCCTCGCGCATCTCCGTCATCACCGGCGGCGGCGCCCTGGTCAACCCGCTCACGCAGCGCGCGGAGATGATCTCGCTGCGCGCGCGCCAGATCAAGATGGAGCCGACGGCACAGGCATCCAACGGCGTCACCGTCAACGTCAGCGGTGTCGCACTCGTCAAGATCGGCTCCGACCCCGAGTTCGTCCGTCGCGCCGCGGAGCGGTTCCTCTCGCAGGACGGCGCGATCGAGCAGTTCACCACCGAGCAGCTCGAGGGTGCGCTGCGCGGCGTGGTCGCGACCCTGACCGTCGAGCAGCTCATGAAGGACCGGCAGAAGCTGTCGGACCAGATCGCCGAGGGCATCAAGAGCGACCTGCTCGCGCAGGGCCTCATCCTCGACTCGTTCCAGATCCAGGGCGT
>JAAIGE0100881856.1_pt1 | contig 10078 bp, 9 predicted proteins | sample 6487951 | NCBI WGS metagenome assembly JAAIGE01 (sample SAMN13974128, study PRJNA590717) | phyllosphere metagenome | biome: tomato field; feature: multiple bacterial spot infested tomato fields; material: tomato leaves; isolation source: leaves from tomato fields | host: Solanum lycopersicum ... | reverse complement strand
GAGCGCTTCCTCAACCGCCGTGTTGCCACCGCCGATCACCACCACCTTCTTGCCGCGGTAGAAGAAACCGTCGCAGGTGGCGCAGGCGGACACGCCCTTGCCCTGCAAATGCTCCTCACCCTCAACGCCCAGCCACTTGGCTTGCGCGCCGGTGCAGATGACCAGCGTGTCGGCAACGTAGAGCGTGCCGCCATCGCCGCGCAGGCGGAAGGGGCGTTCGGAAAGATCGACGTCGACGATCTGGTCATACATCATCTGAGCGCCGACATGCTCGGCCTGCGCCTGCATCTGCTCCATCAGCCACGGCCCCTGAATAACGTCGCGGAAGCCGGGATAATTCTCGACATCAGTGGTGATCGTAAGCTGACCGCCCGGCTGCATTCCCTGCACGACGATCGGCGCAAGACCGGCCCGCGCGCCATAGATGGCGGCGGAGAGCCCTGCGGGGCCGGAGCCGAGGATCAACATGCGGGTCGAGTGGGTGGCGGTCATGAAAGGCTTTCGGATGGGATGATTCGATTGAGGAAAGAGATAGGCGGCGGGGCCGGGTTGGCAAGCGATGGATTATCTTGGGGCAGGCGAAGGCAAAAGCACTGCCAGCGCTTAACTTCGCATTTTTCCCGAAGATCGTGACATTTCGTTACGCCGGGCTGATCCTATCGAAAAGCCGTGCCGATCTCGACCGATGATAGGGTAGGCAAGCGTAATAGGACATGAAAAGGGCCGGCGCGGTCGCCCGCCCGGCCCTTTTCATGTCTCGATGAGGGCTACCTAGTTGATCGTGCCCAGCCCGCTGATGGCGCGATCGACCAAAACCTTGTCGGCATTCGCGTCATGGCCCTGCGCGATAAGCGTAGCGGCTGCGGCAGTCGCTGCGTTGACAGCCCGTGCGCGAATCGCCGAGATGGCGGCACGTTCGGCAGCGCCGATCTTGTCTTCCGCCATTTTTTCGCGACGGGCGACCAGCGCTTCGGCGTTGGTACGCGCGTCATCGAGCAGCGTTTCCGCCTCATGCTCGGCCGCCTTGCGCAGCGCTTCGGCTTCTCCGGCGGCAGCGGCGAGCTTCGCCTCATACTCACCCTTGAGCGCTTCAGCTTCGGCGCGCAGCTTGGATGCTTCGGCCAGTTGCTCCTTGATCTGTGCGATGCGCCCGTCGAGCGCACCGCCGATCAGGGCCGGAACCTTCTTCACCAGCAGGATGATGATGAAAACCGCCATGGCGAGGCTGACCCACGCGGTCGCATCCATGCCGACCGCCTTGGGATCGGTGTGGGGCACGACGCCCTCGTGAGAGACTGTGCCCACTGGTTCCAATCCTTCGCTATGGATCGCCTGCGACAGATTGGGTGGTGCATCGGCGCCATGCTGTGCTGCTGCGTTAGCCATGGGCAAGTGCCGCCTTTACTGCGTTGCGGGCCGCATCTTCCGACGCGTCGACGCCGGAAATGCGCGCCACCATGTCGCGCGCCGCATCGGCGGCGACGGTTTCGATTTCTGCCAGCGCCGCGTCGCTCGCAGCCTGGATGCGCGCTTCAGCGACGGCGATGCGCGCGGAAACGTCCGCATCTGCGGCAGCGAGCCGGGATTCCGATACCTTGGCGGCTTCCGCCTTGGCCTTGGCAGTCACGGCCTGGGCCGCGGCACGGTTGGCCATGTCGCGGGTCTTGTAATCGGCTTCCGCTTCGTCAGCGCGGGCGAAGGCCGCCTTTGCCGCGTCGAGGTCGCCGCTGATCTTCGCGTCGCGCGCGTCCGCCGTGCCCTGAACCTTGGGCACCATGCCGAGGCCGATGACGAAGAAGACGAAGCCGAACGTCACCAGCAACCAGAAAATCTGGCTGGAGTACGTATCGGCGATTTGCGCGATTTGAGGCATTTCAGGTCCGTCCGATCAGGCGCGGTCAACAAGAGGCGACGGGCGTGAGCGACCCAGCGGTCACCCTGCCCGTCTCCATGGGCCGTGTCAGGCCACGAACACTAGGATCATGGCGATGACGAACGCCAGCAGACCCAGAAGTTCGGCGGCCGCGAAGCCGATGAACAGGCGGCCCTGCTGACCGTCGGCAGCGCCGGGGTTGCGCAGCGCGCCTTCGAGGAACGCACTGAACACGTTGCCCACACCCAGGGCTGCGATGCCCGCACCGATCGCGGCCAAGCCAGCACCGAGCAGCTTTGCGGCTTCTGCGTCCATGTCGTAAACTCCTTTTTCTAAACCAATACAGATGTTGAATTAATCAGGCGAAACTCAGTGCAGGTTCTCGGCATCGTTGATGTAGACCGAGGTCAGCAGCGCGAACACATAAGCCTGGATCACGGCGACGAGCATTTCGAGCGCGCTGATCCCGATCATCAGGATGAAGCTTGCCGTGCCAACGGTGAGGCCAAGCGCCGGAGAGGCGTTTGCACTGTTGATGACGAAGCCCGCAAGCACCTTGAGCAAAACGTGGCCGGCGGTCATCGCGACGAAGAGACGCAGGCCGAGGCTGAAGGGGCGCACCATGAAGGACACGAGTTCGATGAAGAAGAGCGGCACCACCATCAGCGCGGGCGTGCCGTGCGGCACGAAGAGCGAGAAGAAGTGGAACCCGTGCTTCCAGAAGCCTACGATCAGCACGATCGAGAAGCTCATGATCGCAAGTACGCCGGTCGCGGTGAAGTGGCTGGTGAAAGTGAAGGGGTGCAGCCCGACGAGGCCGAGCGGCAGCAGACCCAAGAGGTTCGCCAGCAGGATAAACATGAACAACGAGAAGACGTAGGGGATGTACTTCCGGCCCGCGTCGCCGACATTGGAGATCAGCAGATTCTTGATGAAGCCGGTCATATATTCGACCGCCATCTGCCACCGGCCCGGCACCAGTTCGCGCTTCATGCCACCGACCACAAAGATCCAGAGCACGATCGCAGCTGCGACCATGTAGAGCGCGCTGTTGGTGAAGGCGATGTTGAAGCCGCCGATCGACAGGTGATCGGTCCCGAACAACGGTTCGATCGCAAACTGGTGCATCGGATCGATTTTGCCGGATTCTGCCACGTTGACCCCTGTAACGCTTACGACTTCAAACTATACGAAAAGCGCCCCTATTGGTCGGGACGCTTTACCGTCGTCAATCTGATGATGTTCCTGAACGCCGCCACGATCCCAAGACCGAGGAACACGAGCAGGAGCCATGGGGATGTGCCGAGTAGCCGGTCGAGAACCCAGCCGATCAACGCACCACCGACAAGACCCCCGATCAGTTCCGCAAGAACCCTGTTGCCCAGGCGTGACCCATCGTCCGCCTGTTGCTCCACGGCCCCCTGCCTGACCTTTTCGGCTTGTTCGGCCCGCGCGATCCGCTCCTCCAAAGAAGCGATCCGCGCGTCGTCCCCCGCCGGGTCCTGCCCAGGTACATCCGCCACCATGTTGCTCCCGTTCATCCGGATGTGACCATCCGGTGACTGGCGGCATGGCGCTTGCGGCTGCACCCGTCAAGGCGCGGCCCGTTTAGAAAGGGGATTGCGGATAGTCAACCATCGTTGAACGGCTGATTTCCGGCTTCAGGCATAGGCGAGAACGAAGGGCGGCGGAAAGTCCGCCACCCCGGCTCGCTCAACCGCCGTTGGCGCAGTAGGCGGGAAGCGCGATCGGCCCCGCCCCCTTGGTCTGCCAGCCACCCGCGCCGATGCGATAGGCTTGCCCCTGCTTCACCCGGCTGCTGAGCGTCTGGCACCCGGTAGCCGCCGCGACGTCCTGCACGGTGACGCCGCGCTGGGTCGCAAGTTGCGTGTAGGCGGCGCGGCGTTTGATGTTGATCGATTCGACCTCGGAACGGACATCCGGGCCAACCGATCCGGCGATGCCGAGATAGCCGTCGGCCTGTTCGCCGACCGTGCCGGCGGCGATCGCGGCGGCGACCGGGCCGGACTGCGCGCGAGCGGGCGAGGTCATGACGAAGCCCGTCGCCAATGCGACCGCGGCCCCGGCGGCGAGCATGAGCAATTTGCGTGTCATTGCGGGAACAACTCCGGGTTATTCTGAATAAGGTTCTTGGCGTCGCTTTGCAGGCGAACCACGACTTCCTGCTGAACCTTGACGTTCAGGTTGATCTCGATCGGCTTGTCGGGGGCCTTCACCTGGATGCAGCCCCCCAATGCCGGAACGCCTGCGAGGGCGATTATCATGGCTTTGGTCTTCATTCTGATCCCTTGTTTGGCATCTTGTCGCTTTCCGAAGGCTGAACCGCAAGTCCCGTCGTGCCCTGGCTCCGCAGTTTCTCCTGCGTTTCCCTACCGACTTCCTCCTGCACAATGTTGGTCGGGTCGATCAGCGACTGCGCCGTGCCGAGCAGGCCGCGGAAGGGCGCGGATATACGGACGTTGAAGATAAAGGGCAGGCCGACGAAACTCCGCGCCAAGCCGGCAGGCGCACTGCCCAGCCGATCGCGGTTGACGCCGTTGAAGACGACGTTGGTCACCATCTCACCATCCAGCGCGCCGTCCATCAGGATTGTCAGACATTTATATTGCAGATTCTTGAGCGCATCGAAGGCGATCTTGCCCATAGTGCCAACCTGCTCGTTCGAGACGGGACCGACGTAGGAAAGCGTGCCGCCCTGCTTGGTGGGATCGCAGGGAATGGTCGGCAGCACGCCTTCGGGCATGATGAGCGGGTCCATGCCCTGTTGCCGCGCAACCAGCACGCCGCCTGCGACCCGGCCACCCTTCGCGTTGAAGATGAGCGGCATAATGCCGTCGAAGGTGCCGGTGGCCGACACATCCTTCAAGTCCATCGCCTGGATGAAGGCGCCCGCGTCGAGGCCGATAACGCGGAAGGTCAGGTAGCGATCGACATCCTCGCCGAAATTCATGGTCGTGGGCAGCAACACGAGTTCGCCGCCCGAGAAAGGGAAGCCGCCCCCTTCGATCCGTACCTTCTGCCCCGGCTCCAGATGATAGCGAACCGTTCCATTCAGCGCCTCGACACCCGGATTGACCGAACGGATGCGAACCTCCTGCCCCTTGGCGGAGACAAGGCCGATGAGGTCGGTGAAACGGATTTCGCCCGATAGCCCCTGCACCGGGCCGAAGGCAGCGGCGAAATCGGCATTGTCGGTGCGGAAGGTACCGGTGCTGGTGACGTTGGAGCCGGTCCAGTCGATGCGTCCCTTGCCCGTCACCGTGCCGGAGAGATTTTCCACTACGCCGACCGTCAACGGCGTCAGTTCGCCCGGTTGCAAGCTGCTGCCGAAGCGGATGCCAGGGACGTCGAGATCGGCATGGCCTTTGCCCAAACTGAGGTCATGCGCGATATCGGCTTTCGCCACCACGGCCTTGCTGGCAGGCACAGTCAGTGTGCCGGTCGCGGCGATACGGCTGTCCTTGAGCGTCAGCGCGAAGTCGGGAACGGCGAGCGGGTGGAAGCGGACGGGGCTTTGCGAATCGCGTACCGTCATGGCGGCCTTGAGCGTCAGCGCGCCCTTGTCGAATCGCCAATCGCCTGCGCCATTCTCGACGATCAGGGGCACGGCACCGATCTGCCCGCCCGCGCCGCTCACCTTTCCGCCCAAGCCCTGCCGGTCCATTGCGCCGTCGAGCGTCGCCGCCGTCAGCCGAACAGGCGCGTCCTTGGGGCCGATGACGAGCGCCGGATTGGCGAGCGCGAAACGCGTCTTGCCCAAGATCATGCGGGCATGATCGGCGGTCAGATGGAGAGGGCTATCGCCGCTCCGCCCGGCGAGGTCGAGCTGCCGGATATCCGCTCCGCCCGAAAGGCCGCGCGCCCCCCACGCCACTAGTGCGCCGCCGACGGGGCAAAGCGTCTGGCGCGTCTTTCCAATCGAGAAATTAGCATAGCGCGCTTCCGTCAGCGTCAGCGGCACGCAGCTTGTGTTGACGGTCAGCCGCCCGCCCCGCGCCAGGACCGCCTCGATCGGCAGGCCGAGGCCGCGCACCTTTCCATCGGGTAACGGACCATCAAGCCGCATGGCGGTGGATATATGCGTCGTGCCGTCTCGCTGCGCGGTGAAGCGGACGCGATCGAGCGCCAGCCGCGCACCATCCGCAGTATAGGGATCGACGAACAACTGGCCGCCAAAGCCGCCGCTCGGGCGCCGTGCGATGCGCAATGCCGCCTGCGGCAAACCGCCGCCACGGCTCGTCACCGCGCCTTCCAGCCGCCAGTCGACGGGTCGGCCTGCGCTGCCGGGCCAAGCGATGGTCAGCCGCCCGTCCGGTGAAAGCCCGGCCTGCGCCCCGCTGCGAGCGGCAAAGCGCGTATCGCTCAGGATCACGCTACCGCCCTTCCCGCGCTGTGCGAGAGCGATACGGGAGCGCAGATCATTCGCGCGACCGGCATCGTTCACTGCCCGCGCGACCCGGCGTAGCAGCGGGCCGACCGGGGTAGCGCTCGCTGAGGAAGCAATCGCGCCGAGCGGATCGCGCTGCGGCGGCCGGACATTCTGCGCCGTCATCGTGCCATCGAAGGTCATGATGCCGGGCTTGAAGCTCCAGTCGCCATTGAGGTCGCTGCCACCAGCCAGAAGTCCGCCGCCGCTGAGGGCTTTTGCCCCCAGCTTGACACGCCCTCTCGTACCCTTGCCATTACCGTTGAAATCCAGCCGACCCGTGGGAGTTGCCACCACGAACCCGTTCGAGCGCAGCGCACCGCCTGTCAACCGCGCCTGTCCGCTCCAGTTTTTGAAGCCGTCGCCCAATGTCATATCAATATTTGCGATCGGCCTGGCCACGGCCGTCGCGGCAGACCGGCAGGCGAGCGCACCGGCGCGAACCGGTCCCGACAGTAATATCTGCCCACGCTGAGTCACGATCTTCATGTTCGCGCCGCCATCGGCAATGCCGCATCCGGCCGCCGCAATGCGCGGCATAGCCGCGACGATCCGCCCTTCAAAGCCGGATCGCAGATTGCCATTGCCATCGATCTGCATCCCGATCGGGCCAATGTCGGTCGCCAGACTGAGCCGCGCGTCCGTCAGGCCCAGCCGCATGTCTGGCAAGGCGAAGGGTTCGGTCGAAGCCGGATCGCGAAACTTGTCGATCTCGCCCAGCTTCAGCACCCCACCCCGGTAGCTGCCACGCAATTGCACGCCGCCCGCGCGCACCTCCGCGACATGGGGCGACAATCCGCCGAACGCGATGTCCACCTCCACCCAGCGCGCCGTAAGATCCGGTTTCAGCGGGTTGCCGAGCACCAGATTTTCGATCCGCTGCGTGCGAAAACCGACGTCCACCAGGTCGTAACTTGCCTGAACGCCGCGATTGTTGAGTTCACGGCTGACGAAGCCCTCGGCGATCGGGCCGCGCTGCGTCCACACGCCGATGAGCACGAGCGCCAGAGACCCGGTACCCACACCCAGCCAGCGCAGCCATGCTCGGCGAACCTGTTCTTCGCCGCTTTCTTCTTCCATGCCTTGCGCCAACCCCGGCCTTTAAAAAAATGCAAGCAGACGATCGTAACGTCATCACAACGTCCAGACGTCCCTAAATATCCTTGCCCGTCCCGCATCCACCGCATAGCGTCGAGCCGGACCAAAAGGGGGACGATCTTGGCCGAAGGGGACGCGAAAGTCACGCCCGTTGCGGGGGGAGATGCGGCGGGCCATCGCGCGCGGTTGCGCGAAAAACTCGCAAGCAGCGGTGGCGACGCGCTGCACGACCATGAACTGATAGAATATCTGCTGGCGCTCGCCATACCCCGCCGCGACACCAAGCCGCTCGCCAAGGCGCTGCTGCGTCAATTCGGCGGGATCGGCGGGCTGATGACGGCGGAATGGCAAGCGATCGCGCGCGTCCCCGGCATGGGTGACACCAGCGTCGCCGCGATCAAGATCGTCCAGGCGACGATGCTGCGGATGCTCAAGGGAGAAGCGGCGGCGCGTCCGGTGCTGGGAAGCTGGCAGGCGCTGCTTGACTATCTGCGCGCGGACATGGCGTTTTTGACAGTCGAGCGGGTGCGGGTTCTCCATCTCAACAGCCGCAACATGCTGATTCGTGACGATCATATGGGCGACGGTTCGATCGATCAGGCCGCGATCTATACCCGCGAAGTCATCAAGCGGGCGATGGAAATGGGATCGGCGGCGCTGATCCTGGTCCATAACCACCCCTCCGGCGACCCCTCACCCAGCCGTCAGGACATAGAGATCACCCGCCAGATCGTGGAGGCGGGCAAACGGCTCGGCATCAGCGTCCACGACCACGTCATCATCGCGTCGGGCGGACATACGAGTATGCGGGCAAAGGGGTTGTTGTGAGGGTGATGCGGTAGCTTTGGTCCCATCGTCATTCCCGCGTAAGCGGGAATCCATCTCCCCACATTTGTTTATCATCCTAGACCAGGAAATGTGTTCCCGCTTTTTGCGAGAATGACGCGATTGGGTGGTGAAGCGGACGGGCGGCGTTTGATCGTTGGATCAGCGGGGCTAGACATTAGCAGCGTAAAGGCGAGCACGCATATAGCTGCACACTACTGAAATCACCATTTCCACAGCCCCGAGTTGAGCCGCAAAGCAGGTCCCGCTCCCGCCGTACGTTGAGGGATGACATCTTCTTCAACCAGTTTGGCAGTAATCCAAAGGCATTCGAATGCGAGCCGATCAGTCTCCTCATTTGAGGTAATCGCCTGTTGGATCTCGGCGCGGCTTAACCAGCTTTCTCGTGGCACGTCGTAAGCCACAGGGCGCCCGTCGGGAGATTGTCCCCATCCCGCATGAACAATTTTATGCCGGTCATCCTGAGATGCCTCGCGAAGTGTTTCGAGTCGCAACGCTCTGCAATGAAGGTCCGCGTCTACCTTTTCAGCAGCGGCAATTAATTTGATCGTTATTTGTTTAAACTGTTGTTTATGATAATTTTTCCACTCATCGGACGAAAGGCCGGCAACGCCTTTTAGTGCGGCCAATGCCGAAGCCTTAGCACGCGCTTCCAACATTGCGATCCGGCCGATTGCCGCAAGGTCGTCATGCGACAAGCTGATTTGCGGAGGCCCAAACGGGCATTCCCCCCTATCCATATTCCCTCTCCCAAACGGTCATCGTATGATCACGCGGGAATTACCACCAGTCCTCTTATTATTTCCGCCCACCCCTGCGTCCAGTTTTGGTCTTGGCCTATTAGGGCAGGGATGGGGCGATCCGTCGTCAGTGGATTTCGTCCGTTTCTCAATTGCATTCTATAGTTGGACAGTTGCGCGAATGTCATACGTAACCGGCCTTGACCCGCGCCGCCATCAGTTCCATTTGGCAACCTTCCGCTATTTTGCATTGCAGCATGGAGCTTGCCATGGGCGACCGCCCGTATCACGCGCATCCCGCGCTCGTCCTGTTTGCGCTCGCCATGGGCGCATTCGCGATCGGCACGACCGAATTCGCGTCGATGAGCCTGCTGCCCTTCTTCGCGCGCGACCTTCATATCGATGCGCCGACGGCGGGTCATGCGATCAGCGCCTATGCGCTGGGCGTCGTGGTCGGCGCACCATTGATCGCCGCTTTTGCCGCGCGGCTGCCGCGCCGGACGCTGCTGATCGGGTTGATGGCGATGTTCGCGGTGGGCAACGCGCTGTCGGCCCTTTCACCTAGCTATCACTGGCTTCTGCTCTTCCGCTTCCTGAGCGGCCTGCCCCATGGCGCCTATTTCGGCGTGGCGGCGCTCGTCACCGCCAGTCTCGTGCCGTTCGAAAAGCGCACGCTGGCCATCGCGAAGGTCATGTCGGGGCTGACGGTCGCGACGATCATCGGCGTGCCCGTCGCCAACTGGTTGGGACAGGCGTTGGGCTGGCGATCGGGCTTCTTCGTCGTGTCCGCGCTGGCGATCGCGACGATCACGCTGGTCTGGCTCTATGCCCCGCGCGACAAGGGCGATCCTGCTGCCAGCCCGATGCGAGAACTGGGCGCGCTGGGGCGATCGCAGGTGTGGCTGACGCTGCTGACCGGCGCGATCGGCTTTGGCGGGCTGTTCGCCGTCTACACTTATGTCGCCTCGACCATGATCGAAGTGACGCATGTGTCGGAGCGGTTCGTGCCGGTGATCCTTGCCATCTTCGGCGCGGGCATGACGATCGGCAACCTCGTCGTCGCCTGGGCGGCGG
>JAAIGE0100432463.1_pt1 | contig 10078 bp, 5 predicted proteins | sample 6487951 | NCBI WGS metagenome assembly JAAIGE01 (sample SAMN13974128, study PRJNA590717) | phyllosphere metagenome | biome: tomato field; feature: multiple bacterial spot infested tomato fields; material: tomato leaves; isolation source: leaves from tomato fields | host: Solanum lycopersicum ... | reverse complement strand
GTCGGTCGTGACGTAACCCTTGATGAAGAAGCGATCGCCGTCGTTGGCGGTCAGGTCCACGAACTGGCCGGCTGCCGCGCCGAGGTTGGTCTCGGAGTAGCTGGCGCCGCCGTTGGTGGACTTGCCGATCACGGTGCGGCGCGTCGGCACAAGCCCCTCTTCGGTCAGGCTATCTCGCGTGAAGCGCAGCGTGATGGGCCGGTTGATCCCAGAGATGGTGAAGAAGTTGCCGGCGCTATAGGCCGCCGTCGTGTTGAATACCGCCGCCTCGCGCCGCCCGCCGGCGGCATAATGCGCCAGCGCCAGATTCTGCCGGATCGCCGCGTCCGCCGGCCGCGCCTCGGCGGCCTGCGCGAACAGCATCGTCGCCGCCGCCCAGTCCCCGGCATCCCGGCGCGCCTGCGCCTGTGCCAACAGCGTGTCGATCCGATCCATCCCCGCCCTGTTGCCCCGCGGGGCGGACAGGCGCAACGGCCTAGCGTGGACGTCGATCGGATCGCCCCGCCGGTTCCGTCCGTGCGGAGCGACGTCGAAGCACCGGCGCAGGTGCTTCGACGTCGCTCCGCACGAACGGATCAGGTGTTATTCCGGGAAAGAGCGGATCACCGCCGCAGCAGGAACATCTGCGTCGTCGCCAGCGCGTCCTCGGGCTGCACGCCGGCCAGCAGTTGCAGGTTCAGGTAGTTGGTCGCCAGCGTCGTCGCGGCCTGGACATAGGCGTTCTTCACCTCGAACACCGTCTGGATCGCGTTCACGACGTCGACATTGGTGCGGACGCCGCCTTCGTAGCTCTTGCTGTTTGCCTAGACCGACAGCTCGGCCGCCTGGATCGCCTTGGCGTTGATCGCCAGCGCCTGCCGCCCGCCATCGACCAGCGCGTGGAGCCGCTCCAGCTCGGTGCGCGCGCGCTCCTCCACTTGGCGGCGTTCCTCGAACGAGCGGCGCGCGGTGGCGTTGGCCGCGCCCATCTGGAACAGCGAGGCGGCGTTGAGCGGCGCGGAGATCGACAGGCCGACATAGCTGTCGGTGCGCGAATCGCGCCGCGTATAGGTCGCGCTGGCGCCGACGACCGGGAAGATCGAGCCGCGCACGCGCCGCGCTTCCAGTTCGTTGATCCGCTCGGTCTGGCGCGCGGCCTCCAGCTGCGGGTTCGCCGCCTCCTGCCGGTGGATATAGGTGTCGACGGGATCGAGCGGCATCGGGCCGAACTGGTCGGGCAGGCGGAACGCGCCCTCGGGCACCGACCGCCCGGTGATCGAGCGCAGCCGCGTCGAGGCGGCGATCAGGTCGCTCTGGAGCAGGATGCGGTTGGCGAGCGCCTGTTCGTAGCGGACGGCGATGTCGCGCGCGTCGGTGATCGTGCCCTGCCCCGCCTGATACATCCGTTCCGACCGCTGCGACTGGCTGCGGAAGGCGGTGATGCGCGCGTCGTTCAGCGCGATCGCCTCGGTCGCCTTGATGATGTCGGCCACCGCGGTCATCGTCCGCGTCGCCAGGTCCTGCGCGCGCACCGCCAGCGTGGCATCGGCATAGGCGCGGCGGGGGCCGCGCTGCTTCACCGTCGCCAGCGCGGCGACGCTGATGATCGGCTGCGTCACGGTGGCGACGTGGCGGGCGCCGCCCTCGGTCGGGATGTTATTGTAGCTGTAGCTCGCCTGCGGCAGATACGCCGTGATCGTCTGCCCCGCCGTCTCGCGGTTCACGTCGCGCTCGGCGATCGCGGCGCGATAGGTCGGGTCGTTCTCATGCCCCAGCGCATAGGCGTTGACGAGGTCGAGGTCGCCGGGCAGCAGCGGCCGGCGGCCATCGGGGGCGGGCGGCCCCTGCACCGCCGGGCGCACCGGCCCCACCGCCTCGGGCGTCGCGCCCAGCGGCCGCTGCCCGTCGGACGACGGCAGCGCGCCGGGGTTCGCGGGCACCGGCGGCGCGGACGGCGCGTTCGACGGCAGCGGAAAGCTCTCATAGCGTCCGCCCAGCGTCGGCTGCGGCAGCGCGGGGCTGGAGGGGACCTGGTCGATCGTGACCGGCGGCGGCGCGCTGGTCGAAGGCACGCCCGTCAGGCCCGATCCGCCCAGCACCGATCCGCCCTGCCCGGCGGCGCTGCTGCTCGGCACAGCGGGCGCGCTGACGCCGCCGGTCTGGCGCGGCGCGGCCGCCGCCGGATTCATGGTTAACGCGACGGCCAGCGCGAGGGCGGCCGTGCCGGTGGCACGGCTGGGAGCACGGAATGTCATGACGGATCAGTCCTTGAACGCGCGCGCGAACTTGTCGGCGAGGGGCTTCAGCAGCCAGCTCATGAAGGTGCGCTCGCCACGCTTGGCGATCACGTCGGCGGGCATACCGGGGCGCAGCTGGTTGTCGCCCAGCGCCTTCAGCGCCTCCGGCCCGATCTCGACCTGCGCGAGATAATAGTCCTCGTTCTCGCGCACCTCCTCGCCCGGCTTCGCCTTCAGCTTGTCGATACCGACCGACTTCACCGTGCCGTGGACGACGGGGGTGATCGCGGCGTTGAACGAGGTGAAGCGGACATCGGCCGGCATCCCGGCATGGACCTTGTCGATCGCGGCGGGCGGCACCTTCGTCTCGACGATCAGCGCGCCGCTCGACGGCACCACCTCCATCAGCACCTCGCCGCCGTTGATGACGCCGCCTTCGGTGAAGACCTTCAGGTTCACGATCGTGCCGGCGACGGGCGCGCGGATCTCCGACAGCGACTGGGCGAAGCGCGCGGCGGACAGCTTGGTCGCCACCGCCTCGCGGTTCTTCTGCAACTCGGACAGTTCCTTGGCGACCTCGCCCTGGAACTGCGACTGCGTCTCGGCCATCTGCGCGCGGATCTTCCCGACATCGGCCTGCGCGGTCTGGAGCGCGGCTTCCTGATCCACCTTGTTGCGCAGCGTGGTGTTCACCTGCGCCTTGGGCACGAAGCCCTCGCGTGCCAGATTCTCGACGTTGCGCAGTTCGTCGGACAGGGTGCCGAGCTGCACGCGGTGCGAGGCGACCGCCCCCGACAGGCCGGCGATCTGCGCGTTCAGCCCGCGCGCCTGCTCGCTGTGCTGGCTGCTGCGCATCGCGAAGAAGCGCTGCTGCAGCATCTTCGCCTCGGCCACCTCGCTCGGGCTCTCCACCGCCAGCTTGGCGAGTTCGGGGTCCCAGGCGATGCCGCGGCCGAGCAGCTCGGCCTTGGCGCGCGATTCGCTCGCCAGCGTGGTGATATATTCCTGGCGCAGGTTGGTCAGCGTCGCTTCCGTCTCCAGCGGGTTGATGCGCAGCAGCACCTGCCCGCGCTTCACCTGCTCGCCCTCGCTCACCAGCACCTTCTGCACCACGCCGCCGCTCGGATGCTGCACCGCCTTGCGATAGCCCGCGACGGTGACGGTGCCGGTCATGTTCGACCCCGCATCGATCGGCGCGGTGACCGACCAGACGAAGAACGCGCCCACCGCCGTCACGATCAGCCAGGTGCCGCGGCGGCGCACGGTGGATTCCTCCACCTCCACCGGCGCCAGCCCGCGATCGGCCAGCTTGGCGGGGTCATAGGGGTTCCAGCTGCGCTTCAGCCGTGCCGACAGCCCGCCGGTGGCGGGATCGATTACCGTTGCCATGTCCGTCAATTCCTCAGGCCGCGACCGCGGGGGTCAGGTTGGGGGCCGGTTGGGTGGAGGCGCCGTCGCCCGCGCCGGTGCGCAGCGTGCGGACGGCGGCGATCATCTCGGCGGCGGGGCCGAAGCCCACCTGCCGCCCCTGGCGCAGCACCAGCAGGTTATCGACCACGCTCATCAGCCGGGGCCGGTGGGTGGTGATCGCGAAGCTGGTGCCGCGTTCCTTCATCGTCGCGATCGCGCGCAGCAGCGCGGTCTCGCCGACCTCGTCCAAGTTCGCATTGGGCTCGTCCATCACGACATAGGCGGGGTCGCCATAGAAGGCGCGGGCGATGGCCAGCCGCTGGCGCTGCCCGCCCGACAGCTGGAACCCGCTCTTGCCCAGATACGTGTCATATCCTTCCGGGAAGGCGAGGATCGTGTCGTGCATGTCCACGAGCTTCGCCGCCGCGATCACCTTGTCGCTGTCGACGATACCCAGCCGCGCGATGTTCTCGGCGACCGTCCCTTCGGGGAAGCGGATCTCCTGCGGCACGAAGCCGATATGCGGCCCCACCTCGTCATGGTTCCATTCGGACAGCTCGACGCCGTCGAGCCGCACCGATCCCGCCGCCGGCCGCCACACGCCGACCAGCAGGCGGGTGAGCGAGGTCTTGCCCGATCCCGACGGGCCGATGATCGCCACCGCCTCGCCGGGGCGGATCGCGAAGCTGACATCGGCGACCACCGGCCTGGTCGCGCCCGGCGGCGTCGCCGCGGCGGCGATCACGTCCAGCCGGCCGACCGGCGCGGGCAGCGACATGCGCTGCGCGATCCGCGCCTCCTCGCTCAGCAGCACGTTCAGCCGGTCATAGGCGGTGCGCGCCTGCACGATCTGGCCCCAGTTGCCCATCAGGCGCTGGAGCGGCGAGACGGAGCGAGAGATCAGCATCGAGGCGGCGATCACCATGCCGCCGGTGATCTCGCCGTTGATCGCCAGCCACGCGCCCAGCGCCATCTGGAGCGAGGGCAGCGCCTTCTGCAGGAACTTGCTCAGGCCGCCGGCGATGCCGCTCGCCTCGCTGGCGTTGACCGACATCTGCAGGAACATCCGGTGCCGGTCGTGCCAGCGGCGGCGCACGGCGGGCAACATGCCCAGCGCCAGCGTCGCATCCGCCTGCGCCAGGCTGTCGGCGGCGACACGCTGCGATTCCGCGCTCTCGTCGTTCGCGGCCTTCAGGATCGGCGAGGACAGCTTCTGCGTGAACCAGGCGGACAGCAGCATCAGCACCACCGCCACCGCGATGAACGCGGCCAGCCAGGGGTGGAACAGCGCGCCGACCACGATGAAGACGGCGGCGAACGGCGCGCTCATCAGCGCCAGGATCGGCTCGCCGGTCATGAACTGGCGGAACGCGACGACATCGCCCATCAGCTGCTGCACGTTCACCCCGCGCCGCCCGACCGAGCGGCGGAACGAGGCGTCGAACACGTCGGCGGCCAGGTCCCAGTCGGTGCGCAGCGAGATGCGGATCAGCAGGCGGGTGCGCATCCATTCCAGCGACGACCAGAACAGATAGACCCCGACGATCAGCAGCGTCAGCGACGCGAGCGTCACGCCGCTGCGCGTGCTGATGACCCGGTCATAGGTGCTCATCATGTAGATCATCGGCGCCACCGCGAGACATTCGGTGACGGCGGTGAAGAAGAAGACGAGATAGAAGGAGTGGCGACACGCCTTCAGCAGCTGCGCCACCGGCTTGCCGGCCGGTAGCTTGGGGGCGTCGATTGTCGGAGCTGTCACGCGGGGTTTGCCTTCCACCATTTGTGGCCCCGCTCATGCGGCCGAAATGGTTAAGACGGCGTTACCCCAGGCCGATGCCGGGCGGCGGACACGCGGTGGCGCCACCCCGGCCAGGGGCCGGGATGGCGCGGACCGCCCGTGGCGAACCGGGGCCGGCGGGCGGGTGCCCGCCGGTCATCCGGCCCGATCAGCGATCGTGGTGCAGGTGACGGTACAGTTCGTCGTCCTGACCGATCAGCTTCACCTCCATGCCGGCATCGCCGAACGCGGGGGCCGTGGTGCCGTTCGCGTCCGCCAGCACGTCGATCTCGGTGAAGCCGATCGCCTTCAGCTGCTCGACCGCGCCCTCGACCCCGGCCAGCGCATGGGCGGCATCCGCATCCAGCACCAGCGCCACCTTCTCCGACCCGTGGAAGATCGGGTCCGGCCCGGACTGGCCATGGCCCAGCGAGCGGAGCAGCGCGCGGATATCCTCCGCGCCCTCGTCGTGCAGGCCCAGGTCGACATAGACCGGCGCGCCCTTGCCGTCCGCCAGCCGCACCTCGTCCACGCCCATGTCGGCGATGTCCTTCAGCGTGGTCAGCAGCTTGTCGGCGGACTGCGTGCCGTCGATCACCAGCGTGTCGGCGGTGTAGGCGCGCAGCAGGCCCGATTCGGCCAGGGCGTGATGCGCCCCGTCCGCGATCCGGTACACGCCGCCGACCCCGTCGTCGTCGACCCCCTCGTAACCCTGCCGCAGTTCGAGCAGCAGGCCGGCATCGACCTGCGCCGCCGCCGTGTCGACATGCTGGACCGCCATCGCCTCGAAGGGCTGATAGCCGAAGTCGATGCCGAACTGCCGGGTGATCGCGTCCAGTGCCTCGTGCATCGCCGGATCGAGCAGCGACAGGTCCTGGTTGGTGACGATATGGTCGATCCCCGCCTGCGCCAGGCCCGCCGCCAGCCGGGCGATGTCGCCCAGCTCGCTGCCGTCCACGCGCAGCGTCACGTCGATCTGGTCGTCGGGCACCTCGATCAGCGGCAGGTCCTTCGCCTCGATCCCGGTCAGGTCGCCGGCATCGATCACCAGCGTGGTCACGCCCGCCGCCACCGCCACCGCATCGACCTTCAGGTCGTGGAGACCGCGCAGGCTGGTGGACAGGTGCGTGCCCTGCGCTTCCACCGTCACGAAGTCGTTGTCGGCGAAGTGCAGCCCCGCCGCGATCAGGTTCGCGGCCTGGTCGTCGGTCATGTCGGCGCGGTCGTCGATCATGTCGATCGTGTCGACATGGATCTGGCCGAGCAGCGCCGCCTCGCCGGGTTCGGTGATCGCCGCCAGCTCGCCGGTGGCGAGATGGACGGTGACGTCCGCCGCCTGCGTGAAGTCCAGCCCGCCGGTCGACACGCCCCATGCCTGTTGCAGCGACAGCCCGATCTCGCCCGTTCCGCCGACACCGATATGGTCGATGCCCGCCTCCGCCAGCGCGGGGGTCAGCGCCGCCAGATCGAAACCGCGATCCAGCGTGCCCGCATCCACCGTCAGCGTCACGTCGAGCGCGGCGTCGGACTGGTGCAGCACGAACGACGGCAGGTCGGCGGCCGAGATGTCGCCGAGCGTGCCGCCCGCCTCCACCGTCAGCGCGGTCACGCCCACGCCGACCGCGATCGCGTCGACGTGCAGGCCCTGAAGGCCCTTCAGCGTGGTCGCCATGTGCGTGCCCTCGACGTTCAGCGTCACGTCGTCCGCCGCGACGAAGTCCAGCCCCGCCCCGATCAGCCCGGCCGCCTGCGTCTCGGTGATCGCCACCGCGCCCGATGCGTCGAGGTGATCGACGCCCAGCGTGTCGAGCTTCGCCAGCAGCGCGCTGTCGTCGGCGATCTGCACCGCCTGTGCCGGGTCGATCGTCAGCGTCACCTCGGCGGCGGCGGTAAAGTCCAGCCCCGCCCCCGACAGCGACTGCGCCTGCGCCATGTCGAGCGACAGCATCCCGTCGCCCGCCACACCCAGATGGTCGATGCCTGCGGCGCGCAGCCCGGCCGCCAGCCCGGTCAGGTCGGTGGTCGCCGCCAGGGCGCCGCCATCGACCGTCAGCGTCACGTCGAGCGACGCATCCGAGCGGAACTCGGTGAACGAGGGCAGATCGCCCGCCGCGATGTCGGCCAGCGTGCCCCCGGCATCGACCGTCAGCGCGGCCACCCCGGCGCCGACCGCGATCGCGTCGACGTGCAGGCCCTGCAACCCCTTCAGCGTCGTCGCCATGTGCGTGCCTTCCACGCTCATGGTCACGTCGTCGGCCTCGACGAAGTCGATGCCGGCGCTGACGAGGTGCGCCGCCTGCGTGTCGGTGATCGCCACCGCGCCCGTGGCATCGAGATGATCGACGCCCAGCGTGTCGAGCTTCGCCAGCAGCGCGCTGTCGTCGGCGATCTGCACCGCCTGCGCCGGATCGACCGTCAGCGTCACCTCGGCGGCGGCGGTGAAGGTCAGCCCCGCATCCGCCAGCGTCTGCGCCTGCCCCATGTCGAGCGACAGCAGGCCGTCGCCGGCGACGCCCAGATGGTCGATCCCGGCCGCGCGCAGGCTGGCCGCCAGCGAGGACAGGTCGGCCCCCGGCGTCAGCGTGCCGCCATCGACCGTCAGCGTCACGTCGAGCGACGCATCCGACTGCGCGGCGACGAAGCTCGGCAGGCCCTTCGCGTCGATCGATTCGAGCGAACCGCCCGCCTCGACCACCAGCGTGCCGACGCCTGCGCCCACCGCGATCGCGTCGACGTGCAGCGCCTGCAACCCCTTCAGCGTGGTGGTGAGGTGCGTGCCTTCGGCCTGCATCGTCACCGCGTCCTGCTCGACGAAGTGGATGCCCGCCTCGACCAGCGCGTGCGCCTGCGTGTCGTTCAGCGCGGCGACGTCCGCCGCCGCGTCGATCGTCACGACCCCCGCCGCCGCCAGTTCGGGGGCGTGGGCGACCGCGAAGTCGATCTGGTCCGCCGCGACGTGCAGCACCGGCGCGTCCAGGCTGGCGGTGACGACGCCCGTGGCGGTCGCGCCGCCCTGGTCGGCCACCGTGTAGGTGAACGGCTGGCTGCCCATGAAGCCGGCCGCCGGGGTGAAGGTCAGGATACCGCCCTCGCCCAGCGTGACCGTCCCATGCTCGATCTCCACCGTGCCGCCCGGCACGATCGGCTTGCCGTCGATCGCGACGATGCGCAGCACGTCGCCGGCCTTGTCGGTGTCGTTCGACAGCACCGCGATCTGCGTCTCGATGCCCAGGCCGAACTTGGCGACATCGGCCAGCGTGACCGGCGGCAGGTTGGCGTCGGGCTGGTTCAGGTCGCGGACGGTGTTGACCAGATCGCCCGGCGTGGTGGCGCTCGCCACCGCCTGGTTGATCGCCGCCGCGGTCTGCGCGACGCTGGCCGCGACGGTGGCGCTCACGCCGGCGGAGGTCAGCACCGACCCCAGGACGGCGGGATTGCCCAGATCGATCGCACCGTTGGCGGTCATCTGCGCCAGCTGCACGCCGACCGAGCCGGCATCGGCGCCCGCCGCCTTCGCCTGGATCATCAGCGTGGCGATCTGCGTCGCGGCCTTCTGCACCGCGAAGCCCAGCGTGGGATCGGCATCGGCGCGCAGGAAGTCGAAGCTGCCCAGATCGGTGCCGGCCGGCAGGCCGAACGAGCGCACGACCTGCGCCTGCGCCGCCGCCGGATCGGCCCCGGCCTCGACCAGATTGGCGACCAGCGTGGTCAGCGGCGTGATCGCGGTGGCGCCGGCGGGCGCCTTCATCACGATGGTGTTGGGCAGGCCGGTGTCGGTGTTCACGCCGCCCAGCGCGATCATCGTGCCCTTCGGCTCGCCGACCAGCGCGAAGCGGCCCTGCGCGTCGGTGGTCGCGACGACCTCACCATCATCATAGACGCCGTTGCCATTGGCATCGAAGAAGATCTGCGCGCCCGCCACGTAACCGTCGATCACGACGCCCGTCGTGACCTGCGAGACGGTCAGCGCCAGCGTGTCCGTGTCGGTGGCCTGGCCGTCGCTGGTGGTGATCGTCAGCGTCTCCGCCCCGGCATAGCGCGCGGCGCTGGTATAGCTGATCGCACCCAGCGTGGCGTTGACCTGCGCCAGCGTGCCGGTCAGGGTCAGCGATGCGGTGCCGCTGCCGGTGATCGTCGCGCCGCCCGTCACGGTGCCGGCCAAGAGCGTGCCGTGCGCCACCGACAGGGTGGTGGTGATCGGCGCGGTGCCGGCATCGACATCGCCGACCGACAGGCCGGGGATGGTGACCGCGGCCCCCTGCGCCACGCTGCCGATCGAGCCGGGCAGCGTGTTGACCGGCGCGTCGTTGACCGCCGTCACGGTGCCGTTGACGGTCGCCGTCGCCGACAGCTTCACCACCGCCGAGGACACCGCCGTCACCATCGCGGTGCGCGCGAACGACAGCGATGTCGACGGCGACACGCTGAGCGTGACGCAGATCAACGGCACGGCGATCAGCGGGACCGGCTCGGTCGCGGTGACGGGCGGCGTCGTGACGCTGAACGCCGCCGGCAACATCGTCTTCACGCCGACCGCCAACTACAACGGCACGCCGAGCTTCACCTATACCGTCTCGGACGGGCAGGGCGGCACCGCGACGGCGACCGTCAACGGCACCGTCACCGCGGTCAACGACGCGCCGGTCAACACGCTGCCCGGCTCGATCGGCAGCGT
>JAAIGE0100324835.1_pt1 | contig 10079 bp, 9 predicted proteins | sample 6487951 | NCBI WGS metagenome assembly JAAIGE01 (sample SAMN13974128, study PRJNA590717) | phyllosphere metagenome | biome: tomato field; feature: multiple bacterial spot infested tomato fields; material: tomato leaves; isolation source: leaves from tomato fields | host: Solanum lycopersicum ... | reverse complement strand
GTGGAGCGGTCAGCTCTTCGTTGAAACCACGAAGAAGAGCTACTGGGAACGCTTCATCGGTTCTTCCGAGAACTCCGTCATTCAGCGCAAGACCGAACTCGATAGCGATCAGGGCGACCGGATCAGCTTCGACCTGTCGGCACCCAAGCCGTTCGACCAGAAGGATGATTTCGTCCTCTCGATGACGGCACGCGGCGTCTACAATGAACTGTCGAAGAAGGTCGATCCGCGCGCGTCGCTGCTCGTCTCCAATCAGTTCGGCGACAGCGGCTTCGGCATCCTCGGATCGCTCGCCTATCAGAAGCGGCATATCCGCGAAGTCGGCTATTCAGCGGTGGATATTTTGTCGGCTAATACCAATGGCGGCTTCTGCTCGCCCGTCGGCTATACGCCAGCGAACACGGCGGGCCAGACCGCAGCGCAGCTTGCCTTACGTGGCGTCACCGCTGCCAATTGCTCGACCGGCAACCCGCGTACGAGCACCACATCTGCCTATCAGACGATTCAAGATCTTCGGCGTGACGACCTGCCCAACACTCCCGGCAGCGGCGCATTCCTGCCGCGCATCCCGCGCTATGTGAACAGCGAGCAAAATCAGGAACGCATCGGCGGGTCGCTGACGCTCCAGTTCAAGCCCGATGATGCTACGGATATCTCGGTCGATTTCCTCTACTCGCGGTTCGAGGTGACCCGGCGCGACAATTATATCGCCGCCATCTCGTTCGCGCGGTCGGCGTCCAACAATGGCCAGCCGATGACATCGGTCCGTGACATTCAGTTCGATGACAATGGTTCGCTGCTCTATGGGCAGTTCGACGGCGTCGATGTCCGTTCCGAAGGACTGGTCGATCACTTCGTCTCGACCTTCAAGCAGGCGAACCTCAACTTCAAGCGTCAACTGAGCGACAATCTGGAAGTCAGCGGCCTGGTCGGTTTCAACCAGTCGGTTTGGGATGGCAAGAAACGGCTCCAGACCTTCATGGATGCGATCGATACCGATGGGTTCACGATTGACTATCGCGACGGTGGATCGACGCCGGTGCTGGGCTTCGGCATCGACGTGAACGATCCGACCAGCTTCAATTATGCACCCGGTCGCGCGGATGGCACCGTGCTCGGCGGGTTCAGCTTCCAGGGCAAGCCGTCAAAGAACACGACCGACAACATGACCGGCGAAATGAACCTCAAATGGACCGTGAACGATGCGCTGTCGTTCCGCGCCGGGGGTCAGTATCGCCGCAGCAACTTCGTTTCAACCTTCCTGCGTCCCTTCAACGCCGACACCGTGGTTCGCGCGCTGCCTGCGGGCACGACCTTGGCCAGCATTACGACCAGCATCTCGGGTGTCGACAAGCTTTGGGGTAACGGCGCACCATCCAGCTGGGCCGCGATCGATCCAGACAAATGGGCCGACACCTTTGGCTTCGACGACGTGCGCTATTGCGGCGTCGAATGCGGCGGCGGTCGCAGCCGCGTGCGTGAAGAGGTCATGAGCGGCTACGCCATGGCGAACTTCGACCTTCAGGACGTGGTCGGCTTTGGCGTGCGCGGTGACGTTGGCGTGCGCTACGTCAAGACGGACATGTATTCGTCGGGCTATATCGCCGTGGCCAACGCAGCGCAGCCGACCGGCCTATCGGGTCAGTTCGGTGCGGCCTACAACAGCTATGACGATTGGCTGCCATCGGCGAACATCGTGATCGAGCCTGTGCAGAATGTGCTGCTGCGCCTGTCGGGCGCAAAGGTTCTGGCCCGCCCCGAACTCGGCCTGCTGACCCCGACCAGCGGCGTCAACCCGGTGACGCGCGTCGGCAACGTCAACAACCCGTTCCTCGACCCAATTCGTGCCAACACGTTCGACGTCGCGCTGGAATGGTATTTCCGCCCCGGTTCGCTGCTCTCAGCCGCCTTCTTCTACAAGGATATCAAGAGCTTTATCCAGAACGTGAACAGCCAGATCCCGTTCAACCAGCTGGGTCTGCCCAACGCACTGCTCGAAAACAGCAATACGTCGCCGGACGAACTGTTCACCGTTTCGCAGCCATTCAATACGCCGGGCGGTCCGCTTAAGGGCTTCGAACTCAATGCGCAGATCCCCTTCACCTTCTTTGACGGGTTCCTGGGCAATTTCGGTGTTCTGGCGAACTATACGCGTGTGACGTCGAAGATTAACTACATCCTCGCCAGCGTTGGCGGCGTGCCCACCGTCACAACGACGGCGGATCTCGTCGGCCTTTCGCCCAATACGGCTTCAGGCACGCTTTATTATGAGGACGACAAATTCTCGATCCGCACGACCGGTAACTTCCGCGACAAGTTCATCCGCGGCATTCCGGCCTCGCCGGGCAGCGATCTTCAGGGCAATGCCAAGACCTTCTTCATGGATGCGTCGGCCAGTTACAACGTGACCGATCGTCTGAAGGTCATTCTGGAAGCGACCAACCTCACCGACGAGCAGAACCGCCTCTACATCGACAGCACCCGCCAAGACACGCTGTTCGAAACGCGGATCGGCCGGACCTTCACCTTCGGTGTGACCTACCGGATGTAAGGCACCATCTCTCCCCCAACTGGACAGGGCGCGGCCATTCATGGTCCGCGCCCTTTTTCTTGCGTAAGCCGCGCTGTCCTTGTGCCATACTCCCGCCATTCGATGTCAGGATGAGCGGGTGGAGGCGCGAAGGTGAGTGGTGGCGATTCTATTTCCGCGGCCCGGTATAGCCGACCGCGCCGCTGATCAACTCCGCCGATCGCATCACCTGCTCGGCGAGGCCCGGACGCAGATCGTCCGTCAGATAATGGGCCGCGCTCGCGATCGAGATGGCGATCGAGATATGGCCCTTCGCGTCCCGGATCGGCACCGCGATCGACCTCACGCCATCGCCCAGCTCGCTATCGTGCAGAACCTCGCCCCGCGCCTTGTGCTCGCGCATTTCGGCTAAAAAGCTGTCGATCTGCTTGCGGCCGATGTCGGTGCCCTTCGCCTCGACGTATAGCCGTTCGAGCGTCGCCTCATCCTCGTCCAGCAGCAGCGCCTTGCCGAGGCCCGTCTCCGCAATCGGGCGGCGGTCGCCCGGTGCGGTCGCGACACGCAGCCGCTGCGTCCCCGTCACGCGGTCGAGATGGCGGGAGAAACTCTCCTCGCGCTTGCCCACGAACACGCAAAAGCCGGTGCGTTCCGACAGCAATTCCATGAAGGGGCGAGCGACCCGCACATAGTCGATCTGCTCGGTCGCCAGTACACCGAGTTGCAACAGCTTCGGGCCAAGCGCAAAGCCTTCGCGCGTGACCGACAGATAGTTGCGGGACTTCAATGCCTGGACCAGACGATGGGCAGTCGTCTTGCTCATGCCAAGCTTCCGGGCAAGGTCGGCGGCGCGGATCGGGCCGTCGATCACCTCGTCCATGATGTCGAGCGCGCGCATCAGCGTCTGAGTACCCTTGACGCTCTGTTCCTGCTTTTCTTCGATATCCGCCATATATCCGCCATGCGTCCCAAATAAAGGAACCTTATCGGCTGGCGTCCCAACTGTCAGCAGAATTGTTGCAGCCATGAAAAAGCCCGCCGATCCTGCGACCGGCGGGCCTTCATCATCGCGGCGTCGCGATCAATATTGGACGGTGACCGTCACGGCGCGGCGGTTCTGCGCCCACGCCTGCTCATCCGAGCCAAGCGCGGCCGGGCGTTCCTTGCCATAGCTGACCGTCGTGATGCGGCTCGGCGCGATGCCGAGAGAGGCAAGATAATTCTTGGCCGCATTGGCGCGGCGTTCGCCGAGCGCGATGTTATAGTCTCTCGTGCCACGCTCGTCGGCATGGCCTTCGATCGTCACGCGCACATTGGGGTTCTGCTGCAACCAGGAAGCCTGGCTCTGGAGCGTCGCTTGATCCTCTGCATCGACGTCATATTGATCGAGACCGAAGAAGATGCGGTCGGAAGAAACCGACGCGACGAAGTCTTCCTGGCTGCCCTTGACCGGACCAGTTGGTGTGGTCGCGCCGCCCGTCTGGCCGGTTTCGGTGCCGCCGGGGGCGGGGGGAAGCTGGGCCGGCGGCTTTTTCGAACAGGCAGCCAGCGCGAGCACGGCGGTCGCCATCAACAGGGTGCGGGACAGTTTCATCGAGGTCTCCTTTACGCGATGATGCAGATCGCCTTCGCAGGGAAGGCTGAATGCTGAAGTGAAGCGCGTCATGCTGTCAAGGCGGATGGGCCAGCTGCGCACCATCCGCCGGGAAATTTATGGCAGCAACGGCCCCCAGGCCGGGTCCGAACCGCTGAGCGGCGTCGGGATGCGGCGCGCGTTGACGCCGGTCAGATCGACCTGCCACACCTGGCTCGATCCGTCGCGGCCCGGCGAGGTGCGGAAGAATTGCAGCACCCGGCCATTGGGCGACCAGGTTGGCTGCTCGTCCTGCCAGCCATTTGTCAGGATGCGCTCATTGTCGCCGGTGGGTGTCATGACCGCGATCTTGAAGTCGCCCGACAGCTTGGTGAAGGCGATGAGGTCGCCGCGTGGCGACCATTCGGGCGTCGCATAGCGTCCGCCGCCATGGCTGATCCGCCGCTGGTTGGAGCCGTCGGCATTCATGACATAGAGCTGCTGCCCGCCCGACCGGTCACTTTCGAACACGATCTGGCGGCCATCGGGCGAATAGCTGCCGCCTACGTCGATGCCCGGCGATGTGGTGAGGCGCACCGGCGTTCCGCCGCTTGCCGACACGCGATAGATGTCGGTGTTGCCCGCCACCGCCATCGAGAAGAGGATGGAACGACCATCGGGCGACCAGCGCGGCGCAAAGGTCGGGTTGTTGCTTTCTGTCACCAGCTTCTGCTGTCCCGCGCCGATGTCGTAGATATAGATGCGCACCCGGCTGCCGAGATAGCTGACATAGACGATCGACTTATAATCGGGCGAGAAGCGCGGCGTCAGCGCCATCGACTGGCCGTTGGTGATGAAGCGGTGGTTCGCACCATCGCTGTCCATGATGGCGAGCCGCTTGGTGCGGTTCCCCTTCGGCCCGCTTTCGGCGATATAGGCGATGCGGCTGTCGAAGAAGGGGCTTTCGCCCGACAGGCGCGCATAGATGGCATCGGCGCATTTATGCGCGGCGCGCCGCCAGTCACGCGGCGCAACGACATAGCCCTGCCGGGTCAGTTCCTGCTTCAAAGCGACGTCATAGAGATAGCATCCGACGGTAATGTCGGCTTCGCCACCGCTCGTCCGCACAAAGCCCTGCACCAGAGCCTGATAGGCTCCCCATTTGTCGTAGACGGGGTTGGTGACTTCGGGAAAGGCGACGCCCGGCATCCCGCCCGGCCCGGACGGATCGAACAGGCCGGAGCCTTTGAGATCCGACCCGATGACTTCGGCGATCTTGCGTCCAAGATCATTGGCGGTGCCAGCGGGCGTCGCGACATCCTGCTGCGCGGGGAGGGCGGGGACGGCGATCTTCAAATTGCTGTCGATCTCGCCCGTCACGTCGACCGACAATTGCGCCATGGCGGGCGCGGCCAGCGCGGCGGCAAGGACGCTGGCGGCGAGCGCCAGGCGGCGGAAAAGGGATGTCGTCATCGGTTCAGCCTCGCGTCAAAGCGGAGTGGCCGCAGCCATTTCCATTGATCGTAATATTCCGGCGGTAAATTCCTGAAGGGCGATGCGAGTTTCACCGCCTGGATCGCGCGTTCTGCATGGAGCTTCGCCTGCGGCCGGTTGCTCGCCGTGACGCCCAACTGGTCGATCACTTCGGGCGCGCCCACGACATTGCCGCTCTTGTCGAGCCGCACTTCCAGCAGGGTGACGAGCTGGTCCGCATCCGCGCCCGATGGCGGACGCCAGTGCGGCTTCAACTGCCGCCGCAGTTCAGCGTCCAGCGCGGCCTTTTGCTGCGGCCCCATGGCGGCGGCGGGCGGCGGAGCGGGCTTGCGCGGCGCGTCTTCGCTGGTGTCGATGCCCTTGAGGAAATCCTTGCCCAGCAGAGATCCCTTGGGCTTGTCCGCCTTGCCCTGACCCGAAGCCTTGGCGGTTGCCTTCGACTTGCTGTCGGACTTGCTGCTCGATGATGACGCAGCGGTGACCTTGGGCTTTTCCGGCTTCGCCTTGGCGGGCGCAGGCTTTTCCGCCGCTGGCTTAGCCTTCGCGGCCGGTTTCTCCGGTGCCGTCTTGGGCTTGGCCGGAGTCTTGGCGACCGCCTTTTTCGCAGGCGCGGGCTTTTCCTTTGGCTTGGGCGGGCTTTCCTTCACCACCGGCTTGGGCGGGGCGGGGGTCGGCTTGGGCGCAGGCTTGGGTGGTGCGGGCGGCGCAGGCGTCGGTTCGGGAGCGGGTTCAGGCTCCGGCGCGGGCTTGGCGTCCTCGGTCGGTCCCTTTTCCGGCGCGACGCTGGGCGGGGGCGGCTGCGTCGAAATCTGCGGCGCGGTGGATTTCAGCGCCACCTCGTCCACGAAGCTCACGTCCATCGGCGGCGAATTGAGCTTGAGCGGATTGGGCGTAGACAGGAACCCGGCGGACAGCAGCCCGAACAGCAGCACATGCGCTGCCGTCGCGACGCCCAGGCCGATTTTCTCCGCGCGTTCCATCGAAACTGCCTATGGTCCCTATTCTGAACCGCCGCTGACGTTGCCGCCCTCGGACCCGGTGCTGACCAGCGAGACCTTGTTAAGGCCCGCGCGATTGAGTTCGCCCATCACCTTCATCACCCGCCCATAGTCGAGCGCGGTGTCGGCGCGCAGGAAGATTTGCGCCGGCTCTGCCTTACCCGCATTGGCGGACATGATTTCGGCCAGCCGATCGGGCAAATCGGCGTCACCCACCTGTGCGTCGTCGATGAAGATGCCGCCGTCGCGATCGACCGAAATGACGGTCGGCTTGCTATCCTGCTCCAGCCCCTTGGCGCGGGTTTCGGGCAGGTTCACCGGCACGCCCGTAACCAGCAGCGGCGCGGTCACCATGAAGATGATCAGCAGCACCAGCATGACATCGACCAGCGGGGTCACGTTGATTTCCGCCATCGGCGCGCGCCCGCGCCCGCGACGACCCGAAGGCGGTCCCGACATCGCCATCAGCAAATTCCTGCTATGCGAGCACCCACAGCCGTCATGCCAGCGCAGGCTGGCATCTTGGGAGAGGGTGCGCTGCCATAGCCTGAGATATCAGCCTCCGCTGGGACGACGGTGAAGGAGAAGCGACCCGTCATCACCGCTGCGATTCCAGTTCGCGGCTGAGCGTCGCGTAGAAACCGTCGGCAAAGCGCGACAGCCGCGCTTCCAGCCGGTTGATGCCATGGCTGAACCGGTTGTAGGCGATCAGTGCCGGGATCGCCGCGAACAGGCCGATTGCCGTCGCGAACAGCGCCTCCGCAATACCGGGCGCGACCACGGCCAAGCTACTGTTCTGTGCGGCGGCGATGCCGGTGAAGGCCCGCATGATGCCCCATACCGTGCCGAACAGGCCGATAAACGGCGCAGCGGACGATACCGTCGCCAGCACGTTCAGCCGGTCGGCCAGGCGATCGACTTCCGCCGCGATGCTGCTCGACAATGCGGTGGACAGGCGATCGCGCGTCCCATCGCGGTCGATCACCTTCTGCGCGGTGGAGCGACGCCATTCGGTCACGCCCGCCGCCATCACCTTGGCCGCTGGCATTTCGGTCTTGCCGCGCGATTCATAGAAGCGGTCGATATCCTCCGCCTTCCAGAAATCCTGTTCGAAGGTGCGGCTGTCCTTGCTCGCCTTTCGCAGCGTGACGGAAAAGCCGATGATGATTGCCCAGGTCCAGATGCTCGCCAGCAACAGGCCCAGCATCACGCCCTTCACGACGATGTCGGCCTGAAGGAACAGGGCGAGCGGGGAAATGGTGGCGGCGTCGGCGACTGCGCCGACGTCAGGCAGGTTGAGGTTCATGGGTGGATGTCTTCCCCTTGCATCAGGCGCGTGTAGATTTCGGTCCAGGCTTTGGGCTGCCGCTGCGGGCGGCCCGTGGAACTTAGCCATGCGACCGAAACGGTGCCGTCGGTGAGTTCTTCTTCGCCCCGTATGACTCGTTGCTGAATGGCGCAGGTCGCGGCGCTGACGGCGGCGACGCGGCTGACGACCATCAGGTCTTCGTCCAGGCGGGCGGGGCGGCGATATTTGATCTGGATGTCGGTCACGGCATAGACGCCCGCGCCGCCCTCATGATGAGCGCGCTGGTCGATCTCGGCGATGCGCAGCATGTCCGACCGCGCTCGCTCCATATAGCGCAGATAATTGGCGTGATAGACGACGCCCGACAGGTCCGTATCCTCGAAATATACGCGCAGCGGGAAATGATGCACGGCGGCGATGAAACGTCCCGTGGCGGGCGCTGGCAGGTCTGGCGCGGCTGGCATGGGGGCGCTTTTAACCATGGGCGAGTCTTCAAGCAAAGGCGAAAAGGGCAAATGGGCGCTTTGGGGGGCTAGTTGGCGCTCAGGCCATGTTTCTTCATGCAATGCCGCAACTGATCGTAGGTGAGGCCAAGCCCTTTGGCGGTCGCGCGCTGATTGTAGCGGAAGCGTTCTAGCGCGGCGCGGATGATCGCCTGCTCATGCGCATCTACGGCGGCGCGCAGGTCGCTGATCTCTTCGTAGGTGACGGTTGGCGCGGCGGTGGCAGAGGGCGCGACTGGCGCGTCGTCGCAGGCCGACGCGCTGCGCGGCATCAGCGGACGCGGCTTCCAGGGTGAGGCGAACGGGTCGAAGGTAACGCGACTGATGGCGCGCGTCGGCTCCAGCCAGCGATAGACGGCGCGCTCCACCACATTGCGCAACTCGCGGACATTGCCGGGCCAGGCATAGCCTTCCATTTCCGCCACGATCGCCTTGTCGAAACCGGGCCATTGCGCCCAGTTGAGTTCGGCGGCCATGCGCCGCCCGAAATGGTCGGCCAGTACGCTGACATCACCTTCACGCGCACGCAGCGGGGGCAGGGTGATGACCTCGAACGACAGCCGGTCGAGCAGGTCGGGGCGGAAACGGCCCGCGTCGGCGGCGGCGGGCAGGTCTTCGTTGGTGGCAGCGACGATGCGGACATCGACCCGCACCGGCTTCGACGCGCCGATCCGCGTCACCTCGCCATATTCGATCACGCGCAACAGCCGCTCCTGCGCCGCCATCGACAGGGTGCCGAGTTCATCTAAGAACAAGGTTCCGCCGTCGGCTTCCTCGAACCGGCCCGGTCGCGCGCGGTTGGCGCCTGTGAATGCGCCCTGTTCATGGCCGAACAATTCCGCCTCGATCAGCGTTTCGGGCAGCGCCGCGCAGTTCATGACGATCAGCGGTTCGCCCCAACGCGGCGAGAGATGGTGCAGGCGTTCGGCGATCAGTTCCTTGCCTGTCCCGCGCTCGCCGATCACCAGCACCGGCCGGTTGAGTTCGGCGGCGCGTCCGGCCAGTTCGACCGCGTCGAGAAAGGCCAGCGATTGGCCGACGAACTGCGTATTCTTCTCCATGCCCAACTTATGGTGAAATTTCCCACATCCTCGCAAGAGAAATTTCGAAGATGGTGTGTCGAATTTGCAAAATTCGGCAGAAAAGCGTCACTTCTGAAAATTGGCACACCCTCTGCACCGCTACAGGCAATCCGCGAAAACATGCGGAACCATATGAAGGCCAAGGTTCAGGGAGTAAGACCATGCAAAAGCAGACCAACAATGTTCGCGAACTCGGCCAGATGGCTTCGGTCGCGCTGACCGCCGTCCTCTTCGGATCGACCATGATCCTCTCGGCGGTCGGCCCGGCCCGCGCCAGCGAAACCCCCGTCCTCGCGAGCGACGCAACGCCAGCTACCCTCCGCTATCTGGCGTAAGGGCCGCACAACGACAAAGCACCAGGAGTAACGACAATGGGTATTTTCTCCCGCACCCGAGACATCATCGCCGCCAACGTCACCGACCTGCTCGACAAGGCGGAAGACCCGGCCAAGATGATCCGCATGATCATCCTCGAAATGGAGGAGACGCTGGTCGAAGTGCGCGCGTCCGCCGCCCGCACCATCGCCGACCAGAAGGAAATGCGCCGCCACATCGCCAAGCTCGATGCGTTGCAGGATAGCTGGACCGAAAAG
>JAAIGE0100961215.1_pt1 | contig 10080 bp, 9 predicted proteins | sample 6487951 | NCBI WGS metagenome assembly JAAIGE01 (sample SAMN13974128, study PRJNA590717) | phyllosphere metagenome | biome: tomato field; feature: multiple bacterial spot infested tomato fields; material: tomato leaves; isolation source: leaves from tomato fields | host: Solanum lycopersicum ... | reverse complement strand
CGCCGAGGTACTCGTCCTTGAGGATCTTGAGCGCGACGGTCCGCCCGATGACCAGGTCGGTCGCCTGCCAGACCTCGCCCATGCCGCCGATCGCGACCCGGGAGGAGAGCTGGTACCGCCCACCGAAGGTGAGTCCGCTGGTGGGTCTCATTTGTTCAGCACCGCCTCCATGACCTTCTTCGCGACCGGGGCCGCGACCGTGTTCCCGACGCCGGACTGACCGAGTCCGCCGCCGTTGCCGACGACGACCGCAACGGCCACCTCCGGGTCCTTCGCCGGGGCGAACCCCGTGAACCAGAGCGTGTACGGGTCTCCCGTACCGCCTTCCGCCGTGCCCGTCTTCCCTGCGACGTCGACACCGTCGATCTTGGCATTGGTGCCGGTCCCGCCGCTGACGACGCTCTGCATCGCCTCGGTCAGGTCGGCTGCCTCGGACGAGGACAGCGGGTCGCTGAACTGCTTCGGGGAGAACGACTCGACGGTCTTCAGGTCGCTCGTGGTGATCGAGTCGACGAGCGAGGGCTGCATGACCTTGCCGCCGTTCGCGATGCCGGCCGCGACCATGGCCATCTGCAGCGGGGAGACGCGGACGCTCGCCTGGCCGAAGGCGCTCAGCATGAGCTGGGCCGTCGAGTCGACCTCGGGGTACTGGCTCGCCGTGGCGCGCATCGGGACCTCGATGGCGTCGCCGAAGCCGTAGTCGTCGGCGGTGGCCTTGATCGCGTCGTAGCCGAGCTTCTGCCCGAGCTCCGCGAACGGGATGTTGCACGAGTACTGGATCGCCGTGCGGAGCTTCACGGTGTCGCCACCGCCGCAGGAGCCGCCCTCGGCGTTGTTGATGTACGTGCTCGTGCCGGGGAGCTGCAGGCGCGACGGGTTCGGGAACTCGGAGTCGAGGTCGTACTTGCCGTCCTTGAGCGCGGCCGACGCGACGATGAGCTTGAAGACCGACCCGGGCGTGTACAGGTCGCCGCCGATCGCGCGGTTCTGCAGCGGCGTCGGGGTCTGGGCGAGCAGGGCGTCGTACTGCTGCTTGACCGCGGCGGTGTCGTGCGACGTGAGGGCGTTCGGGTCGTAGTCGGGCTTCGACACCATCGCGAGGACCTTGCCGGTCTTCGGCTGGATCGCGACGACCGCGCCCGTGTTCGTGCCGAGGGCGTCGTACGCGGCCTGCTGCACGTCCGGGTCGATCGTCAGGTTGACGTTGTCACCCTGGACGTCCTGACCGGTCAGGATCGCGTTGAGGTTCTGGAAGAACGAGGCGTCGGAGTTGCCGGACAGCACCGCGTTCTCGGCGCTCTCGATGCCGGCGTTGCCCTGGCCGATCGTGAAGTAGCCGGTCACGGCCGAGTACAGCGCACCGTTCGTGTACTTGCGCTGGTACTGGTACTGGTCGTCCGACGGGGTGGACTCGGCGATCGGGCTGCCGTTCACGAGGATGGCGCCGCGCTTGGTCGAGTAGCTGTCGAGGATCGTCCGCGAGTTGCGCGAGTCGGCGCGCAGCGAGTCGGACGCGAAGAACTGGATGGACGTCGTCGACACGAACAGGGCGACGAACATGAGCACGATGACGGTCGAGACACCGCGGAGCTGTCGGTTCACCGGCTGCGCTCCTTCCTGGTCGGGGCACCCGCGCGGGCGGCCTTCCCCCGTGCGTCCCGCCCGGCCGCGGCCGAGAGGACGCGCTGCTCGGCGGGGATCGAGTCCGTCAACCGCAGCAGCATGCCGGCGATGATCCAGTTCGCGATGAGCGATGACCCACCGGCTGCCATGAACGGGGTGGTCAGGCCGGTCACCGGGATGATCCGGGTGATGCCGCCGACGACGACGAAGACCTGCAGGGCGATGATGAAGCCGAAGCCCACGCCGAGCAGCTTGCCGAAGTCGTCCTGCGCCATGAACGCGACGCGCAGGCCGCGCGACGCCAGGATGATGAAGAGCGCGAGGATCGCGAAGACACCGATCAGGCCGAGCTCCTCGCCGAGCGACGCGACGATGTAGTCCGCGTTCGCGACGGGGGTGATGTACGGGCGCCCCTGACCGAGCCCGGTGCCCGTGATGCCGCCGTTGGCGAAGCCGAACAGGCCCTGCACGAGCTGGTAGCTGCCCTGCGTCTGCCGGTCGAAGATCTCCTGGTTGAACGGGTCGAGCCACTGCTCGAACCGGCCGCGCACGTAGACCAGGACCGACTGCGCGACGAGCGCACCGCCGATGAAGAGCCCGAGGCCGATGACGACCCAGCCGAGCCGTGCGGTCGCGACGTAGATCATCACGAGGAACAGGCCGAAGTAGAGCAGGGCGGTGCCGAGGTCGCGCTGGAACACGAGGACGGCCATGGCCGACGCCCACATCACCAGGATCGGGCCGAGGTCACGCGCCCGCGGGAACGTCATGCCGGCGAACTTCTTGCCGACGATGGACAGCGAGTCGCGTGCGGTGACGAGGTACCCGGCGAAGAACAGCGCCATCGTGATCTTCGCGAGCTCGCCGGGCTGGAACGAGAACTGGCCGACGCGGATCCAGACCCGCGCACCGCCGACGTTCGAGCCGATGCCGGGCAGCATCGGCAGGAGCAGCAGCGCGATCGTCACGAACATGAAGATGTAGCGGTAGCGCTGCAGGAAGCGGTGGTTCCGGATCGCGATGACCGCGACGGTCGCCAGGACCATGGCGAGCATCGTCCAGACGATCTGCTTCACGCCGATCGCCGCCCAGCCCGACAGGTCGTTGTGGACGTCGATGCGGTAGATCTCGGCGATGCCGATGCCGTTCAGCACGAGGGCGATCGGCAGGATGAACGGGTCGGCGTTCTTGGCGACGACGCGCAGCACGACGTGCATGACGAGCGCGAGCCCGAGGATGCCGGCCCCGGTCCAGAGCACCGAGGTGTCGAAGATCCGGCCCTTCGTGCCGAGCTGCACGAGCACCATCGCGCCGGCGCAGATGCCGCACGCGATGACGAGCAGCACGAGCTCGAGGTTCCGCGCCCGGGCGGGTTCGCGGAGCTTGATCGTGATCGCCTGGGTGAAGGACTGGGCGGTGGCGTTGCTCATCGGTCGTCCCCCGGGGTGGCGGAGGGCGAGCCGGACGGCGTCGACGACGGTGTCGGGGTCGGGGAGGACCCGGCGTCACCACCGGTGCCCGCCTGGTCCTGACCGGTCTCGGCTGCCTTCCGGAGCCGGTCGACGATGTCGCGCGCGTCGGACAGCGACTGCGCGTTGATCGTCGAGCGGACGTTCTCGCGCGTGTAGTCCGGCAGCGAGGAGACCGTGATGTCGGTGTCCTCGTAGACGTCGGACAGCGCGATCGGGCCGATCGACTGCTGGACGCCCTTGTAGATGGCGACGGTGCCGCGGTCGGTGCCGACGTAGTAGTGGTCCTGTGTGATGCGCCAGCCGAGGAACACGGCGCCGACCAGGACGCCGACGGCGACGACGAGCGCGACCGACCAGGCGATCCGGCGGCGGATCCGACGACGGCGGTCCTCGGCGATGAGCTCGGCGAAGTACTGGTCGGACTCGGGCTCGAAGTGCGAGTCCTCGGGCGCGGTGCTCACCTTGAGCGGGTGGAGCAGGATCGTGGGGAGGCGGATCGGCTTGCGACCGGTCGACGCCTCGAACGTCAGCGGGGCGGCGGCGGACCCGACGGTCGTGGCGGCCGCGTCGTCGTCCTCCGGGTCGGTGTCGGTGACGTCCATCACGACGACCGTCACGTTGTCCGGCGCGCCGTGGTCGAGCGTCTCCTTCACCAGGCGCTGCGTCACTTGGTTGGCGTCCATCGTGGAGGCGAGGGCGTGCCGGATCCGTTCCTCGGCCAGGTACGAGGACAGGCCGTCGGAGCAGAGCAGCCATCGGTCGCCCGGCTGGATGTCCATGACGGCCGTGTCGACCTCGGGGGCCGCGTCGACGTCGCCGAGCACGCGCATGAGGACCGAGCGCCGCGGGTGGACCGCCGCTTCCTCGGGGGTGATCCGGCCGCTGTCCACGAGCCGCTGCACGAAGGTGTGGTCCGACGTGATCTGCTGCAGCTCGCCGTCGCGCATGCGGTAGATCCGGGAGTCGCCGATGTGGGCGATGGCGATCTGGTCGCCGACGCGGATGAGGGCGGACACCGTGGTGCCCATGCCGGTCAGTTCCTGGTGCTCGAAGACCGTCTCGGTGATGAGCTGGTTCGCGGCGATGAGCGCGGACTGCAGGGCGAACTCGGCGTCGTGCGCGGAGGGGAACTCGCGGTCGACCTCGCGGATCCGGCGGATGGCGATGGCCGAGGCGACGTCGCCGCCGGCGTGTCCGCCCATGCCGTCGGCGACGGCGAACAGGTGCGTGCCGGCGTACCCGGAGTCCTGGTTGTTCGCGCGGATGCGCCCCACGTGGGACACAGCGGCACTCAGCGTGCGGGCCGTCATGTCCGGGTTACCGCCGCAGCTCGAACGTCGTCGTGCCGATGGTGATCGGCGTCCGCTCCCCGATGGTGACGGGGGCGGACACCTTCTGACCGTCGACGAAGGTGCCGTTCGTGGACTCGAGGTCGGTGAGGACCCAGCCGTCGGCCCGGAGGTCGAGGCGGGCGTGGTGGGTCGACGTGTAGTCGTCGCGGATCACGACGTTCGACTCGCTGGAGCGGCCGATCGTGATCGGGCCGCCGCCGAGGGGCATCTCCATGCCCTCGCGCGACCCCTCGGTGATGACGAGCCGCGTGGCGACGGGGCCGCCGGGAGCGGGCTGGCCGCCGGACGGCTGGCCGATGAGCTCGGTGAACGCACCCGCGCCGGCACCGGCCGCTGCCGGCGCGGCGGCGGGGACCGTCGGGGTCGTCGGGCCGGACGGAGCGGCCTTCGGATCGGTCGGGACGGTGCGGACGCGCTGGCCGAACAGGTCGCTCCGCAGGGCGAAGACGATCACGAACACGAACAGCCACAGCACCGCGAGGAAGGCGAAGCGCAGGACGAGCAGGGTCAGCCCTGTGGTCATCGAGCACCTCCGTCGCTCTCGGGGATCACCCGGAACACCATACGGGTACGACCGATCTCGATCGTCGAGTCCGGCTCCACGATGGCCTGCTGGAAGCGCTGGCCGTCGAGCTTCGAGCCGTTCGTCGACCCGAGGTCGTTCGCCTGGGCGTGCTTGCCGTCCCAGATGATCTCGACGTGCTTGCGGCTCGTCCCGGTGTCGGCGACGGTGATGTCCGCGTCGGTCCCGCGACCGATGACGGTGCGGCCGCGCTGGAGCCGGTGGCGCTGCGATCCGATGTCGAGCACGGCGATCCAGGCGACGTCGCGCTGCACGGTCGTCGAGTCGATCTGCAGGATGCCGGTCGACAGGGTGCCGTCCTGCTGCAGCCGGATCGAGACCGGCCCCGAGAACGAGTAGTTCTGCGCGACGGCGTGCTGCTGCACCATCTGCGTCAGCTCGTCGATGAGCGGGCGGCCGATGTCGTGCATGCGCGTGTGGTCCGGCGGGGCCAGCCGCACCGTGAACTCGTTCGGCACCAGGATCCGCTCGCGCGACACCACGGCGGCCTTCGTGTCGAGCTCGCGACGCAGGGCGCTGGAGATCTCGACGGGCTGCACGCCGGAGCGGAAGGTCTTCGCGAAGGCGCCGTTCACGGCGCGCTCCAACCCTCGCTCGAAGCTGTCCAAGAGGCCCATGTGTCTCCAGTGTCGTCGGTCACGGACCACTGCATGGTAGTGGTTGGCGTTGGTGGCCGTCTGAGCGTGGTAGTGTTCCAGGGCTGGCGCGAGTGGCGGAATTGGTAGACGCGCACGGTTCAGGTCCGTGTGCTGGAAACGGCGTGGGGGTTCAAGTCCCCCCTCGCGCACCAGGTCGAGAACGGCCCCCGGGAATCCCGGGGGCCGTTCGTCGTTCCGGGACGTCCCGGCGTCGACGGGCCCCGTCACCGGGTCCGCTCCGGACGTCGGCCGGGAGGCCCGCCCCACCGCCGCCGCGCCCGTCGCCGCCGTCGCGTGGCCGGCCCGTGTCACCTGCGGCAACGTGCGCCACCGGCCCATGGCGAGCGGTGAGGATGGTCCGGTGACACACGGGACGGTCCAGGGACGCGTACGACGCACGATCGAGCAGGACGGGCTCGTCGAGCGGTGGACCGCTGTCGATTCTGGGGACGCAACCCCCTCAGGGGGTCTCCTCACGGCGGCCCCCGGTGCCCACCTGTCGGCGGTGACGGTGCCCGGGGAGGTCGAGGCGCGCCTCCAGGGCGACATCGCACCCGGCGACCTGGCGAGGCTCGTCGCCGCGGCCGTCGACCGTGCCGCGGCGCGGTACGCGTCCGCGGTCGTCGCTGACACCGCCGGCTGGGACGACGACCGGCGACGGGTCCTGACGGACGCCGGGTTCCGCGGGGACGCGCGGGGCCGTGCGCTGTTCGTGCGCGACCTGACCGTCGCCGAGGACGGCACGCCGACCCGGGTGCTCGACTCGCCCGCCCTGGCGTCCCTGAACGGCGCACACGCCCGGTTCGCCGAACGGCGTGGCGAGGTGGTCCGGTACACGCCCGACGTGTCGGTGTGGACCGGGTTCCCCGACCGGCCGGACGACCGCGACTGGCGGGACGCCGTCGACCTGCTCGGACCGGGTGCGGTCTTCCGGGTCGGCCTCGACACGGTGCTGCCCGCGGGCTGGACGGAGGTCGAGGGGGCCGGTGGCGTGCAGCTGACGGGTGAGGCCGTGGCGGGCGCCCCCGACGACGAGGCCGTCGAGCTGACCCCGGACGACGTGCCCGAGGTGCTCGACCTGGTGGACCGGACGCGGCCGGGGCCGTTCGCGCCGCGGACGATCGAGCTCGGGCGCTACCTGGGCATCCGACGGCAGGGGCGGCTCGTGGCGATGGCGGGGGAGCGCCTGCACCCGCCGGGGTGGACGGAGATCAGCGCGGTCTGCACCGACCCGGCGCACCGGGGTGCGGGACTCGGGCGTCGGCTCGTGCTCGCCGTCGCGCACGGCGTCCGGCAGCGCGGGGAGACGCCGATGCTGCACGCCGCCGCGGGCAACACGGGGGCGATCCGGCTGTACGAGCACCTCGGGTTCCGGCTGCGCGATCGCGGTTCGCTCCGCTTCGCGCAGGTGCCGACCGACTGACGCCCGGATGCGGCGGCACGAGCGCGGCCGTCAGTGGAACAGGTGTGCGAGCTCGCCGACGGCGACCGCGGCGACGAGCACCACGAACGGGCCGAGGGCGATCACCGTCACCCACTTGTGCTCGACGAGCAGCGCGACGAACTCGCGCAGGAAGGCGCTCGGCACGTAGTACCGGGCGGTCCGGGAGCCGACGACCTGGGCGTCGACGCCGAGACGGCGGGCCAGCGACGCCGTCCGGAGCACGTGGTAGTCGCTCGTGACGAGCATGAGCGGTCCGGGCCGTCCGGCGTCGCGCAGCAGGACGGTCGAGCGCTCGATGTTCTCGCGCGTGGTGGTCGAGCGGTCCTCGAGCAGCAGGTCGTCGGCGGGGACGCCCTGCGTGGCGAGGTACTCGCCCATCGCCGCTGCCTCGGACCGGACCTCGTCGTCGCCCTGGCCGCCCGAGGGCACGAGCACGGGCCGGTTCCCGCGTGCCACTTCGTTCCGGTACACCTGCAGCGCCCGGTCGAGACGGCCGCGCAGCAGGGGGGTCACGGAGCCGTCCTTCCGCAATCCGGCACCGTGCACCACGACGGCGGCGGGCACGAGGCCGTGCCGCATCCGCCCGTAGACGACCGAGTAGAGCGCGAACGAGACGAAGGCGGCGCTCGCGTACGCCGATGCGAGCGCGACGAGGGCGGCCACGGACAGTCCGACGATCCCGAACCACACCGTGACCAGGACCGCGACGACCGGCAGCGCGAACACGAGCACGCCGACGATGAGCGAGAGCTGGTTGCCGAGGCTGCGGCCCTCCTTGCGGAGCATCGTCACGCCGTTCGCGACGAGGGCGACCCCGAACACGACGACGCTGACCGGCAGTGCGAGGAGGATCAGCCCGAGCGCGAACAGGGCGACCGGGGACGAATCCGCGGCGACGGTCAGGCCGCCGAGCACCCCGAAGACGACGGCCGCCGTGAGGAACACGCCGTTGCGCAGCAGCCGGGCGTCCCGTCGTCGGGACACGAGGTAGCAGACCGCGAACACCACGGCGACGACGAGGAGGAACACCCTGGCAGGGTACCGACACCCGGACGGGGAACCCGAGTTCGGGGGGTTGACCCGGAGTCCACGCGCTCTGCACACTGATCGCCGTCGCGCCGGGACGGGCTCCGTGCGTCGACCATCGGGAGGATGCACCGTGCGGACGACGTCCGCGACCACGTGGCTGGTCGCGCTCGGGATCGCGCTCGTCGCGGTCGTGACCACCTCGGGCGGTGTCGCCCCGGCCGTCGCCGCGCCGACGTGCAGCGGTGAACGGATCACCGTCGCCGACCTCGGCCGCGGGTGCGTGGTGTCCTCCGGGACGGTCACGCTGCCGGACGGACGGCGGTTCGCGGTCCCGGCGCCGGGCACGACCGTGTCGGCGCTGCCGCTCGCCGCGACCGGGTCGACGGACGCCGGCGACGTGGCGATCACGAACACCGGCCGGACCGGGGTCGCCGTCTCGGTCGAGGGCCGGTGGTCCGGTTCCCCCGCGGCGGTCCGTGCCGAACGCGCCCGCTCGGGATCGGTCGGCGGCGTGCTCGCGCACCCCTCCGCGGCCACCACGGCCACGACGACACCGACGTCGAGCTGCTCGAACCGCTCCTACGCGCTGCTGGCGTACCGCTGGGGCCAGACCGTCCGCTGGTCGTCGAACCCCGCCGGAGCCCGGACGGCCGACGCGGCGGCACTCCGGTCGGCCGCGAACGCCTGGACGGGCACGATCAAGGTCTGCGGCCGCAGCATCCCGTCCGGGGTCCGGAACACCTACCTGGGCACGACGACGAAGGCGCCCGCCGTCAGTGCCACCGGCGGCTGCGGCGCGGCGAACGGTGCGAGCGTCACCGGGTGGGGGCCGCTCCGCTCCGGCACGCTCGCGACGACGTGCGTGTGGTCGCGGAACGGTGCGGCGATCGAGGTCGACCAGCGCTACGCGACCGGGTACGCGTGGTCCTCGTCGGCGACGTGCTCCGGCACGCGGTACGACCTGCGAGGAGTCGCGACGCACGAGTGGGGCCACGCGTACGGTCTCGGCCACGTCGCCCAGTCCTCCGGGCTCGTCATGAAGCCCGCGTCGACGCCGTGCGACGTGGCGCAGCGGACGCTCGGCCTCGGCGATGCGTTCGGCATCGACGTCGCGAGCTGACGCCCGGGGAGCGCGATCCTGCACTCTCTAGGATCGACGGCATGACGAGCACCCTGCCGGGCTTCGGGACCGAACGCATCACGCAGCTCGGCCTGCGCGACCGTGTCTACGACCGGGTGCTCGAGGTGCTCATGGGGCACGACGTCGAACCCGGCATGCGCCTGTCGATCGACGGGCTGGCGCGGACCCTCGGTGTCTCCCCGACGCCGGTGCGCGAGGCCCTCGTCCAGCTCGAGCGCACCGGGCTGGTCACCCGCGAGGCGAACAAGGGGTACCGGGTGGCCCCGCCGCTCGCCGGCGACCAGCTCGAGGCGCTGTTCGACGCCCGGCTCATCGTGGAGAGCGGTGTCGTGGACCTCGCGGCCCGCGGCGACGTCGACGCCCTGCGGGAGCGGCTGGCGGCGGCGCTCGCCGACCAGGAGGCCGTGGCGGCCGAGGTCGCCGAGGTCGGGGCCGGCGCGGCGTCCGAGGAACTCATGGCCCGCTTCTTCCGGACCGACTGGCAGTTCCACCAGGTGCTCTTCGACGCCACGCGGAACCCGTTCCTCGAGGAGATGTCGGAGATCATCACGACCCGGGTGCACCGCATGCGGCAGATCGTCGAGGGCGGTGGCGACGACACGGCGCGGGCGGTCGCCGAGCACCGTGCCGTCCTCGACGCCCTCCTCGACGGGCCCGACCGTGCGGTCCGCGCGATGCAGGACCACCTCGGAGCGGTGCGGCTCCGGTCCCGCGCCGACGCGACGCACGCGGTCTGACCGGTCGACGCGTCCTGAGCGATCGGGGGTTGCGGTCTGCCGTGACGCGAGTATCTTTCCT
>JAAIGE0101350835.1_pt1 | contig 10081 bp, 5 predicted proteins | sample 6487951 | NCBI WGS metagenome assembly JAAIGE01 (sample SAMN13974128, study PRJNA590717) | phyllosphere metagenome | biome: tomato field; feature: multiple bacterial spot infested tomato fields; material: tomato leaves; isolation source: leaves from tomato fields | host: Solanum lycopersicum ... | reverse complement strand
CGGCTGAGAAGCTCCAGGCGCTCCGGGCGGCGACTGGCTTCCCTCACCAGATCGCAGCGTCAGCGATGTCGATCGATCACGCCGATCAAGTGCGCGCGATCTTCCAAGAGATGGGCCTGCAAGCAGAGACCATCCATAGCAGGCTCGCTGACGACCGGAAGGCCGCGGTGCTCGCCAAGCTCCGCAACAACCAGATTGACGTCATCGTGCAGGTGGCCATGCTCGGCGAGGGATTCGACCATCCCCCGCTGAGCGTGGCAGCCATCTTCCGCCCCTACCGTTCTTTGTCGCCTTACATTCAGTTCGTCGGCCGCGTGATGCGTACTGTCGACCTAAACGACCCGAACAGTCCCAACAACCAGGGCTTCGTGGTCTCCCACGTCGGCCTCAATAACGAGGAGCAGTGGGACGAGTTCCGCGACCTCGATGCCCACGACCAGCAGATCGTCCGAGGGTGGGCCCGTGGAGAAGGAGCCGAATCGACCGGACGAAACGGCAACCGCGATCCCGAACAGACGGCGCAGCGCTTCGACGACCCTGTGGCCCAGGACGAGCGCCTCAGCCACTTTCTCAATCGCTCGTTCCTAGACCCCAACGACGATCGGGTCATCGACGAGATGCTGGATGCCAAGGGACCGGGCGGCTTCTCCTTCCGCGAGCTCGGCATCACCGCGGACATGCTGCGGGCACAGTTGTCTCACCGCAAAGAGCACGAGGAGGAGCCCGCCGACTCGATGCCGGTCCAGCCACAGGTTAGGCGTCAGACACTGCGGACCCGGCTTGACAGCCGCTCAAAGTCGATCCATCAGCGCATCCTCGCCGACCTCGGTCTCGCCCGCGCCGGCTTCGACATCAGCAGGGCCATCAAGGGAGCGCGCGGCAACAACGCCGACGCGCTTTACGTCCTGCTGAACCGGGAGATCAACGCGTTCGCTGGGCAGGGAAAGAAGAGTCGAGACGAGTGGACACTCGACCAGCTACAAGCCGCCTATGACTCGCTCGACGAGATCGGAGACCAGGTGGCCGAGATGATCAGAACAGCGATCGAGGAGTGAATCGATGGCCGCGGTAAAGAACATCCTGAAGCACGTCAGCGCGGAGACAGCGGGGCGACGACGGAAGTGCTACCGGAAGAAGACGCATGTGATCCTGAAGGGTGATCCATGCCTCGTCGTCCGCGACGGACCGCAGAGCCAGACCACGTATTGCACTCTCTGCGCCTCCGAGATCCTGGCGCAGGCGGACAAGTCGCTCGCGGCGCTCCATAAGCGCTTCGCAGCTCTCCACGACGCGGGATGCCAGGCATGATGGCTGCCGATGATGGCGTCGCTGAGAATGTTCACGGGTGCGAACCGGCACAGCGCGTTTCGGAGGTGGGCTGATTCAGGGTGGTATCGCCCGGATCGTGAAGAAAGCGAACCACATCAGCGAGGTGATCGCGGACACGCGCGCGAGCTGGTCCCGGTCATCCGGGTCGTCCGCACCTGGCGCACAGCAGATGTCCGATACTGCGCCTTAACGAAGTGCGGGCGGGAGCGTGGCGGTGTGTCAACTCCCCCGGTGTATGGCAACGACCGTGGATGGTTGGAAGCGGATACTGGAGGGGTCTCCTACGATGGTGTACATCATGGATTCGGGAACGTATCCGGGTGTACGCAGCCAGCCTTGGACACGCGCTTTCTGTCCTCGTTCGTCCGCGATTTCGAGGAGGATCGCCTCGGCATCTTCATAGAGGTGTGTGGAGCGAAGCCGTCCGGCCGACCGTCGACCCATGAACTCCTCGATGGGTGGTGTTCCTGTGGAGGCACTGGCGGCCCATTCCATCAGTTTCCCGTTCCCGTAGATGATGTCCGTGATCACGTTGTTGGTCTGCACGCGGCGCCAGACGTCCATGAACGTGGTCTGCGGGATCGTTCCCGCGATCGCCTCGCTCATATTTGCCAGCAGGCGTGTCATGAAGACGGAATTGTGGTGAACGCCGACGGGAACAAGGGTGCTGAGCACGGCTCGTGCGCCGGCTCGGACGAGGAGGTCGGCGACGGCGACGGGCCCTGCTCCGCGGGGACCGGAGTGGCATGCGCTCAGAATCACGAGTGGTGGCATGGGTCCGAGGTCGTCGCCGGTGCTGTGATCTTCGCCGATGGCGAGGCCCGCCATGTTGGCGTCGGCATCGTAGACACCGTGCGCGCTGAGGACGAGGACCTCAGGGCGGTGAGCGGCAATCGCGTTTGCAACATCTGCCGGAGTGGACGCATCAACGATGTCGACAGAGATGGAGCGGGCCGGGTCGGTGAGGTGCGCGGCCGCGGAAGTCCAGGCTTGCCGGGAGGCGACACCGACCGGGTCGGTGGCGGGGATGCATTCGACGACGAGGATACGCATTCCCTCGCTGAGGTCGACGGGGTGGTCCGGGATGAACTCGATTTGGAAGGCTCGGGTGAGCGGGTTGATAGGACGGTAGGCGATCGGGACGAGTGCGGCGAGCGGAGTGGAGTGGCCGGGCAGGCGTACGAGCCCGATCGGGAAGTTCGTGAACGCGTCAATACGGGACGCGGTGCGCAGGATGTTGTTGAACCTACTGGTGAAGAAGGGCCGCATTGCTTCGTCGAGCTTGGCGCGAAGGCGTGCTTCCTTGGCGGGCGTTATTCCGCGGTTCGACCGTGCGCTATCGATCCAGTAGCGTTCGAGGTCGGCGAGTGCGAGGAACGCCGCGTCGGGGATGGGGTCAGTGATGACGCCGACGGAGTTGTCCCCGGCAGTGTTATGCGCGACAAGCAGGCGGAGGACATCCGGCGGGTCGCCGGGGGCGGTGCCCGCTGGGGTCGCGGTGGGCTGTGTAGCGAGCGTGGGAGATGCTGTTCGTGTCTCTTGCGCGAGGCGGCCGACGAGACGCCGATAGCGAGGAGCGACGCCGGGCATGCCGAGGGTCAATGGCACGTTGAGGTTGCGTGCGGCTTGGGCGAGTTCGACGTCCACCACTTCTCCGGCGTCGGCGATCGAGTGACCGTCATCTTCCAAGTTGGCCATCGTGTCGAGGAACGCGCGCCAATTCAGCAAGTTGATCGCTCCATCGTAGAAACTTGCGTCGTGTGTCCACGTGGGTGCTCCGGTTCTTTCGATGGCTTTCAGGAGCCGACGAAGCGCGAGCGCGGAACCGTTTGGGGCGATGGTTGGGGACCACTCGGGCGGGCGCGGATCGAGCGAAACCCCGTGGGGGAAGTCAGGCTTCCAGAGGTCGCTGATTGTCTGCCAATGGCTTTTTAGCATCGCGGCGTTCAGGTCTCTGACGCGAACCGGTGGGAGCGCGAATCCGCCGTCTCTGGATGCGGCGGTCGCGGCGGTGAAGTTGTCGTCATCGCTGATGATCAGCATGGGTTCCCCGAGTCGAGTGAGCCCGGCGAGCATCATCGGGTTCTGGATCGCGTATGCCGGCACGGGAAAGATGAGGTGTCGGCGCTTTTCGCGGAGTTGGTCGCGAATAGCGGACATGTAGGGGATATCGACGGTGTCGAATCGGGTCGAGGGCAGGTGGAGGGCGTACCAGACCGCGGGCAGGATTGGCACAAGTTCGGGATCGAAGCTGACCGCGGGGTCGTCCACTCCGGACGGAAGTGTGTGTGCGATGGGTTTATACGCCTCGTCCTCGGTACTGCTGACAGGGCACACAACGAGATAGATAGGACGCGGATGATTCACGCGGGTGCTGCCGGCCTCTGACTGGAAGTCGTCGCTCATTGCGCGGCCGCAACGAGACGGCGGTCTGGACGTACGGCGGCGTGCGGACGCTGGAGCGCGGTGAGGATCCGTCGCATGTGGATACCTGTTCGTCGTCGTTAGCCTTGCCGCGCTTCGGTGCGGGTGCGGGTGCGGGTGCGGGTCTAGGTTAGCGGGCACGGTGGCACCCGCATCGGCGTGTCGGCTCGGGCCAGCTTATAGACGGACGAATTGCCCGGCTAGGGTGCCGAGACCGCCTCCTGCATGCGCGCAACCCGGTAGTCCGCATTCTCAAAACTGTCCTCGATGTCCGCGATGACGACGGCTGTGCCGTAGACGACTGCAGCGTCGGCGCCCGGTACTGCCGCTTGCTCCGCGTCTAGCAACAGCAGGCTTTGCAAGCTCGCGATCTCGCCCCATCCAGATCGGCCTCCTTCTGCCGAGTCCTTTGCGGTGGACAGGTCATCAGCGATCGCTGCGCCGATGACCGTCAAGATGTTGCTGAGCGCGGACACGTACTCGGTCCCGGCGTGAGCGGAGGTGAGTTCATCGATCTGCGCTTTGAGGCTGACGAGACGGTCCCAGGATTCGTCAAGCACCCGTCCTTCCTCGTCGGGAATCAGAGTGCTCCCGCGGATCGCGATGACGGCTGCGATCGATGAGAGACGACGGGCTTGCTTGAGGTAAGCCGCATAGGGATCAGAAATTGGGGTCGCAGCGATCGAGCCTGCGAATGCGGACGGCGCTCCACGATCGCCAAGTGGGATCACCCCGTGATGCGCAACCTGGAAGATCGAGGCAGTCAAGTAACCGTTAGCTGAGCGCAGTCCAATCCATATACGCCGGTCTGGATGTTCGACAGCAGTTCTCGCAGCATCCGTGAGAGATGCGAGAGCATTTAGATGGGCGAGGAGGCTCTCTCCTTCCACGATGATCGCTAGGTCTCCGGGCGGCCAACTCATCATCGTGTGATCGGAGAGGCTCGGCACTACAGCGACCGCGTACCCCGCGTCTGAGAGCGCAAGTTGCATTCGATCAGCCTCTTTCTGCAAGGCTGCGGAAGAGCGCTCGGTCGCAACGGTAGCTGCTGCGGCGATCCGAGCGGTTCCCGTGTGTCGCCCAGCAGCGGCCCGCATGGATAGGCGGACTGATGAGTCCGATCTTGCGCTGACGGACGCGATTATTCGCAATTGGCGGAGAGAGTCGAGTAGCTGAGCGCAGTCGGGCGGGTCGGGGAGGTAGCGGTATCGGTCGAGTTCGATCAGTGCACCGACCTTCTGGATGAGACTGTCGAGCGTTCCGACAGTCAGGATGGGGCGCCGCTCGGCTACATCTGCCCGCGCAAGACTTGGAATGACTTGCTGGAGCAGCATTCGCACGACGGTGGCGGCGTCGCTCTCAACGGGATAGTCACCGAGAGCGCCGGGCACTTCGTCCGTGTAGCCCTCGTCTGCCGGAGAGTCCATCTCGGAAAGCAGCGCGGTGACCGATTCGAGCCGGCGAACGATCGTTCGAGTCACAGTTCGATTGCCTAGGTGGGCGATCGCGATCTCTGGGAGCAGATCGAGGAGCGCCCCGAGTGCTTTCGCCTCGACCGCAAGCTTGGACGTCAACGTGCCCGCGCCGTACTTTCGCGACAAGGCTCGAGCCTGGGCTCTGTTATCGGAGACTTCGATGGCATGGGGCAGATTCTCTCGGGGAATCGCTTTGTCAGCGAGCGGGTAGTCGCCGAGCTTGGCCAAGCACCCAAGGGCATCCACCGCACCCACCCGGGCGATCAACGCTGTCGGCGCAAGAGCGAGGGCCAGTCGGCAGACCTCAACGACAGCGTCGTTCTGGTTCGGCTGTAGCTCCTCGTCGATGAAGATCCATCTGCCATCCACCCCGTCGGCTACGCGTTCCAGCGACGCTAGCCACGGTGTTTCTGTCGCGATCCTGCGCAAGAGGAGCTGCTCGCCGCCGGCTGTGATGACAGCGCGTTCCGCAAGCTCAGGTGCCGCGCGACGTAACGCCTCCGTCATGTCGGCCGCGTCGTGCAGCGGCCATCCCGTCAGGCGTGCACCGATTGCACCCGCCGTGGCCTCCAGAGCTGTGACGTCGAAACCGCGAAGTACGGTGATGGCCTGCAACAGGAGTTGGGGTGCCTCGTCATCGAGGACCGCAGCGGTCGTGAGTTCTTCGACCAGCGTCGCGTCGATCTTTCGCCACAAGGGTTGCAGATCTGGATCGGTCGGGACGCTGCGGAGCCTCTCAATGGCTGCCACAATCTCGGGCTTGAAGAGATGTTCTGTGTCGGGGCGCGGCTTGGTGCGGGACATCGTAAACGCATTTACAGCGTTGCCAGCATCAACGTCACATTCATCGAGGATGAGCTTCCAGTCGTCGGCCCGCCTTCGAAGTCCATCAGTACGGAAAGCGGATGCGACTGCGACGAGCGTCTGGAGAGTGCGATCGCGTGTGATGCGCTCGGTTGCGGCCTGGATCATCACGGCTTGGTCAGCCCCGGACTCGAGTGCTCGTCGGAGGAATCGCGCGAGCTCGGCGCTGGTCACTAGAGGGACAATGCGCTGGAGAGTCTCCTGCTGCCCAAAGGGGTGAGCTGCCCGGGCGAGTGCTGCGGATCGGATTTCGTGCAGCGGCCGCATGAGGTTGCCCGAGTCCTCAACTATAAGGTGCTCGTCTATGAGGCGGCGGCTGGCAGCGACGAATGCGCCGTGATCGGCATCCAGAGCGGATTGGATCGCATGGGCAGGGACGGCGACGCCGTATTGGTTGGCACACGATGCGAGCCGGAGGATCTCAAGCTCAAGATGTCGACTCGGGTCTGATTCGCGTGCGGCGACTTGCGCGCTGACGACAGTGGTGAGATTCACACCCTCGGTGAGCAGCGTGACGTACTCCAGTAGAAGACCGCCTGCTCGCTCGGCTGGTTCCCGCCATCCGGCCCATTCAGTGAGATTGTCCGCCTGGTAGTCGCGCCAAAGCTGCTCTGCAAAGCTGTCGTCAAGCATCGGCGTTATCGTGGCGATGGCCGACAACAGCGGGACAGGGAAGCGGTCTTCCTCTCGAATCGAAACAATGGCGATCACGTTCGACAGGTCCGCGAGCCGTCTCAGTAGTCGATCGAGGAGATCTGGGTCGTGGCGCCCAGCGTCGTCGATGAGGACTCCCACAGGCGCATACGCACTCGGCCGCAAAGCCTCAATGCGCGCGGAAAGAAGTGCGACAGCATCGCGCCCTGTGCGCCCCGTTGGTGTCAACGAGTGGACATGCTGCCAGCGATATAGCCTCCGGGTTTCGTACGCGGCTGCGTACGCGAGTGCGCTCTTGCCGCTGCCGCTCGGTCCGGCGATGACTGCCAACCGGCGGGTCGCCGCGACTTCGACCACTTGCTGTGTGAGTTCAACACGAGGCACGAGCAACCCGGCAACGACGTGAGAAGCTCCCACGTGCACGCCCTGCCGTAGGTCCGAACCATCAGCAGATGATCTCCAGTTGATTGCCTCGCAGATCCCCAACGACCTTGCCTCATCGAGTAACTCGAGGTCGACGGTCGCAAGGACCTGGTCTATGAGGACATCGATGCCTGCGATTTCCACGGTCGCGCGCTTCGCGATATCCGGGTCCGCGTTCGCGTCGCTAGCCTGACCCACTAGGGTGCAGACGGCAGCCACAATGATCTCCGCAAGACCATCCGGAAAATCGCGAGTTCCGGTAATGATGCTGATCGCCCGCGCGTGCGGGTCAGGACAGACTACAACTGAGGCGGAGGCCGCAAAGGCAACCGAATCCTGATCGTTTTCGAACGATAGAGCGTCAAGTTCCTTGGCCAATTCACTCGGGGGACTCGAGCCAGGTTGTGCAGCCTCACTCCCCCACTCGGGTACTGGAATTCGAGCGACCGGGCGCTCGAGCAAGAGGGTCGTCGTGGCTGGGAGTCCGGCGTCCCTACGCTTCACCCAAGCGTTTGCGACGGAACGCAAGTCCTTGCGCAGGTCCGTCGCCGCGAAATCGCCCGCACTATCGCGTCGCGACTTGACCTGGATGAGGAATGCCCCGCTGGACGACTGCACCGAAATGTCGTCGTACCCTTCCGGCGTCACTAACGCGGTCGCGTCGCCTTCGCTCCACAGACGCAATACGACGAGCGTCGCGACCATATCCTGAAAACGAAAGCCGCGCCCGGCACGCGCACCGGCTCGGGAAGCGACCCACAATGCAGCCTGTGAGTCGCTTGGCACGCTAGTCGACGCTGGCCTAGCAGGAGACAAGGTCTCTCGTTTCTGACCGCGGCGCTCCTGCGCGGCACCTCGTCGGCGCGCTTCGGCTATCGCGCGCTCGGAGCTTCGACGGGTCATGTATTTGATGGTATCGGCGACCAGTGACACAACTGGATGCGTCAACGGGTACAGAGATCGACGTTGGAGATGCTCGCGGCGCCAATCTTCCTCCGCCGCGGACGAGTTCAAGACGGGATGTCCTCGGTAGCCCTTACTGTCGAGGTATGCAGCAGCTGTTCGATCTGGCCCTCGCGCGGCTCGATCGCGCCAGGGACAAGCGCGTCGAGTTCGGCTCGGTCTGGAATACCTTCATCGAAAGGCACCCGTGGGACATCGATCTCAGTCAGATCAGCTCGACTGAGTTCGAGTTCTTCGCGATTCAGCGCGAGCCCACGCCGACAGCGCTCTCGATGGTGTTCAGCGAGTGGCTGGCCTCGATCCGCGCTGCGCTGGATAACGGCTTCTATGCTTGGGTCGCTGCTGAGACGGGGCAGAACCCACCGCCGCAGGCAGGGCGGTTGCAGTACCCGATTTGCTCTTCGTCTGCGGAGTTCAAGAGGCAGAAGAGCCGACTGTCGTTGGTTCCGCAGAGCATCGTGGACAAGATCGAGAAGATACAGCCGTACCAGGTGCCCTTCGGCCCGGAGAGCAATCTCTTCTACTGGGTGAACGAGCTGGCTCGGACAGATCGGCACCGCACCCCCCATATCGGGGTCGGACGGATAGCCACGCATAAGGTGCACATCATGGCCCCTCCCGGTGCCACGCTGCACTTCGACACGACCGTGCAGCCGTTCCAGGCCATCGACGATCGAATCGTCCTCTGTCGGTTCACCACGAACAGGCCTGCATACCGATCTGAGTTCTACGGCAGCGACTTCCGCGGCGTAGGCATCGAACCGGAGATACGCGCGTGGGCGGGATTCAATATGAATGGGGCACAGCAGTCACTCCAGGACCGGATGGTCTATACCGAGATCTTCACGAGGCGGGACTTGGAGAGCATGGCTGCCTATTCGAACTGCGTTCCGTCCGGAGGCTTTCAGGTCATCGATCCGGAGGAGCAGGAGAGCGCTTGATTTCTCGCGTCGTTCTCTTCTCTCAGGAGCCAAGAAGCTCGACATCGGCAACGCACAACTGTCCGCAGTCTGTGCATTTTCTCGATGACTGAGCACGAGATTGTTGGTGCCTTTGTAGATCAGCGAGAGACGCGGGTCGGCGAGGATTCCGGCCAGGAGCGCCGCCGCGTCCTCGGCGACCTGGGCGGCCTCGCGCGGGCCGGTTGGTGCGATCTAGTCAGGCTGCGAGGATAGCTCGGATACCCCCGGTTGCGGGTTGTGCTCATAGCTGCGCTCGATCAGAGATCCGGCGTGGGCGTCGGCGTTTCGCCATGTGAGGCACCCTTGCGGTCGGGGTCGACAGTGCCTCTCGCGTCTTCGCGAGTTCGGCGTCCGCCCAGGTCTGGAGGCTGTCGTACTCGTCGAAGCCGGCAAGGGCGGCAGACTGGTCCAGGAGCTCGCAAAGGCGGAGCCGGTCGAGGACGACATTGAAGGAGTAACGGAGTTGCCCTCTGATCTTGGCGTCGAGCGGAATAGCGTAGGGGATGCTCAGTACCTTCTCCGGAGGCTGCCCGAACTGGATCCAGGCCATCCACATCTCAGGCTTAATGTCAGCAGCTTTTCGTTCGTAGTTCGACTGCACGGTGCATTGGGCGAGCCAGACGCTGAACGATGGTGAACGGTCGGCGAACGGCCGCCATGCCGCCACGTCGATACCACCGTCCTTATCGGCGTCGTCGACGTCGTCCCAGACGACGCCGACTGCCAGCCCCATCTCGGAAGCGAGCCACTCCACCGCTGCTCCGAGGTGCTCGGGACGGCCGTCGCCATTGGGCCAGCCGAACCGCACCGCCCGCCCTGTACCTCCCATGTAACACAACAGTGCTTCTCGAGTGATGAGTTCAAAGGCGGGGTTGATCTCGTTGAACCGGCTTTCGGCTCGGAAAGGAGCTCCTTCGATCGACAGCACGAGGAGCAGCCGGTAGATGCGTTCATCGACTTCGGGAGCGCGGACGATCGACTCTTCCT
>JAAIGE0101303556.1_pt1 | contig 10082 bp, 13 predicted proteins | sample 6487951 | NCBI WGS metagenome assembly JAAIGE01 (sample SAMN13974128, study PRJNA590717) | phyllosphere metagenome | biome: tomato field; feature: multiple bacterial spot infested tomato fields; material: tomato leaves; isolation source: leaves from tomato fields | host: Solanum lycopersicum ... | reverse complement strand
GCTACATGACCCTGGAAAGCATCGCCCCAATCGGCGATGATCCCCTCGTCAGCCTGCCGACCCTGGCAGCCTGATCCTCCCGGCCCAAGCCGGTGATCGTGGTGGCCCTCAGCGAGCTACACCACGCCAAGGGACACGACCGACCTTTGTTGTCATGCGATAGTTCAAACACAAAAAGGCCCGAAGGGCGGCAACCCTTCGGGCCTCGATAGTCGTGCCGATTCATGCAGGAACCGGAACCATCCAAATATAGCGAATATCGTGGCGAATTTACAGACCCATCGCGTGAGGAGCCAAGGCTTGCACCGTGCAAGGTTGTTTCAACCTTCCTCAGCCGCCAACGGGCGTAACAATCGACCTCGCCTTTCACCGTCTGGACGGCTGGTTCTGGATTTTGGGTCCACCGCGATTTAATCTTCACGCAGGGGCGGTACGCGCCGCCCCGGGGTGTGGAAACCCCTAACATGGCGGTTTGGTGCCCGCCGGCTTGGGCACCGCAATCCTTGATCCTGCGGGTCGGGGAGCCTGTGACGCATGTCCAGGCGCCTCGGTGCTAAAGGTCCAGGAGCCGTCCATGTTCGGCTTTCCAACTCCCCGACTGCGTGGATCGAGGCTCGTTTGCGGGGGCGTACCGCGGACACGGGCCTTCGGGGATGCGGCCGATGTGCCACGCGAGCGATCCTCGAGCGCAAGCTCATCAGAAGCTCGCTGAGTTGCGAGCAGTCTACGAAGCATCCTTGGTCAACCTCGCTCCTTCAGCCTGCGATAGATTGAAGCTTTGGACGAGAGCGTCACTCGGCCGGATACTCGACGTTTTAGGCGAACGTCCGCACGATCAAGCACAGAGTAAATCGGCTGGATCGAAGGTGTTAATCTGCTAGATATATGAAACGATGCTCCGGACAGTGGTCAAAATTCTGTCCGGAGCATCGGCCGGCAGAAAATTCTGCGGCTGGTGCCGTATAGGTTGCTATCTGTTGAGATCAAGATAGCAACGGATTATTACAGAAAGTAGTTGGTCGCGTTGGCGTTCCGGCTATGAAGTTGCCGATGCTATTGGAATTTCGACGCTCACAGCAGTGCTTCGATGCCCTTCCGGCGGATGACGTTCAGCAACGCCAGCGCTGGCCCTTTGGCCTGCTTGGTGCCGCGTTCGAGCTGTGAGACGTAACCAGTCGTTAGATTCAGATATTTGGCAAGCGCCGCTTGGCTAAGATGCGCTCCTTCACGCACGCTGCGGATTTCTTCCGGGCTGATCGGCGCAGCCGTGGCCAGTGTATTCGATCCCAGGTGGCGGGCGGTGATCTTCTCATAAGTGCCATCGCCCAACAGTCCGGCACCATGCAGGTCCTCCGCCGTTTCCAGCAGGGCCGTGGTCAGATTGCTAAGCTTCTTCGCCATTCTCAACCTCCTGTAGTTTGCCATCACGTACGGCTTCATCGAGGACGTGATCGCCCTGGGTCAGCAAGTCGGCGGCAATGTCTCTAAGGGTCTGCAATTCGTCGTCGTCGATGTTCTCACGTTCGTTCTTGGCAAAGCCGTAGAGAAAGAACGCCCGGTTCTCCGTTCGATAGGCCACGATCATACGAAACCCGCCTGATCGGCCTTGGCCTGGTCGAGCGACCCGTTGCTTGATGAGGCCACCACCCAGATCGGCGTCGATGATTCCGCGCTCGGCCCTTTCGATGGCTTCTTTCAAACTCGCGTCGTTGATCCGCTCGCGCCGGACAAACCGCGACACCCATTTGGTCTTGAAAATCCGCACAGCGTCATCCTATAGCACTAAATACTATAGCACATAGACGCATAGTTCAACCCCTATGGGCGCCTGCCGCTGCGCGGCACCGCGGCTCTAGTCGCTTCGCTCCCCGAGCCCGCAAGCGGTCTCGGCCTAACGGTGACGATCCGACTGGCGCGGGCGAGAACCGCTGCGCGGATCTCGCCCAGATCGATGCCGGCGCAGACGCGCCGGGGTGGGGGAAGGGGGTTCCGACCCCCTCCCCCCAGCAAGGGCGACCAGGTCGGCCGTGGCTCAGTCGCTTCGCTCCCTGCGCCCGCACCACCCGACCAGCTCGCCCTTGCCCCCCTCGCCCCCCGCTGTTCGCCACGAGGCAGGGTTGCAGGCGGGGCCTGCACCCGTGCAGCCAAGGAAGGACGCAACAATGACGAATGTCGCGCATGATGCGCTTGGTGGATTGCTGATCGACAAAGGCTTTGCCCCGAGCGACTTCGTTCTTGATCTCAATCGCAGCCTGACCGTGCCTCACAACATGGCGCTACCAGCCCCGTGGAATCTCCCGTCGCGGCTGTTCCGGTTCCCGATCGAGGTAAGCGAGGCTCGCGGTAAAGGACGACGCATCGGCCTTATGCACCCTCTGCTAGGCGAACACCCTTTCGTCCAACTCGTCGCGGCCGAGCTGGGCGCGGCGCTGGACCCGAATGGCGCCCCGAACGCCTATGGCTACAGCAAGCAACGGACGGCCCTATGGTGGCACGCCGTCGACCTCATCAGCGCAGGAAAATGGCGGGAGCTGTTGGAAACCAGGCGGTTCACCACTGACTACGATATCGCCGGCGCCGTCGTCTATGGCCTCGACTTCTCTCCGCACGATGCCGAGGCCCGTTGCGGTTATATCAGCATCACCGAGGCGCGTCAGATTATGCGCGCGATCGGCAGCGTCGAGCCCGGCGACCGTGCTGCGATCCTGCACAGCTTCTCCGCTCCAAACATCTGCCGGCAGGAGAGCGGCAAGGAACATTGGCCGATCAATTCGGCTGGGGCCTTAGACGTCGAGTCCCGTGCATGGGGGCGCATCCTTGGCATCGAGGCGGGATGGTTCAAGCACGATCGCGCCGGATTTCTAACGTGGACCGAGGCGGGCCGCGATCGATACGCAGCCGGCGAAGCGGCAACCTTCACCGAACGCAAGACCGGGCAAGTCGCCTTCGCCTTCTGAGCGAGCACGCGCGCCGATCGAATGCTACCGGAGTAAATAAAACTACATGTAGCCTTTACATCTATTGACAATTTCATTCTGCTAAGCTATTGTCCTCTCGTCGGTTTGAGGAACCGATCCGGTTCAGATGCGGCGGCAACCGCACCTAATCGGCTAACTCATGCAGGAGTTCGTCATATGCAGCTTTCCAGCCGCTTCGCTTCGCGCAGTCCCGCCCTCCGTTCTGCTCGCCCCCTCGCTGATGACGAGATCGCGCGCGTCGCGCCGTCGATCTTTGCCGTTGAACCTCATGGCAGCCGTTCGGAGCGCTACACCTATATTCCCACCATCGATGTGCTGCGGGGGTTACGCAAAGAAGGGTTTGAGCCCTTCATGGTTGTTCAGACCCGTGTTCGGAACGAGTCCAAGCGTGAACACACCAAGCACATGATCCGGTTGCGTCATGCGGACCAAATCATCGGCCGAGAGGCCAACGAAATCATCCTTCTCAATAGCCACGATGGCAGCAGCAGCTATCAGATGCTCGCCGGCATGTTTCGGTTCGTTTGTCAGAACGGTATGGTTTGCGGCGACACCCTCGCCGACTTCCGTGTCCCGCATAAGGGGGATGTGATCGGCCAGGTCATCGAAGGCGCCTTCACGGTCCTCGACAGCTTCGAGGCCGCGAACGAGCAGCGCGAGGGAATGCAGGCACTACGCCTGACCGATGGTGAGCAGGGCGCATTCGCCCGTGCGGCGCTGGCCCTCAAATACGATGCCGAGGAAGCCCCCGCTCCGATCAGCGACGCCCAGCTTTTGACGCCGCGCCGGATCGAGGATCGCGGTTCCGACCTCTGGACCACCTTCAACCGGGTTCAGGAGAACCTGACCAAGGGCGGCCTGATCGGTCGGACGCCACGCGGTCGTGCGACGCGCACCCGCCCCGTCAACGGGATCGACCAGAATGTGAAACTCAACCGCGCCTTGTGGGTGCTGGCTGATGAACTGCGCCGCCTGCGGGCCTAACCGTCTGCCGGGTGTGGCCTCGGCTACACCCGGTCCGAAGAATCAAACAGCCGATTTTAGGAGGCTATGGCGCGAAGGGGCGTGAGCCAAGGCTGTCATCTCGTCAACAATGGCGTATGCTTCGTTTACATCTCTTGACATAATCGAGAGTGAGCAAGGGATACGAATGGCGAGCGGTTCAAGCATGACAGCAGAGGAGTTCGACGCGCTGCGTCCGTTGGTGGGACGGCTCGCGCTCGATACCGTCGAGATCGCCCGTGCGGTCTTGGTGGACGGTATGAAGACCTCCGAAGCCGCGAACCGATACGGTATGACGAGGCAGCGCGTGCATGGGATCGTGCAGCGCTTCCGCGCTGCGGCCCAAGAGGTTCCGACAGGCTGGCGGCGCATCGAGATATGGTTGCCGCCCGAACTGGCGGTACAAGTCGAGGCGATGGCCGAAAAAGCGCGTGCCGATTACGCCGCCGGCGCTTCCAAGGGCAGCTCCGGATCGGCATAGACCCCGTTCGGACTTGGCCGCTGGTTTACCGGGAAATATCCGTAGAGCGTGGCCGGGCTGACCTTGAGTCGTCGCGCGGTTTCCGCGAATGACACCGGCGGATCGGCTGATAGCATCGCCCGCGCAACTACCAAATCCTTGTCCGTAAGCTTGCGTGGCCGCCCACCCTTTCTTCCTCGGGCACGTGCCGCCTCGAGGCCGGCTTTCGTCCGATCGCGGATAACGTCGCGCTCGAACTCGGCCAGTGCTCCGAATAGGTTGAATGTCAGCCGGCCCGCGCTTGTGGTCGTGTCGATCGTCTCGCTCAGCGAGCGTAATTCAATCCCGCGCTTGCGCAGACTCTCGACCGTTTCGATGAGTTGGGTCAGTGAACGTGCGAGGCGATCCAACTTCCAAACGACGAGAGTGTCACCTTCGCGCATATAGTCGAGGGCGGCTGTCAGCTCCGGCCGCCCACGATTTGCACCCGATGCCTTCTCCGAAAACACACGAGCGCAGCCGGCGGCTTTTAGGGCGTCGAGCTGGAGGGCCGTTTCCTGGTCCGCGGTTGAAACGCGGGCGTAGCCGATCAATTCTGCCATGCGGTAGCTGCCTCCGTCGAAAACCCGTCCAGACCCGGCCGTTTCCGATGGGTAGGTTTTCGATAGGGTTTCCGATGGATTTTAGCGGGTCAAGCCGCATTTTCCAATCGTTCAACCTCTGGTGTCGAAAAACCCTCGTTTTTCGATGCCGCCGCGCTCGTCAGGCGGCTGTCGCGTAAGCCAGCCGACATACCTGTTACACGTGACTGCGCCTCCCTATCTGACCCGTATTCGGGACTGTGAGTGCCGAATATGCTTCGCAGATAAAATTCAGGGGAGGTCATGACCAAATATCGTATTGTAGCAGCTCGCCCTAAAAACTCCGACAATCATCTGAAATCCGAATTCAAACTATACCGTTTGAATGAGGAGAAGAATGAATGGAATTCTGTAGGTTGGAAGTCCATAGGTGATGTCAGCAGTCTAATTCATTCAGGAAATGAAGTCAGAACTGGCAAAATCGTTGACGGGAGTATGAGTTCTGGGGCGCCCGTAGAGGTGGAGTTGCGTATTGCGAAAAACGACACAAAATACAAAATTAGCGACATGCCAGATAAATAGTATATAAAAACAAATTACCGCGATAACGGCAAAGGAGATTTTGCAGTTGTCGCGGCGTGCCCCTAAAAAAATCATGAATTCCTAATTCTAAGCGCCAGATGCTGCATGAATGATTGAGTGTTCGTGAAAATGTGCATTGCCCGCTCGGCGTCATAGCGTTCTAAAGGATGCATAGCGTGATTACGCCAAGCGTTCTTAATAAAACGAAGATGAACACCAGCTTCGGCGGCCCATTTTTCTTGATCAGGGCCGTCTACCTTGCGGCGAACCTCTCTGAGTCTGCCCTCTATCGCGTTAAGCGTGCTGTTCCAGTTCTCACCCGATGGAACGTCGAACTGTCGAGCTAATGCATCAAGCCCAGCTTCTAGCACGCGCATCAGATGCATCACCGTTGCTGTCCACCGGCCCAGCGCCAGACATTTTCCAGCTTCAACGATGTCGTAAGCTATATTGGGGAAAGCTTCCTCAACATCCTCACCAAACAGAGGTTGGTCGGAGAAATATCGGCCGCTGGAGGAAGGAATTGCGAAAAGTAGGCGAGCTTCCATCTCATCCTGAAAGGCCGACGAGAGAATAGTAATTTCGTCGACTAAAAGGGTTAGCCGTTCAGAGGTGAGGCAAATGTGAAAGGGCGCGACTTTATCAAGATTAAAGATTAATCTTGTGGTAGCCGCTCGGGCGGCTGGCATATCAAGTGCTGTGGCAATGGCCCCAAGCCTGCTAGCACACTCGCGCATCTCACGAAATCGATCGATTTCCAGCAAGCCGAAGCGTTGGCTTTCAATGGCTTCGCGTCGCATGAGGACTAAATGCTTATGCGCGCCAGCGAGATAGGTAAGGGAGGCCAGCAGATGATGAACGTCGATCCGAATCATGTTCCTGCGGCCCGATTTATGAGGGTTGGCGTTCACACCCGCTCATCAAACGCTATGAGGATGCGCTGTCTCAGTGCAAGAAGGTAGACGGCTTGCACGGTGCAAGACGAAGTAAATAAATAGCATGGGCGCCTTTACAAACGTTGACATTTCGACGCCGTAGACTTAGTGTGACCGTGTCGGCTCAGGTGGGTCGGCCCGGCTTCATAGCGGCGGCAACCGCTGTGACGACGGTTAGTCCATGCAGGGACGTAATATGAAAACACTAGTAGTCATGAACGAGAAAGGCGGTGTCGGAAAGACCAATATCGTCGCTCATGCGGGATGGTATTTTTCTGAACACCTACGCACTCTAGTGATCGACCTCGACCAGCAAGCCAATCTCACGAGAACGCTAGGCGCGCATGTCGGCCGCATCGAAAGCGTCAGCTTGTTCGAAGAGCCCACGAAAATTCCAAGTGTCGGATCGCTGACCGTAACACGCTCGACTCGCGATCTCCTGGGCGTGGAGGGAGCTGGCCGCGACTGTATCGAAACGTTCCGTGATAGCTTGACGCTTAATGCCGACGATTACGATGTATGCGTGATCGACACGCCCCCAGCCCTTACCAATCGGACTTTCGGTGCCTTGCTCGCGGCAGATGCCGTGATCGCACCGATCGGCATGAACGATTATTCCATTCAAGGTGTGACCGAGCTTCTGCGTGCCATGAAGGGTGTTGCACAACACTATCGGCGCCCCGCACACCTCTTTCTTGGGCTCTTGCCGTCGATCTACGACCGCAAGAGCCGCCGTGAACGTGAGCTATTCGAGAGCCTAGCTGGAGAAGTCGGCAAGCTTCTTTTTCCAGGTGTTGTTGCCAAGCGCGATCTCTACTCCCGGTCAGCAGGAGAGAGTGAGCCCGTGTGGAACATGAAAGGAGCATCCGCGCGCGACGCGGGGGATGAAATCCGCGGTGTCTTTGCGACGATCGCGCATAAGATGGAGTTGGGCGAATGAGCAATCAACACAACAAGAGCGCGAAGCCACGCGCATCATTCGCAGCATCATCCTTCGGCAACCTACGTGCTGCCACCGGTGAGGGGCAAGGTGAAGCGCTCCGTATCCTTCTTGCCGATATAGACGAGGACCCGAACCAGCCGCGTAGGAGCTTCGATCAGGCGGAGCTTGAGAGCCTGGCTGAGTCTATCAAACTCAAAGGTGTGGTACAGCCTATCGTTGTCCGGCCTCCGGTGGATGGACGCTATATGCTGGCATTCGGTGCGCGCCGATATCGTGCTTCTAAGCTCGCAGGTGCTGCGGATATTCCAGCGATTGTCCGGGCCGCGAGCGATGATGATTATGCTGCTCAGGTGATCGAGAATCAGCAGCGTGCGAACCTGAGCAACAATGAACTTGCCACAGCCATCGAACAGCTTTCAGCGGCTGGCCACAACAACAAGCAGATCGGCACCATCTGCAACCTGAAAGATTATCAGGTCGCGGCGTTCAAACAGGTCGGCAAGTTCCCCGATGAGTTGCGCGAACGGCTCGATAACGCCGACATTCGGGCACTCTACGATCTATTCCGGCAGTGGGGTAAGACGCCCGCGGAGATCATTGACGCCCTGCCCGACGCTGAAACCTTCATCACCATCACCGAGGCGCGGCGGATCATCGGCAGCATCACGGGCAAGCCGACCGGCAGCATCGTTTTGGATCTAGTGATCCCAGCGCCGCCCCCTGCCCCGATTCCCTCCGCTGCTCTACCCCCAGTTCACGACGGTAAACCACAGGAGGTTGAAGAGCGCGCCCCTGCCCCGACGCGCCAGTCTTCGGAGCCTTTGCACCGTGCAAGCCCTCCCCCTGCCCCTCCGCAACGGTCAATCGAAGCGGAGTGGGATGCGCGCCGGGAGGCAGCGCAGGTTTCTACCTCGACCAAGATCGATACGCCCGTTTTTATTGTGAAGGTCGGCGATGGTGAGACTGGGCAGCTCGTGCTGGACCGTCGCAGCGAGCGCGAGGGGTGGGCGCTTGTCTCCTATACAACCGGCATCGAGGAGGTTGAGGCTTCCGAGCTGCGGATTGTCCGCATCGAGTAGCAGGAGGACGGACAGCTATGACCGATAGAGGATCTAGCTTGTCCATCCGCCGTCCCGCCGCTCTGGCGGGACGGTTTCTCTTCGGTGTGGTGCGGATATGCTGGGGGGTGATCTGCTTCCTGTTTTGGGGGCTCATTATCCTCACAATTCCGTTCGCGCGCCTGCTCATCCTCCTACCGCTCTCGTTCACGATCATCGGAAGCGCTGGCGCTGCGGTCTTCTTCGCCTGGCAGGGCGCATGGGCCGACGCCGGGTCGGCCGCGCTGATATCGTTCGTCGCAGCGCTCTTGTTCGGCGGCTACAGCTATTGCGCCGAAAAGATGGACCCCACCGTTGGCATGATGCCGCCGTTCGCGTTCTGGCGATCTGACTGGCGGTACGACTGATGCACGACGACGAGCTGGACGATCTGCGCGCGCGTGTCGATTGCCGAGCGGTCTTAGAGAAAGCCGGTTGGGAGCTGGATGCGGCCGAGAGCACCGCTCATGCCGTGAAGTATCGCGGCGGCTCCGCAGCGATTGTCATCGTAACCCATGAGGGCAAAGGCTGGTTCGATCCACTCAACGACACACGCGGCGACGTTCTTGCTCTCGCTCAGCGCCTGTGGGGTGGCACATTGGGCCACGCTCGCAAAGCACTTCGGCCCCTTGCCGGCCTTTCGCCCCAGATGCGACCGAGCCAACGGGAGAAGCGCCCGCCTACACCGCTCGACGCACCTAAGACATGGTCACGCGCCCATCAGCTCAAGCCAGGATCCCAGGGGTGGACGTATCTGACTGGTAAGCGCGGTCTACCAGCGGCGACAATCGAACGCGCGTTGAGTGCGGACCTGCTGCGCGAAGGCATCTATGGTACAGTGTGGGCGCTCCACCGCGATAGTGCAGGCTGTGCCTGTGGCTGGGAGATGCGCGGACCGCAGTACAAGGGGTTCGCGAAGGGCGGCGACAAGGCGTTGTTCTGGATCGGAGAGTTGGCAAGCGCCCAGCGGATTGCCGTGACCGAAAGCTGGATCGATGCATTGAGCCTCGCAACTTTGGAGACATGGCCAGACGGAACGGCCTATATCTCGACAGGCGGTGGCTTCGGGCCGGGCACCGCTGACGTGCTTCGTGAGCTGTTGCCGAGAACGGCGCGGCTGGTGGCGGCTACAGATCAAGGTAAGGGTGGAGAGTTGCTGTCCGATCGCCTGCACGAGCTGGCCGCAACCGTCTGCGCTGGCTTCGGTAGGTTGCGGCCGACGGCAAAGGATTGGAACGCCCAGCTCACCAAGAGCTGACAGGCAGTCTTGCACCGTGCAAGATCACCGAGCGCATAGCCCCTCCCCTCCTCTTGCCCACGAGGACCAAGGCGAAGAACGAAGTTCTTTGTCTTGGGACTAGGGCCTGATATTCATGCCTTGGCACCATCAGCGACCTGAGAGTGTGGCCCCAAGACTTGTGCCGCCGCCGAAATTGCGGCGATTGCTGTGGGAACACCTGCAACAATCGCTACCTGGGTAAGAACGCCGAAAATCTGGTCTCGG
>JAAIGE0101016987.1_pt1 | contig 10082 bp, 7 predicted proteins | sample 6487951 | NCBI WGS metagenome assembly JAAIGE01 (sample SAMN13974128, study PRJNA590717) | phyllosphere metagenome | biome: tomato field; feature: multiple bacterial spot infested tomato fields; material: tomato leaves; isolation source: leaves from tomato fields | host: Solanum lycopersicum ... | reverse complement strand
AATGCCTTGGTGTAGCGCGGGCCATAGTTGGGTGGAATCCGCATACCCAATAAAAGCACCTTGGCACCCGCTTCGCGAGAGCGATCTATCATCGATGCAAGATTTTGTTGCAATTGCATCACAGAGGTCAGGACCCAATAAACTCAAGGGTTCAGGACGATGAACGATATAATCAGCGCCTCAAATGGGACAAACCTGTTACAAATCACGCTCGCTAAGCCATGGCACTACAGACGTAACGGTCGGTACTACCTACGCATCAGACCCAAGAGCAACACTACGGATTACTTCACAGTGTCACTACGTACAGCAGACCGTTCAGCAGCAATGGACATCTCCAAGGACATCCTCAAGGCTCTTGCAGCCTTCCACCTCGACAATCGAGAGGCCACATGGCAGGACCTACGCCCTCGCCTATTGGAAATCGCTGAGGAGGCCTTAACGATGGCCCACGGGGATGACTCCTTGGTGGCCTACGAGGTGGTCTACGATGAGGTCAAAGAAGCTATTGCCCATGCGAGCGCTAAAAGGCCCTTCACGGCTGACCAACAGAAGGCTGTGGGTTACATCCGACGTACCATGTCCGGGGCTCAGGATCGTCTCAAAGGCCGCCCTGAAGACCTCACAGAGGTCGTTCGGGAACTCAGGGAGGATACTTCTGCCCACCTGTCTTCATCTGTAAGCGTTCCTCAAGACAATCCTCAAGAGCCCTTGACGTGGACCTACCTGACTTCGACCTACATGAAGGAACACGGCTCGAACATCAAAGACTCCACCAAGGCCAGCATGGAGACGAACTTTAAGGTTATCGGCCTGAGTATGGAGACCATCGGCCTGACTGACCTTAGGGCTCACACGCGCTCTGACATGATTGACCTGCGCTCTGACCTCCTAAGCACTCGCAAAGCATCCACGGTGAACAACCTGCTGATAAAGCTCATGCAGGTCCTTGATTGGGCTGTGGCTAATGACCTCCTCACCAAGGCGTACACAACGAAACTCAAGATCGTTAAGGGCGCTGATAGTGACCGCGAGGCATTCACACGGAATCAGGTGGAAGCTGTTATGAGCCACGCAGCCACCCTTCCGGCTGACTCTTGGGAACGCTGGGGAGTATCACTACTGGCTATCACAGGTGCTCGGGTCGGTGAGGTCGCTCAGTTGACCAAGGACGACATCACTAAGGTAGGTGATTACTGGTGTATCAACATCAACGAGGACAGCCCTGACAAATCCATCAAGAACAAGCACAGTGCTCGCGTGGTCCCTCTGATTGATGGTGCCTTAGGTTTTGATCTACAAGCATTCATCAAGGCAGTCGAAGCGGGAGCCTTACCATCTGACCATGGCGTGTCCCCTGTGAAGGCAAGCAAGCACTTAGGGTTCGTCATGAAGAAAGCTTTAGGTGAGAACCGTACCGAGAATCAGACCCTTCATTCCCTACGCCACCATATAGCGTCCTCAATGAAGTCAGCGGGCGTCCCTGTGGCCTTCGCGCAGGCGATTCTCGGGCACTCCACAAAGACCATTGCTTACGACAACTATGGCTCAGAGGTGCCTGTAGAGGTTCTGGCTGATGTCCTGAAGGGCTTCTTGCTCACTCGATAGCCCTGGGGGTTTGGCAGTTGCCGACACAGAAGCCCGACGATATCGAGCACCTGCTGCCATATAAATGGACAGTAGTCATACAGGGTAATTAAGTCCGTCCGCTTCTGTCTCTATAGCAATCAAAGCCTTGGCTGCCAAATCTGAGGAAACAGCCCCCCATCAGTCGAATCGAGACGGCCTCAGTTATCGTATCGATATCCAAGCCATTGCTGAGCACATCGTTCAACACGTACCGCAACGCTATCTCAAGCGCTTTCTCTCTATCTTCGCTCACAGCTATCACTCTTTCTGTCAGAGCTGTAAAGGTAGCCTACCTATAACGACTTTGATCATCGGTACTTGTCTCCACTACCGGTATCCATGGCCGCCTCGCCAAGACCGTCTCTTAGATCAACCCGGCAGTGGCCGAAAATCATTTATTGTGTGATCAGTATTCGTTGACCAAGCCATCAAGGTGTCGTAACGTGCGCAACCACATAAGCGATTACTACTCACATACATCAAGAGACGCCCCGTATCATGAATACCCAAAGCATTCCAAACAACCCTATGACGCCCGCTGCGATGGCTCTGATCGGCTACTTTTCGGCTACCTCGGAGCCCGCTATTTACGTATCGATGGAGTACAGCGACGACTACGATGATTACCACGGTAAAGGTTCGTGGAAGTGGGTCGCAAAACGCTCTTGGACATTCGGCGGGGCTACTCGAACCGAAATACTTGAGGTTCCTCAAAGCGCTGAAGGCGTGGACAGGGAGAACGTCCAGAGTTTGATTAGAGCGCTTACTCGAGAACCTGTAGGCTCCGACGTGCAATACGCTGTATCCAGCTCGGATGAGGAACTGAAGTACATCGCAATCCGCATCGGATAAGCCAAAGGCCATACGGACCGAACAGGCAATCGCACCTCGCGCTAAAGTAATACTGTGTATACGAGCACTGATCGTATATCTTGAGTGGTTTACCGCTACTACGAGAGACCATCATGCACGCTCCGCGCTTTATTACCGATAGCCTTGCAATCGCCAAAGCGACACCCAAGAGACGCCACGTTGATCTTCGGGTGAGCTTGACCGCAGCTCTTACTGAGTTCGTTGAGTTGGGCCTATTTGAGTCAGTCGTAGATGCCGAGGGCCTGACCAAATGGCGTATGGTCGGTGGCCCCGTTGTTGCACAGGAAGCTATCTATGAGGATACCTTGAAACGGCCATTTCTATTCACGCAGTTAACCCGTGACGCGGCACTGGGTGTGGTCCTTCGAGCAAGACACACAGGCGACCGCGCCGCAATCATTAAGGCCATCAAGGCGGTCTGACATCTAAAGGCTCTCTATATATATTCATATATTCTTCGCGAAAACGTTCCCTGATAGCAGCCCCCCAGCCGGTGAGATTTCATAATGAAGTTCGTCGGCCACAGGGTCTCGAAACAGCCTGCCTGTAGTTCCCCTCACTATAACCAGAGCAATCCCGCTTCTGGCCTACCTGAGGAGAAGAGAAATGCACGCACCCAAATCCATGCCCGCACTTGAGGTACTCGAAACATTCTATAAGATTGATCCAGAGAGCCCCTCGGGGTTATCCCGAATCAGGAGGACGCAGGGGCCCAATGGCTCCGTTGGGCCAGTGTTGAGTCTTGGCACTGATGGTTACTGGCGCATGAAGTTTCAAAACGAGTTCTATAGGACTAACAGGGTTGTCTACTTCATGCACCACCGGAAGGACCCAGGCCCCCTCTTCGTCGATCATATCGATGGCGACCCGCTCAACAACCTTGTTGCAAACCTTCGCCCATGTACTCATCAACAGAACCTCCTAAACGCCAGAGGCAAACCCAAACGTTCAGGCTTGCCTAAAGGCATCAGAGCTGTCCCTAACGGCAGGTATGAAGCCAGTCTATCTATCGAAGGCAAGCGCCACGTTGCCGTGCTGGCAAATTTCAACGATGCCACTTGCTATCTGAAGTCGTTAAGGACCCGTCACCACGGTGAATTCGCCCGAGCCTAACTGAACGTCAGTTAAAAACCCTTACTGAAACACCAACCCTCCATCCCCACAGCGGCCCGACAGCCCTGTGCATTTATCCCATTCAAAGCTTCTTTCTGTCTGACCTTCCGAACCCAGCCGGTGCCCTGAGTGTGGGCGCTTTGTAGTGGTGCGGGATGTCGGCGGGAAGTCAGACAAAAGGAAAATCACTCAATGAACAACACCCGTGAAAACTATGCATCCGTTAAAACAGCGGGCACACCTTATGACGCAATGATTCGACAGGAAGCTGACCGCCAAGGTGTCCCTTACGACTTCATGCATAAACTCATTTTCAACGAATCCAGTTTCAATCCCACCGCAGAGTCCCCTAAAGGACCTCTGGGTCTCGGACAATTCACAGAGCTGACTGGCAGGGCCTACGGCCTGATGACCCCCGAGGATCGGATGGACCCGGTGAAGGCCATTCCGGCAATTGCCCGCCACCTCAAGGACCTTAGCGGCACCTATAAGGGCGACCTACTGAAGACCGCATTGGCATACAACCAAGGGCAAGGACGCTTAGGCTCCCCTCAGTTGGCCGCGCTGGATCAAGGCGACTTCAGCAAGATCAGTCCCGAGGGTCAGAACTACATGCGCAAGCTGCTGGATGTGTCCGGCGACTCTACAAGCCGCCGCTGGTTTGATGAGCAGGAGGTAGCCAATCCGGGCATTCACCCAAAGGCTGATGCCGTCCAGTTTGAAGATGCCATTCAAGGCGTGACGGCCAGAAACAAGATCGGAAAGGAACTACCGGAGCTGGGCCAATTGGACCTGCCCGGAGGGACTGCCCCTCAGACGCAGCAAGACTTTCAAACCCTGTCCAACATCAACGGCAAGAAACCCAAAGATACCTTTGAGGGGCTGAGTGAAGCCGTTAAGGCCAACCTTGAGACCTCCTTTGTGGGGTCTCTCCTGCGATATGGGACTATGGAAGATGCTGACCCACTGGACTGGGTGAAGCCTAACGACGCTTCTAACTGGACCATTGAAGATTACGACATGATCCGCCGTGAAGGCGTGGACCCTCAGTTCTTCCCATTCGTTCAGGACTTCGCAAAGGGGAACCGGGAAAACCTACCGAATGCCATCGCTATGGCTAAGCAGAACCAAGAGTATCAACGCCGTATCTACAGCACTGGTACTGGGGCGCAGATTGTCGGGGGTTTCATCGGTGCCGGTTTGGACCCTTTGACCTATGCGCCCATTCCGGGGACTGCTGGGGCCCGTCTAATCTCCAGAGCCACTCAAGGTGCTATGTTCTCCGGGGCCGCTGCTGTGGGCTCTGAGGCTTTACGTGAGAACGTAACGGGCATAGAGGGCCACTACGGCACAGCTCTGGTAGGAGGTGCACTGTTCGGCGCAGGCGCAGCAGCAATCTTCGGTCGAACCCTCAGGGAGACTCCTAAGGTCGAACGTGTGGACCTGCCGGATGACCAGCTTGAAGCAGTCCTTGCCCGTCACGGCGAGGCATCCGAAAAGAACCACTTCGATATCCATGGAGAACATGAGATACCGGACGGCTTCAATACAACAACTGTCCGTCTGGAGGCCCGTGAGACTGCCCGTCAGCTTGGCGAAGAAGACCCGACACGCTACCCATGGCGCGAAGGTGAAGAGCCTAAAAACGCCGCCGGTGTGGACTATGTGGACCACCCAAGCGAACCCGGCGCGGTGCGTCTGCAGGACGGTTCGATTCTGTCGGCAACCAACCCGCTGAACCCGAAGCTTATCAATGAGGCAACTGAGGTCGTCCCTGACCGGGCCGCTAAAGGGGCCACCATGGGAGGCTTCACCGAAATCGGCTATACGCTAAATCGCTCGGAAAATTCTGAGGTTCTGGCAATAGGAAGCCAACTATTCCGTTCACCCACAGGGACCATCAGCGGCTCCAATGGCAAGTTCGGAGCAACCGCCTCGGACATCATTGAGCGCATTCAAGGTCAGGACCACGTTACCTACAACACCATGTCGGAGCAGGTCCTTGAGGCAATCAAAGATCCTTTCTATGTACTAACCCCCGGTGGCCGTGAGGTTCACATTGATCGGGCTTACCGCCGTGTAGCTGAGGCTATTGAGGACCAGTCAGGTAACAAGCTGGCTCAACTCACGGCTGGTGAAAGGAAGCTGATGGATACAGTGCGCAAGCATTACGACCGGAAGGCTGACTTATTGGCCTCCCCGGCTCAGTTCGGCAATCGCAACGCCCGCCCTATCCTTCCCGAGACCCGCCACGCTGGCTCCTACATTCCGAACGTCTATAGCTCTGCCGCGAAGCTTCTTCAGGTCCAACGGCTGGGAGGTGAGGAAGGTTTGCAGCATGCAATCATGGAGTCGTGGCTTGCCAGTTATGCAGCACGTCCAGCGGTTAGAACCCGAGTGGACAACCTGCTGAAGGATAAGGTTGACGAACTCCTGGGCGAACGTGTGGCAGCCCTATCGAAGCCTAAAGGCAAGCAAGTAGCGCCTGCTTTGGATACAAAGGCAATGCGTGAGGAAATCCTGAAGGAACAGGTAGAGGATTACGCGAAGAGAAAGGCTTATGGCATCGCCAAGACTGATGACCTCAATGGGTCCAACCTGCTAAATCTCGACACTCAAGGGAGTATTCCCGGAAGTGCTGGGCTGGGCGCAAATAACTTCCTTGAGGGCCGTCACCTATTCGACTCCGACATGGCCGTGCCTCTTTCCGATGGCAGCACCTTCGCGGTGAACGACCTGCGTGAATTTAACCTGTCGCGAATCACCCCAAGCTACGACCGGCGTGTTAACGGTGACATTGGAATCATGGGAGCGACTGGTAGAAGCACAGCGGAACTCATGAACGACATCGGACGGGTCAAGGTAAACAGCAAGGCTGAACGTGCTGCCCTTGAAGATGCCGTAAAGATCCTGACGGGCCGGGCGCGACGGGATGTTGATGGGACTCTTGCGACTGCGGCACGATCTCTGGCGGACCTGAGTTTTTTCGCAAAGAACGCCTATATGGGTGTGCAGTCCATAACTGAGGTCGCTGGGATGGTGACCAAAGGACATACTCACATGCTTCTCAAAGGCATTCCGATCCTGCGAGACATGAGCCAGTGGGGCTCCAAGATCAGCGCTAAGGACCTGTCGGACATGCATTCAATGGTGTTCGGACGCGAACTGGACAACCACATACGACCAAGCCGTGCAGACATCATAGAGCGCCTCAGGGATGAAGCCGGTGCGAGCCCTCTGGCCGCTCATGTCGTCGGATCCATTAAGTTCGCTACTCAGGAGCTATCTACACGATGGAGTCCATTCACTTGGCTCCTCACCGAGTCATCCAATTACATCGCAGACGCTGGACGTCAAGGGGTCCTGTCTGACTTCGTAGACCACGTTATCGCAGGCCGTGCTTCGGGGCTGTTCTCCCCAGAGCGCCTAAAGTCGATGTCTATTACCTCCGAGCAATTTGAGGGAATGAAAGACCTCATCAAGGCTTACGTGAAGAAACAGCCGGACGGGGCCTACAGGCTCACCGACAAGGCAGCTTTTCAGCGTGACCCTCGGACGATGGACCTGTGGCGTATGGGTGACAAGGTTGCGGATGAAACCATTCTGCGCCCTCACAAGTTCTCCTCGGCTGACACCGTGGCTTACGGAGCAGGTATCAAGACAGCCATGCAGTTCAAGAACTTCACGATGCGTTCAGTCAACTCCCGTCTCATCCGAAGCTTCCATGACTCCACAAAGAACGGCAGAGCTATCGACCAGACCATGCAGGCAGTCCTTTCTACAGGGCTGGCCGTCAGTGCTTACATGGCGATGAAATACAGCCAAGCCTCTTCGATTCCAAAAGACCAGCGGGAGAAGTTCCTACAGCAATCACTTGACCCAAAGATGCTGGCTTATGCAGCCCTATCACGAAGCTCGCATATTGGGGCACCTCTTGGTCTGGCGAACATCGTAGCAGCACCTCTTGGGTTCGATCAGGCCGCAATGGTCCGCTCCTCAATTCTCCCCCGTGGGCCCGAAGAGCAACGGGAGCCAGGTGCAATGAAGTACAGCGCCACAAAGGACGACAGAATCACCGGTTCCCTTGGGCGTATTGCCGAACAGGTCCCGGCCTATGGGGTTCTCGCAAGCGCCGGACAGGTTGGCTACAACGCCTTCGGTGCCGCTGGGACTGACTCTCGCCGTGCCGATCAGGAATACATGACAGGCATCTTCAACGGCCTGCGCGGACTCGTACCGAACGACCCAATCAGCCAAAAGCTTTTGCTCATGATCATGGAATCGCAAGGCGTCGAGATTCGATAGAACGCATCCACTGATAGTAGGGCGCTCACACAGGTCCTACCGTTCAGGGAAGGTGTCAGCCATTCTCTTTCGGCTTGCCTCTCGTCCAATCAATCTCTTTCAACGCCGCGAGCACATTAACGGCCTCGGCTGAGTCTCTCAAAAAGGATGAATCTTTTATAATTACTGTTCTAATGCCAGAGAACTCAGAAATCACATCGGAAAGTATTGACGCAGCAACCCGCTTGACGAGTGCGTAGTCCTTCCAGAAACGATCTTCCAACAAAGATACGTCACAACCATCTCTCAACATTTCAAACAGCTGGAGGCGCTTTATGCGGTCAGGATCCGGGTTGGGAAATATACTATAGTCACCCTTTGAAACCCGGATTTGACCATCAATATTATAATTAAGCACAAGCATTAAAAGTTCTTGATCACTCAATAAGGCTGTGGGATGCATCATGGAGAACATAGAGGAAGGTTCTGACGCCTCCACCAGTTTCGGAAGTGCTGCCTTCAACAGATACTGATTAATAATGCTGGCGGTAAATGGTATGATTATTCCGCTCGTTACAAATGGCACTGTGATCTCATCAAACAACAGCCCTGCTATTTTGCTCGCTATAAAATTGGTTAGTTGCGAGTCTAAGAAGGAACGAACATCATTGGTTTTTTTCAGAAGTTCCACAAAACCAGACTGATCAAGGTATCTCATAAAGCTCATGCTGTAACCATACAGATCGATGGTGCCCAATCCAATTCTGTGAGAGTTATCTACACTTCCAAGTCTTGAGTGCAAAGAGCGTAGAGAAGAGTCAGTCAACAAGTTCAAGCCTGCTGTATTCCAACGCTGCTCAAGGTCTTGAATTACTGCTTGAGTCTCGACCACGAGTGTGACATGGAAAAAAGCTGTGAGCACCTTGTGTTGTTTGGGGATGCGGACATTGAGGTCCACACTCTCAAATACCTTGAACTCTAAATTCTTCATTGCTTCGCAGATATCAGCAAATGGCTCGTTGCCTACGTATCGTTCAAACGACTCGTATTCCGACACAACAGATCTGAGGTATTCGTGCAATCTCCCGTCATCGATTTCAGTTTTGATTTCGCTATGAAACCCCCCGGATAGTGGGATAGCTGGCCCAGTTAAGCCACCTGGGGCATAGAGATGATAAATAAATCTATTGGTTGCAGGTTTGATCGAGGGGTCAATTAAGGAAAATAGCAAGAATTTTATCAGCTCTTTAATAACGGTGGGTCGTGGCATTCGTGCCTTTAAATTTTTGCACTGAATGGAGCCGACAACTTCTCCCTGCCCATATAAGACGCAATCCCGCCCTCTTTCACCAACGCCCTGCATTAGCGCAATGTCGTCGAACTCTATGATAGGTTCAAGTTGATTTTCAATTTCGGATCGAATCAAGCAATATACTAAGTTTTCAAAATCTCGATCACTTAGCTCTACGTATGGAAGCGAGGAAAGACCGGCATCCAGAGCTAACGGCTTGTACCCCGCTGCAATCTCTTGTTTTAACCTTTCATTTGAAATACGTTCCATACAATTTCACTTGGCTTGTAATTTGTTTAAGAGTGATTGTAGCAGTTGCATCGACTGAATGCCTAAAAGCACGAGCAATACTGTAAATCAAAGACCATACGGCTCAAAGATTTGCTTTCATCATCCTTTCGCAAATACGAGTTGCTGGTCTGGCGTAGGAGCCTCGGAGATGCTTGAGGATTTCCTGATGCAGCAAATGGAGGACCCATTGGTGGGCTTTGACGATCACCGTCAGATGCTCATGGGCAACGTGATGCTTAGCTTTGAAGCTGACGGCACGACGACCAACTATATGGGCTGGTGAAAGCGTGACTGGACAGGGATGTCCGGTCATATTCAGCACTGACTTAAAACCCCTCACTCTAACCAGAGGAGGACTTAAGGTTACTCATGCCCCCTCATAAGGTTCATCTCAGGCGATGACTATCAATGAACAATAACCACCTCACATTAAGGAGGCTTAGCAATGACTAATCGGTGGAAGACCGCTGTGGCAGTAACGCGCACTCTGGCCACCCACCGTGTCACCTATCGATTTCTTGGTTTACTCCTTGTCACTCTTGGAGTTAGCCAAGGTGGTCCTCTGGCCGAAGCCTTTGGGGATGTCGTCTGCGTTCTACTT
>JAAIGE0101370375.1_pt1 | contig 10084 bp, 10 predicted proteins | sample 6487951 | NCBI WGS metagenome assembly JAAIGE01 (sample SAMN13974128, study PRJNA590717) | phyllosphere metagenome | biome: tomato field; feature: multiple bacterial spot infested tomato fields; material: tomato leaves; isolation source: leaves from tomato fields | host: Solanum lycopersicum ... | reverse complement strand
CTCGACTACGGCTTTGCGACGCTGCAAGCCCCGCGCATCTGCGCTTATGCCGACGTGATTTGTAAAACTAAAAAAATGTTGAGTATTTTGAAAATCAGCTACTTACTTTATTATATCGTACTCATCAAATTGCTAAGTGGTGGTTACCATTGAGGCCTTTGGATAATAACTCTTGTATTCTTGCCTCCCGTACCGCTAATAGACGATTCAACTGACTTATCTGCTGCTCCAAATTTATACACTTGTCGTACCAAAGACCTGTCTGTGTCCGTTGTGCTGACAAACTTTGCTTCAGTTGTTCCAACTCCGATATTTTAGGTTGGGCTGGCTCAAGTAAAGCACGCTTTTGCTGTTTAGCATTTTCAATCAGTGTTAGCAATTGCTCACGTCTAGAAGCGACCCAGTGATGTCTTCTAGCATGTTTGAGCGTAGCCCGGTCGCATGATAGATTGCGAGCCATTTGCAACCAAGACACCAATTTAACAGATGGGATTTCTCCAGCATTGATAATACGTTGGATCTGCTTCTCAATGTCGCCAAGCAGTTTCCTTATTTTTCTATTTTGCTCCCACCAGTCTTGCTGGTTTCGCTCATAATAAGCGGCCGATTGATTTTCCAATGGAAGTCTATCATCTCGCTCAATCCAATCTGCTAAAGATGCTCCCTGGCGTAATACAAACTCGGGGACTGATGTTGTCATAGCTCGTCTACATTTATTCCAAGGGTGCCTAATACTTGCTTCGCTTCCTCTACAAATCGAGCATACTCAGGCCAGCCGTGTGCTAATAAAGAATCATTTAAATGCTTACGATTTTCCTTATACACCTTTATCCAGATGGGGACTTGTATACTAGTAATTATTGCATTTTTACAGTGATTGGGATTGCATTTGAGTTGCCCTAAACAAGGCGGCAGTTGCTTAACGCCATTTTCTTCGATCTCGCGTCGCCCTTTGCAATAACCCAAGCCAACATCCGCCATTGGTCGTCCTTGACTGGCTAGATATTCCATAAGTTCATCCATCTCCCACCCAGCGCCTAGCATACATGTGAAGTAAGATGCTCGATTCTGTCTAAACTCTTCGGCACTAGGCCCTGCAACGGGGGCATCAGGATGATACAACGCGTAAGCTACCTCTCGGCTGGCCTGCTTAAAGCCTACAGCGTTATTGAAGATATCACTTCCGATTCCACCATATTCAAGTGTCACATTCTGCAACGACTGGAATCGCCTATGGGCTTGGTATACATGTTTTAAATGCAAACTAATATATGGAATACTTAGTCCAGCCCTACTCATATGTAATGCAAGCGTATGGCGTAGACGATGGCTTGTAATTCTATAAGGCTCCTGAACACTTTTCTGACGAGCACTTGGTATATATGTATCAAAAGAATATTCACGAAGGCTATCTACATCATACAGGTAGCATGTCAACATATTATTAAAAGACAAATTACTTATTGGCTTGTCAAAATCTTTCACAGCAGAATACCTATTAGTCGCGAATAGATATTCACATCCGTTAAGTCTTGTAATTTCCTCCAACACAGAAACTGCGTCCCGAACGATAGGACAAGCTACCCAATAATCCAGACCTGTCAGCAGATTAATAGATTCATTTTTGCTTACAGTGCCTTTTATTACGTAATCACCAGTAGGCAGTTTAGTTAAACAACCTTTTTGAAGCAGCACTGCTTCGCTATAACGCATTCCTGTAAATTGTAGAAGCAAATATTTTGCGGCTGTGTGGGCCCTCTCAACTGTTGCCCTAGTTTTTTCACAAGAAACACCATATTTACTACGAAAAGCAATCGTACGTGAGGTACTTCCTTTGAGTGTACGGCTTGTACTTCCGGAAGCTACTCTTTTATACACTTCTTCACGGTTTTCTTCCGATATCTTCAAATAGCCTTCATAAACTTCGCTAAAATCTTTGTAGCTTAGAAATATATCGTGCTCACCGATATCTGATACAGGGGCACAAGGAACTTTCCCAAGTGCAACTAAAAAAGACAATACGTCTTTGGTAGCTGTATTTACTAGGAAAGTAAATAGCTTATCAGGCAATGGTTTATCACTAACTCCTACACCTTCGCCACTTGGGGATTTAGTCCTTTTTGGCAAATCAATCATTTCAATATCTTGAGAAGTCCATGTGACCGGTGCACCACCTGAATTTGGTATAGGTAGATACTGCTGAATGAGTGGACTGGTAAATGACTTCAATACCTTACACAATTGCTCTACCAAACTTTTCGTTCGCTAATATGGAAAAGCTCTTTGAATATCAATAATTGTAATATCTGCTAAATTGTTAATATAACTAGACGTCGAATTTGCGCCAACATTTGGTATAGCAGCCTGAATACATAATTCAGCTAAAAAACTTAATGAGACATTCATTAATTGACAGCAATAATCAGGCGCTAATCCTTGACTACCTACTCGTCGAGAAGAACTGATTACGGAAGGATAATAAATGCAAAAAAATCCCAAAATTTTTGCACCGTATAGTATATCACCAGGCAGTATTTCTTCGTATTCTCCCCAATTTACTGTTAACTGATGCTGCGCCTTAATAATTAACCTAGGCTTATTAGCATTACTGAAATCCCAAACACTATCTCCAAAGCAGCTATTTTTTGAAACAGGCATATGATCCTGAATACATAAAGTACCATCAGCAATTTGCTGCCAATCATTCCAACCACCATTTGAGAAAGCACTTTTCATAATATTAAATATTATACACCAGCATCATAAACAACTGGGTCGATAAATTCATCTAAGCATTCAGCAGCAGCAGATGCCCATTCAAGGTCTTCGCGCGAGAACTCTGACTTACTAGGGTCAAGTATAGAATCTAGTATTTCTAGTGTACGATGGTAATGGTGCAAGTTCGGCAAGTCGCCTGCACTATATCCTGCCGATTGCCTAATTTGCCGGCGATACACTACTAATGTAGGCAGATGATATCGCATTAATATTACGTTTTTACAAAATAGACACATATTGTAACGTGTACAGGCATGAGTAGGCTGATAATCCTTTGCACGCTTTATCTCTTCTGGAGGGTCGAATACATTTCGGCAATCAGATAGGATACCTTTATGAATCATGATATCAGAAGAATTACATTGATTTCCAGCATACACTGGCTGATTTTCTATTTGCCAAACCCTGTTAGTATGAATTGTTTCGAGCGCCCGATTAATCTCATTATAAGCTTTAACTTCTATATTATTACGAGCAACATAACCTAAGGTAGTTATTATTGACTTATGCCCAAAGCGACTCTTGATTTCAAAGAAATCCATTCCACGTCGAACCATATCAGTGATCTTAGTTGAGCGGAATCTACCTATAGTAAGCTGCAATTTCTGTCCGTTATCTGCCTTCAAACCATCCTCCATAGCGCGGGTTTTACACCAAGTTGATGAAACACCATTATCTATATTACGTACATCTTGAGCAGAGACATTTATTCTACATCGAGAAACATTAGGAATGTTTTGAAAAATAAACAACAATGCATTATACTTACCAGACTCACTCACCCTTAAAGGAGCTGTTACATCTTTGATTAGCGCGATAGTTTTACGAATAATATTAGCCTGCCCTTCCTTAAATTCACGAATTGTCAGGTCTTTGTCATATGGGTTAATATGCATCTCCATATAACCGCTACTTCGTGCCTTGTAATACTGTAAAAAGGGCACATCGGTTAGTGGGTGTTTCTCTTGAAAACAGTCCACTGTAAGATTCCATAGAGAGCCTGGGTTTAATCCTGTTTCTAAACTCAGCTTGAGAGCTAACGGCATAATGATATCTAGGTCAATGACTGGCTTTATTTTCCAGTCTTTGAGCAATTCAGAATATCCCCCTGGGTATTTTGATGCATGATGATAAAACCAATAATGTTGCTGCGAATTATGAACTGGAGTATCAGATGCTTGGCAATCCATTACATTTTCAAAATACCATCGCAAATTATCTATATTTTCCCATCCTGATTTGGTTTCTTGCGCTATCTGACCTACAATGTTGAGGTCTGTACTTATGTCTAACCGCGGGTCATATCCTAACCCAGTGCGCTGATAATCAGCAAAATTTAGCGACTCATAAATTTTAGCCAACTTACCTTTCAGCCAAGCATTAATACTATCCATTTCACTATCAGAATAAGCTGCATTCTGAGTAGTTTCGGGTCGCCCTGGGGCACAAGCAACTCGATGAATAAATTCACCTTTGGTAAACTTATGTAACGCGGCATACTGCAATACTTGCCTGAATGCAGTTACGTATCCAGCAACTGTTTTTAAACCTAACCTATTAGGATTGCCTTCTACATTATATAAATCAAAAAAATTCTGCAATTTTAGTAAAGACATAGCATCCCATTGCTCTGAAACGTAAAATAACTTTTGCTCAGCTAAGTCCTTATCATAATTATTAGTAGCTGCTAAGTAAGTTCTCTTATAGAAAGACAAGCAACTTGATATGGTGGAACGACTAGTATGTTTTACGAGAGCTAGTCGATTAAACAGAAAATCAATTTGAGCAAAGGGATTTTCTATAGTCGGCTCAGGCAACACAAGTTTTTCACCTTTGTTATCGTTTGGTTTACTTTCCATGACGTTGTTGGCGGCGACCGTGGCCACGGTTTTCGGTATGATTTCGTTGCGGTTTGAAACTTTGCTCGTAGATATACTGCGCTTCTAAGTATCTCTCTCGTGGGACGTCTTTTGAGCCCAACTGCTGCATTTGAGCAATGATTGGCGCAGGAATCTTGGTATATCGCTCAGTCGTTTTGATATCGTTGTGTCCTAAAGCGCGTTGGCAGACAACCATATTCTCTAGAAACTCTCGACCATGCTCTGACTGCAAAATCGAAAATGCTGTACCATGCCGGAAAGAGTGAGGTGTAATATTTTTTAAAAGCACACCTGTTTGCAGCAACCGCTTAGAAGCTAGCTGGATTTTCTTTTGTATTGCACCTTTTGTGATAGGTTTACCCAGTATATTTAAGAAGACGGGCATATCGCCAGGAGAATAACCAACCTGCGCACGTAAGTACGTTCGCCAGTTATTATGTAATCGGAGTATACGCTCCAGCATTGGCCGGCTTATTATAGTATACCGTTGCTTAATAACTCCTCCATTCCCCTTCGACCCTTTTACAACAAGCGGGAAATACATAACGCTTATTGGGTAAGAATCAATATTTGGAAGGTCGGCCTGAACGACACGGGCAACTTCAGAAACACGAAGTCCAGTATCAAACATAAAGTGAGCTATACAGCGCTCACTTTCATTTTTGAAACCACGGCATATGAAATCACTAACTTCTCTGTATGTAAGCAGTTGGGCAGCTGGCTCATGCGGCTTTGGAGTCTTTAGTCGCCCATCTGCATATGGCTGGTCTGATGCGGTTCTAATCTGACCTGCCTCCTGAGTGGTGAGCCAGCCCATGAATCTTTTCAAGGCAGAGTCTCGGTTCCGCAAGGTTGCGGCACTTTTGCCTACATTGCGTAGGTGAATAAACCAATCCTCTATTAACAAGGGCCCTATTGTAGCTATTGCATCGTCTAGTTGCGCAGCACCTTCAAAGCCGCGCCGTGAAAGCTCTTGACAGAAGAGTTTCAGTACGCTCATCCACTCACGGACTGTTTCTTTACTATATCGTGCTCGACTGGCACAGGCAAATCCAAATCGAGTAGGTAGGTCTATAACTACCTCTGCGTCGTCCAACAACAGATATCTTTTCTGCCCATCCGCTTTTTGGAATGCATGAACACGCATATCTTTCTTGTTTTTAACAGGTGCGCAAAAACCTTCTTAAAAATATAAATTACGGAAATCTTAAAATATACTAAACTTGGCACATTTATTGCTCAAATTATAGACAATTGATTATAAGCTGTAAAATATTTTTATTGTTCAGCATATTTCTTTTTCATTAACTTTTGCGTCCTAACGCTCTCTCACCGGAATCAGGAGGCAGGAGACGCATTGTTGACTTGGCTGAAACCACTGGTAGCTATGCATAGCCGATAAAAAGAAAAGCCCACAACCAATTAGGTTGTGGGCTTTTCTTTTATCTAAATTTTACTATTACTGATTATACTTGCTGTTGCGCTTAACTACAATCTTGATTCTCTGCACTCAACTTATTGAGAATTCTCCTTTTTTAAGCGTTCCGTAGACTCGCTTAACTGGGCGTTAACTAACGAAAGACTTTGAATATCGAGAATCTCCGCTGCGCCCTTGGGCAGCATCTTCGGCGTGTAGAGGGCCCGAGTTTTCTCCCCGGCCCAGTTTGTGTTGAACGCCCCCTTCTGGCCGGGGCCCAGCAGGAACATCGTCTCCTCTTGTAGTTCGGCCCGGGTAGTACCAAAAGCCAGCGCCTGGAAACCTGCAAACTTGTTGTCCTTGAAAGTATAGAACACAAACAGATTGCCACCTTGCTTGTGCTTGCCAAACCAGCCACCCTCAGGCTTATTGTCGGGATATGTATAGGTCTGAGTGCCCGGCTGTTGGCTTTTGGCTAAAACTATGCCAGGGAAAGAGCTAACTGGGTCGCCAAAGTGGTGACCGGGGATGCCGTTGAGTGAATCGACTTTTGTGCCAATACTACGTTCAGCTATTACGTTTGGGGCACTGCCCTCAGGCTTTGACTCATTTGCAGGAGAAGAATGAGAGCAGTTGCTCAATAGGGTTGTGGCTAACAACACTCCGATGGCCAGCGAAGGAAATTGCTTCATAAGTGGTGTGCGAAAAATGAACTTATACCTTCATAGTTGGTAAAGGAATCTGCGACTCAGGATAGGTAGCCATCAACTGTTTTACAGCTAGGTTTACCAAAGCTGACCTATTCACTCGCCGCCAAAAGCTCACCCTTTCTAAGGTTTCGAGCACATCTGAGTACAGTGAGTAAGTTCTTTTGACTTCTCGAGGCTGGTCTGGGGGCAATAGAGCACCCGACGCGCTCTTTATGCTAGGTGGAAGTGTAGGTGGCAGGGATGATGCCTCCGTATACTGAGCATCAAAATACTGAACCACAGCTACTAGACCTTCATCAGTGGTTCTTACCTGATTAGTTTCCAGCAGCAGAAGTGGCTGGTAGTAGGCAAATGCTTCATACCACTGCTGCCATGGCAAGTCCGAGTAATTGGGCCCGAGCGCTTCTTTGGCTGTGAATATGGCTTGGGCCAATTGGGCCGGAGAGGCCTGGGCGTACGGAAGCAGAGGTAAGGAAGCAGATGATTGGTCCATTCGACACACCGGTAACGAATTCTAGACGGCTACCCAACAGCAGTCTAGCGGGTGAAGGTAGTGCACAAATAGCAAAACAATGACAAAAATGTCATTGGCAGCCCTTCGCCTAGGCTGGACTTTGCTTCCCAAATGCGGTCACCACTTCTTGAATCTCCTTCCCTTGAAGCCGAAGTTGTCCATAGGTTGCAACGGCTGCGCCATGAGCGGGGACTCTCATTGCAGGAAGTGTATGATGCTACGGGTATCCATATTGCCCGCTTAGAGGCACGTAAGGCTAATATGACGGTGCTCACACTCGCTGCATTATGCCGACATTATGAGGTTACGTTAGCAGATTTTTTTCGCGGGCTATAAAGAAGCAACTAGTGGTGCTTCAGGCGTTCTGAGCTAGGGTCAAAAAGCCATAACTTCCTGGCCTGGGCCCTCACGTGCCCCGCTGACCGACGAGCCACCCAAAAGTTGGGGTCAGAAAGTCGGGCCAACAATAAACGGCGGTTTATCTTTATGAGCCAAGCTTTTTGACCCTTTTGCCTACCTTATGCACCAAACCTTCGGCTACGCCCGCGTCTCGACTGTTGACCAGAACCTGGATACCCAACTCGACATTCTCACTACGGCCGGCTGCGACCGCATCTTTCAGGACAAGATTACCGGCATGAGCCTACAACGGCCCGCGCTTGATGAGTTGCTGAGTTTGCTACGCGAGGGCGACACGGTGCTGGTGGCGCGCTTCTTTCGCCTAGGCCGCAGCCGTGACCACGTGATTCATCTAGTCAACTCGTTTCACCAGCGTGGCATCCACTTCAAAGCCTTGGACCTAGGCATCGATACTACGACGCCGGCAGGCAAATTTATGCTTTCCGTCTTCGCTTCCTTGGCCGAGTACGACCGCGAGAGCATCCTAGAGAAGACCAAAGCTGGCCAGCAACTGGCCGCCGCCCAGGGCAAGCACATCGGCCGGCCCAAAGGGCTTGATGCTGAGAATTTAAGCAAAGTGAAGAAGGCGCTCGAAAAAGGCCTCTCCGTAGCCGAAACGGCTGAACTGACCAGTATCAGCCTCTCCAGCGTCAAGCGCTACCGCAAGCACTTGCAAGCCGCGCTAAGCTGAAATAACTGCTCGTAGGGCTTAGCATAATTCTATCCCCCGCTGCTATAAGAAGGCCCCGTGCACTACGGCCACCACAATTATGGTTATGGTCAGTTTCCAAATGCTTGTTCAAAGCCAGTAAATAGTTGGTATGAATTTCAGCGCCCGATATGCTCTTCCCACTGACACGCAAGGTATGTAGTGTCAGGATGGCGCAGAAGCAGGCGGTTCAAGTCAAAGAGCCCTTCGAGATGGTCTGTTACCAGCGAAGAGAAGCCAGGAGGTACTAGATAGTTAAATAGAGGCAGCAAAGTCAGGCTTTGGTTAATGGCCGGAATGCTTACCAATTCAACGTTTTTAATACACCGCAACTGTCAAGTAAACCGTAAGCATGCCTTTCTACTAATTAAATCAGCTTTAAAATAGCTAGATTAATTGGCAACAATTGTTAAAATAATATCTACGATAGTCTAGCTGATTTGGAATAGACACCCTGATTTCTATTGAGTCAATCCTAATAATATTTGATTGCGAATTTGCTCTATTTCAAAAAGCAGGGTCTCTTTGTGGGCAGTTCGGCTATACTTGCTGTGTATGTTGTCTTTAATATTGGCTTCCATCTGCGCGGCTTCCAACTCTAGTTTTCTTGTCCCCTCGCTGCCAAGGCTAGTCTTCAACTCATCCAGTATAGATTGCCAACTTGCGTAGTAGGAGTCTTCACAAATCACGTTGTGGATTATCGGGAGCAATTTCGTTAGATATGGGTCCCAGGAGGTACTATTAAGGAGGTAGTTGGTTGATTCAATGGCAATCCATGCCTTATCTTCCTTGCCAACTCTGGTGAAGCCCGAGCACTTTAATCCAACATGGTATGCCTCGACCGCTTTCGCAAAGTCAAAGGTTTCAAATTCATTATTCAGAAATCCGTTTATCTTTCTGATAGCATGTGCCTCACGATAGTACGTGCTATCAAGGTCGTTTTTAAGGATGAAGTCTACCGTGTCTAGATTGTGCCGATTGGCTTTAATGCTGGCCCCTTGTCTACTGAAAATGGTCAGATCTAATTGGTTATAGAAATCCTTGGTCGGAGCCTCCAACTCCGTTGCAGTACGGTGAGTTTGTATGCCGCCTTGCTTGAAAGTGTAAAGCATGCCGCTTTCCAGGTGCTCCATTGACTCATCAAGGGCAAAAGGCAGTTCTGGTTTTGACCAGTCCTCGCATATCTCCCGAATAAAACCTAGCCTTTCCGCATGGATGGCAGCGTAAATCAGACCCAACTTTCTTCCAGTCATGTTCAATGCCGTAGTAGCTAGGATTAGAAAAGCTAGGATTTAAGCTTTCGCAATTCATCTGTGCTGATAAAAAAACCTTGCAAACGCTGAATCCGTCCCTCGATTTTGAGTAGCATATCGCCATAACCTATCAGGTCTTCCGCCCCGTTCTCATCCAAAATAATGCGGCTGTCGATGCCAGAAGTAAGCTGAAAAGCCGCTCGGCAGAGCAGGTTAGCCTTAAGATTTCCAAAAATCACCTTCGCATCTGGGCGCTGCGTGGCAATGATGAGGTGAATGCCAACGCTCCTAGCTCGTTGGGCAACACGTCCTAGAAGCATATCAAAGGCTTCCCGTTGCTTCTTGTCCATGATGCCGGATAGGTCAGCAAACTCATCAATAACCACTATCACGTATGGCATGACAATTTGTGGTTGGCTTCGAT
>JAAIGE0100465248.1_pt1 | contig 10084 bp, 9 predicted proteins | sample 6487951 | NCBI WGS metagenome assembly JAAIGE01 (sample SAMN13974128, study PRJNA590717) | phyllosphere metagenome | biome: tomato field; feature: multiple bacterial spot infested tomato fields; material: tomato leaves; isolation source: leaves from tomato fields | host: Solanum lycopersicum ... | reverse complement strand
GCCCCGGTGCATAAGTCAGTCCGTAAACGCTGGGCCTGGCTGGCGATCAACCTCTGTACCGCCTTTGTTGCCTCACGCGTTATCGGGCTGTTTGAAGGGACCATTTCGCAAATCGTCGCCCTCGCGACACTGATGCCGATAGTGGCCGGGATCGGGGGCAACACCGGTAACCAGACGATTACCATGATTGTGCGCGCGCTGGCGCTGCATCAGGTGGAGCCGGGTAACTTCTCGTTTCTGATCGTCCGTGAACTGGGCGTGGCGCTGATCAACGGCCTCTTCTGGGGCGGCATCATGGGCGGCATCACCTGGCTGATGTATGACAATATGGCGCTGGGCGGTGTCATGATGCTGGCCATGGCGCTTAATCTGCTGCTGGCGGCGCTGATGGGCGTGCTGGTACCGCTGGTGATGACCAGACTGAAGCGCGATCCGGCCGTCGGCTCCAGCGTTCTGATTACCGCCATCACCGACACCGGCGGCTTCTTTATCTTCCTGGGACTGGCGACGCTGTTTCTGACCACGCACTGACCCTCAGGCGTGCAGACCGTAGCGTTGCAGTGACCCGCTGAGATTACGCTGGCGCGTCACCTGCGCCAGTTCCCGGGTCGCCACCGGTAGCGCATAGTTACCGCGCTGGTTCAGCCACTCCAGTACATCTGCCAGGTGCCAGATGGCGGTTTTGCCGTCATGCACCGGCAGCGGAAATGGCGGGCGGTGGCTGAGCATCAGCTTGCGCATGTTCTGGCGCGACATGCCGATCAGCTCGGCTACATCAGTCAGTCCCACAAAGTCAGGTGCCGCTTCCACCAGCGTGGCACCCGGTATCGCGTGCAGGACCGCCGCTTCTGCCTCTGCCAGTGCCTCCGTCGCGGAGCCTGACTCCCGGGTAAACTCCAGTGCGATTCGCCCCGGCATCCCCAGACCGATCAGCGCATCGTCACAGCCGGCTGCGGCCAGCACTTCCATCATCTCATCTGCCGGCGCATGCCCTTCCGGCAGGCTGAACCGTAATGTAAAACAATATTCCATATGCCTCTCCTTATGCACTCTCAGGACGTCAGATAATCACAATTGTCGACCACTCGCCGGAGCGCACGGGCATGGTTATGCGCATTTTTTGGCGTGCTCCAGATACAGGTCAGACAAAACTCCCCGCAGCGGCATCTCAGCAGCATGTTCGGGCAGTACATTTTGCCCCAGGCGTGATGACCGCCCGTAACGACCAGCCAGCCGTGGGATTCGGCATAACGTAACGCCGCTTCGATCTCTTTATCAGGATGCCGCTTCCTTGCCATCTGTCCTCCACTATCCTGCCGTCGGATTAATGAGCTGTCAACTGACAACCAGAAGAAATATTCTTATTCGGCTGAGCATGGGCAGACTTTTTCACACAGTAAAACGGTCAGGATCTAAACTGGAAAACGTTACGCAAAAAATGTCAGCGCGATGCTGGCAGCAATCACAACTCACGACGGAGAAACTATGTTTAAAGCAGAGGATTTTGTTCAGTCGAAAACCGGTGGCCCTAAAATGCAGGTATTACGCGTTGAAGGTGACACCCTGTATTGCGCACGGGTGGATGATGCGACCAAAAAAGAGATTGAAGTGAAGGCAGAGAGCGTCAACCTCTATCACGAAGAGGGCGATTTTGGCGTGTGCTGAAACAAACCGGCCCCGTTAGCGGGGCCAGACGATCAGGGCTTATCCTGCTGCAGGTTGTCGTTACCCAGCCCGCCAATAAACGGCAACCGCAGGCGGAACGGGGTAAAGTCGAGGCCCATGTTCAGACCCAGCAGATTCACTTCGAACCCCTCTTCCGCTCCGAGCGTGACGCCCGCCACACCCAGAACCGATACCTGCAGACCTCGCCCGGATGGCGGCAGCCCGACCGGACGCCACAGTGGCCGGTAATCTTTGCCCAGGGCATTCGCAGGCAAATCGAGTTTTAAGGCCGGGACTTCGCGACCAATGTGCGCCAGAAAAGTATTGCTGTTGGGCCCCGGCCACGCGTGATAGGTGGTCGGCCAGGGATAGGATTGAATAGCCGCTTCAATCTGCGGGATCATCGCTTCTGCCTCGGGTCCGCGATGGTTCACCAGCAGCCGCGGTTTTGCACCATACCAGTAGCCATCGGGAAGATTGGTATTGTGACGCACTTTATCGCCACTGCCCCAGCTGATTACTTCATAGCGATTGTAGTGCGTTTCACCGGCACGTTTGAAGATGATCCAGGGATGCACCGCGACCCGCCCTTTCCAGCCATAGGTGGGCGCGGCATAGACCTGCACGATAGCCAGATTAGCGAAAGCGCGCGGGTCGGGCGCAATACCGGCTGAATCGCGTCGCGCCGACCACCAGCCGCCCCGCTCTGCGGTTTCGCTGTGACGGGTTGCCTGGGCGATACTGGCTCCCAGAGAGAGCAGCAATACGACAACAAAAAACAGGCTGAACACTTTGAGTGAGAGCATGACAACATTCCTGGTGGCGTCAGAATCAGGAAACGCCTGGAGAGAAGGCAGTTTCCGTAAGCGGCGGCTTTGAGCTATGGATAATCGGTAAAAGCGGCGAGTCAAAAGCGGGTGTCAGACAGGAAACCCGACGTGCTTTTGCTGACCAGCAGAATAGCGCAACTTGCGGCAAAGTGAACAGAAAATCACCAGATGGCAATCCGGATGTGTTTAACGAATAAAATGGCGCATCTGAATGTAGTTTAGGCATCAAAAATGCCAAGTGGAAGCGAGCTTTTTAAGCACCAGGGCCTAATCAACTGGTGCCGGGTTATTTCTAGCCCATTATTGATAAAAATATATTAGCATTATCTATCATTTAATTAACAAATTTCAATCAGAAGGAGCTATAAAAAATGCCATATATAAATTTAAGGTGACTTTTTGTTAGCAAAGCTTCAGAATTCACTACTTGCTGCCTCCCCAGTTGACAGCTGTGGTCACACTACCTTCAAACCAACTTAATGAAAATCGGCACGTAGTTGAATACTTGATACTCATAGTCCGTGGACTTATCATTATCATTCAAAGTTAAATAAAAGATATGCAGCCGCCTGGTTATCAGGCAGATTTAGAAAATTGGGCAAACACTTACGTGAACTTCGTATCGCTAAGGGATTTTCTCAGGAGAAGCCTGTCCTTTCATCTAAACTTGATCGAAGCTATATTGTAAGTGTAGATCGAGGTCAGCGGAACCTTGGCCCTGTAAATATGCTTAAACTGGCGACTGTTCTCACTATTAATCCAAAGGAGCCTTTTAGTTGACAATAAACTCAGCCATTGCCCAAAATATTCTCTATGCGGACGCAGAACGCGTTATTCACAATATAAATACATTTACCAGTCAGGCATTCAGGACGAGAGGCGGCCGTCTTGGTAGCGGAATGGGCAGCCTCATCGAAGCTCTATGGGTCTACCACATGAACAATGTGCTTCAGAACGAAGGCGGTGTCGCTCAACTTTGTGAGATTGCATGGCTTCAAGATCATGAACCAGCTGACTTTGCCTGTCTGGTAAGGGGTGCTGATTGGGAGCCAGCCTCTCGCTTGGGCGAGCTATTTCGAATCGAAGCAAAATCCATGAATATTGGTGTCGAGGAGGCAAAAGGACACTTTACCAACTTGCGACGCGAAACATCCGAATACGATCAATTATTGGTTGTAGTTTGGTCATGGGAAACAACAGCCAATCAATATTTTTGGCCCCGCATTCACGACTATTTCCTAGGTCAAGCGCTATCAATAATAGCACTTCGAGATACTCTTCACCTCCAGCGTAATGGTACATTTGTTAATTCATATCACTGTCCCGACGGCTGCAGCCCCTTTGCCTGTACTCACGTAGAGGAACCACTAAATGCTGCAGGAAAACGAGAGCGAAGGTCAGGACCAAGGAGTTGTAAGCCAGCCAATGTTGATTATGCAGCCAACTTCGGTGGACTCATTCGCATGTTGAAGACAAATAATGATTCAGCTCGACAAAGCTTTAGAACGATTCGCCGTTCAAGCCCTATTGCCCACCGCTATATTTCATTCATACACAAGTACTATCCATCTGAAGAGATAAACCAATATAAGCTATCAGAATGGCAGGCTATTTTGCAGCACGTCGGAATAAGACCAAATGGCCTAAGTGCATACGAAGCAAATGCTGCTCTTCGTCAAAACATCTCAAATTATCAAGATTTACTTAGAGATTTTTTTTAGCAGACGCCTTTTTTCGCACAAACTGATAGAACCTATCGGTTTGTGCGAAAATTGAAAAATCAGCTTTCAGTATCGACTTCACAGCCGACAGCTTCCATCAGCATCTTTCGCTGTTGATTGGGCAATTCCTCCAATCTTCGCCGGATTTCTCTTAATTCGTTATCCATTGCAGCTAGCCATTGTGCAATTTCCTCCTGTACTAACAAAGGCGGTAATGGAATTTTGATACTCAGTAGATCGTTAACTGCCATGCGTGGGAGGGATGCCCCTACACGAAATTTTTGAACAAACTGCGTTACAAATGGCGAAGCCATAATGTGCCGCACGTATTGCGCATTGCTCATAGACGTTTTTGGAGTAAGAACAAGAAACTCACCAGAGCAAATCCCTTCACCTAGTTCATCATCAACCAGGTAAACTTTGTTTAACTCAGGTCGAAGACGTCCAAATAGAATGTCACCAGATTTAAACACTTTAGATCGCGACTTAACGCTGCTTGCCGCTCGCGGCTCAAAACCAACTAGCTCGCCAGTCTGAGGACGCACATTCTCAAGACCGAGATAAGAAATCTGGAGTTCGCCTAGTGTCTGGGGGTCTACTGAGCCCTTCCTCTCAGATACAAGATACCGGAGCTCAGTCATTTCATATCCCGAGCATAGAATATTCTCAGATCCAAAAAAGAACGAAGGCGTCCATCGCCCCGACATTGTAAGACTAGTATGATCCACAATAGTAAAACGCATTACCATCCCTCCTTAGTTATAAAATCCTGAAACTGACTAAGCAATTCATCAATGTCTGTACTGACTCTTGCTCTTCCACTTGCATCGTAGCCAACGTTTGAAATCTCACTCAAAAAAACCTTACTATGGCTAGCCACTAGTTCATCCGCTCGAAGCTTTCTAAGCACTAATATACTAGTCTTGATATTCGCCCCAAATGGCGAAAAGGTTTCGGATGGTAAGCTGACGATGCCGCGAATCACTGCATATTCCGCTAACCAATCTCGAACGTACTGAGTATTCTTATTAGAGAGAACGCTGTCAGGGATCACCATTGCCATTCGGCCACCAGGCTTAAGCAATTGAATACATCTTTCAAGGGCCACAATTTCTAGAGAAATGGCAGTCTTGCGGCCTAGTGCCAGCTCAAATGGACCGAACTGATGAATGGCATCTGTTGGTAAATCGACTCCAAACGGTGGGTTTGTTACAACTAAATCGAAGGTTTCTCTGTACAAATCAGGATAATTTTCGAATGGCAAAAGTGCGTCTGTGCATCGAATATTGCTATGTCCATCACCATGCAGTCGCATGTCAGTCATTGCAATTCTCACCATTCGATCACTTTTTTCGATGCCATGCAGCCGTGTAAATGCAAACTCATGAAATAACTTATCTGCGCTCCCGTGCGAACTGCGAACAGAGTCAATTGCAGAAGTAAGAAAATGTCCTGATCCACAAAATGGATCAATCACCAAATCCCGAACGTTGGGATTCATCATTCGGATGATTAAGTCAATAATCTCTTTAGGCGTAAAGTATTGCCCCATACCGGCGCGTACAGCTGGCAGCAGTACATTCTGAAATGCTCGCCCCTTTATATCTATAGGAGAGGTGGAAATATCGTAATATTGTAGAATTTCCGTTGCCTTCACAATCGACGCACTGGATAAAAGAAGCGTTTCCTTAAAAACACCTCGGGAACGGTCGTACGACGGAATTTTGTTTGAGAAAATTGCTTTATCGTTATTTATCGCGTCATCATAAAGTCTTCGAATTTCAGCCGCACATTCTTCAACGCTAGAGCGGCCAATTCGTTGAAAAAGCACCTCTCCTGTGCTGCTTGCATTTTCCTCATCAAATAACTTTGCATAAACTAGCTTGCATATTTCTTCAAGAGCCTCTGGTGCATGCAAACCATCAATATCTCGGAAAACGCTGTGAATATCAAAAAAGAGGTTTTCGACACGCTTAGTGAGTGGCGTTAGTGATGAACGCGTAACCTTTTCTGAAGACACAATAACGGCAGAGTTATCCATATTAGCAACCAAGTCAAAGTCACCGGTCCGGAAACTTTTTCTTAGAACTCGAAATACTTGATAGTCTTCACTAACAATAGCGCCGATACTAATTGTTCCCGAGTTCCGCAGAACTTCTTTTAGGGCTGCCTCGGCTGTTTGATGAGATGCCGTTACAAGCGCACATGCAAGATAGCTTGTTCCCCGTTCATTCTGGACCGTGAAAATCTCGAAGTTTTTTCCCTCAACTTGCTTCACGACTGAATGATTTGGCGGGACTCGCAGTGCCTCTGAGAGTTGTTCAAAAGTTTGATTATTCATGTGCGACCCATAGTCATTATTTTTACGACAGTATGTCATAGCAAGCATACCTCGTCTATAAGACTTATAATTTTTAATTCATGATGCTGATACAGCAAAACCAGTTGTGATAACAGTGAACTGCACTACTACCGGAGACAGATCCACCCCAATGCCCTTTGCAAGTAGGTCGATTGTGGGCGATTGCGAGCATTCAAGCTTAGGCATAGTGCTTCTTGTTGATAAAGACTTTTGCCTCGTACATTACCTGATAAGGTGATATTTCTGGTTGGCTGTCAGCCTAAGTCTCACGCACATTATTTCGGAATCATTAATCACGAGTTTATGGGTCAGTGGTCAGTATCGCAGGCATTGTGCCCCCGTCAGGAAGATTCACACAACATCAGAAACGGACATGACCTGCTTCCCGTTGCTAACAGCTGCTAGGAAATGCCAGACACAAAAACAAAAAAGCCCGCAGTTACGCGGGCTTAGAGGTATTTTACTGCTTTTACGTGCAGGCTGTTGCCAGACGCGAAATCACTCCCACTCAATCGTCGCCGGTGGCTTACCGCTGATGTCATACACCACGCGGGAGATCCCGTTGATTTCATTGATGATGCGGTTAGAGACGCGGCCCAGGAAATCATACGGCAGATGCGCCCAGTGAGCGGTCATAAAGTCGATGGTTTCCACCGCGCGCAGTGAAACCACCCAGTCATATTTACGGCCATCGCCCATCACACCGACCGAGCGAACCGGCAGGAAGACGGTGAACGCCTGGCTGACTTTGTTGTAGAGATCCGCTTTGTGCAGCTCTTCGATGAAGATAGCATCGGCACGACGCAGCAGATCGCAATACTCTTTCTTCACTTCGCCCAGCACGCGCACGCCCAGACCCGGGCCCGGGAACGGATGGCGGAACAGCATGTCGTACGGCAGGCCCAGCTCCAGACCAATCTTACGCACTTCGTCTTTGAACAGCTCTTTCAGCGGCTCAACCAGGCCCATCTTCATCTCTTTCGGCAGGCCGCCAACGTTGTGGTGCGACTTGATGACGTGCGCTTTACCGGTGGCTGACGCCGCCGATTCAATCACGTCCGGATAGATGGTGCCCTGCGCCAGCCACTTAACGTCTTCCAGCTTCAGCGCTTCTTCGTCAAACACTTCCACGAAGACGCGACCAATGGTTTTACGCTTGGCTTCAGGTTCATCAATACCCGCCAGTGCGTCCAGGAAACGCTGCTCAGCCGGGACATGGACGATGTTGAGACCAAAGTGATCGCCAAACATATCCATCACCTGCTGCGCTTCGTTCAGGCGCAGCAGACCGTTATCCACAAACACGCAGGTCAGACGGTCGCCAATGGCACGGTGCAGCAGCATCGCCGTTACCGATGAATCCACACCGCCAGACAGACCGAGGATAACTTTGTCATTTCCTACCTGCTCACGCAGACGTTCTACCGCATCTTCGATGATTTTAGCTGGCGTCCATAGGGCTTCACATTCACAAATGTCGATGATGAAGCGCTCAAGCATCCGCAGGCCCTGACGGGTATGGGTCACTTCCGGGTGGAACTGCACGCCGTAGAAACGCTTCTCTTCGTTCGCCATGATGGCAAACGGACAGGTTTCGGTGCTGGCAACGGTTACGAAGTCAGCCGGGATAGCGGTGACTTTATCGCCGTGGCTCATCCAGACATCCAGCAGCGGTTTACCGGCGGCGCTGATCGCATCTTCGATATCGCGAACCAGAGCGCTTGGCGTGGTCACTTCAACCTGCGCATAACCGAACTCACGTTCGTTTGAACCGGCAACGGCGCCGCCCAGCTGCATCGCCATGGTCTGCATACCGTAGCAGACGCCGAGGACCGGCACGCCAGCATTAAAGACATATTCCGGCGCACGCGGGCTGTTCAGTTCGGTGGTGCTCTCCGGGCCACCGGAAAGGATGATGCCGCTTGGGTTGAACTGGCGAATCTGCTCTTCGCTCACATCCCATGCCCAGAGTTCACAGTAAACGCCAAGCTCGCGCACGCGGCGTGCCACCAGCTGAGTATATTGCGAGCCGAAATCGAGAATCAGAATGCGATGCTTATGGATATTTTCCGTCGTCATTGAGGGGGTTCCAGAACGGTGACTTAATAAATAAAAGCGCCCGGCTTAAGCCGGGCGGGAAATCGGAATTACGAGCCCATACGGTAGTTCGGTGACTCTTTGGTGATGGTCACATCATGTACGTGACTCTCATTGATGCCAGCGCCGCTGATGCGGACAAACTCCGCTTTGGTGCGCAGGTCAGTGCAGGCGTGCAGCAATCACTGACGGATTGGGCCGCGCATGGACAGGCCTTGCTGGCGTCGGTACAGGTTGTCAGTAACCGATTTGTCGTGCTTGGCGTCGACGAAGGATTCCATATGCCCAGCGGCTGCTCAATCGATGCGTCGGTGCGGATGCTAACCACGCTGGCGCAACAATTGGGTGAGCAGGGAGAGCCGATCAACTTTACGGATCGGGCGGTAACATTGCCTGTTGATAACGGTGTGATCGATACCATTGCCTTGCCATCCGTGAAAGCAGCCGTAACGGCCGGTCGCCTGACACCCGATACGCTGATTTATGACACACTGGTCCAAACGGTCGGTGCTTTTCGGACAGGCTGGCAGGTCCGGGCGGCTGATACGTGGCTGAAACGCTATTTCACGACAGTAGCCGCGTAACCAATTTGTCTACTAATAAAGCCGACTTTGTTGCTCAGGTTGAGTGGCAAAGGCGGCTTTAACATTGGGTGCCTACGAAACGTTCACTGACAAATAGGCAGTGAAAACTTTTTTTTCGAACAAAGGATTAATTTTTGCAGTCTCAACCTGATACTGGTCAGCGTTTTACGGAAAAATTGCCGTTCTGATTGGTTCCGCATGCCGATGGTAAACGGCAATTAACGATTACTTTTATGGCGAACATACCCGAAGTTATGTCAGATACGCCGACTCGCGACGACGACCAAACGCAACAGCCCGACAGTCAGCAACCGGCTGCTGAAACGCCCGCTCGTAGTAGCTATACCGATCAGCAGAAGTACCAGGTCTTCAACAAGGAATTTATGCCGCACATAGATTCCATGTACAATTTTGCGTTTCGGCTGACGATGGATGAAGACGACGCGAATGATCTGGTGCAGGATACTTACCTCAAAGCCTTCCGGTTTATTTCGTCATTTGAGCAAGGAACTAACGCAAAAGCATGGCTGTTTCGGATTCTGAAGAACAGCTTCATAAACGATTACCGGAAGAAAAGTAAGGAGCCGGCGAAAGTCGATTATCAGGACGTTGAAACGACCTATAACTCGGAAGATGCCGAAGCCGAACACACCGTCGACCTGCGGGCTGAAACGGTGTCTGATCTGATCGGAGACGAAGTAGCAACGGCGTTAAACTCGTTGCCCGTCGACTTCAGAACGGTAATCATACTTTGTGATATTGAAGGGTTTACGTACGAGGAAATGGCCAAAATTCTGGACATTCCCATCGGTACGGTTCGGTCTC
>JAAIGE0100450839.1_pt1 | contig 10085 bp, 10 predicted proteins | sample 6487951 | NCBI WGS metagenome assembly JAAIGE01 (sample SAMN13974128, study PRJNA590717) | phyllosphere metagenome | biome: tomato field; feature: multiple bacterial spot infested tomato fields; material: tomato leaves; isolation source: leaves from tomato fields | host: Solanum lycopersicum ... | reverse complement strand
TCCTTGTCAATCAGAATCGAGCTGCCGCACCCGAGACGGGGACCGCTGACGGTCCACAGGTCGTCCGTGAGAACTCGCATGTCCTCGATGACGGAGGGGAAGGGGCGGTGACGGTTGTCGAATTCCTCGATTTCGAGTGCGAGGCCTGCGGTGCGTTTTATCCCCTCGTCGAGGATCTCCGCGGCAAGTTCGATGGCGAGATCACGTACGTGATCCGCTACTTCCCGCTGCCTGGTCACCTCAACTCGAAGAACGCCGCAATCGCTGCCGAAGCCGCAGCGCAGCAGGGGCGGCTGGAAGACATGTATCACCGCCTGTTCGAGACGCAGCCTCAATGGGGTGAGGCTCAAGAGTCTCGTGCGGACCTGTTCCGGGGGTTTGCGGAGGAACTCGGATTGGACATGGCCGCGTTCGATGATGCGGTCGCTGATCCGGCGACAGCAGAACGGGTCCAGTTCGATCTCGACGAGGGTGAGCAGCTCGGTGTCAGCAGTACCCCCTCGTTCTTCATCGATGGAGAGCCTGTCGTGCTGGAAACGTGGACCGACCTGGAGGACAGCATTGAAGCCGCGGTGAACGGTGCTGAATGATGGCGCGTTCGCTATCGCACCGTCGCGTCATCATCGTTGGCGCCGGGCATTCCGGATTGGCGACAGCCGCCGCGCTCAGGTCCTCCGGGCTTGAGCCACAGAAAGACTTCGTGATCATCGATTCTGCACCCCCCGGTCAACGAAGCTGGGCCACACGGTGGCAGTCGATGAAACTGCGCAGTGCGGCACGCCACAGTGTCGTCCGCGGGTTCCCTTTCCCGGGCGATGAAGATCGTCATCCGAGTGCGGATGAGATGTCCGACTATCTGTCTTCGGTGGAGAAAGCCATCGGTGTGAAGACCGTGTGGAGCACACGAGCTCTTGGAGTCAACCGGTTGGGCGACGGATCCACGCTGCATCTGTCGACCTCCGCCGGGGAAGTGCAAACACGAAATGTGGTCTGTGCAACGGGAGCTGCCGCCGTGCCGCGCATACCGGGGTGGCGCCAGGAACTGGCAGTGCCCGGTGTTGTGCTGCATTCCAGCCAGTACCTCGACCCCGCGCAGATACCCCCCGGCCGCGTGTTGATCGTTGGCGGCGGATACAGCGGAGTGGAGATTGCTGAAGAACTCACGTCCTCCCACGACGTCACCCTCGCGACTCGAGCGGAACCACCACGGGCATCAGAGCGGCCCATCTGGTCAAGGCTGCGACGTAAGGGTCCGATGTCCGAGGCACGCCCCCGCGCAGCTTCGACAGACGTCACTCATGCCGCCGCCGTAACGGGGGTCAACGGAGACACCGTGATGTTCGCCGATGGGGCGTCCATGAAGCCGCAATCCCTGATCCTCGCGACCGGGTACGAGCCGGCAGACGGATGGCTGCCCGATTCGGAGCCCCCCGGGCAGCCATTACACGTCAGTGCACGCATCCCCGGACTGTTCACTGTTGGCATGCCGCGATACTCCCGGGCGGACGCTGACACCCTCGCTGGGGCGAGCCGTGAAGCGGCGACCGTCGCCCGGCTAATCGTCGGACGGCCATAAAGGAGCACCATGACAGAAACAGGGCACAGTCACGGTATCGGTGACGCCACTCCCCGCAATCGCCTGGTCATCGCGTTCGCGATCACCTCCTCGGTCTTCATCATCGAAGTAGTCGGGGCAATCATCACAGGCAGCCTCGCACTGCTCGTTGATGCGGCGCACATGCTCACCGATGTCGTCGGGTTGGCGATGGCCGTCACCGCTGCGCATCTGATGAACCGTCCCCCGACTCCCAAGTACACCTTCGGTCTTCAACGCACTGAGGTGCTCGGTGCACTCGCTCAAGCAGCTCTGCTGCTCGGAGTGGGCATCTTCGCGCTCGTGGAAGGCGTACGTCGGCTGTTCGAGCCCCCGGAGATCGCTTCGGGAAGTCTGCTGTTCTTCGGCATCGTCGGTCTCGTCGCCAACATCGCCTCCATGCTCGTATTGTTCAGCGGCCGCGGGCGCAATCTCAACATGCGCGCCGCGTTCCTCGAGGTCGTCAACGATGCCCTCGGTTCCGTCGGCGTCATCGCCAGCGCCATCCTCATCGCCGTTTTCGGTTGGTATCAGGCGGACGCTGTCGCGGGCGTCTTAATCGCGCTACTCATCATTCCCCGCACCCTCATCCTGTTGCGAGCATCCGGCCGGGTCCTGTTGGAGTCCACACCTGCCGGTCTCGACCTCGAGGATGTTCGCCGCCACATCCTTGCCCTTCCGCACGTGGTCGCGGTGCACGACCTCCACGCGACCCAGGTCTCGACCGACCTCCCCACGCTCACCGCCCATGTTGTGGTCGATGACACCGTCACGATGGAAGCTTCCGCCGAACTGCTGGCATCACTTCAGCAATGCGTCAGCGAACATTTCGCCGTGAGCATCGAACACTCCACCTTCCAGATTGAACCCGAATCCCACCCCGGAGAGCACGACACCCATGCATAAACGCCTCTCGGCACGCACCACTGCCGTCCTCACCACCCTGTTGTTGTCGGCATCCGTCGTACTTGGGGCTGCATCTCCGGCCGCCGCTCATGACGACTTCGTTTCGTCGTACCCCACCGCCGACTCGACCATCAACGGATCCCCCGACGAGATCTCTCTGATGTTCACCGGAACCCTCACCGGTGGTGACGACGCAACGGTCGTCGAGGTTATCGATGAAAGCGGAGCAAACGTCGCCGTCGACCCGCCGACGGTGAGCGGTGACTCGATCACCCAACACCTCTCCCCGGACGCCGCAACCGGCATCTTCACCGTCCGCTGGAAGACCGTCTCCGCCGACGGACACCCGATCAGCGGAGAGTATGTCTACACCGTCACGCCCGCGATGGCCACGGAACCCAGCACTCCGACCACAAGCCCCACCCCTGAAACCTCCCCAACCGAGGAGCCGGAACCGGCCCGACCCGCGCAAACATACGGTGGCACGGCATCCGGCGGCGGCGCTTTCGAACTGCTGCCCCTGTTCTTCCTCTCGGGTCTAGCACTGATTCTGGGGATCGGCGTTGTGGGAGTGGTTATGGCCGGGCGCCAGCGTCACCAGCGCGACCGCGCACAGGCCGCCAAGGATGCCGCAGCTACGGAGAACGACGCCGATGCGTGATCGAGTCCGCCGGTCGGCCGTGATGCTCATCGTCGCCGCCATCGTCATCCTGATCGATCAAGGCACCAAGACTCTTGCTCTGAACACGTTGCGGCAAGATGCGCGTATACCGCTGATCGGTGACTGGCTCGGTCTTCAACTGGCCTTCAACCCCGGGGCGATCTTCTCGCTCGGGGAAGGTTCCACATGGGTCATCACCGTCATCGGGGTCGCTGTCACCGCGGTCCTCATCGGTGCCGCCATCCGAGCCCGGAACGTCTGGTCGGCGGTTGGTTTCGGTTTCATCGTGGGCGGTGCGATCGGAAACCTCATCGATCGCTTATTCTCGCCGCCCGCGTTCGGGATCGGGCACGTCACCGACTTCCTCGCCTACGGGAACCTGTTCATCGGCAACCTCGCCGATGTCGCTCTCGGCATCGGTGCCGTATTCCTCATCGTCGCGGGTCTGCGCACAAGCCGTCGCCGGCCAGACCCCGCGTCCCGCCCCGATCCCGTCGACCCTGTACCCGCCGAAGAAACGGTTCACCCATGAGTCCCAAAGAACGCGTCCCCTCCACTTACCAGCGGAATGCCCTGGCCCCCAGCCTCGTCGCCGCCGCGACCCTGTTCCTGGCCCCGGCGCTCTTCCAGGCGAACTGGGCACCGCTCGTCCTCTTCATCGCCTCGATTTTCGGGCTGATCGTCGGGTGGTTTGCGCTGCAGGCACGCCACTGGTGGTGGATCCCGGTTTTCCTCGCGATCGCCGTGCTCTGGAATCCGGTGATGCCGTTCCCCTTCTCCGGTGTCGTGTGGACCACAGCACAGCCCGTCGCGGCCGTGGTCTTCTTGGCAGCGGGTGCGACGATCAAGGTGATCCGGAAGTGAGCGGCGTGAGCTTCGCGTCACGACCATGCGTGTGAGCGGCGAGATCCCGGACAGTCCCCCGTCACTGCAGACGTTCCTCGCACCGGCCGACATTCCTCTTCCGGTGCTACCCATCGTCGCGGGGATCCTCGCTGCGCTTTATCTCGTCGGAGCGATCCGATTGTGGACGCACGGGCGTCGTTGGCCCGTGTGGCGGACGGTCAGCTTCCTTCTCGGGTGCGTTCTCCTCGCGGCGGTCACTGGCCTGGGCGTTGAAACGTATGGCCAGGCGCTGGTGTCCGTTTTCATGTTCCAGCAGCTCACTCTGATGATGATGGTGCCGCCGCTACTGGTCCTCGGCTCACCCGGAACCCTTCTTCTGCGAGCAACACCGCATCACGGAGCGGGACGGGTAGTCCTCACAGCGGCCCACAGTGCTCTTCGAAGCCCGGCCGCGAGATGGGTACTTAGCCCGTGGGCCACTGTGCCGCTCTACCTGTTCGCGTTCTACGGCATCTACCTTGCGGGTGCTGCCGATTCCATCCTCACTCTCCCCACGGGTCACGTCGCGCTCGAGGTCGGATTCCTCCTCGCCGGCATGCTGTTCACCATCCCCATCTTGTCCTCCGATCCTCTGCCGGTCAGGTTGGGTCACGGTGCCCGTGCGCTGGATGTGTTTGCTGAAGCCGCGCTCCACGCATTCTTCGGGGTGTTCCTCATGATGGCCAGCACGATCCTGGTCGGCTCGTTCGTCGCCCCCACAGAGGCGCTAGGCATCGATCCCCTCGCTGACCAGCAGCTAGCCGGTGCTCTGGCCTGGTCCTACGGCGAAGCCCCGACCGTGCTGATGTTGATCTACGTGATGCATCGTTGGTTCCGCAGCGACACCGCTCGTGCTGCCGCGGCGGACCGGTACGCCGACGTGCATGGGAACGCCGACCTCGACACGTACAACGCCTATCTGAAAAATCTGAGCTCTCATGACCGTGACCGCTGACCCGTTGGTGGGACCCCCCATTTTCGTTCGATCGAGGCGCGGCAACCCCAGAGAGCACAACGCGCGCCTGCCTGTTGCGGTGCCGTTTTCCGTAGCGATCATCGCGGCCGCCGTCGCAGGAGGAATACTGGATTTCGCCTACCCCGCATACGGGTGGTGGCCCGCAGCATTCGTGAGCGTAACCATCGGGCTGTGGACGCTCCGCGGACGTTCTCTACCCGGGGCGTTCCTGATCTCCCTCGTCTACGGCGCGGCCTTCTACTGCACCCACTTGGCATGGGTGTCACGGTTTCTGGGGCCTATCCCGTGGGTCGCGCTGGCTGGCTTGGAAGCTCTGCTGTTCGGTGCCGGCGGCGTGCTGATCGCACTCGCCTATCGAGCCACCACCCGGACCGGATACGGGTACCGCGCGTTTACCCCTCTGCTGGTCGCCGGGGTGTGGGTGCTGCGAGAAACGCTGATGGGTAGCACGCCGTACACCGGGTTCCCATGGGCGCGCGTCGGTTTCAGTCTCGCCGAGAGCCCGCTCGCGGAGGCCGCATCCTGGGTTGGGACCACCGGGCTGTCCTTCCTGACAGTCCTGGTCTGCGCGAGCGTTGTGGAAGCCCTCATCCTCCGCCGATGGGAGCCAGCAGCAGCAGCGGCGGTCATCGTCGTTGCCGCGATAGCCGTCCCTCTGTTCCCGACTGAGCAAGCGGGAATGTTGCGCGTCGGATGGGTGCAGGGCAACGGTCCCAGCGGCTACTTCGACACCAAAACAACAGGTGACATCCTGCGCGCGCAGGAAGAAGCGACCGCTCCTCTTCTGGACCGTGAGATGGACCTTCTCGTCTGGCCAGAAGGGGCCGTCGACGCCGATCCCCTGCGCGATGTCGCCGTCGCGGGCCGCCTTGATCGACTCGTGCAGGGTGCCGGCGCTCCGGCACTGGTGAATGCGGCGACCACCCGCGGAGCCGACACGTTCAACACCTCGATGCTGTGGACCAGCGCCGGGCCGCAGCAGCTCCACGACAAGGCCAACCCCGTCCCTTTCGGCGAATACGTCCCGGACCGTTGGTTCTACGAAGCCATCGCCCCCGACCTCATCGGATTGATACAACGCGAGTACACGCCCGGCTCCAACACACCCCTCATGAACGTTGGCGATGTGCCCATCGGTCTGGCCATCTGTTTCGACGTCATCTACAACGACGTCATCCACCAAAGCGCGGCCTCTGGTGCGCAGATGTTCGTGTTTCAAACCAACAACGCGGACTTCAGAGGCACCGACGAGAACCTCCAACAGCTGGCCATCGCCCGTATGCGCGCGCTCGAAACAGGGAGAACTGCCGTCAACGTCTCCACCACCGGGACCAGTCAAGTCATCGGCCGCGATGGAAAAGTGTTGGCTCAGGTTGCGGTGGACACGACCGCGGCGAAGATCACCGAGGTCCCCCTCCGCACCGGCACGACCCTCGCCGTCGTACTGATGCCGTGGCTCGGCTGGACACTCAGTATCGGAAGCGTACTCGCGCTGCTCGTCGTGTCGATCCGACAGCGGCGGTCGGATGCTCACTCCCAGGAAGACGGATGGATGAAGTTGTGAAACTCAAGATTCTGACCTCTGTCGCGGCACTCTGCGCACTGTTTCTACTCAGCAGCTGCGCACCCACCGTCCACCTCGAGCCCGCAGCAAACGCGAATGACCCGCTGTGCGCAGAGGTCACCGTACGACTACCGGACTCGATAGGCGACCAGGATCGCGTCTGGACGGACGCTCAGGCCACCGCAGCATGGGGCACCCCCAGCAGCGTGCTCCTCACCTGCGGGTCGGAGCCCCCGGCCCCCACCACGCTGCAATGTGTCAGCTTGGGTGGCGTCGATTGGATCGTCGACGAGGAGGACACCCCGAATCTGCGGCTCACAACCTACGGCCGAGAGCCAGCTGCCCAGGTGTACGTGGACACCACCACCCTGTCGGCAGACGCGGTTCTTGAATCTCTCGCCGGGGCGATCCAGCAGCTCCCCAAGACCGGTGAATGCACGGCACCTGTGACCGAAGACCCAGACGTCGTAGGCGATGAGACGGGAGATACCGCTCCATGAATCCCGTTGTTCTCCGGATTGTTGGTCCGACGATTCTCGTTGTCGCCGCACTCATCGCTGCGGTGGTCGGGCTCGCGATCGGTGGAGGAGCTGCACCAAGACTCACCAATGACCCTGGAGCGCTCGTGCGATGGGGACTCCCGGCCGCGAAGCTGATCGTCAATCTTTCCGGTGCGGCAATGCTCGGGCCCCTGGTGCTGGCGGTGTTCGCTCTCCCCTCAGGGGGGAAACCGTTCACCGTCGCGCTCGATATCGCCTCCGCCGGCGCCGCGACCCTCACCATCTCAAGCGGGGTGGTGGCTTTCCTCACCTTCCTGTCGTCGTTCAATCCGCAAGTGAGCCTGAACGCCGAGTTCGGTGCGCAATTGGGCCGCTTTCTTCTCGACACGGAGCTGGGACGATCATGGCTTATCACCGTGATCCTCGCCTCGGTCGTGACAGTCCTCGCATTCGCTGTTCGCAGCAATGGGGCGGTGCTGTTCACGACCGTGCTCGCGATCATCAGCCTGATACCCATGGCCACCCAGGGTCATTCGGGTGAGCTCGCCAACCACGATCCCGCGGTCATGTCCCTCGTCCTGCATGTCATTTCAGCAGCAGTATGGCTCGGCGGTCTCATCCTGCTCGTCGTCGCGCGACCGATCAGCTCGCCGCGCGAACTCGAGAACCTGCTCCGCCGGTACTCGACGGTGGCACTCATCGCGTTCATCGGCGTCGCCGTCTCGGGATACGCGCGGACGCTCACAGCCCTCGGCCGGTGGGAGGATTTGGCCTCACCGTACGGCATCCTCCTTCTCACAAAGATCGGCGCGCTTTTGGTCATGGGCGTCCTGGGTGCCGCCTACCGCCGCCGACTCATCGCAAAGACCAGCGAGGGCCGTGGCGCCTTCTGGACGATCGTGTGCGTCGAACTCGGTTTCATGGGTGTCGCGAGCGGGGTCGCCGCCGCCCTCGCCCGCACCGCCGCCCCCGCCGATGCGATCACCCTGCCGCAGACCACCGCCGCGGAGATCCTCACCGACGCACCCGTCCCGGTCGCACTCACCCTGCAGAGATGGTTCACGGCGTGGAGTCCCGACCTCCTTTGGGTGCTCGTCGCGGGTTTCGGAATCGTCTTCTACCTCGTCGGCGTCCGACGCGCACGGCGCCGCGGGTATCCGTGGCCAGCCAGGCGCACGATCAGCTGGATTGCGGGGATGGGGGCGCTTCTGTGGACGACCAGTGGGCCGATCGCAGCCTATGACGATTCGCTCATCAGTATGCGATTCCTCGCCTTCGCTCTCCTCAGTCTCGCGATCCCCTTGCTCCTTGTCTTCGCGGCGCCGATCACCCTCGCAACCTTGGTCATCCACCCACGGGACGATGGAAGCCGAGGACCGCGCGAATGGCTTCTCTGGGCCGCCCACAGCCCCCTGGCCCGGTTTACTCGTCGCCCCGTCGTCGCCGCGTCCCTGTTCGCCACGTCGCTGTGGTTGTTCCACTACTCCGACCTGTTCCGATGGTCGCTCTACGACCAGCTCGGAGCGGAATGGATGATCAGCCAGCTCCTCGTCACCGGGTGCCTCTTCGTACGATCGCTTTCCCCGAACGCGTCTACGACTCCCGAGGGGCGGTGGCGTGTGGCCTCACTCACTGCGCTCACAGGCGTGGCCACTTTCTTCGGCATCGCCACTATCGCTCGCTCCGACCTCATCGTCGCGGAGTGGTTTGGCGCCATGGGGCGCACGTGGGGACCCACCCCCCTGCAGGACCAGGCCCTCGCCGGAGCCGCCACCTTGATGATCGCGGGAATGCTCGCAATCCTCACCGGCTTCTCCGTCCTCCACACGAAACGCAACAACAGACCTACCGACAGCACCCCCGTGCCCGCCGGACGAAAGGACCCACGCCCGTGACCTCCACCCACCGCACCCGCTGGCTCGCCAGCACACTTCTTGCCCTCATCGCACTGGGAATCGTGGCCGCACCGGCCCCCGCAGCTCTCGCGCACGACAACCTCCTGGACACCGTGCCCGGGGCAGACGAAACCGTCACCCAACTCGACGACGTCGCTCTCACGTTCAGCGGGGAACTCATTGACTTCAGCCAGGCAAGCTTCGCCCAAGTGCAAGGACCCGACGGCCTCTTCTACGAATCCAGCTGCTCCACCATCGACCGCAACATCCTCACCACCCCGGTCGCACTCGGAGAACCCGGCGTCTACACCGTGCTTTGGAACGCCGTCTCCAGCGACGGTCACCCCATATCCGAGAGCTTCACGTTCACGTACGCTCCCACCGGCATCGAGCCAGGGCTGGGATGGGACCAACCAGCATGCGGGAACGAACAATCACGGATGCAACCGGCAAAGGCGTCGCCCTCTGCTGTGCCAACTACCGAACCTCCCGCAGCGGACACCCCTGCCCCGGCGGCATCCGCAGGCGAGAACGAGGTGGCTTCGATCGCGATCCCGCTCATCATCGCCGTGGCTGTCATAGGTGCCGCGGTGATCGCCACCACCGTTGTCGTACGGCAAGTGAAAAAGAACAAACACAACAAGGTGAGCCCCGACATCCACACGGACCCGAAAGCGTGAACTTCGTGTCAGGACAGTCGAACTCGAATTCGATGCGACAGATATGGGCCACTGATCAGAGATCACGAGCGAGTCGGCGCGACTTCGGCGGCCACGTACGGCCGATGGACCAGACGGCGGGCAATGCAAGCGTGGCCAATCTGCGCGCCCATGGCAGCAGAATCCACGAAGCCGAGCTCGAGGAGAGGGCACAGTGAACGGACGACTCGTCTCTGCGGCTACGGAGGCGGCTGAAGAATGCGGTTGTGCACCCACGCCCGCCGAACGCGACTCGTTCTGGAAGCTGAGTGTTACTCGACGTGGCGCTTTCGGGCTCGGCGCGCTCGGTGTCGCTGCATTCGCTGCACTCGGCATCGGCTCCGGCGACTCAGCGGCGTACGCTGCGTCGTACCCGAGTTGGGACGATGTGCAACGCGCCAAGAAC
>JAAIGE0101324032.1_pt1 | contig 10086 bp, 9 predicted proteins | sample 6487951 | NCBI WGS metagenome assembly JAAIGE01 (sample SAMN13974128, study PRJNA590717) | phyllosphere metagenome | biome: tomato field; feature: multiple bacterial spot infested tomato fields; material: tomato leaves; isolation source: leaves from tomato fields | host: Solanum lycopersicum ... | reverse complement strand
AGCCTTCCGACGATGACCAGTCGAGCGGTACCCATACGGCGCGTTTCGGCGAGATCGAGCAGCGCGGCGTGGCGCTTACACCCAAGGGCCGCAAGCTTTACGACGACCTTCTCGCTTCCGTCCGTCGGAATGTTCAGGTTGCTGCTTCGGGTGGAAACTCCAAGGACTACAACACGCAGCTCAACGAGACCTTCGTGGCTTTCCCGGATGACTGGGCTGAGCTGCGCAATCAGGAACTGGCCTATTTCCGCTATTCCGTCACGGAAAAGGGCAAGCACTGCTCGACCCATGACCGTCTGCCGACAACACTCGATGGGTTGATCGAGGCCGGGTTCATTCGTTTCGATCCAATCGTTTACGAAGATTTCCTTCCCGTCAGTGCCGCCGGTATCTTCCAGTCCAACCTCGGAACGGAAGCCCAGCAGAACTACTCCGAGCTGTCCAGCCGTGATGAATTCGAAGAAGGGCTTGGCGGCAAGGTTCAGGATGAACTAGAGCTTTATGCCGATGCAGAGAAGCGTTCGCTTGATCTGGCATACGAAACACTCGGCCATCCGCAGATCGCACAGCGTTCATTTGCGTAAGGAGTAACATCGATGCCGGCCCGCGAGATGGAGCAAGATCAGCAGACGTTCCAGCGTCTATCTACAAATCTGAAGCGAGCCGGTTTCAATGGTGAAATGGTCAGCGATGCCGGAACGCGGACCGTTTATTCGACGGATAACAGCATCTACCAAGTCAAACCTCTGGGCATCGTCTTCCCAAAGTCCGCTGCCGATTTGGCGCTTCTGGTCAAACTAGCCGCCGAGACGGCAATCCCGCTGTCCCCTCGCGGCGGCGGGACTGGCACCAACGGTCAGTCCCTGACCAGAGGCGTCGTTGTCGATGTCTCCCGTCACATGAATGGCATAACGTCGCTAGATCTGGACGCCGAAACGGTAACGGTGCAGCCGGGCGTAGTTTTGAACGAGTTGAACGCGTTTCTCAAGCCGCACGGTTATTTCTTTCCACCAACCGTCTCCACCGCCTCGCGCGCGACCATTGGCGGTATGATCGGGACCGATGCTTCAGGTAAGGGATCGCGTATCTACGGCAAGACGTCGGACTATCTGCAAAAGCTCGATATCGTTCTCTCGGACGGTTCTTCCTGTGCTATCGAGGATATCGATATTGCTGATGCAGAAGCCCTGGCACAGCAGGACACGCTAATTGGCCGCGCCTATCGTGAGGTGCTGCGTGTCGTCAGGGACAATGCGCAAGAGATTGCCGCGACATTCCCGGACATGAACCGTGGCCTGACGGGCTACAACCTTCAAAGCGTCCTGAAGGGTGATGGGAAAGTCAGGCTTTCCTATCTTCTCGCAGGATCTGAAGGCACGTTGGCGTTTACGTCATCCGTCACCCTGAGGATCTTGCGTCGACCAAAGTTGCAAGCTCTCGTTCCCATCCGCTACGAACATTTCCAGGTGGCCTTGGGAGATGTTCTGTTGCTGCTGGACGCCAACCCGTCCGCCGTCGAAATCATCGACGACAAGGTTCTGGCTCTCGCGCAGCAGGACCCGGTCTGGTCCGCTATCGAATCGGTGCTGGGCAACGACACGAAGACGAGTGTCGGCGGCTTGAATTTCGTGGAATTTCTGGCTGACGATGAAACCGAATTGCAGGCAAAGCTGGATGGCCTGGCGCAGCAGCTTGCAAAGCGTGCGGACGTTTTCATCGATTGGAAAATCGTCACCGATGCGAAGACCATCGCCGAACTTTGGTCGCTTCGCGAAAAGTCGGTCGGTCTCCTCGGTCGCCTGTCGCCGACAAAGCAAGGCACCGCTTTCGTTGAGGATACGGCTGTCCCGCCTGAAAAACTTCCCGATTTCGTCCGCGAGTTCCGGCAGGTGCTGGATGACCACGGCGTCACTTACGGCATGTATGGCCATGCTGATGTGGGCTGTCTGCATGTCCGCCCGGCACTCAACATGCGCGACCCGCACGATGCCGCACTCATCCGGCCTATCAGCGATGCAATAGCGGCTCTCTCCAAGAAGTATGGCGGTCTGCTCTGGGGTGAGCATGGCCGTGGCTACAGAGGCGAATATTCGCCGTTCTTTTTCGGCGAGACGCTTTACCGAGAGCTTTGCGCGATCAAGCGCGTCTTCGATCCCTCGAATATCCTCAATCCGGGCAAGCTTGCCTCACCCAATGGCGAGACCATTGATGCCATTGATGGTGTCGTGCTGCGCGGCGAAATGGATCGACAGGTGGATGCCAGCCGGTCCGAAACCTTTGACCGAGCGCTGGCCTGCAACGGAAACGGTGCTTGCTTCAACTGGGACAGATCCGATCCGATGTGTCCCTCCTACAAGGCGACCCGCGACAGAAACCAGTCTCCCAAAGGACGTGCAGCGCTTTTGCGCGAATGGGCTCGCCTGAGTTCACTGGAAGAAGCGGGGACGCATCAGCCCGATCTGCCGGAGGTCGAGCAAACGCTTCAGGAAAGCCTGTCCACCTGCCTCTCTTGCAAGGCATGCTCCAGTCAGTGTCCGATCAAGGTCGACATACCCTCGATGAGGGCGCAGTTCCTTCATAGCTATTATAAAGGCCGCCGTAGACCGTTCCGTCATCATGTGTTGGCACAGAGCGAAAACTTTTTTCGCATCGCGAGAAAGCTGCCCGGACTTGCCAATCTCGGCAAGACGGCCATGAGTTTGCTCGGCGGTGATGGCCTGACGGGTCTTGTTGATCTGCCCGATTTCAAGCCAGCTGCGACATCGCGACCTGCCGTCGGCAATGCAGTAAACCTGTCACGGATGATGGACGAGCAAAAACAGCGCTCGGTGATCGTACTCGAAGACACATTCACCAGCACGTTCGATGGTGGTCTGGTCGGCGCGACTTATGAGCTTTTGGAGACCCTCGGCTACACCGTTTTCCGTGAGCCACCGATGGCCAATGGCAAGGCGGCGCACGTCAACGGTCAGCTGGATGCTTTCGACAGGGTTGCACGCGCGGCAACCGCCCGGCAAGCTGAGCTTTTAGCGACTTGTATTGCAGTTGTTGGCATCGAGCCGGTTACGACGCTCATGCAGGACAATGAGTACAAGACCTATCGCCCGAAGAACGCAGCACCGTCAGCCGTTTTGTCTCTCGAAGATTTCCTTCTGAAGGAAATCACGGCTGGGCGGATTACGGTCAAGAACGGGTCGCCAAGCCCGCAAAATTATTCCCTGTTCCTGCATTGCACCGAGAAGACAGCAAAGCCTACGGCTGCCGCGAGATGGATCGAAGTTTTCAGCTTCTTCGGTGCGTCTGCACAAAGCGTCCAGACCGGATGTTGCGGCATGGCCGGCATGTTCGGCCACGAAGTCGAGCATGTCGACATGTCCAAAAAGCTCTTTGCGATGAGTTGGGAAGACAAATTCGCCAACCTCGGTGGACGTATTCCGGTGATGACCGGTTTTTCCTGTCGATGCCAGACTGAGCGTCTGATGGATATCAAAGCCCAACATCCCCTCGAGGCTCTCTTGCAGATAGTGAAAAGCCCACCGGTTAGCGCTTCTTTGCAGACGCACCCAACGACGCAGCCCAAAAAAGCCCCCGAAACCGTCGCGTAGACCAGTGCGTAACACCGCATTTTATTTGAATAGGATTTCATCATGGATACGTTAGTGAACGCAGCAAGTTTCCGACCTGCCGAAAGACTGGCTCAGATCGGCGTCTCCGAGATATTGAAGATCACGGGCCATGCCAGCGAGCTGAAGAAGCAGGGCCGCGATGTCATCATTCTCGGCGCTGGTGAGCCCGATTTCGACACGCCCGATAACATCAAGGAAGCGGCGGCACGCGCCATCGCAGCGGGTCAGACCAAGTACACCGCACTTGATGGAACGGCAGAGCTGAAGGCCGCAATTCGCCACAAGTTCAAAACCGAGAATGGCCTGGAGTTCGAGCAGAACCAGATCACGGTTTCTGCTGGTGCCAAGCAAATTCTCTACAATGCGATGATGGCGACCTTGAACCCGGGCGATGAAGTCATCATCCCCACGCCGTTCTGGGTGACCTATGCGGATATCGTGTTGATAGCCGGTGGCAAGCCTGTTCTCGTTCCTTGTAAGGAAGACAATGGATTCCGCCTCGCTGCGGATGATCTCGAAGCCGCGATCACGCCAAAGACCCGTTGGTTGATGCTGAACTCTCCGTCGAACCCATCGGGTGCGGCCTATTCTGCTGAACAGTATCGCCCCATTCTCGATGTGCTGCTGCGCCACCCGCATGTGTGGCTGATGGTGGACGACATGTACGAGCATATCGTCTATGGTGATTTCCGGTTCGTCACGCCCGCCGCAATCGAGCCAGCGCTTGCAGCGCGTACGCTGACCATCAACGGTGTGTCGAAGGTCTATGCCATGACGGGATGGCGAATTGGATATGCGGGTGGGCCAACTGCTCTCATCAAGGCAATGGCTGTGGTGCAGAGCCAATCCACATCCTGCCCGTCTTCCGTCAGCCAGGCTGCGGCAGTCGAAGCGCTTACGGGTCCGCAGGACATTCTTGCCATCCGCCGAGAGTCCTTTAGACAGCGGCGCGATGCGGTGGTTGCGGCCTTGAACAACATAGACGGCATCAGCTGCCGTACTCCGGAAGGCGCTTTCTACACATACTCAAGTGTCGCGGGATTGCTGGGGCGCAAGACGCCCGAAGGTAACGTTATCGGCAATGATTCTGACTTCGCGTCCTATCTTCTGAACGATGCCAATGTGGCGGTCGTTCCAGGGTCGGCTTTCGGTCTCGCGCCCTATTTCCGCATATCCTATGCCACCTCGATGGAAGAACTTATCGAAGCGTGCCGTCGCATAAGTCTTGCGGTGTCGAACCTTCGATAACGGCGGAAGTGTGGGGACTACGCAGATTGAGACGTGCCGTCAATGAAGGTCGAGATCCACCTCTTCAAGGCCTTTGATGTTGTCGCAAACCCATAAAATATCGGCGTCTTCCTCAGAAGTGGAAATAATGGCATGGGCCATCATGCCGTCGAAATAGATGCTGTCTCCGGTCGCCATTTCCAGCGGTGCGTAGAGATCGGAATGGAAAAGGATCGTGCCGCTGACGACGAAGACGAAAACTTCTCCTTCGTGGGAGATGAGCGTCTTGAAATCGGAGATCTTTCTTGCCATCACCTTGCTGCGAAAGGGAAGGATGCGTTTTTTCGATAAATCTGAGGCGAGCGCCTGATGAACGTAATGCTTTCCCGCCAGGGTTGGCCCGGAGCCATCCTTTGTGAAGCTTCGACGGCCGACACCTGCCTGAGCGGGCGTCGGGCTAAAGAGCGCAGCCACGTCCAATGCAAATCCGGCAGCGAGCTTTTGCAGAATATCGAAGGTCGGCGACATGACGCCGTTTTCGATTTTGGAAAGCGTGGAACGCGCGACCATCGTTGCCTTGCTGACATCCTGCAGGGTCAGGCCACGCTCCTGACGCAGATCACGCAGCTTTTGGCCAAGCTCGTGCCGGGTACCTGTGGAAGTCCCGTTTGTCGGCTCCGGCTTGGGCAGCCGCTTGCCTTTGGACGGTTTGGTGGAATGCATTGCGTCTATCACCTTCAAGTCTGCTATTGGCAGCGGTCGGGGGCGTGGTTTCAACGTGCATACGGTGCGGATCACCGAAGCGTCAAGCGATGTGCATATAAGTTTCCTATAGGAAACAAAATTTGCAAATTGGAAAAAATAAGATTGACCCAATTCGCTTGTGATGACAATAATCATCAAGCTTGAATTTGAGGTAGGGCTGAAAAGTCAAGAAGTCGCTCGGAGAAGCGACGGTGCCTGCAAGTCGATTATACAAAAGATGGGGTAACATCGATGAAAAATGCAATTTTTCCTTCAATTGTATAAATACTGAATTTTCTATCATTCAGTATTTTTGCTGATACGGCCTCTTAAGGCTTTTTCGGCGCAGAATTACTATGACATCGCGTCCCTGTTCGCGGTGCATCGCCCTTTGGCGCAGTTAAACTATTACAACCGAGAGCGGAATCTGGGGTGCTTTGCTGCACGCTGCCGCTTCGCATGAGGATTTCGATGGTATGGATGGAGCGATCCAATATTTCACTGGAGCTCGAGGCGGCAAGCCGCAGGGTAGGGATGCAGCCATGACGGTCGCTTCCGAAAATGTGCTCATCCGTCTCGCATCCTTGAGCAAGCATTACGGTCATCACACGGTTCTTGATGGCATAGATCTTGAGGTTCGCTCAGGGGAAGTTCTTGCCATTATCGGTCCAAGCGGCTCTGGCAAAAGCACGCTCCTTCGCTGCATCAATTATCTTGAGCCGCCGGATGGTGGCACGATCACGATCGGTTCCACGACCATCAATGCTGCCAATCCTGTCGAGCGCGCCGAACTTTCAAGTCTGCGCCGCCGTGTCGGCATGGTCTTCCAGTCTTTCAATCTCTTTCCGCACATGTCGGTGCTGCGCAATGTCAGTCTGGCGCAGGAGCGGGTTTTGGGCCGCAGCCGCAAGGATGCCGATGAGCGCTCGATGCAGCTTCTCAAACGCGTCGGGCTTGCGGATAAGGCGCAACAATTTCCCGTCCGCTGTTCCGGTGGGCAACAACAGCGTATCGCTATTGCCCGTGCACTGGCGCTCGATCCTGAAATCATGCTGTTCGATGAACCGACCTCTGCACTCGATCCTGAGCTTGGTCTTGAGGTTCTTGCTGTGATGCGTGAGCTCGCCGAAAGCGGCATGACCATGATCGTCGTCACGCATGAAATGAGCTTTGCGGAAAACGTTTCCGATACGGTTATGATCATGGCGGATGGCCATATCGTAGAGAAGGGGCCTTCCAAGGACGTGATGCGTAACCCTCAGCAGGAGCGGCCCCAGCGTTTTCTCCGCGCGGTGCACGACCGATGAGCTCAATCGATCTATTACCGCTGCTGCGCGGCCTGAGCTGGACAATCGCGCTCACAGCAGGCGCATTCCTGATCGGCGCGGTACTGGGCGTTCCAATACTCGTGGCCCGCAACAGCCGATTGCTTCCGGTGCGGTTCGTGGCGATGGTTCTGATACAGATTGTACGTGCCGTACCGCCAATCCTTTGGCTGTTCATCATTTTCTTCGGCTTGGGCGCCGGGTTCATGCCGATCAGTCCATTCAACGCCGCTTTGATCGGCCTCGGACTAATCGCGGCCGCCAACATGGCTGAAATCTACCGTGGCGCGGTATCGTCTATTCACCATGGACAATGGGAAGCTTCCGCGGCTCTCGATCTTGGACGTTTGGCGACAGTGAGGGATATCGTCGCGCCTCAGGCGTTTCGCGTCGCCTTGCCATCGGCCGCCAGTTACCTCATCGGCCTCATGAAGGGAACGGCGGTTGCCTCTACGATTGGCGTCGCGGAGCTTGCCTATCAGGGTAACCAGCTTTCGCAGATGACCTATCGCGGGCTCGAAGTCTTCGCGCTCGTGGGTGTTTTCTATGTTCTGCTCAGCCTGCCGGTTGCGTGGCTTTCACGCATCGCCGACAGCTATCTCCAGGCGAAGGTGGCACGCTGATGTTTCCTACTTACGATGAATTATCCCAGTGGTTGCCTGACCTTCTTGGAGGTCTGTCGATAAGCCTGCAAGTCACAGCGTTCAGTCTTTTGCTCGGCATTCCGTTCGGACTTATCCTTGCTCTCGGTGTGCTGTCGAAAAGCAGGATGGTGAAGGTCGCGAGCCTCTTCATGGTCGAGATTGGCCGTGGTGCGCCGGCGCTCGTGCTGCTTCAGTTCATCTATTTCGGACTGCCGTCATCGGGACTGATGTTAGGCTCCTACACCGCGGCCATCATCGCACTTGCCTGGAACACCGGCGCCTATACCAGCGAGATTATCCGCGCCAGCCTGCAATCCGTTGCGCATGGTCAGCGCGAGGCTGCGGTCGCTCTCGGCCTTAATCGAATGGATGAATTGCGTTACGTGCTGCTGCCGCAGGGGCTTCGTGTAGCACTTCCAGCGCTGCTCGGATTTTCTATCCTGATTTTCCAGAGCACGTCACTCTGCTTCACCATCGCTCTGCCGGAGCTTGTCAGTCGGGCTTACGAAATCGGCTCCACCACGTTCCGATATTTTCCGGCACTTCTCTCAGCCGGCGTCCTTTACGCCAGCATCTTCGTCCCTGCTGCCCTCCTCGTTAATCACATCGAGAAGCGAGCAGGAAATTACGCCCATCGTTGACCCTCATTGAAAGGATTCCAGCATGCCCAGATCGAAGACCATTACGCAGATGCTTCTTGCCGGTGTTGCCGGAACCCTTATGACCGCTTCCATGGCTGCGGCACAGGACTGCACCCCGAAACACAAATTTCCGACCGTTGAAGCGGGAACGCTCACCGTCGCCGTCACGACCTACGCGCCACACTCTTATGTGGATGAAAACGGTGTATCTAAGGGTATCTAAGGGTATCGATGGCGATATCGCGGCCGAGTTCGCCAAGCGTGAGTGCCTTAAGGTCAAGGCCGTTGCCGTGGATCCAGCCGCTGCCATTCAATATGTCCTGACCGGGCAGGCCGACGTCACTACGGGCGACTGGTACAGAACTGCCGAACGCGCGAAAGTTTTGAACCTTTCGGCCCCGCTTTATACAGACCAGATGGGCATCTATTCGAAACAGGGCTTCAAGAAAGTCTCAGATCTCGAGGGCAAGCAAGTCGGCACCGTTCAGGGTTATCTTTGGGTGGCGGATTTGAAAAAGGTTCTCGGTTCCTCGCTGAAGCTCTATCCGAACTCCGTGAACATGCAGCAAGACTTGAAGTCTGGCCGTATCGACGTTGCCGTCGATGGTTATTCTCAAGGTATTGTGGCTGCACAAAAGGGCGCTCTTGGGGATGTTAAGGTAGCCGTATCGGAACCGGATAATCGCGTTAAGGCAACGAAAGAAGCCGCGCAGGCGGGCCTTCCATATTCGTTGAAAAACAAGGAATTGGGCGTGGCGCTCGATGCGGCCATTACCGATATGCACGCTGACGGGACAATCGTGACTATTCTTAAATCCTACGGCCTCGATGGCACCGCAGCAGACACGGGCGCGCCGCGTCTGGTCGAGTAATCCAGATACTTCGGGGGAGATCTTTCTCCCCAATTTCCCCATTAAAAATTAAATCGGAGACACCAACGATGACTGTCTACACGGTCACGCGCAAAACCCAGTCGTGGTATGGCGAACAGATCGGCATCCTCATTCTAGATGCAGCCTACCCATGCGTGCCGGGCAATGTCGGCAACGCGACGACCTATGACTACCCTGTGCGTTTCCAGGAAGTGCGCGGTGCCTCCATCGATCGCCTGCTGAACCAGCGCGATCCAGCGCTGAAAGAAGTCTTCGTCGAGGCTGCGATCGAACTGCAAAACCGGGGCGTGAAGGCAATTACCGGTGCTTGCGGGTTTATGGCATACTTTCAGGAAGAGGTGGCGGCAGCCGTCGAAATTGCTGTCTTTCTGTCCAGCCTCCTGCAAATTCCCTTCATGCATGCCCTGTGCGGCGGGCGTGTGGGCGTCATCACTGCCAATGCGTCACGCCTGACCCAGCGACATTTTACGGCCTGCAATGTTGCAGACCACGTGCCTCTGGCCGTGGCTGGCATGGAAGGCCAAACGGAATTCAGGGAATCGATCCTTGAGGAGCGTGGCACGCTTGACTCCGCCGCAATCGAACGAGAAGTAACGGAAGTCGCTCGCAAACTCGTCGCCGATCATCCGGATGTCAAATCCATTTTGCTGGAGTGCAGCGATCTCCCACCCTATGCGCATGCGGTGCAACACGCGACCGGCCGACCGGTGTTCGATTTCATAACGATGATCAACTATGTGCAGCAGACCGTTGCGCGCCGTCCTTATTTCGGCAGCATGTAGCCAGAGTTAAAGGCGCGGATAATCCCGGACGAGTTCAGATGTCGCTAGATCATTATTATTTGCTGGGAAACTCAGGCCTCCGCGTCAGCCGCTTGGCCTTGGGGACGATGACCTTCGGAAACGGCGGCATTAGGGGGATCGAAGGCTCGTATCGAAGCATCCCTCGCGGTCCTTCGATACGCCGCTTCGACAAGCTCAGCGGCT
>JAAIGE0101065313.1_pt1 | contig 10086 bp, 5 predicted proteins | sample 6487951 | NCBI WGS metagenome assembly JAAIGE01 (sample SAMN13974128, study PRJNA590717) | phyllosphere metagenome | biome: tomato field; feature: multiple bacterial spot infested tomato fields; material: tomato leaves; isolation source: leaves from tomato fields | host: Solanum lycopersicum ... | reverse complement strand
CGCGCCGCGGCCCGGCTCCGGCGCTCCGGCCTCCTCTCCCGGGTCTGACCCGATGTCGGTCGGCGTCCCGCCCCTCGCCCCGCTGCCCGAGGCGCGGCGCGCGGCCTTCCTGCGCGACGGCTTCCGCCGCTTCTCCCATGCGCGGCGGGCACGGACGTGCGGGGCCTCGGTCCGGCCCGGCACGCCGCCTTACGGACCGCTCGCGCGGCGGCTCGCGCGCGTCCTGATGCGGTAGGCGCCCACGAATACACAATACGAGGGTGAAGCCGAATTGCAACACCGTTCAATTCTGTACATCCGCGGCGATATTCTGATAGGATTACATTCAGATCTATGAAAAATAGCGCGTATTCTTCCTAAAAAATGCGGGGGCGAGGGGAAATGTCGATTACAAGCTGCAAAGCCGGGCTGCGCACATCCGTCGCGGCTCTCTGTGCCCTGGGCGGATTGAGTGTCGCCCCAGCCTCCGCCGGCGGCTTCTCGCTCCCGCCCGCCGACACGGACATCCTGTTCACGGAAGGCAAGTACAGCATCCGTCTCGGCGGGGCCGGCATCTTCGCCAACCAGGGCTTCTCGACCATCCGGGGGCAGGCGGTCGGATACAGCAACTACGCGGATCCGATCCCCGCGCCGAGCTTCGCCGTCAAGGTCAAGTTCGCGCCCGAACTCTCCTGCGCCTTCCACTACTCGTACCCCTACGGGATCGGCGCAAGCTACAACCTCGCCGCGCAGAACGGTCAGGCGCTCTCGTTCGCGGAACTCGGCGGGCTGCCGAACGCCACGCGCAACATCCGGCTGACGTCCCAGGAATACGGCGGGACCTGCGCCGCCAGCACCAGCATCGGGCCCGGACGGGCCTACCTGCTCGGCGGCGGCTTCCTGCAGGGTGTGCGCTACCGGGAGAGCACCCGTCTCGGCACGCTGGACATCGCGCAGGACGGGCAGCCGGGCTACCGCCTCGGCCTGGCCTACGCGATCCCCGAATACGCCATGCAGATGCAGGTGTTGTACCGCTCGGCGGTCGATCACACGGCCAAGGGCAGCTTCACCCTCGGCCCCCTGGCCTCGGCGATCGGGCTCACCGGCGGACCGCTCTCCGCCAGGGGCGTGGGCACGCTGCCGCAATCGGTGGTCGTGTCGGCGCAGACCGGCATCGCGCCGCAATGGCTCGTCTACGGATCGTTCGCCTGGGTCAACTGGAGCGTGCTGCCGAAGTTCGACTTCACCATCGATCAGATCGGGCCGGACAGCAAGGCGCTCGGCCTGCGCGACGGCTTCACCACACAGGTCGGCGTCGGCCACGGCTTCACCGACCGCCTGTCCGGCACCGTGAACCTGAACTTCGACACCAAGACCGGCAGCGCCTCCTTCATCCTGCCGGCCAGCGTCGGCGTCGGCCTGGGGCTCGAGTACAAGACCGACTACGGCAAGATCAGCGGCGGCGTCCTGGTCGCGCGGGTCTCGGGCGGCGCGCAGCGCTTCGCCGCCGGCGCCACGGTCGATGGCACCGCGGGCCCCGGCTACGCCGTCGTGACCGCCCTCTCCTACCTGCTCGACTTCTGAACCTGCCTCGCGAAGCGCTCGGACGGTGACCGTGCTTCCTCCTGCGGCGACGGCGCAGCGAGCGTTTCGTGACGGACGAGAGGGCGTCCCCCGGGCCGCCCTCTCGTCTCCACCCGCTGCCATGTTGAGGCTTCGATGATCCCACCCTTCATCACCTTCGGCGATCGGGTCGCGCGCACCGTGATGCGCACGCTCGGGGGACTGCCGATGGGGATCCAGCGCCGGCTGGCGGGCGGTCCCATCCGGATCGACGGACAGACGCTGCATCCGACGGCCCAGCTCGGGATACGGCTGATCAACCTCGTCGGCGGCGAAACCTTCGAGACCAAGCCCCTCGCGCACGGGCGCAGGGAGATCTCGGTCGAGGCCTGGGTGTTCGGCGACCGGCGGCCGGTCGGCTCGGAGATGGACCTGACGGTGCCGGGCCCGCACGGGCCGGTGCCCGCCCGGCTCTACAAGCCCGAGGCGCCGGCCGGGAACCTGCCCCTCCTCGTGTACTACCACGGTGGCGGGTGGGTGCTGGGCGGGCTGGATGCCTGCGACTCGCTCGTCCGCTTCCTCGTCGCCGAAGCCGGAATCTGCGTCCTGTCGGTCGATTACCGGCTGGCGCCCGAGCACCGGTTCCCCAAGGGTCTCGACGATTCGGTGGCGGCCTTCGACCACGCGGTCGCCCACGCCGCCGCCTGGGGCTGCGATCCGAACCTCGTCGGCGTGGCCGGGGAGAGCGCCGGCGGCAACCTGGCGGCGGTGGTCAGCCAAGTGACGGCGGAGCGGGCCCGGCGCGACGGGACGATGCCGGTTCCGGCCTATCAGGTCCTGCTGATGCCGGTCACCGACCTGTCCCGCGAGAGCCGGTCCTACGAACTGTTCCGCGACGGCTTCTTCCTCACCGCGTCCCAGATGCGGTGGTACAAGAACCTCTACCTGTCCGACCCGTCGGAGGCGCTGGATCCGCGCGTCTCGCCACTCCTCGCCCCGGATCTGCACGGCCTGCCGCCGACCTATCTCGGCGTCGCCGCCTTCGACCCGCTGCGCGACGAGGGCGAGGACTACGCCCGGCGGCTGGAACAGGCCGGCGTGCCGGTGACGCTGCGCCGCTTCCCCGGCGCGACGCACGCGCTGATCAACGCCCACGCGGTCGGAGCGCCGGCGCGCGCGATGAGCCTGGAGGTCTGCGGCGCCCTCGGCGTGCTGATCGCGACGGCCCGGGCCCGCAACACGGCCGCCCCCGGGAACGCTCTCCCCAAGGCCCCTCCCCCCAAGGCCCCTCCCCCCGAGAACGCGCCCCCCGAGGGCGCCGCCCGATGAGCCGACCGATCCGGAACTCCGATACCTACCCGACCGCGCAGGGGCGGACGGGGTTCATCGGTCCGGGTCGCGTCGTCGTGCTGGTGGTCGCCGCCGCCGCGCCGCTGGCCGCCCTGGTCGGCAACACGCCGCTCGCCCTGTCGCGGGAGGCGGCGCTGTCGATGCCGGCCGCCTTCGCCCTGGTCGGCCTGACCCTGTTCTGCTTCGCCGTCGGCTACGTCGCCCTCAGCGGCGAGATCGTCAGCAAGGGCGCCTTCTACACCCAGGTGGGCCAGGGCCTGGGCCGGGCGGCCGGGGTCGTGGCGGCCTACGCGGCGGTCATCGCCTACGCGGCCTACGCGGTCGGGACGGGGGCCGGGTTCGGCTACTTCGCGGCGCTGGTCCTGCACGAGGCCGGTCTCGACGTCTCCTGGCTCGCCTGCGCCGCGGCGGGCATCGGCCTCATCGGCCTGCTCGGATACCGCTCGCTCGATCTCTCGGCGAGGCTCCTGACCTGGCTTCTGGCGGCGGAGTTCGCCGTCCTCGTGGTCTTCGAGGCGCTGGTGATCGCGCGCAGGGGCGCGGGCGCCTTCCCGCCGGAGGTCTGGAGCCTCGCGCACGTCGCCGATCCGGGCATCGGCGCGGTCATCCCCTTCGCCATCGTCTGCTTCGTCGGCTTCGAGGCGGTGGCCCTCTACGGCGAGGAGACCCGCGATCCCCGGCGCGCCATCCCGCGGGCGACCTACGCCGCGCTCGCCCTCGTCGGCGTGTTCTATCTCGCCTCCATCTGGATCATCATCGGCGCGGCCGGCACCGCGGCGGTCCGCGGGCTCGCGCAGCGCGAGTCCGGCACCTTCCTGTTCACCCTGGCCACCGCCTACGGCGGCGAGGGGCTGGCCGCGGCGTTCGGCCTCCTGCTGGTGATGAGCATCCTGGCGAGCTTCCTGGCGGTCCACAACGCCGCGAGCCGCTACGTCTTCGCGCTGGCCGGCGACCACCTGCTCCCGACGGCGCTCGCGCGGCTCCACCCCGACCACCGCGCCCCCCACGTCGCGAGCCTCGCGATGACGGGCCTCGAAGCCCTCCTGGTGATCGGGCTCGGCCTCGGGGGCATCGACCCCTATCTCGGCATCGCCTCGTCGATGATCGGGCTGGGCACGATCGGCATCATCGCCATGCAGATCGCCTGCGCGCTGGCGGTCGTCGGGTTCTTCCGCGGGGCGCGCCCCGCCCGGCTCCTCGCCACCAAGGTGATGCCCGGCCTCGCCGCAGCGGGGCTGACGGCCTTCCTCGTGCTGGTGATCCTCAGCTACGGAACGCTGACCGGCACCGACAACCCGGTCGTCAACAACCTGCCCTGGCTGTTCCTGCCGCTCGCGGCCGGCGCGATCGGCTATGCCGGCTGGCTGCGGCGGAACCGGCCCGAGGCCTACGCGCGGATCGCCGCGACCGCCTACCGCCCCGTCACCGCGCGCAAGGCCGCGCCGGTCGCCGCCTATCGCGGCCGCTACTGCATCGTCGGCGCCGGGCCGAGCGGGCTGATCATGGCGCGCGCGCTCCTGCGGGAGGGTATCCCGTTCGACTGCTTCGAGCGGCACGGCGACGTGGGCGGCCTCTGGGACCCCGACAACAGCGGCACCCCGCTCTACGAGAGCGCCCACTTCATCTCGTCGAAATGGACCTCGTACTTCTACGGCTTCCCGATGCCGGAGCACTACCCGGACTACCCGTCCGGGCGGCAGATCCTCGACTACATCCGCGGCTTCGCGCGCGCCTACGGGCTCTACGGGCACGTGACCCTCGGCACCGCGGTGACCTCGGCCGAGCCGACCGAGGACGGCTGGCGGGTCACCCTCTCGACCGGCGAGGTGCGCCGCTACGCCGGCGTCGTCGCCTGCCCCGGCGCGACGTGGCATCCGAACCTGCCGGAGATCCCCGGCCGCGACGGCTTCCGCGGGGAGGTCCTCCATTCGGTGGCGTATGCCCGGCCGCACGCCTTCGCGGGCAAGCGCGTGCTCGTCGTCGGCGCGGGCAATTCGGGGGTCGACATCGCCTGCGACGCCGCGCGGTTCGCCCGCAGCGCCTTCCTCAGCGTGCGGCGCGGCTACCGCTTCATCCCCAAGCACCTCTTCGGCGTACCGACCGACGTGCTGATGAGCGGGCAGGTTCCCCCGCCGCGGGGCATCGCCGTGTCGGGCGATGTCGGGGCCCTGCTCGACACGCTGAACGGCGACCTGACCCGGCTCGGCCTGCCGGAGCCGGACCACGACGCGCTCTCCAGCCACCCGATCATGAACACGCAGGTCCTGCACCATCTGAGCCACGGCACCCTGGTCGCGAAGCCCGATCTCGTGGCGCTGCGGGAGGACCGCGCCGTGTTCCGCGACGGCTCGGAGGAGGCGGTCGACGTGGTGGTGCTCGCCACCGGCTACGTCCACGCCCTGCCCTTCCTCGATCCGGCCCTGTTCACCTGGACGGGCGGTCGGCCGCTTCTCTACCTCAACGCGATCCACCGCGAGCGGCGCGGGCTCTACGTGCTCGGCTTCGCGGAGTTCGCCGACGCCGCCTATCGCCGCTTCGACGAGATGGCCCAGCTGATCGTCGCCGACATCCACGCGACCGAGACCGGCCGGGACCGCGACTGGCTCGACGCGCGGCTCCGGGAGGACGATCCGGACCTGCGCGGCGGCCGGCGCTACGTCGACTCGCCCCGCCACGCCACCTACGTCCACACCGAGACCTTCCGGACCGAGATGGCGCGCCTGCGCCGACGGCTCGGTTGGCCGGACCTCGACGACGCGTCGTTCGAGCATCTCCGCGCCGGCACCATGCAGGCGCCCACGCCGCGTCCGGATCCGGCAGGGGGTTCGGCCGCGGATGCCGGTCGCGCGCGCGCCGCCGACGCGGCGGAATGAGAGGTGCCCGCAACGGCGGGCTCGCGCGGCGCCGCGCCCGGGGACCGTCGAGGCCGAGACCGCGTTCGGTCACGCTCCCAACCCCCGGCAGGGGCGACCGAGATCAGACGAGCGCCACAACTTGCGCGGTATTTGTGAAGGATTGGCAATCTAAAATCGAAATAGATCAAGCTTGACGGAAATGCTCCGCGCTATTATTTCGTGACGACAGTAATAAACGACAATGCTGGGGGAAAATCGATGGCACGCGTTGCCAAATCATCGCTGCGCGGGGCGCGGATCGCGACCTGCGCCGGGGGCATGGTGCTGGCCATCTCCCACGGCGCGGTCGCGCAGGGCGTGTCCCGGCTGGTCGTCTTCGGCGACAGCTACGCCGATACCGGAAATCAGGTCCGCCTGTCGGGCATGCCCCTGCCGCCGATCTACGTGAACGGCCGCTTCTCCAACGGGGCGAACTTCGTCGATGGCTTGCAGGCATCGTACGGGCTGCCGGACACGGCGGTCGTCAACTACGCGGTCGGCGGCGCCAAGACCGACGCCACCAACGTCGTGCCGGGATTGCCGGGCCTGACCCAGCAGGTCTCCGCCTTCCGGAGCACGGGCGGCCGCTTCGGCCCGGGCGATCTCGCGGTGATCAACATCGGCGGCAACGACCTGATCTACCCGTCCGCCGGGGGCATCACCGCCGCGCAGGCGGTGCCGCTGGGGCAGGCCGTGGCCGCCAACGCGGTGGGCAACGTCGCCCCGCTCGTCGCCGCCGGCGCGCGGACGATCGTGTTCAATGCCTTCAGCAGCCTCTCCCCCCTGCCGGTGGTCGCAGCCTCCGGCAACGCCGCGGCGGGCGACGTGCTCGCGCGAAGCTACTTCAACGGCCTCCAGGAGGGACTCGCCCCCTTCGCCCAGGCCGGCACGCGGATCTTCCTGCTCGACAACGGCCTCATCGGGCAGCTCGTGCAGGCCAATCCCGGTCGCTACGGCTTCGCGAACGTCACGGTGCCCTGCACGGCGGTCGCGGCGTGCATCGGCGGCTCCCGGGCCGTGCAGAACACCTTCCTGTCCTACGACGGCGTCCACCTCACCGAGGCCGGCTACCTGAACCTCGCCCGCTACATGGTCAACGTGCTGGCGGCGCCGAACGGGATCGCGGCGCAGGCCGAGATCGGGCAGATCAGCACGACGAGCTTCGGCGCCACGCTGCTGCAGCGCCTCGACGCGATGCGTCTCTTCCCGCAGGTCCCGGGCGCGGCCGAGGCCGCGGCCGGCATGCCCGTTCCCGGGGCGGCGCCGAGCCCGGTGATCGTCTGGGGTCAGGCGACCTACGCGGGCGGCACCGTCGGCACGCGCGGCTACGCCACCGGCTTCGACTACGACAGCCCCGGCGGCATGGTCGGCATCGAGGCGACGCCCGCGCGCGGCGCCCGGTTCGGCCTGGCGTTCAACTACCTGAACCCGGATGCCCGGCTCCGCGACGGCGGCGGCAGCATCCGGGCGGACGCCTTCCAGTTCGCCGCCTACGGCTCCTATACGGGCCCCAACCTGTTCGGCGACGCCGCCGTGGTCTACGGCCGTCACGACTACGCGATCGAGCGGCCCGGCGTCGTCGATCAGCTCAGCGCGCGCACCACCGGCAACGGCGTCGCCGTGGTGGCGAAGGGCGGCTACCTGTTCGACGACTGGAACGGCTGGCGCGTCGGCCCGATCGTGGGTCTCGGTTACGCCAACACCCGGGTCAACGGCTACACGGAGCGCGGCGACCCCGGGCTGACGCAGTCGGTGCGCGACACGGGCTTCGACACGCTGGTCGGCCGGGCCGGCGCCCAGATCCGCACCGTGCCGCTCGCCGTCGCGGGCAGCCTCGTCACCGGCTTCCTGAATGTGACGGCCGAGCACCAGTTCCTCGACGGCGACCGCATCCTGGTGACGACCCTGACCGCGACGCCGCTCCTGCCGATCCAGACGCCGCTCGGCGGCCTCGGACGCGGCGTCTACGGCCAGGTCGAGGGCGGGCTCCGGGCCGATCTCTCGGCGAATGTCAGCGCGACGCTGACCGGGGCCACGACCTTCGCCCGCGCCGGCGGCGACGCCTTCGCGGTGAGCGGCGGCCTGACCCTGCGCTACTGACCCGTCGCGGGCGTCGCGGGCAATCGCGGCCCGCGGCGCCCGCGCGATCGGCGTTCCCCGGTCTTCGGCGGTCGCCGGCCCGCTCATCCGGGGCGCGAGGCGGACCCGCCCCCTTCCCCGGAGATGCCCGCCCCATCGCGGGGCCGGAGCGCCCGCGGGCGGCGGCCGCACGCGGCGATCATCCGGTCATCGGGGTCCGGCGGGAGAGGCCGCCCCGGCATCGACGGCCGATCGGGGCGTCAGCCGGCTCCGACCAGCAGGCATGTCGGGCTCCCGGTCCGGGCGACCGGCGAGGGTTCGAGCAGGCGGCCGCTGTCGGGATCGCGCGCGAAGCTGACGACCCCGTCGCTGTCCTCGTTGGCGACGAGGACACGGTCCGCCGAGGGATCGAGCGTGAAGAAGCGCGGCGTCCTGCCCGCGGCGTCGGTCCAGCCCACCGGCGCCAGGCGTCCGGTCGCCGCATCGACCGCGAAGGCCGCGATGGATTCGTGCCCGCGGTTGCTGGCGTAGACGAAGCGGCCGTCGCGCGCGATCTCGATCTCGGAGGCACGACTGAAGCCGACGAACGTGTCCGGAAGCGCGGAGATTTCCTGGTGCGGCGTGATCGCACCGGTATCGGGTTCGTACGCGCAGGCCATTACCGTCGAGGACAACTCGTTCAGGACGAAGACGAAGGGCAGCGTCGGATGGAAGGCGAGATGCCTCGGCCCGGCTCCCTCCCGCGCCGCCGCGGGCGGCGCGCCGGACGGATGCAGCCGTCCGGCCTCGTCGAGGCGGAAGGTCGATACGAGATCGAGCCCCTTGTCGGGAACTGCGAGGAAGCGGCCGGCGGGGTCGAACACCACCTGATGCGGCTTCGCGAAGGGCTGCTCGGTCCGATGCGGTCCGATCCGCCCCGTCAACGGGTGGTGGTCGACGACCTCGCCCAACTCGCCGTCCGCGCCGATGACTAGGACCGCGAGGCTCGACACGTGGGGGCCGACCGTGAGGTGATTGGCGACGACGAGATGGCGGCCCGACGGCGCGACGACGAGGTGCACCGGGTTCTTCCCACGGCAGCCGACGCGGTTGATGAAGGTCAGCCGTCCGTCCCGCGCATCCACGCGGAAGCTGCTGACGTCGCTCCCGTCGCCGTGCACGGTGTAGAGCGTCCGCCGCGCGTGGTCGAAGGCCAGGAACGAGGGGTTCACCAGGCCGTCGAGGCGCTGGATCTCTTCCCAGGCCGCGCCGTCGTCGGGCGCGCGGTACACCGTGATCCCGTCGCCGCGCGCGTTGCGCTCGCGGGTCGTGCGGCAACCGACATAGACGATGCGGGATCGGGTCGGCACGTGGGCGTCCTTCGTCTACGGCGTGGCGTTGAGATCGCTCGCTCGGGAAACCGCCAGCGCGATGCCCGCGATCGTCCGGATCGCGGTCCGACGATCGCACGCGACCTCTCGGACGTCGCGACCGTTCGACACCACATCCTCCCAATTTGACTTTTATGTACTTTAAACACAATTCAGGTCGAGCGGCAAGCGCGCGCGCGCTGGACGGGCACCGGATATGGATGCATCAGACGACGAAACCGCGAAGGCGCCCTTCGAAGCGAAGATGCCAAGACCCAGTCTCGTCCCCCAGGTGACCGCGCAGATCCTCGATCAGATCCGGGAGGGAAGACTGATCCCGGGGCAGCATCTGCCGAGCCAGACCCTGGCCGACAGCCTTCGGGTCTCCCGGGCGCCCATCAACGCCGCGCTCCGGGAACTCGAGAGGAGCGGCGTCGTCCGGTCGGAGCCGAACCGGGGCTACTTCCTCTCCGACGCGGCGGGCCGGCTGGCCGAGATCGAGCGCTCGAGCCTGCCCGCGGCGGATGCCGAGGACGCGACCTATCTCAAGATCGCGGAGGACCGGCTCGACGGCAAGCTCGCCGACCGCGTCAGCGAGGCCGAGCTGATGCGGCTCTACGACGTGCCGCGCATCCGGCTGGCCAAGATCCTCTACAGAATTGCCGAGGAGGGTTGGGCGGAGCGTCTTCCCGGCAACGGTTGGGCGTTCGGTCCGATGCTGAACTCGCGCGACGCCTACGAACAGGCCTACCAGTTCCGCGCCTCGATCGAGTGGGAGGCGATGCGGCTGCCAAGCTTCAAGCTCGATGAGCAGGCCTTCAATGCCGCCAGGCAGGAGCAGGAGCGCATCCTGCGCGATCACCTGACGATGT
>JAAIGE0100310673.1_pt1 | contig 10088 bp, 13 predicted proteins | sample 6487951 | NCBI WGS metagenome assembly JAAIGE01 (sample SAMN13974128, study PRJNA590717) | phyllosphere metagenome | biome: tomato field; feature: multiple bacterial spot infested tomato fields; material: tomato leaves; isolation source: leaves from tomato fields | host: Solanum lycopersicum ... | reverse complement strand
CCACGCCGCGATCGGCATGATCGTGCCGACGAGGAAGGAGCCGGTGTAGTCGGGCAACGTGAACGCGCTCACGAGCTCGTCCCACGATGGGATCGGGTTGCCGGCGAAGAACACGAGACCCGCGGGGATCCCGATCAGCAGCGCGGCGAGCAGGATCAGAGATCCGAGGCCCTTTCCGATGCGGTTCATGATGCCTCCCAGGGGGTCAGGGGACGATGACGGTCTGCAGCTCGTTGACCTCGAGGTCAGTGGAGCTGTCGGTGGTCAGGTTGATGGTGCCGCCGGGCCCGGCGAGCGAGGTCCACGTCACGGTCCAGCTGGTGGTCGCGGTGACGGTGAAGCGATCGCCGGGGGTCCGGCTCGAGGTGGTCGTGTACTTGTAGCCACAGGTCGGTGACGTCGTCATGCCGTACCCGGTGTTGTACGGGGTGCCCGTGTTGCCGCAGGTCGTGGATGCGCCGTCGCCCATTTGCCAGCGCACTGACGTGGCCTTCGCGGTCGCGGTGATGGTCTGACCGCCGAGAGTTGCCGTCTCCGTGTACGGCCCCCAAGTGAGCGGTTCCGGGTTGTTGACCCACAGCCAGATCGGGACGCCGACGTAGCCGCGGCGGTGCCCCCACTCAGGGTTCACCTCGGGGGCCATACCGATGTCGATCCCCCGCAAACCGAAGGTCGAGATCAGCTGCTCCGCGGCGCTGCCCGGAGTCAGGACTTTCAGGCCCGGGGGGATCGTCTCGGACCAGAAGTAGGACGTGATCGTGGCGCCCTGGTCGATGAAGGGTGCGCAGACGTAGTAGCCGGCTTCCTGGCTGTAGCTACCCGGCCGCGCTGGCCACTCCCCCTGGACCATCGAGACGAAGCACTGCCGGCTGTTCGACCAGTACCGCATCCCGTCACCGCACCCGATCTTCACGTAGAAGTACCGCACCCCGCTCGCCTCATAGGTGACGACGTCCTCATTGGGGTAGTCGTTCACGTAGTTCGGGTCGATGCGCGAGTAACAGGCGGGTGCGCCTGCTGTCCATCCGTTGCTGTCCGGGTTCGGCGCCGGATCCGATGGCGCGGAGATCGTGATGAAGCAACGTCGAGTCTCAGGGTCACACCAGACACCGTCGTCTGCAGCGTTTGCAGCAGCGCCTGTAGCCACCAGGGCGCCTGCAGCCAGGACCAGGGTGACGAGAGCGGTGACGAGTCGTTTCAGCATGCGATCTAGAGCTACGTTCAGCAGCTCTCCCCCAGACTGATCAGGTTGTAGACCTGCCAGGTCTCGCTCTCACTGTTGTAAATCACCTGGTAGTCGAACGTGGTGCGAAGGTCGGGATACAGGAGCGCTTCTGACCCATCGCTAGCGAAAACCTTGTACTCGCTCGAGTCTTGGCAGGCATTGATCGTGACGAGGCCGTTCTCGATGCCCTCCCATTCCTGGCCATATGAAGCCACCGTCTCGTACTTGATCGCACCCTCGGTCTTTCCGGGGCCGTCGATGTTCTTCTGGTCCGTGTTGAGAATTGGACCCTTGGCGATCCCCGCTGCATCGTTGACGGCAACTTCGAGGGCTCGACCCGTCGCCCAGGCTTCGAGCGGCGCGGTATCCGTCCCGCCAGCAGCATTGACCTCGCCGCGTACGACGAAGTACTGAGTCAGCACCGTCTCCGCATCCGCGATCGCGTCATCCTCGCTCTCCGGCGGTGAGACCTGAGGGTTAGAGGCGCCAGCCGACGGAGACGGCGTGCTCGTGCTTGTCGTGGGTGAGGGCACAGGAGTGGTGTTGGTGCATCCGGCGAGGAGTGCCAGGCCTGCGGCGATCCCCGCGAGTGCGGTGAGGGTGCGCTTGGTGCTCATGGGGGCTCCTATTGGGTGATGAGCTCAGCGGTGGCGCTGGCTTCGACGGGGAGGGCGGCGGGGAAGAAGATCGGGTTGTAGTCGGTGGTGACGGTGACGGTGATTCTGTCGCCGGCGACTGACACGTTGCCACCGACTCCGGCTGCGGAGAGGTAGCCGTTTGCGGCGTTCACTGCCCGGTTGGTGTCGATCGCGGTGGTGCCGTCGATGATCGCGGCGCCGCTGATGGCGTTGGCCGCCGCTCGGGATGCACCGGCGGCGGTGGTGTAGGCCTGCTGGTTGGCTTGCACCTTCCCTGCGCCGTCGAGGACGAGCCCGATGATCGCGAGGAAGACGGCGGCCATGATGACGAAGTAGAGCGTCGTGACTCCGCTGTCGTCGCGGAGCTTGTTCCGCAGCTTCTGGATGATGGTCTTCATCGCCGCTCCCGGTATGCGTCGACGGGCGAGATTGCGGTGCCGCTGAGGTCGCGGGTGCCGGGCATCCCGATCAGGGCAGCGTCGCTGAGCTCAACGGTGCAGGTCACACGGGCGCTCACCTGTCCGGTGGTCCCGATGGCCGTCGCCAGCCCGGACGTGTCGATGCTGACCTCGAGGTCGGTGCAGTTGACGTCGGACTGGGCCATTGCCACTCGGGCCATGTCTTCGGCTGCGCTCTGAGCTTCGGCGGCGTTGCGGGCGAGGGATGCTTCGCGGGCTGCGGCGGAGGCTGCCGATTCGACGGCATTGCCGGCGAGGCTGAGACGCCCGGCCGCGGCGAGGAGAACGAGGAAGCCGAGGAGCGCGGGCGCGAGGATGACGATCTCGAGGCCGGCGGATCCGCGGTCGTCGCGGAGCTTGGTGAGGAAGGTGCGGAAGCGCTGCATCAGTCAACCCACCTTTCGACCGGGCCTGTCACGGTGACGTCGACGGCGGTGTTCAGGCCAGGGACGAAGCTGGGGGCAGTCCCGGTGACGGTGACGGTGACGGATTGCGCTCCGCGGTTGACCGAGACGGATGCGCCGCTGACAGGGGTGCCGTTCTGATTGATGACTGCGAGGCCGGCTGTGGTGCCGTCATTGCTGCTCGCGTTGTACGAGCGCGCAGCGTTGTAGGCGCTGGTCGCTGCGGCATGGGCGATGTTGTTGGCGTGAAGGATGATCCCGGCGTGTAGGAAGATCGCGAGGAACAGCAGCAGGATCGGGGCGACGACGACGTTCTGCAGTGTGGTGACACCTCGATCACCGGTCAGCGCGTGAAGCAAGCGCTGCCGGTGATCGAGGGTGTCCGTCTGCATGATCGTCGCTCGTCTCAGCCGGTGGGGACCTGCGAGAGGAAGTTGTTGATCAACACGACGAGTCCGGTTGCCACGGCGACTGCCGCGACTCCGATGATCGCGTACCAGATGACCTGCTCGAGGGTCACCGACCCTCGTTCCGGCTCGCTGATGAGACGGGCTGCTCTCCCCCGCATGCGGGAGAGGAACTTCTTGCTCAGTGTCGACATGTCAGGCGTTCCTTTCGTGTGTCGTGCTCGGTGTGGATGGTGCGTGGTCTGTCAGGTATAGGCCTCGATATGGGCCTTCGCGGACATGTGGCTTTTCAGGTTTTCAGCTAAACGCATCCAGTGCGAAGGGTGTCCCCAGGAGGAGCATGAAGAGGACTCCCGTGAGCGCCATCGGGATGGTCATCTTGTTGGTCGCCTTATTCGCCTCCGCTGCTTCATCGTTCAAGAGCCGGTCGCGGAGGTTCTGCCCCCGTGCCCTGAGTGTCTCATATACTGATGCGCCCTGCTCCCCTGAGAGCCTGATCACGTTGGCGATTTCACCGAGGTCGGGGACGCCGGTTTCCTTCGACAGCTGCTCGAGCGCGTCCCAAGGTGCGACGCCGGCGTAGCGGGCTTCGGTGAGGGTTTGGCGGATGCGGACGAAGGCCCAGTTGCGGCCGACCTGGGCGGCGGACTCGAGCGCTTTGCCGGGAGGGGCACCGCTGATGCGCTCTGAGCCGACGAGCTCCATGTAGACGGCGATGGAGCGGGAGAACTCGGTGCGCGCTTCCTGGGCTTGGCTGCGGATGAGGAGGTTGGGGATGAACCAACCGCCGGCCGCGAGAGCGATTCCGAAGAGCGCGGGGACGTAGAAGGCGCCGAGGCCGAGTACCTGGGCGACGAGGCCGAGGGCGAGGGGTGCCACGAAGCCCAGCGCAGCGCAGAGGACCTTCTGGTACAGGTACCGGTTGACGCTCATCCCGATCAGTCGAAGGTCCGTGTTGGGGATCTTGAGTGCAGAGCTATCGCTGAACCGGCGGAGCACTGCCGATCCGACGCGGTTCTCGAGGGTTGCCGCGTAGGCGGTGTCGGTGGCGACGGATGTGGTGCCGATGCGGTCGAGCGCGGACGCGAGCCGGGGCTGGGTGGGGATGAGGGCTGCGACGATCACGGCGATACCGAGGCCGAGGATGAGCCCGGGCAGCACGATCAGGGCGAGGTTCATTTCGCACCAGCTTTCTCAGTGGGAACCAGGAGCCGGGGGGCTTTCACGCCTCGGCTGATGCGCCGCATCCAGAGGAGCACGACGGCGTAGATGATGAGGTACACGGCGAATAGGATCTGTCCGACGGGGGTCCCGTAGGGGGCGGAGTACTGCTGGGCGAGGACCAGGAGCACCAGGAGCGCGAGGGTGAAGTAGACGACGAAGCGTGCTTCGTTGCGGGGGGTGGCCCGGTCCGCTTCGATCTGCCGGCGCATTTTCACTCGCTCGAAGATGCTCTTGGCGAGGTCCTCGAGCGCGGTCGCTAGGCCGGAGCCACGGAGTTCCGCTTTGCGCAGCAGGTGCATCACGAGGACGTCTGCGGTTTCGTCGTCGAGGTCGTCCGCGAAGGCCTGCAGCGCTGCCGTGGTCGTCCATCGGGCGTTCATGCGAGCGACGAGCTGCGTGACCTGCGGCTTGATCGGTTCGGGGCAGCTGCCGAGGGATGCGGCGATGGTGCGTTCGAGGCCAGCGCCGGAGACGGTGAGGCCGGCGAGACCGCGAGTCCAGGACTCCAGGGCATCCAGTTTGGCGATCGCGTCCTCCTCGGGCCCCTTCTGCAGAAGCCAGGGGAGGCCGACTGCAGCGAGGGGCACGGCGATGACGAGGATCCACCATCCGGTGATGAGAGCGAACAGCAGGCCGATGGCACCGCCGATGAGCAGCTGAATCTGTTGCGTCCGGTTCAGGCGTCGCCTTTCGCGGGCTTTGAGCAGCCGCCGGGCGGGCAAGCCGGTGTCCTCGCCTCGGCCGGCAAAGCCGAGGATGACGAGGATCGCGCCGGCCACAGCCGCGATGATGCACAGGGCGAGGGTTGCGGTGGTCGCCATCTCACACCCCCAGGTTGCTGGGATCGAAGCCGTGGAAGACGAGATCTTCCAGCAGGCGCGGGGACGGCATCTCCGCAGCGATCAGTGACGTCGTCGACCGGTCGAAGCGGAACACCTGATTCGCCACGGGGCGGAAGTTGTTCTTCTCCTCGCCGCGCTCGATTTCAGCGATCTCGGTGACGATGCGCCGCGGCTTGCCGTTGGCGGGGTCGATGATCTTGGCGATCTGGACGACGATCTTGATGTTCTGTTCGATCATCCGATACGCGTACACCGGGGTGGTGTTGTTGCCGCGGGAGAGCATCAGCGCGGACATGCGGTCGATCGAGTCGTCGGCGCTGGCGGCGTGCAGGGTGGACAGCGAGCCGACACCGGACTGCATGGCCTGCATCATGGCGTAGATCTCGGGACCGCGGACCTCACCGACGATGAAGCGTTGGGTGTCGAGGCGGAGCGTGTCGTAGACGAGGTCTTCGGGGGTGATCTCTCCAGGAAGGCGCCCGTCGGCACCGCGTTCCCCCTCCCCCGGCTTTGCTTCGAGAGCGACCACGCGGGGGTGGCGGTCCTTGATCTTGTGGAGGTAGAGCTCCCTCTCCATCTCGATCGTGACGATCTTCTCTTCCGCGGGGATGCAGTCGGCCAACGCGCGAAGAAGGGTGGTCTTCCCAGCCCCGGGGAACCCGCTGGTGACGATGGAGACACCAGCGACGACGGCTGCTCGCAGGAACGCTGCAGCCGGGCGGGTCAGGGTGCCGTGTTCGACGAGCTGGTCGAGGGTGACGTCGACGAGGCGGTGGATGCGGATGACGACGGTGGGCCGGGTGGCGACCGGTTCGGCGACCGCTGCCAGACGTGCCCCGCCGGGGAGGTCCATGTGAAGGCGCGGGCGGGCGCTGGTGAAGGATCGTCCTCCCTCGCCGGAGCGGGAGGCCAGCATGTTGATCTCTCGCTCGAGCTCACGGTCGTTCGCGGCGATGGGGTAGTCGTACTTCTGCACACGGCCGTCTGCGTAGGAGATCCAAACGTCGTCGTACCCGTTGATGTGGATGTTCTCGACGCCGGGCTCGTCGACGAGCGGCTGCAGTCGGCCGAGGCGGAACAGCTGATCGAACACGGCTTGCCGGATGGCGTCCTGCAGGGGCGCCTCCCACCGCTGCTCCCCCGGTCGCCGGGTCTGCTCGTCGACGCGGGCACGGACTCGGTCGACGATGTGGTCCTGAGCGAGCTGTTCTCGCTGCTCGGCGTCGATGTCCATCGACTCGCTGAACAGCGACGCGAGCTCACGCGACACCTCGTCGCGGATGATCGCGATGTCTTCCCAGGGCAGGTCGCTGCGGAACTCGAGGGTCGCGGCTGGAGCGGCTGCGATCGGAGTGCTGGGGGCGGCCTCGGTCAGTGGCGTGGGGGCAGCTGGGGCATCGGCGGTTTGGCGCTGCGCAGCGCGGGTGAGGCGCGCGGCGGCGTGCTCGATGTTCGGCAGTCCGGGAGACGGCTGCTTCGCGGGCGATGCGGGTGGGGTGAAGAAAGGCAGGTTGCTGATGTCGGCGGGGTCGGGCGTGGTGTCGCTCATGACTGTCCCTCCCAGGTGTCGGCGGTCGAGTAGGTACGGGCGTTGAGCACGTCGCTGTAGCTGTGCAGCAGGGCCCCGATGGCGCGGGCGTAGGGCGTGCGATCGCTGCGGAGGGTGGGTGCGCCGAGTGCGTAGACGGCGGCCCCCTTGGGATCCCACGGGATGGTCCCGACGAGGTTGATACCGATCTGCTTGGTGATGTCTTTGGAGGGCCAGGTTTCCTGGGTGGTGGCTCGCTCGACGATGGCCAGGTCGACGTAGCTGCTGTGGCCGATCTCGTCGAGCGCGGTCATCAGCCACTCCGGCACCGGGTTGCGACTCTCATCGAGCGAGCGCCAGTGGGAGAGGATGCTGGCCACGGCCGGCAGCGTCCGGTCTGAGAACAAGGTGACGCTGTCCGCTTCCCGGATCAGCGGGAGGCGGGAGTCGGCTACGTGGAGACGTCCAGCGTCGATGAGGATGTCGTAGCCGGCGGTTTCGTAGGGCCGCAACGCGTCGACGAGGGAGCGCCAGAAGTGCGGCCCTGCGCCGGCTGCGCCTTGGAGGCTCTTGAACCCGGGGATCACCACCTTGTTCTCGCCGAGCTCGATGGTCTGCTCCCAGAGCTTGTCTGCGGTGAGCGCGCCGTACTGGTCGGCGACGGCCGCTTCGGTGAGTCCGGTGTTGTGGTACACCTGGCCGCGCAGCGCACCGGGGATGATGCTGCTCGTCTTGCTGGTGTCGGCTTCGACGAGGATCGTCGGCTTGGGCCAGTTGAGGGTGAGCGCGGTTGCCGCAGCGGTGACGCCAGGGGCACCCGCTGTGCTCGCGAGGAAGATGATCGCCATGGCGGGTTACTCCCCCGTCGAGTCGATGACCAGGGCGACGCGCCCGGTGGCGGCGCGTGCGGCGATGTCAGCTGCTTCGCGGTTCGGGACGATGAGGTCGACGACCCACACCTGTGTCTCGGCGACGTAGCTCGAGGTGAACACGGTGGCGTCGAAGCTCTGCGGCGTCTCGACGGGCGGGTCGCCCTGGGTGACGGGGGTTTCGACGATGCGGACGGAGTCGCCAGCGGCGAGCTGATAGCCGGGCATCTGCGCCTGCGTGAGGGTGACGCCGACGATTGAGGACCCCTCCGGCACGGGCAGGGTGTCGCCCGTGTTGGCCGAGGTGATGAGGGTGCCAGCGGGCAGGTCGACCAGGGCAGTCGTGCCAACGATGTCGGCAGCGTCGGCAGCGGGGATCGCATCGACTTGCTGGCCACCGGCGAGCTGGATGGTGGTCAGGTCGTCGGCGGTGATGGTCTCCCCGCGGGCCACGTCGGCGTCGGTGGCCATGACGCTGACCGTGCGGGTGAGGTTCGTGGTGACCCACCAGACTCCGACGCCTCCAAGGAGTGCCAGGGCGACGCCGAGAGCGATGAGAACGGGCCGGCGCCGCGACTGGGTGGGGCGCAGCACTGCTGCCTGTCGAGCGGCGGGCTGTTCTGTCGTCTCGGCGTCCTTCTGGGATCGCTTGGACTTGCGGTCGGAGGTGGTGGTCATGATGGTCAGCTCTCGTTGATGGACGGAAGGAATGCCTCGTAGGCGGTGATGATGAGCAGGTTCCTTGAGGGCGCTTGGACCTCAGCGGTGATCTGATCGAGGATCTTGCGGTTGGTGGGGCTGACTCGCACCGTGTGCTTTACGCGGGGCTCCCCCGAGCTCATGGGTGCGGGACGGCTGGGGCGTGCGAACAGCGACGCTCGTTCCTGCGGCTCCTCGGCGGCCTCGCCGGAGATTGCCTTCTCCACGAGGTCGGGCAACTGGTGATAGGTCGCCTCGAGTGCGTCGAGCAACACGGTCTGGTGGCTCTTACGGGTCTTCGACATGTACGCCTGCAGGCGCTCGTTGAGCGAGGTGGGAAGGTGCACCGGGACGCCTTTGCTGGCGGTCTCACGAGAGTCCTCTGCCCCTGTCGCTTCGGCTACCGGCTCCGCGATCGCCGAAGGCGGGTCGCTCTTGCGTGCTGCGGGCGTCTTGGCCTCGGTGCGGCTCGTCCCTGCCGGAGCCGGGGCAGGAGCGGGATTATCTTGGGCGAGCTGGTTCTCGTCAGCGCTGGGAGTGGGGGTTCCTGCTGCAGGAGCCTTGCGGGTGAGTTTGGAGAGATCCTGACGAGCCATGATCAAGCGCCCTTCTTCTGGTTGGCCCACAGCGACGTCAGCTCGAAGGCGACGCTGCTGTAATCGAAGATCGCGGCCTGGTTGGCTCGCGTGTCGGTGTACTGCGTGACGACCTTCCCGTCGAAAGGAGCGTCTTCGACGCTGGCCGACAGGCGGATGTGGTTCTTGAACCGGGGCAAGCCCTGAACCCCGTCGATGAACTCTCCGTTGTCGAGAAGGTCCTCCCAGTCCTCCAGGCGCCGTCCCCCGCGGCGCCGGTCGATCTTGTTCAGCAGCAGGCGGTAGTCGAGGCCAGCGGGGATGACGTGCTCGACGAGGGTGTCGGTGACGGACTCGATCGCCATGGTGGCTGCCTCGAGAGGGAGAACGACGAAGTCGGCGACGCGGAGCACGGCGGAGAGAACACCGGTGTTCTCATGGCTGCCGGGAGTGTCGATAAGGACGACGTCGTAGTCGTCCAGGTTGCGGAGACCAATGATGTTCTCCGGATCCACATCGGCTGCGAAGTCGAACGGCAGGTTCTCCCCCGCGCGTTCGGCCCAGCGGGCGGCGGACTGCTGCGGGTCGACGTCGACCACAATGACCTTGTTGGCCCGTGCAAGCGCAGCGGCGAGGTTCATGGCGGTCGTGGTCTTTCCGACCCCGCCTTTCTGCCCCACAACCGCGATGACCCTCACGAGGGACTCCCGGCGGGGCTGAAAGCCGCCTTAGCGGCGCTGTGAGGGCGGAGTTCACGCGCAGGGGCTGCGCGATAAGAGTGCAACGTCAGCGGGTACATAGGCGCAAGTATAGCGTCACATTCACGCCGTAGTACAGCTCTAACAGCGTCAGACCTGCGCATCACTTGCGCTAGGCAGGCGCAACGTTGGCGTCTGATGTGCCGCATGCCCCGCGCATGACAGACGCAGTTGGCGCGGATGAATGACGCAAGCGTGCCGGAAGAAATGCGCAATGTAGGCGCAGAATATGGCGTCTGTACTAGCGCAAGTAGAGCGGGTATGCGCCGCAGGTACAGCACAGTTGGGACGCATGTAGAGCGCAAGATAGGCGGCAGTATTGCATTGTTATTGCGCCGGGTATTGCAATCAATAATGCGCATGTTGTTGCCGAGGGTATGGCGGCGTGGATGCGCTCGATGTGTCGAGGGTATCGCTGGGGAGTGACGGGGTCGGTGTGCCGCGGCCGCGGACATGACGAT
>JAAIGE0100214157.1_pt1 | contig 10089 bp, 8 predicted proteins | sample 6487951 | NCBI WGS metagenome assembly JAAIGE01 (sample SAMN13974128, study PRJNA590717) | phyllosphere metagenome | biome: tomato field; feature: multiple bacterial spot infested tomato fields; material: tomato leaves; isolation source: leaves from tomato fields | host: Solanum lycopersicum ... | reverse complement strand
GGCGTTATGGCAGACCTTGAGTTTCTTCCCCAGCAAGCGCGGCTGCGCTGGGTCGCGCTGATCGAGCAGATGGCCGTCATGGGCCTTGGCCACCTGGTTCGCCTCTACGGGCAGCTGGAAGGATACATCCTGGCCCTGCTCGATGTTGGTTCGATTACCGCGCCACAGCACCGACATCTCGTCCGCCTGGCCAGCGAGTGGTTCGCCCAGTGCCGGGCCGAGTACCTTAAGCGCAAGCAGAAGCCTCGGCGGCGGATAGCGGGCGCGGTTCGAGACAGGATCGATGAGAGTCACAGCCGGCCAGAGCACGCCTGGTCCGAGCTGGTTGCTCGGTAGTACAGGGTCGGTAGCTGCCGCTTGCTAGGCCGCTATCGCTCCCAAGCTGCCGTTGGCGGTGGCCGCTACCGGCCATTAGCTGCCGTAGGCAAGATTGCTTAGTTCTTGATGATGCGGAAAATCCTGCAAAGCCGTGTTAATTAATGAATTTTGACTTATTCCAGCTCCACCGCCGCCCTGTTGTAGCGTGCGAAGCGCTGCAAACCAGCTAGCGCGTCCGGTAGACGCTAATCGCAAGCGGGAAACATCGCCGCCGGAACGTAGCCAAAGCTCTTGATCCTGAGGCCCTGCCGGATACAGATCCGACAGAATCGCTTCGAGTTGGCGCCAAAAAACCTTGCCTCCGTCTGCAACAGTAGGAGCAGGCATAGCATCAAGGTGTTTCACTCCGCCAAGCTCAAGCGCAACCGGAAAGTTGTCTTCCAGATCGCTCGCTTTGAAGATGGGGTGCTGCCGATCTGGCATGGCCTGACGCACTCTCTCGCTGACGTGATTAAATACCTCGAAGACACGTACCAACCCATCGCCTTGAGTTCTTGCCCCGCCCCGTAAGGCCCCTAGCAGATGCTCAGTAAAGAGGCTATTGCGCGCCCCTCCCAGCACATGCGAGTACTCCGAAGCGCGGGATGACGCGACCATTACGCGCCCGATACCTTGAGCCAGTTGGCTGAGCGATTTTTCATTGAATCCAAGGTTCAGAGCAGCGTCGGCGCTCTTAAAGCTCACAGCGGCGCCAGCATGGCATGCATCAATGAAAACAACGACACGCTCAGCCTTGATACGAGCGATAGCAGCTGAGAACTCTTGCTCCGACAATGTAGTTTGATCGATACGACGGGTGTCGCAATCAAAGGGCACCAGAGCGCTCTCATCCCCTAGACGAGCCCCATGGCCGGAGAAGAAAATGAGAACGGTATCGGTCGGTTGGGCGCAAGCTGCGAGTGCCTTGAGCTCCTGACGGATCGCCTCTAGTGTCGCTTGGTTGTCCAGTAGCAGCCTAACGTTCTGTGACGCATAACCGCAGTGCGTGGCAGAAGTTAGCGTGGCGACAATATCTTGGGCGTCATTGAGAACTGAAGAAGGCAGCGGATTAACCTGAGCATAATCTGCAACGGCAATAACCAACGCATGCCCACCCGAAAAAGCAGTCTTCTCGGCCACCTCACGTACCTCTAGCGTATGCATCGTTACTCCATTGCTCCATTAGTTAGCACGTCAGAAATGGGCATCACTCACTAACTCCTTAAGAAGCTCATTAGCCGGATAATCACGCCGCATCTCTTTCAATAATGTACTGACGTGTAGCCCTGTTCCTTTTTTAATTTGGACAATCGCGTGGCGCCACCGATTTCGACCGCTTCCATTTTGTTGCAGATCAGCATTACGCCCACCCGCACGACTCCATAGCGCTTCGTCATCGGGCCCTTCTGGATATAGATCTACGGCCACCGCCTCCAGGCAGTCCCAATCATCCTGCGCTGAGCGCGATGAGAACTGAACCCTCCAGCGATCGATCGTTCCCAGCAGGTCTCGGCAAATTCGCAGAGCTGGCCTAACATCGCTCCGGCCTGAGCGCATAAGCTTAACCAGCGTACTTGCGGCTCCATCCCAATGGCGTTTCAGGATCATGTGACCAAGCGTCTCGGCCTCTGACGTCGACAAGAAACTGCGCCCTAATGACCAAACATCGAGCCATCGAATTAGCCGCGACTCACTAAAGTGAGTTAAGGTCGCCATCACTTGGATGCAGACCCCACGAGGCGTCAACACCTCGAGGACGCGGTATAGGTCAGAGCCAGCAAGTATGAATGTCTGGAGACGCGCATCAGGTACCGAGATGCTCCCCTCTGCAACATGCTTGAGCCAACCAGAGCTAGTCGCGCGCAGCAAGTTTTCAAGAGCAGGCTCGTGCACTCGTTCCCATACCTCAGCCGCGCGCGGATACTCGCTAAGATCAGCCAGCGGTGTTGTGGAAAGTGCTGTAATTAACTGCCGATTAGCTACTCCGCCCTCCAGCAGATTCTGCAGTAGGCAGAAGAATGCCTGTTGTGGGGCCCGCGGCCACTCCCACGCCGCTGCATTAAGATTTAGGACCTTGAGCCAGAGCTCTTGCCCTCGGGCTTCAGCAACGTTGACGTCGCTCAGAAGCCTGGGACTCTTAGCGACCCGCTCAGCACCAATCAGCAGTAACCGCGGCTCATCCACCTCCAGAGCAATCTCAAGCAACTGCACAGAGTCTAAAGAAATTAGAGCAGCTCGAAGCCCGTCGAGATATTCTGCAGCCACGTCGACCGAGAGCTGGCGATCGACTGCTGCCCTCGCTGCAAGGCACGCGCCTGCAGCGGCGCCATGAAGCGCATACCACTCCTTTTGCTTGGCGATTCCCATTACGACATCGCCAACATTCGCAGCCATCTTCTGAGGTGCGGCATCGACGAGCCTACCCTCCAAGGCACGGTCTATAGGTAAGTGCTTGGAAAGGATTTGCACGATATCACCACGCGCCGTTACCCAGCGCCAGAACGCAGCAGGGAACTCACCATCAGTCGTACTTGAGGTCAGGCAGATACCGGCGATAATCGCTTTGCGCCAAGGTTCGATTGCGTCGGAAATGGAAAACGCATCATTGATGGCAGATAGCATCTGCGCATCTTCGTGAGGTTCGATATTTTTCTTTGCTGCCCAGGACTCTAGGGCGGCCCATATCCTCGGCAATGAAGCAAAGCCATCTGCAACTAGATTTCGCAGCTGCAAGACCTCTGCTACGGACGCGTTGCTTAGCTGCAGCAAAAACCTTTCAATCAGTACTTCTTTCTCCGGAACCCCAACCGAACGATCAGGGGACAATCTCTCCACCAATCGAATGGACGCTAAGCATTGTTCAAAAGTCGGGCTGACCGAAGTGCCGGCGTCAAACGCCCGCTCAAGCATGGGCAGATCCGCAAACTGCGTTATTTGCGCGCCAATTTTCTGCGCATAACGCACGATGGGTGTGGCATCGGCACTACCACTGAGCATGGCTGCAGCACGAGTTATGGCACTCGAGCTGTTAGCCCCGACAATGCGATGTCCTCCCCAGCGTGCAGCTAGCACCGGAGGCGAACACACGATCGTCGGTTCAGGCGACCCGACAACATCATGCGGACCGAAGCTAAGCCGAAAAGCAAAGCGGGCGCGTATGGCTGACCAGAAATTGGCCCATAGAGCCAGTATCAGCTCCTCAAACCCGTCAAAACCGATCCTCACAACAGGACCTTTTCCACGAGCAACCAGCGCTTGCGCAGTAGCCAGCAACTCTGGAGTAGAGCTTTGCACCGTCTGTGAGGGCGTCAGATCAATAGAGGTAAGTGCATCCGGAGACTTGGGGGAGTCAATAAGAAGCGCAAATAGGGGCTTTAGATCAGCCCAGTAAATCACTTCCTGGAGCGGAGCCAGAACGGCATGCGAGATGACCATGCCAGGCCTGCTTGCAGTAGAGTCTGCAAAGGTGCGCGCCAGGACATACCAATCACCGAGCGCAAAGCCACTCACGTAAGGAGACCATACGACCCCCGGCGGCGCTGTATCAGGCAGGTCCAGACGCGCCGCAAGCTCCGAAGGAATGCTCGTAGCGTCACTAGCCATCCGAAGAGCGTGCCCACCACGAGCCTCGCCAAAAACGGCCTGTTCAACTCTCACAGCGTTACCCCGTCACTTTTAGAGCACTAGCCGCCAAGAGGGATTGGATCGGCAGAGTGAGATCTGAAGTGTGATGTCCACCTGGCAGCACCACATAGCCAAAATGCTCGGGGCCTTGAGCGATGTAATCCATGTCACTGTTATTCGGCGTGAGCGTTCGCCCCAAAGCGGACAGACCCAGCACCAAAGGCTCAGCCCAAATGCTGTAAATGAAGTTGTAGAACATCGGCAGCCTACGCTCTAAGACTTGCGCAGGTGGCTGCTCAAGCTCGCCAGCGCCCAGTTCATCCCAACAGGTCAGAAGTACGCCTAAACGCGGGCTTTTCAGCGGCTTTGCGGTGCATTCATTTCGGATGTAAATCAGCATCTGGAGCAGCTCGACGAGGCGTGCCTGATCGGACACTTGAACCTCGTGGTTATCGACGCTTGCACCGGTCGCATCGATCAAGGGGCGGGAAAAGATGTCCTCACTCACTCGAGTTTGCTGAAGACGAACCAGCAACAGCCATGCAGGCGAGGCCACGACGCGATCACGCCAAGCCGCGGGAATCCGCCTAGTCGATGAGATGGCCTTAATCTGCTCACCGCCATAATCGGGCCATACTAGCTCGGCCCTCAGGCCGTTCTCGTCAGTGATTGGCCACAAGCTATCAACGTAGGTGGTGGTAGGCGTGTGGTCCGCAGGAAGCCCTTCGTTCAGACGCCCCATAGCGGACTCGAAAGGCTCAAGGTTCGTCGCAGCCCCATCCATACGAAGCTTACCAGCGCCATTCATTAGGCGGTTTAGAAGCTGGGCGCCATAGTGGGTTTTGCCGACACCTGACTCACCGATGAGTAAGATCGAGTTTTCGCTAACGCTCATGGCTACTTCACTCCAAACATGAATAGGAGGTCCGAGCTAGCTGCCTGGGGCGGCGGCAAGGTAAGACGAGCTCGCCGAATATCAAGGGTCCAATCGAGCAGCTCGATAAGCCCCTTCCCCTTGTTCTCGTCATCACCTGAGCTAGAGACGCTAACCGAAAATTCATGGGCATCAGGAATAAGCTTAAGCACTGCATCGCGGACGGCCGCCTCAATTTCTGGCGCGATGGACACATCAGCTTTGGTCCAAACGAGTGCAGCCGGGCGGCCAGCACGCTCTGTTGCCAGTCGGCGAGCCAGCACCTGAAGTGCGCTGCGGGCTGACCCTTTGTTTTCTCCAGCAAGTGCTTGGCGATCAGCAATCAGCAAAAACACATCTGCATGCGCTGCCACCCAGCGCGCGCCCTCGGCATCAGCCGCATCACGGTTCATGGACCACTTTTGGAACCACTCGCCAGGGGCGTCGGTAAACAAGTATCCGCGGGCATCACCTGAGTCATTTCTGAAAGAGGCATGCAAAAGACCTGGGGCCCTACCGCCTCGGCTCGTGGTGTGCGGCGGAAAATTTGGGGGATAACCTGGATTCCATCGAAGCGATCCCGCCAGCGCTTCCCAACCCGCTAACGAGTATGAGCCAGCAAAACGGCGTTTCTCAGAGCAAGCCAGACCTCGCCCGATAAGCAGGTACCACGCTGCAAGTAGCGTGGTCTTACCCGCGTTCTGCGGCCCTACCACTGCTACAACCAATGGCTTCCCCGGACCTGCGACAAAGTTCAAATCGGCGAGACCGAGCGCGCTTCCTGACCAAGGAAGCAGCAAGCTATTGGCATCCACCACTGCGGATGCCAGCGTATCCTCGTCCCCCATCCCCCAAGCAGGACATTTGGTGTGGTTCACATAGCCCAAATTGCAGCTGCACTCAGGGGCAAAGCATGAAGGGCGCGAACAAGCATTCATCAGGCTTTACTTCCAGGCTTCTTAGCCTTCACAACTTCTTGCGTTGCCCGAGCTGCCTGTAACTCCCTGAAAATCCAAGCGGCCCACTCTGAGATAGTCAAGGTCGTGTCAGCAGGTACTCCAACCCTCGCGCCGAACTGGATGTCATCTATCGCAAACTTACCCTCGTACTCTGCGAGCAAAGCCAAAATAGGACCTCGCCCACCAGGCTGGGGGATAAGCTGACGTGCAACTGCCCGCAACGGGCTCAGCTCTGTTGATTCGACGGCCTTACCAACGAGCTCACGTATAGACAGTTTATTCTCTGGATCCACGGAGGCCAGGCTCAGAACGGTCTCGCTGAGAAACGCGGCCACGCTGACGGGTGAGAAGCTGGGTACTTGTTGATGCAGGTCCAAAGCCATCAGCGCCCCCACATCTGATGCTGGCAACGCGCGATAGCTGACGCGAGCGCTAGGCGAGTAAAGGGTCTCTTTCCACCAAATCAGATTCGTTCTTCGCTGCAGGCCAGCAGTCGCCGCACTTACAAGCTTTAATGTATCCCCAACATGCGTCGCTACTGCACGGGATAGTGCCTTCAACGGCCCGGAAATATCTACCGGGCCGCCCTGCGTATCCTCACCGGCATCCGCTATCGCGCTGGCAATTGCTTGGGCAGCCAAACGCCCAAAATCACTTGCCCAATTTTGTGCGTCTCCATGTGGCCAATAGCGGTTTCTAGGCTGGGTGGATACATTGGGGCACGCTGCTGCGTGTAAAGCGACAGCCAAGCTTTCCGTATCGATGCTCAGAGCCTGCGATCGAAGCTCGATCGCAGGTGGCGCCGAAAACTTCAACTCAGGGGCATCAATTGAGTCTGGGGTTGCCCATTCAGCCTCGGCGCGAGCGTCAACTCGACTTTCGATCTCCAATACAGCATCAGCCCAGATTTTTTGCTCATTACCAGCCTCGATAAAGGGCAGCACATTGCGAGCTGAAGTGACAAACGCTACACCTACCTTTTCGTCGCTGGCAGCCTGAACAAGCGCATCGAGTAGCAGAGCCCGCAGCACTAACATGGGCGTGCCGGAAAAGGTATTTATGTATGTGGGCCATCGCTCTTTGAGCGCATCACAAGCCTCCTTGATGACTGGATCATCAACGGGCGACGCAGGATCAAAGGCAATAAGGGAAAACGAAGAGGTCTTGGATGGAGTCTGTATTAACGCAGTAGCTAGGTCGGAAGCTGTCTCTCGAAGCTTCTCAAGCTTGGCATCATCTCCACCTACGTCGATCAGCCCTGCACCTAGAAAACGAAGTAGGATTTGGTCGCTCATAACTGGCTTAATCTCTTCCTTGATCAGGGCCCCGGCCACCACCGGGCGGCGGTTTAATCTTAATACTAAATCCATATCCGTCGTGAGGGCAATTCGAGATCATCGTGACTAAGGCGCCTTTCATGTGACCGCCTGAAGCATGTCCTCTAGGGATCGCTTGCGTACTGGTATCTCCAGCGACTAGATGAAGGATTTTCGCGCTTGGGCGCCGATTTAGAAAGCCAAAGCGATACAAGGTTACAGTCCACCTCTGGCGATTGCGGTCCTTTGCGAAGGGCAGCTTTGGGTCGATAGCAGCCCTTCGAGTTAGCCCGAGAACAAACCTAGAAGAGGCTTTCAGGACGCTCGGGCTCAGGACTGTACAGCGCCAATGCGTTACTGCGCCGGATCAGGACGTCTAGCAGATATCTGGCCTCGTCCACCGCATCTCTTGGCTGCCCGGACATCGCTCCAGTGAGCGCAGTCCGCAACCAATCGCTGGTTTCAGGGCTGGCTAACGTTTCCTGCACTTCGAGCTCAATCGCCTCGGGCGTCGTGTCGCCAGCCTCGTCCACACCCTCCCAGTAAGCTTGCTCCCAAAGGCGCTTAGGGTAGCCCGCCAGGAAGTCTTGGTGGAATGGTGCCTCCTCCCTAGTCCCGATGCGATCCTGATTCGCATCGTTGCGACCCTGGCGGTTGCCTTCCGCTTCGCAGAACTCGAGCAGTTCAACCAGCTCAAGACCCGTAAACGCCGACTGATGGCGTCCGCTCCACGGCATTCGGCCGCAATGGTTGTACGAGATATCTGGAGCGTATTCGGCAGGGCTGTGGCTGTGCACTATGAGCGTCATGGCCGGGTCATTCCTTTAGGCATGCATTGGAAAAGGGGTCTGGTGCGCCAGGCTACTTTCCACCTTGAGGCGCTCATGAACGGAGCACTCCGTTCCGTACCATGGCGCTCGGCTCGTATCGGTTGCCACACGAACCAGAGCAGGATGTTGCGCCGTGGTTTTCGCGCAACGGCCGCGACTCAGGCCGCCTGAGACCGGCGAGACAAAAAAGCGATCGCGACCTCTGCCCCGATGCCGAATATCACATACACGCAGGCCCAGAACATCCGGCCTGCTCCAATTGCCAGGGCTACCGCCGCAACGCCAGCAATCAGCAAACTCAATGTCCTACCTCGCACGGTGAGTGGCAAACCTGGCCCGTACACCTTGACGGTACCCCAGCCACTCAGCAATGCGAGCACGCCTGCAGTAAGGAAACCAAAGGGATCCCCACGATCGAACAGCGCTAGAAGGACCAAGATGGCCACGAAATCGAAAAGACCAGGAAACAACAGGCGGCGCATAAATATCCCTTAAAACGGTGCAAATTGGTTTAGTGAAAGCGTTCTTCGCGCCGGCGGGCTCAACGCTTACCCCTTGCCTAGCGACCTGCTGTCAGGCGCTCGTGTGCGGAATTCCTCTTTCGGTACCGCTCGGCTCGGATCTAGCCGTCAGCTCCGGAGCGTAGACGCGAACGCCATCCACACAACTCTCTTTCCAACTATCCACGACCGTACTGCCATACTGCAGCCGCCACGCCGCTAGGCGCGCAGCGCTGTCACCGATGTCCTCCAAGACTTCACCTGTGCTGGGATGGCGATACTGGATGGCGATTCGCCGGCGTGCCGCCAGGTTGGTGGACCGTACGATGCCCAGGGCCGCTCGTCGGTCGAGCCTGTACTCGGCCAAGAGCTGCAGCAGGCGCTGCTCGAACTCGAGATCCCGCTGGAGCGCCGGATCCTCGGAGAGGCGCTTTCGCTGCTCCAGCAGCGTCACCAGCTGCGCCTCCGCCTGCCGGTACCGCTGTAGCAACGTCATTGCGGCAGCTCCAAGGACACCCGCGCGCAGCGCTGGCTCAGACCCAGGTGCTCGAGGTATTCGTTGAATACCTCCGGGTTGGCTGCCTTGAGCCCACTCACGTTACGGCTGATCATCGTCGGCAGTGCCTTGGCCAGGTAGAGATTGCACTCGTAGAGAAACTGGCTCGCCAGATCCGCGCTGTTGCGCAACGACCTCGGCTTTCCGGAAAGCCCGGCGCGCCACCATTGGATGAGCCCCAGGTCCTCAGGGCATAGCATCCACAGCTGATGTCGAGCTCGAGTCATGCCAACGTAGAACAGCCGGCGTTCGTCCTCGATGCGCGCTTCCTCGCGCTCAGGCGGTGGTGGACGTTTGGGCTGGTGGGGAAATCCGCCCTGGTATAGCCCGATCATGATCACCACCGGCCACTCGAGACCTTTCGATCTGTGTAGCGTGGTGATCAGGAGGGCGTCTGTGGCCTCCTTGGCGCGATCTGAAAAGGACTGAAGGTCTGCGATGTGCTGCAGGAAGCCATCGACTCCCCGGCTCTCGTTTGCGCCCACATACCGCAGGAAGGCATCAAGCAGTTCCTGTTGGTCTTCGGCGTCGCTGTCGTTCTTGGCGAACTTCTTGATCGCCCCGATCAGGCCAAGGCTGTCGACCAGCTCCGTTGCCAGGTCGAGCGGCGACAGTGCACGCCCATGCTGCGCCGAACCTCGCACGCGCCGGTACAGCTTCCCCCTGTTCAGGATCCGCTCGCTCAAGATGCCCTCTTGCTGTTGCAGCCCGGTACGCACGAAGTGCATGAACCCCTCCATGCCGTCGGGGGCCTGCAGCACCGCCTTGCATAGGGCTTTGCATCCCTCAAAGGACAGGCCGATCGGCGGGACGTCCAGGGTACGCCGCAGCTCCATCACCGAACCCATATCCGGCTCGCCGGCGTAGGGCCTGGCTACGAGCTGCCCTGCGGCCACCCGCATCCAGCCAAGCAGCCCAGCCACCCACCGGTTGTTGAGGACCGACTTGTCGTCGCCGCCCTCGAGGCGAAACGGTACCCCTGCTCGCAGCAGCGCAAATTGGCTGGCTGCCGACCGGGCGTAGGTCCGCACGAG
>JAAIGE0101254231.1_pt1 | contig 10093 bp, 8 predicted proteins | sample 6487951 | NCBI WGS metagenome assembly JAAIGE01 (sample SAMN13974128, study PRJNA590717) | phyllosphere metagenome | biome: tomato field; feature: multiple bacterial spot infested tomato fields; material: tomato leaves; isolation source: leaves from tomato fields | host: Solanum lycopersicum ... | reverse complement strand
GTCGAGCCAGGGCGTGCGGAACGCGATGAAGAAGAACCCGGACAACGACAAGATCCGACGCCGGGCCGCGAGCGAGTCGAGCGAGAAGCAGGCGCAGAAGGTCCGGCAGATGGAGTCGCGGATCGCCCGCCTGGACGAGGTCGAGGAGCCCCGCAAGGAGTGGCAGCTCGCGTTCACGATCGGCAGCGCCCCGCGGTCGTCGTCGGTCGTCGCGACGCTGTCGGACGCCGTCTACGAGCAGGGCGACTTCACGCTCGGCCCGGTGTCGCTCCAGGTCACGGGCGGCGACCGCATCGGCATCACCGGACCGAACGGCGCCGGCAAGTCGACGCTCCTGGGCGCCCTGCTCGGTCGGACGACGCCCACGAGCGGGTCCGCGTCGCTCGGCTCCAGCGTCGCGATCGGCGAGGTCGACCAGGCCCGCGCGGCCTTCACGGGCGACCAGCCCCTCGCCGCGGCGTTCGAGGACGCCGTCCCCGAGATGACCACGGCGGACGTCCGCACCCTGCTCGCGAAGTTCGGCCTCAGGGCGGACCACGTCGGCCGCCCCTCGTCGGCGCTGTCCCCGGGCGAGCGCACGCGGGCCGGTCTGGCACTGCTGCAGGCCCGCGGGGTGAACGTGCTCGTGCTCGACGAGCCCACCAACCACCTCGACCTGCCCGCGATCGAGCAGCTCGAGCAGGCCCTGGAGACCTACGACGGCACCCTGCTGCTCGTCACGCACGACCGACGCATGCTCGACACCGTCCGGCTGGACCGACGGTGGCGGGTCGACGCGGGTCGCGTCACCGAGGTGTGACTCGACGGCGGCCCGGCCGTCAGTGCGCCGACCGGTGGAAGGGGCACCCGCCGGACCGGCCGGTGGGCGCGCCGCGGCGCTTCACGCGCCCGCCGGACGACGGCTTCGTCGGCATCCGTCGACGGTCGACGTCGAGCCCGACGTCCAGTACCTCGAGCCGCGGGTCACTGAGCACCGCGATCCCGGCGGCCAGTGCCGCGACGGCGACCTTCTCGCCCGGGCACCGGTGACCGGTCGCCACGTCCGCGCCGCCGTGCGGGACGAACGCCCGGACCGCCTCGACGTCGTCCCAGTCCGTGACGTCGAGCCAGCGGGCCGGGTCGAACCGGTCGGCGTCGGGCCACGAGCGGTCGTCGGTGTCCGTGCCGAGGACGTCGAGCACGACGCGACCGCCCGCGCGCAGGTGCACACCGTCGAGCTCGACGTCCTCGGTCGCCCACGCGGGCAGCATCGGCACGAACGGCGCCGTGCGGCGGACCTCCTGGGCGAACGCGACGGCGACCGGCCCGTCGACGAGCGAGCCGCGGTGCACGGTCTCCTCGGCGATGCGACCGCGCCACGCCGGTCGGTCGTGCAGCTCCTTCGCCGCGAACGCCACGAACCGGGCGACGGCGACCGCGGGGCGGATCGAGTTCTGCAGCTCGATGCCGGCGGTGCGGGGCGGCAGCAGGGCGCCGGCGGGGTCGCGGTGCCAGGCCCACTCGTGCAGCGCGGTGCCCTCGGCCGGGTGCAGCCGCCCGCCGCGGACCGCCTCGACGAGCCGGGCCGCGTGCCGGTCCGAGCGGTGCCGGTGCAGCACGGCGAGCAGGTACTCGGGCGAGTACGGCACGCCGAAGCCGTCGACCACCTGCGCGAGCTCCGCCGCCCAGCGCGTCTTCGCCGCCGGCGTCCCCGGCAGCCCCGCCCAGCGCATCACGGCCCGACCGATCGCACCGACCGCGGCGTCGTACGCGCTCCGGCGACCGCCGGCGAGCCAGGCGTCGAGCTCGTGGGCCCACTCCTCGGCGAGGAACGGCGTCAGCCGACGGACCTGCTCGTCCTCGTACGCGACGTCGACGAACGTGGCCTTGCGGTGCCGGTGCTCGGCGCCGTCGAGCGAGTGCACCGAGCCGACCCCGAACAGGGTCCGCTGCACGAGCGCCGGCATCGCCCCGTGCCGCCGGGTCCGGGAGCCGTCGTAGAAGAGGTCGACGCCCTCCGTTCCCCGGACGAGCAGCGCCGGACGGCCGAGCAGCCGGAAGGGCACGGCGCGGGCACCGGCACGCGCGCGCCGCCAGTGGTGTGCGCCGAAGCCGTAGCCGCGGGTCAGGAGGCCGAGGGAGTCGTCGATCGCCATGCCCCCATGCTGCCCAGCACCCGGTGATGGTCGGGTCAGTCGACCGGTGGTGGACAGCCGGGTGCGTGTCGCGCCGTGATCTGGTGGACTGGTGCGGGGAGGAACGCATGCGACGCAGGACCTGGGGCATCGCGCTCGGCGCGGGGGCGGTCGTCGTGCTCGCGGCCGCGGGCATCGGCGCGGCCGTGCTGACGCACCCTGCCGAGGAACCGCGGGCCGTCACGACCGCCACGCCCCAGCGCACCGCGAGCCCGACGCCGACGCCGACGCTCGCCGCCGTCCCCGCCGAGCCGTCCCAGGCCGAGCTCGCGGCACTCCCCCTCGCCTTCCACGACGCCGTCGTACCGCAGCTGCTCGACGGCAGCCACGTGCGCCCGGACCACCGGTGGGAGATCGCCACGCCCCGGGCACCCCTCGTGGCGCTCTACGCGTCCTCGGCGGCGGACGCGCGACCCGTCGCCACCCTGGCATCGACCGTGTCGACCATCGACACCCCCGCCGCCACCGCGGTGTGGGGCCGCGCGGACGGCCAGGACGGCGGCATGCTGCTCGTGTCGACGCCGGCCCGGAACCGCACCCCCGGCGACGGCGGCGACCCGACCGCCCCGAGCGCGACGTTCGCCTGGGCCCGCGCCGCGGACTTCACCGTCACCCCGACCGACCGGATGATCCGCGTCGACGTGCAGGCCTCGACGGTGTCCGTCGTGCACCGGGACGGCTCCGTGTCGGCGTCGGAGCCCGGACGGCTCGGCACGCCCGAGGACCCGACCCCGACGGCCACCGCCACGTACGTCGAGGCGGCGTACGTCGACGCCCGGGTCACGTACACGCAGGGCAACCCGATCATCCTGACCGGCGCGCACTCGTCACGGATCCCGCAGTACGGCGGCAACGCGGCCCTGACGGCGCTGCACTACTACCCGGACCCGACGGGCAGTTCGCACGGGTGCGTGCGCATCTCGGCGGCGATGACGAAGACGCTCGCCGAGCTGCCGGTCGGCACGGCGATCTGGTTCAGCTGAGCGCTGCCGCGATCGTGCCCGGTGCCGCGCCGGGGCCGCGTCCGGTGTCGCGCCGTGCCGCGTCCGATTTCGCGTCCGGTGCCGCGTCTGTCAGTAGCGCAGGCCGTGCCCGAAGCGGAACACCGGGTCCTCCGTCGAGAACGGCGCGTCGCTCGGGCTCGCGACCACCGCGGCCGTCGACCGCGGCAGGTCGAACGGCAGCGCGCCCATCGGCGACGCCGCGCCGGTGACGACGTCCAGGACCGCCTCGTCGTCGGCACCGAAGTCGACGACGACGGCGTGCGCGGCCTCGACGATCGGGGTCGTGACGGCCGGGCGGTCCAGGTACAGCGCGACGACCGTGGGGACCTGCTCGGCCAGGGCCCGCACGTGCGCGACGGTCTCCTCCGGGAACTCGAGCGAGCCGGCGTGGAACATCGACTCGAAGCGCCCTGGCCGCTCGTCGTACGGAGCACGCAGCCGGACGACGGCGACGTCGGCCTCGGCGGGCGTCGCGACCGTCGGGCGGTCCGTCGTGAGCCCCTCGACGTACAGGCGCCGCTCGCGGGTGGGCAGCACGTCGTCGGTGTTCGTGAGCAGCGTCAGGGCGGCGCGCTGGGCGGCGCGGCCCTCGGCGACGAAGTCGGCCCGGCCGACCACGTCCGCCGCGGCGTCGACGTCGACGTACGGGTCCTCGAACAGGCCGAGGCGGAACTTCTCGCGCAGGAGCCGGCGGACCGAGACGTCGATGCGCTCCTCGCTGACGCGCCCGCTGCGGACGAGGTCGACGACGAGCTCGGGGCGCGCCTCGCCGCCGAACTGGTCGCACCCGGCCTCGATGATCTTCTGCACGCGGGCGTGCTCGTCGAGGTGCTCGGCACCCCACGCGCGCGCGACGGCGGGTTCGCCCATCAGCATCACGTCGCTGATCAGGCCCCAGTCGGTGCAGACGATGCCGTCGAACCCGAGTTCCTCGCGGAGCAGCCCGGTGATGACCTGGCGGTTGAACGCGAACGCGACCTCCTCGAGCTCCGTGTCGACCGGCATGCCGTAGTACGGCATGATCTGCGAGGCACCCGCTGCGAGGGCCTTGCGGAACGGCTCGAGGTGGTAGGCGAAGCGGCCGGCCGGGTAGACCTGCTCCCGGCCGTACGGGAAGTGGGGGTCCTCGCCGTCCAGCTGGGGCCCGCCGCCCGGGAAGTGCTTCGTCATCGTCGAGACGGAGTCCGGACCGATCTCGGGGCCCTGGAACCCCCGGATGTACGCCGCGACCAGGTCACCGGTCAGGTCCGCGTCCTCGCCGAACGTTCCGCTGATCCGTGCCCAGCGGTACTCGGTCGACAGGTCGATCTGCGGGTGGAGTGCCGCGCGGAGCCCGACGGCCAGGTACTCCTGCCGGGCGATGTCGGCGAAGCGTTCGACGAGCGCCGGGTCCCGCAGCGCCGCCAGGCCGAGCGTCTCCGGCCACTGCGAGAACGACCCGGCGCTGGCCGCGGTGCCGAGGTTCTCGGTGAAGTGGTGTCGCGGATCGGTCGAGAGCGTCACCGGGATGCCGAGCCGCGTCGCCGCCGCGCGCTCCTGCAGCCGGTTGTGCCACTGCGCGAGCGTGCGAGGGTCGGGCGCCTGCCCGAGCAGGTTGAAGTGGCTCATGTGCAGCTCGTCGACGGCGTGCACGGTGTCCGGAAGATCGGTGCCGGGGAGCGGTCCGGCGAGCTGGCCGTCCTCGCCGACGACGATCATGTGCTGGAACATGAGGCCGGCCTTCTCCTCGACCGTCATCCGGCCGACGAGGTCGTCCACCCGCTGTTCGACGTCGAGGGAGGGGTCGCGGTAGGGCACGGTCTGGTCGGTCATCGTCGGCTCCGGGGACTCAGGGGCGCCCGCGGCGGTGCGGACGGCACGAGCGTATCAATACCGTGCGCCACTCGGTAAGTCCGGCTCAGCGGCGGACGGGAGGCGCGGTGCGGGCCCGCACCGCGCCTCCCGTCCGCCCCGTGGTCGCGCCCGTCAGCGCAGCCCGAGCCGCTCGATCACCTCGGCCCCCTCCTCTGCCGGGGTCCGGTCCGCCGCGATCGTGAGGTGCGCCTCGTCCGGCTGCGGCGGCTCCAGGGTCGCGAGCTGGGACGCGAGCAACGACGTCGGCATGAAGTGCCCCGACCGCTTCGCCATCCGGTCCTCGATGAGGTCCCCGGAGCCGGCGACGTGCACGAACACGACGCCGGGCGCCCGCAGGACGTCCCGGTACGAGCGCTTCAGGGCCGAGCAGGTGACGACGCCCGGGCGCCCCTGGTCGAGGTGTTCGCCGATCCAGCCGGCGATGACGTCGAGCCAGGGCCAGCGGTCCTCGTCGGTGAGCGGTGTGCCCGCCTGCATCTTCGCGACGTTCGACGCCGGGTGCATCCCGTCGCCCTCGGCGAAGTCCCACCCGAGCTCCGTCGCGACGAGCTCGGCGACGGTGGACTTGCCGGAGCCCGAGACACCCATGACGACGAGGACGCGGGCGTCGGTGTCGGTGTCGGTCGCCATCAGAAGAACACCCCCGCGATGAGCACGCCGATCAGGCCGAACACCGAGATCAGGCACTCGAGCACCGTCCACGTCTTGAAGGTCTGCCCGACGGTCGTGTTCAGGTAGCCCTTCACGAGCCAGAACCCGGCGTCGTTCACGTGCGACAGGAACACCGACCCCGCTCCGATGGCGAGCACGAGCAGCGAGGTCTCGGGCGTCGACAGGTCGGCGGCGATCGGGGCCATGATGCCCGCGGCCGTGACGGTGGCGACGGTGGCCGAGCCGGTCGCGACGCGCACGAGCGCCGAGACGACCCACGCCACGAGCAGGACGGAGATGCCCGAGTCCTTCACGGCGTCGGCGATCACGCCGCCGATGCCCGTGTCGATGAGCACCTGCTTGAAGCCGCCGCCGGCCCCGACGATGAGCAGCACCCCCGCGACGGGCGGCAGCGCGCTCTCGAGCGACTTCGCCACCGCGCTGCGGTCCATGCCACCGCCGATCGCGAAGAACACCATGGCGAAGACCGTGGCGATCCCGATGGCGATCATCGGGCTGCCGAGGAAGTCGAGCAGCGACACCCACGCGCCGGTGGCGTCGGGTGCGGTGGCCTCGCGGATCGCCTGCGCGAGCATGAGCACGACGGGCAGCAGGATGCCGACCAGGGCGACCGCGAACGACGGGCTGCGGGGTTCGCTGATCACCCGGGTGAAGTCGCTCTTGCCGTTCGGCAGCGACGCGGTGTCCTGCGTCGCGGGACGACGGCGCGCCTGCCGGCCGGCGTGCGCGGGGTCGGCGGGGGCACCGCCGCCCCCGGCACCGTCCCCGCCGTCGCCGCCGTTCCCGCCGCGCGACGCGAACATGTCGGGCGCGGGGATGTCGACCCACCGTGCCGCGAACCGGGCGAACACGGGGCCGGACAGGATGATGACCGGGATCGCCAGGACGATGCCGAACGCGAGCGTCGTGCCGAGGTTCGCGCCGACGGTGGACACCGCGACGAGCGGCCCGGGGTGCGGCGGGACGAAGGCGTGCATCGTGGACAGGCCGACGAGCGCCGGCACCGCGATCTTCATGATCGGCACCTCGCTGCGCTTCGCGACGAGCACGATGATCGGGATGAGCAGCACCAGGCCGACCTCGAAGAACATCGGCAGGCCGATCAGGGCTCCGATGAGCGCCATCGTCCACGGCAGTGCCGCCTTCGACGAGCGGCGCACGAGCGTGTCGACGACCCGGTCCGCGGCGCCGGAGTCGACGAGCATCTTGCCGAACATCGACCCGAGGCCGACGAGGATGCCGACGCTCGTCATGGTCGCACCGAAGCCGTTGCCGAAGCTCGTGACGGTGGCGTCCGGGGCGAGCCCGGCGCCGATCCCGACGCCGAGCGCACCGATCGTCAGTGCGACGAACGGGTGGACCTTCAGCCACGTGATGAGCGCGATGATCACCACGATGCCGAGCAGTGCGGCGATGACCAGCTGCGCCACCGGGCCCGACGGGTCAACGGTCTCGGTGCCGCCGCCCCCTGCCGCGAGGACGGCCGTCGCCGTGGGTACCTGAGGCATCTGTGCCCCTTCCTGGAGCCGCTGCACCGCGGCTCCGTCGCCTTCTGCGTGAGAGGTCTGCGCGTCGGTCGGGTCGCCTCTCGCGCCCGGCCGCAATAATCTGATAAATCAGACTATACGACGTCCTGCCGCGCGGCACCCGCCCTGTCGGGCAGTCTGCCGATTCGATGGACTCCGCGTCACACCGGCGCGTGACCCGTACTGCACGGGGGAACGGGAAGGACGAGACCGATGAGCACCGCCCGCGGACTGCACGCCCACGTGCTCGAGACCCTCGGGCAGCGCATCGTCGACGGCGAGGTGCCCGCCGGCGCCGTCGTCCGGCCGGAGGTCGTCGCCGAGGAGTTCGGCGTGTCGCGCTCCGTCGTCCGCGAGGCCCTGCGGGTCCTGCAGTCGCTCGGCCTCGTCGAGCCGCGCCAGCGCGTCGGCACGCAGGTCCTGCCGGTGACGTCGTGGGAGCTCCTCGCGCCGACGGTCATCCGGTGGCGGGGCGCCTCCCCCGCGTACTTCGCGCAGCAGCGGGAACTGCTCGAACTCCGGCTGGGCGTCGAGCCCGTGGCCGCCTCCCTCGCGGCCACCGCCGTCGCCGCGCACTCGGACGCGGCCGTCCCGCCCGTCGTGACCGCGGCCGCCGAGATGCTCGACGCGTGTGCCCGCGAGGACTCCCGCGCCTACCTGGAGGCCGACGTCCGCTTCCACCGCGCGCTGCTCACCGACTCCGGCAACGCCGTCTTCGCCCACTTCGCCGGCACGGTCGAGGCGCTCCTGCGCACCCGCACGTCGGAGTCCCGCGACACGATCACCCGCTGGACGCACGACGCCGCCGCCCGGCACGAGGCCGTCGCCCGGGCCGTGGCCGCGGGCGACCCCACCGCTGCCGGCGAGGCCGCCACCGCCCTGCTCCGGGTCACGCGCGACGAGTTCATCGCCGAGGCTCCGCCCGCCTGACGCCCTCTCCCGAGACACCGCAGCCCCGCCGGCACGCCGCCACTTCCGGCGGCGTCTCGCGCACACCGCGGCGTCTCGCGGACCGGACGGCGCCTCGCTCGGACCGCCCCGGCGCGCCGCGGCACCAACGCGACCAGCGGACGGACGGGAGGCGCGTGGCCGTCCGCCCCGCGCCTCCCGTCCGAAGCGCCGCAGCCCCGCCGAAATGCCGCCACCCCAGCGAGGCGCCGCCGCTTCCGGCGGCGTCTCGTGCACACCGCGGCGTCTCGCGGACCGGACGGCGCCGCCCCGCGCCTCCCGTCCGGAGCGCCGCGCGTCAGCGACGGCCGCGCGCGAAGAGCCGCGGACCGCGCAGACGGAGCCGCATCGTCACGGTGCCGAGCCACCGGTCGTACTTGAAGCCGACCTTGCCCATGCGGCCGACCTCCTCGAAGCCGAGCCGCTCGTGCAGCCGGATGGACGCCTCGGCCTGCCGGTCGGCGATGACGGCGATGACCTCGCGGACGCCGGCGGCACGGCACTCGTCGAGCAGCGCCTCCATGAGCGCCCGCCCGAGACCCTTCCCGCCCGACGCCGCGCCGAGGTAGATCGAGTCCTCGACGACGTGGTTCGAGCGGTCCCGCGGGTTCCACGGGTCGACGAGCGCGTAGCCGAGGATCTGCCCGGACGGGTTCTCGGCGACGAGGAACGGCAGGCCGCGGCGACGGACCTCGTCGTAGCGCTGCTTCCACCGGGCGAAGGTGAACGCCGACGGGTCGAACGTCACCGAGGAGTTCCGCACGTAGTGCGTGTGGATCTCGCGCACGTCGGGCAGGTCACGCGGCTCGGCCGCCCGGATCGTGTACGCGAACGCCGCCTCGACGGGCACGGGCGCACGCAGGTGACGGGGCAGGATCCGCCGCCGCTGGTATTCCTCCTCGAGCACGACCCGAGCCTACGGGCTCGGCGGACGTCAGGCAGGGCGTCGTCAGGCCGGCAGGCGCCAGTCGACCGGGGTCGCGCCCTGGTCGGCGAGCAGGGCGTCGACCTGCGAGAACGGTCGGCTGCCGAAGAACCCGCGCGACGCACTCAACGGGGACGGGTGCGCCGACGCCACCACGGGGGTGTCCCCGAGCAGCGGACGCACCGATGCGGCCTGCGCGCCCCACAGCACGGCGACGAGGGGCGTTCCCCGGGCGACGAGGGCGCGGACGGCCTGGTCGGTGACGGCCTCCCACCCCTTGCCTCGGTGGCTGCCCGCGGCGCCGGCCTCGACCGTCAGGACGCGGTTCAGCAGCAGGACGCCCTGCTCCGACCACGCGCGGAGGTCGCCGTGCTGCGGCGGCTCGATCCCGAGGTCGTCGCGCAGCTCGCGGTAGACGTTCGCCAGGCTCCGCGGGACGGGCCGGACGTGCGGGTCGACCGCGAAGGACAGACCGATCGGGTGCCCGGGTGTCGGGTACGGGTCCTGCCCGACGACCAGGACCTTCACGTCCGCGAACGGCTGCGTGAACGCGCGGAGCACGACGTCGCCGGCGGGCAGGTAGTGCCGGCCCGCGGCGACCTCGTCGCGGAGCCAGTCGCCCATGCGGTGGACGTCGTCCTCGACGGGCGCGAGGGCCTCGGCCCAGCCCGGGTCCACGAGCTCCGCGAGGGGGCGGGGCTGCACGGGGGCTACGCGCCCATCGTCGCGACGGAGACCGACTCGTCGCCGGCGACCACGCGCCAGACGCTGCCGGTCCCGCGGACCTCGAGGGCGCCCTCGCCGACGACGAGCGCGGTGTCCTCGTCGATCGCCAGACCGGCGGTCACGAACTCGGCCTCGGCCGCGGCGACGAGCCGGGCGAGCGTGCCGGCCTGCACCGCGTGCACGTCGATCGTCAGGTCGACGAGCCCGAGCCCCTCCCGGAGCTCGACCTCGTCCAGGCCCTCGGATGCCTCCTCCGGGCAGACC